>Ga0105241_10004601_pt1 | contig 10206 bp, 7 predicted proteins | sample KBSC64metaG_FD_80422 | JGI IMG/M metagenome (GOLD analysis project Ga0105241, IMG submission 80422) | Corn rhizosphere microbial communities from Kellogg Biological Station, Michigan, USA - KBS C6-4 metaG | ecosystem: Host-associated > Plants > Roots > Rhizosphere > Soil | place: Michigan, USA...
CCGCCAATAATCCTGAATAGCTCGCGGCGGGAAGTGTCTTCCATAAACCTACACGTTTCCTTTCGTAATTTCGTCGGCGAGATGCGCGGCAGCGCGCCAGGCGTTGGCGACGATAGTGAGCGTCACGTTTTTGTCCGGGTTGCCGTTGAACGGGGCGGCATCCACCACCAATAAGTTGGGCACCTCGTGCGCCTGCGACCACTTGTTAAGGACGCTGCGCTTGGAATCATCACCCATGCGGCAGGTGCCGGCTTCGTGGATGATTTCGCCGGCGAGAGACACCGCCTTCACGGCGTCTGCGGGCATAGCGGGCGACGTGACGCGGCCGCCCATGGTCTCGATCAAGTCCGTGAAGGTTTTATGCATGTGCTTCACCATCTGGATTTCGTTTTCGCTCCATTGCCAGTGGAAGCGCAGCACCGGGATGCCCCACTGATCGACCTGCACCGGATCGATTTCGCAGAACGAATGCTCGTTCGGGATCATTTCGCCGCGGCCGGAGAAGTTGACCTGGCTGCCATAGTAGCGACGAATGTCATCCTTTAGCTTGGTCCCATAGCCTTCGGATCTTGCCTCGACATTGCGGAAGGTGCCGATCTGCGGCATGCCGAAGCCGCCGCCGATTTCGATGTGATAGCCGCGCGGGAAATCCTTGTTCTTCTTGTCCAGCTCCCACCACGGAACGTAGACGTGCATGCCGCTGATGCCGTCGCTATTGTGACGGGGCATGCCTTCGAGCGCCGGGATGACGCCGCTGACCGCGTGCCCGACGGTATCCGTCAGATTGCGGCCCACTTGCCCAGAACCGTTGGCGAGTCCATTGGGGAATTGCGACGATTTCGAATTCAAGAGCAGGCGGGCGGATTCGCACGCGCTGGCCGCGACCACGACGGCTTTGCACCGGATCGTCTTCTCGGTACGCGTCGCCTTGTCGACATACGACACGCCGCTGACTTTGCCCGAGTTATCGACCAGCAGTTCGCGCGCCATCGCTCCATTGATGATGTTGAGCCGACCCGTTTTCATCGCCGGGAAAATCATGGCCTGGCTGGAACTGAAGGCCGAGGCAGTGCGGCACCCACGTCCACACTGGCCGCAATAGTGGCAGGCGGCGCGGCCATTGATGGATTTCGTCAACATTGCCATGCGCGACGGGATCACCGGAAGGTTCAATTTCTTCCCAGCGCGCTGAATGAGTTGCTCATGAACGCGGGGGGCGATCGGGGGCAGGAACTTGCCGTCAGGCGCGCTGCGGAGGCCTTCGTGCGTGCCGGTGATGCCGATGAATTCTTCGGCCTTGTCGTACCAGGGCGACATTTCTTCGTAGGTCATGGGCCAGTCAGTGCCCAGACCGTCGAATTGTTGCGGTTTGAAGTCGTAGTCCGAGAAACGCAGCGAGATACGCCCGAAATGATTGGTGCGCCCGCCCAATATGCGTGAGCGGAACCAGCGGAATGAACTACCTTCGGCGACGGTGAAGGGCTCGCCTGGGAGATCCCAGAAGCCGTTGGGGGCGAGGAAATAGCCAAACGGATAGATATCTTTGCCAAAGTAATTTTCGGCGTTGGGGCCAACGCCGCGGTGATCGACCTCCCACGGCCACATGTGTTCTTTGAAGTCCTTGGCGGGATCCAGCATGGGACCCGCTTCGAGCAGGGTGACCTTGTGGCCGAGGTCGGTAAGAACCTTGACGGCCGTGCCGCCACCGGCTCCGGAGCCGATGACTACGACGTCATGTACTTCGGGTGTTCGCTGTACCTGTGGCATGGCAGTAACCTCTACTCGGGGCCTGAATTCGGTTTATAGTATCGCAAATGCGGGTTGCAATGGCTCCTCAGGCGGGTTATTGTCGAGCGGTGGCTATCTCTAGACGCACCATCCTCACTGCCGTATCCGCAGCCGTCGCCGTCCAGGCGCAGCGGACCTCCTATCCGAACTGGAAGCCGAAGCTGGGAGTTCTGTGCTCGTACTCCGATGCGAATCTCGAATTCGTGAAGTCTGAAGGCTTCACCAGCATGGAGCTAAGGCTGGATCCGGACCAGTTGGACGACAACCGCATCGCCGCGATCAAGGACAAAATCGCCAAGGCCGGAATCTATGTGTCTTCGCTGGCGTGTGACGGTAATCATATCGATCCCGATCCGGCGAAGCGGCAGCAGCAGAATAACTTCACCGTGAAGTGCATCGAACTCTGCGGAAAGATGGGCATTCCGGCGATCGGAGGGCAGTCCGGCACCGACCGGTCGAAGCCGCTCCAGCAGCAAGTGGATGAAATCGTCAGAGTCTATACCGAGAAATACTTCCCGTTGGCCGAAAAGCACAAGGTCAAGATCTTATGGGAGCCTTACGCGGGCGGTCCGAACATCGCCACGGGGCCGGTGGGATGGGAAGCGCTGTTCAAGGCCTTCCAGAACTCGCCGCACGTCGGCTTGCAGTTCGATCCATCGCACCTGGTATGGCAATTCATGGACCCGGTGCAGGCGGCGCGCGATTTCGTCGACAAGATTTACGACGTCCACTTGAAGGACACCGAAATTCTGTGGCATGTGGTGCGTCGCGCCGGGATTCAGCCCGTCAATAATGAGCGCTGGTGGCGATTCCGTGTGCCCGGCTACGGCTCAGTGGATTGGAAAGGTTTCTTCTCGGTGCTCTCCGAAGCCGGCTACAGCGGCGCGATGAATATCGAGAACGAAGATCAGTTTTACTATCCCGCGATGGAGCAGGGGAACTTCACCGAGCAGTACAAACGCGGATTCCGTGTCGCCCACGAATTCCTGAAAACGCTGGTACCGCCTTTGAAGGCGTGAGCCACGTAGGGGATATACTAACTCTCAACTCTCAGTCCTAGCGGAGGTACGAAGCAGATGCGAACTTCGATTGTCCTGCTGTGCGCTTTATACCCCGCCCGCCTAATCCCGGCATACGCGGCCGAGTGGCCACCGATCGACAAAGAGGAGCTGGCGATGACGGACGACCCGAAGAATCCGGGGGCGTCGGCGATTATTCTCTACCGGGAGGTCGATTCGGATGACTCCAAATCACTTGTGACCGAATACATTCGCATCAAGGTTCTGAACGATGAAGGGAGGAGATACGCTGATATCGAGATACCCTATCTCGAAAAAGAAGTTCAAATCGAGAATATCCGAGCTCGTACGGTGCGGCCGGACGGAACGGCGGTCGAATTCGGCGGGCAGATTTTCGAAAAAACGGTTCTGCGAGGCCGGAGGATGAGACTTCAAGTGAAGAGCTTCACTCTGCCCGAAGTGCAGAAAGGGAGCATCATCGAATATTCACATGTAGCGCACGCGCGTGGGAAGTTGCCGGATGTTCTAAAGAGACCGGATGACTTCCTCTTTGACCGGGCCGTCGTGCTTCAATCCGCGAAGTGGCTGCTCCGCGAAGACCTTTCCACACGGCGAGCCCGCTTCATCAAGCACGGGATGAGGTCGGCGCTTCTGCAGTGGTCGTACTTTGGCCCCGGGGAAGTCAGGCCCCAGGCACAGGCCGATGGATCGGTGATCCTCGATCTTGAAAATCAACCCGCATTTCAGCCGGAAGAATATATGGCTCCGGAGGCGGAAGTACGGGGCTGGGTGGGCTTCTATTACCTCGTAGGCGCGGCTATGCTTCCCAATGACTATTGGAGGGAGACCGGGGCGGCAATGGCAAAAGAGCTCGCGCATTTCCTGGGTGACCCAAAAAAATTCAAATCGTCTGTCGCTGGAATTGTTTTGGCCAGCGACCCGCCCGAGACCCAATTGCGAAAGCTCTACGCTCGGGTGCAGCAGCTTCATTCCGCCAGCGGTGAGCCGGTCCGCAGCGAACAGCAGATCAAACGTGAGGCCCGGAAGGAAAACAAGAGCGTCGAGGATGTACTGAAGCATGGATATGCCGAAGCCGGCCAAATCAACCTGACAATGGTTGCGCTGGCGCGCGCGGCCGGGTTTGAGGCCGCCCTTTTAGCCATAAAGTCCCGCGATAAAAGCCTATTCGAACCGAGTTACCCGCCTGCTTCTGAACTCGATGCCAACATAGTATGGGTACGCGGCGGGGGGAAGGATTACTTTCTTGACCCCGGGACGCGCTACTGTCCCTTCGGCCTCTTGCCCTGGGAAGAAACGATTACCGCAGGCACGGCGGTTTCCGAAGCACCCACGCCAATCGACATGAAAATCGGGAAGTTTTTGGGTTTGGTCGGAACCCGAGGAACTTTGCCTGAGCAGGCTGTTGTGAAACGGGACGCGATCCTTCAACTGGATTCCGAAGGCTCGGTGGAGGGAAACGTCCGCGTTGACTTTGTCGGCCTGGAGGCGCTTGAGCGGCGGTTAGCGGCAGTGGGCCAGGATGAAGCCTCACGCAGAAAGGCATTGGCGGACGAAGTGAAGGACTGGATTGCGGCACCAGCAAACGTGGAACTGGATGGCACCGTGAATTGGGAGGAAACCGAGCAGCCGCTGCGCGCGAATTTCAAAATTAAGGTCTCCGAGTATGCCGCCTCCACTGGCCGCCGCCTCCTGTTTCGGGCGGGTTTTCTCGACGGAGCCAAGAAACCGTTTCAAAGTGAACAGAGAGTTAATGACATCTACTTGCCACATCCATTTCAAGAAACTGACGACGTCACCTGGAAACTGCCGTCCGGATTTCGAGCGGGAAGTCTAGCCGAGAAAAAAGAGCTGCCCACGCAATACGGCGACTACACGGTTGTGCTTCAGAATGTAGACGGCAACATTCACTTCCAGCGGCGTCTGTCGCTGAGAAAGGTGTACACTCCGGTGAATCAGTACCTAGCGCTGCGGGCTTACATGAACGTGGTGCGACAGGGAGATGAGAGCCAAATTGTTTTGGAGAACTCGGAGGCGCCAAACGGCAACAAACCGCAGTAGATCTTTTGGCTGGATGCTTGCGTTGCTGGCGTCCGGCGCTGTCGAGGCCTGGTGCGCTCCGCCCGACTGGCTGCAAGCGGCGTCGCGTGAACTGCTTCCCTCTTATACCGGCGATCCGCCGGCAGTGATGTTGCGGAATGAGCAGATCGCGACAGTGAAAAACGGAGGCGAAGTGACGGTGGTCTATCGCCGGGCCTACAAGATTCTGCGGCAGGAGGGTCGGGATTATGGAACGGCACGGATCTACTTCGATTCAGAAACGCGCCTCGCCTCGCTGAAGGCGTGGTCCATTCCTCCAGCAGGCCGGTCGTATGAGGTGGGCGAGAAAGACGCCTTGGAAACAGTGCCATTTAGCGGCAATCTCTATGAAGATACCCGAGTGAAAGTGCTCCGCATTCCCGCGTCCGAGCCTGGTGCGGTGGTGGGCTACGAATACGAGCAACGCGGTCGTCCTTCCGTTCTGCAAGGAGATTGGCCGTTTCAGGTGGAGGTGCCAGTACGTCTGGCGCGTATGACGTTGCGCCTTCCGCCCGGCTGGGAACATCGGGAGTTCTGGGCGAATCACCCAACAGTGCCGCCGCAAGCCAGCGCTGGCAACGACCTGGTTTGGGAACTCCGCGATGTTCCCGCCATCCAAACCGAACCGGCGATGCCGGCCTGGCAGGCCAGCGCAGGTCAGCTCTTGCTGACTTACGTTGCGCCGGAGGGAGTCACCAGTTTGAAGTCTTGGGATGAGGTCGGGCGGTGGTACAGCGGCCTGGCTTCCGACCGCCGCCAAAGCACGCCTGAGCTGCAGCAGAAAGTGTCGGATCTGACCGCAGGAGCGTCAACCGTGTTTGGCAAGGCGCAGCTTCTCGCTTCCTTTGTGCAGCGGGAAGTGCGCTATGTGGCTATCGAAATAGGGATTGGCGGCTACCAGCCTCATCCCGCCTCGGACATCCTGAGGAATCGTTACGGAGACTGCAAAGATAAGGTGACATTGCTCAGCACGATGCTGCGTGAAATCGGCGTGGAATCGTACTACGTGCTCATTAACTCGCGGCGGGGCGTAGTCAACCCGGAATTCGCGTCACCCTATGCGTTCAATCATGCCATTCTAGCGATCCGCATGCCCCCGGACGCATCGTCTCGCGACCTGCACGGTATGGTCACTCATCCCCGGTTGGGGCCACTGCTTTTCTTCGATCCTACACAGCCGTATGTTCGCTTTGGCGATCTGCCCGCGGAACTACAATCCAGCTATGGCTTGGTGATGGCGGACAACACCGGCGATCTGATCAAAATGCCGTTGTTGCCCGCGACTATAAATGGCATGCGTCGAACGGTGAAGGTGCGGCTGCTTGAGGATGGTTCGATTCAGGGCGAGGCGCAGGAGACCCGTATCGGTGCTGCGGCATCGGACTTTCGTGGGGCGTGGCTGAATCTGTCCGAAGCCGACCAAAAAAAGCTGCTTCAGGGGTATTTTGGGCGGCAGACTACGAGCGTAGAATTGGAAAGATTTTCGGTGAAGAGACTCGATCAGCCGGAAGAGGAACCTGAATTAAGCTACAGTTTTCGTCTGCCGCGTTACGCCACTTCCACGGCAGGTCTGCTGCTGCTGCGTCCGCGCGTAATGTCGGAATGGGGCAGCGACTTAATGGAAAGCGGGGAGCGCAAACAACCCGTAGAATTTCCGTCTGCGGTGCTGCGCACCGAAACCATTGAGATTACTTTGCCGCAGGGTTACATAGTAGACGAGTTGCCACCGCCGGCGGACGCGAAGATTGCGGCGGCGTCCTATAGCAGCACGTCTGCGCTGACGGGTAGTGTCCTGCGCTACACTCGGCGACTAGAAATCACGGATGTCCTGGTTGATAGAGAGCAGCTACCCGATCTCAAGAAGTTTTACAGGCAAATCGCTGCCGACGAAAAGGCAAGGGCGGTCTTGAAGCCAAGGTAACCACCCCCGCTATGGAGCGGACAGACTTCACCGAACAGTACAAACGCGGGTTTCGTGTCGCCCACGAGTTCCTGAAAACCCTGGTGCCGCCTTTGAAGGCGTGAGGAGTCACCATCGTCCGACGTGCCCTTGTAAAGCTCGGCGCATGGACTGTGACCTCGTGTGGATCGGGTTATTCTGATCGGATGCCGTCGGAGATCGTACGCCGGATCGAACGGGAACTGGGATTTACAGGACTGGTAGACGCCCTCGTGAGCAAGCTATCGGCGAGCGACTTGCGATCGCTCCTCATGGAGGTCTACAGAACTCGAGCGGCCGAAGCTAAGGTAGCCGCTATCCGGACGCAGGCCGCACAGGACCCTCTCATGGCTCCGAGTACGGCGAGTGCCCGGGACCTGATAGCCTTCGATTCGATGGCGTTTCAGGCGGCTTCGGAGTTCGTCGCCGTGGATCTTTCGCCGGTGTGCCCGTTTTCAGCGACATCGACGCTGGGGGGCACCAGTCAGAACAATGTGGTGACCGCCATTCGTAACGCGGAATCGCTAGGCGATCCAACCATTGCTCTGGCTCTTGAAGCCGTTCGCCGGCGAAGCTCCGAAGATCTTGTTCGCCTGTGCGCCAGTCACCGCGTCATTCGCCTGCAGCCATTCGATGTCCCTGGATACTCGCCGCACTTCCGATTGTTTGCTCTCGTGACCGCCGGCCGCGATACGGGCTCGTACCGATTCGAAACGGCCCATGTGCTGGCGCACACGCGTGTGTACCTGCAGCTGTTCCGGATGCTGACAGCAGCGGGGTTCGCGCTCGAAAATCCGATTGTCGAACTATCCGACATGGTCGCGATTGAAGCGGCACTGGCCGCAGCCGGAGTACCCAGCGACGAAGTCCGCAAGTCCATCCGCGCCCACCGGCTCGGCGGGTCGAAAAGCTTTCTTCACGAACGCGGGATCACGGCGCCGGCGGACTTGCGGCACCCGATTCTCGAATCCCGCGTAATCGAGCCCTTGCATGACGAATTCCCCGAAGCCCAGTTCAGCGTAAATCAGGAGCGCCTGGAGGGTTTGGGTTACTACCGTTCCCTTACGCTGCGGATCTCGGTGCCGACGCCGGACGGCAAACGCTATCCCATCGTTGACGGCGGCTTTACGGATTGGACCGCGCGCCTCCTCGGCAACCAAAAGGAGAGGCTGCTAATATCCGGCATCGGGAGCGAGTTTGTTTGCAAGACGTATCGGCAGAAATGATCAGGCCCCTGTAGCCGGCGGCGCGATATGACGATACACAATTGTGGAAACACAATTGACCACAATTTGTTGCTTCGTCGTTGCGCTCGCGCTCGGATACTTCGCAGGCCGTACCATCGGCGCCTGAAGTCCGTCTTATGAGTGTCAGGCCGCGCGTCGAATCGCGTGGTACACCACCAGCACGACGACAGCGCCTACCACAGCCACCATGAGGCTATATAGATTCAGGCCAGTAACTCCGCTGGCGCCGAACGTGTTGAACAGCCATCCTCCCGCGATGGCTCCCACGATTCCGAGAAGAAGGTCGAGAACCAACCCCTCGCCTCGCTTGTTGACAATCTTGCTGCCGATGAACCCGGCAACTAGCCCTAGAATGATCCAAGCAAAAATCGACATTTGTATTTCCTTCCGTGGTCAACCATCGTCGGACTCGGCAAAGCGGCGAATCCGGCAGGCTGCAAGTATACATGAACCTGGACCCGGTGGCTGAGTACTAGAACCGAGACAGGCGTTTTCAAGGTGCACTGGGTGTATAGTTGTAGGCCTCGGAAAGGAACAACATAATCATGCCCTTATCGAAAAGAGCGTTTGCGGAATTCATCGGAACTTTTTGGTTGGTCTTTGGCGGGTGCGGGAGCGCGGTGCTCGCCGCGGCGTTCCCCGGCCTGGGGATCGGCTTCGCAGGTGTTGCGCTGGCGTTCGGACTGACGGTCCTGACGATGGCCTATGCGATTGGCCACATTTCGGGATGCCACTTGAATCCCGCCGTGTCGGTGGGCCTGGTGGTGGGTAAGCGGTTCCCTGCGTCTGAACTGCCGGCGTATGTGGTGGCTCAGGTTCTCGGAGGCATTGCCGGATCGGCAGTGCTGTATGTGATTGCCAAGGGCAAAGATGGATTCAGCCTCGCGGCTGGATTCGCAGCCAATGGATACGCTGACCATTCTCCTGGAGGCTACAATCTCACGGCGTGCCTGACCGCCGAAGTGGTGCTTACTTTCATGTTCCTGATGATCATCCTGGGGGCGACTGACCTTCGCGCTCCGAAAGGTTTCGCACCGATCGCGATTGGCCTGGGGTTGACGCTGATTCATCTCATCGGGATTCCTGTGACGAATTTGTCAGTAAATCCGGCGCGCAGCACGGGCCCCGCGGTATTCGTGGGCGGGTGGGCGCTCGAACAGTTGTGGCTGTTCTGGGTGGCGCCCGTGATTGGCGCGGCGGTGGCCGGCATGGTTTATTCAGTTTTTGCGACCCAACCGGAGCCCTCGACGCGCGAAAGCATGTCGGCGTCGGCCTAGGTGTAGGCTCTTTCGCGTGCCCTCACTGCGCGATCGGTCGGGGTCCCAAGTGCGGCGGCGCTGCCGACATAGTAAAAAGCAGCGAAGCGCTCGTGAATGACCTTGTTGAGCGCATGCAAGACGACTGTATCGCATGAATAACGGGCCCGTTACAGCGGCAATTGAATCAGGAAGCAGGCCCCTTGCGGGGAGTTCGAATCAGCCCATAGTTTGCCGCCGTGATCGAGAACGGTCTGGTGCGAAAAAGCCAGGCCCAGCCCAATACCATTCTTCTTGCCAGCGCTTACGAAAGGCTGAAACAGCCGCGCGCGGATCTGCGACGGAATCCCGGGACCCGTATCCTGCACTCTCACCGTCACCGATGACCCTTCGACTCTTGCGGTGATGCTCAGCGTGCCTCCCGTAAGCATCACGCCGAGCGAGTTATCGATCAAGTTCAGGAACACGCGCTCCATGCGCGCACGCTCCAGTGGCAGCTCGATACCGTCCGGCACATCCACCCGAACCGTCACCGACTGGGCCTCAGCGGTAGGCGAGAACACTTCACAAGCGGCGGAGACGATATCCCGCAGCCGGCAGACCTCAGTGCTGATGGAGCGTCCCCGTCCAGTGTCCACCAATTCCTGCAGCAGTTCTTGCATGCGCCGCGAGGAACGGTAGATGTTGCCCGCCAGGCGTTGCACCTGTCCGCTGTTTAGTTCTCCATCGATCAGCATTTCCGCACCGCCGTAAATGGCGGCCAGAGGATTTCGCAAATCATGCACGATGGATGTCGAGAGCCGGCCGATGGTGGCGATCCGTTCCTGACGGATCAATTCCTGGCGTCCGTCCTGCACCGA
>Ga0105241_10004606_pt1 | contig 10201 bp, 6 predicted proteins | sample KBSC64metaG_FD_80422 | JGI IMG/M metagenome (GOLD analysis project Ga0105241, IMG submission 80422) | Corn rhizosphere microbial communities from Kellogg Biological Station, Michigan, USA - KBS C6-4 metaG | ecosystem: Host-associated > Plants > Roots > Rhizosphere > Soil | place: Michigan, USA...
AGGAAGAAACGTTTTTCCGACACGCCTTCCCTTCCTCCTGCCGGGGGGCAGCCGCTGGTCGACTTTATCCGGGAAGAGCGCCGGCGGGAGCTTTGTTTTGAAGGACATCGTTGGTTTGATCTGCGGCGCTACGGGGTAAACAGCAAATATCCTTTCAGCAAATCTATCCGGCACAACTCTTATGCCTACAACAGTGCGCAGGCAAGCTATTTACAGGGTTATTATGAGCTAAAGCCCTATCCACAGGATGCCGCGGCTTATGTTGTACCCCTGCACCCATTTGAGATCCAATTCAACAGGGAAACTTTAACCAACGAACCGAGACCCTCCCGGCCGATGGTAAAATTATAGCATTCGTAACGCTTAATTCGTAAATAAAAATGATCAACTATAGAAATAACGGCTGGTGCATCGGTCTTTTGTTATCGATGATCATGGCAGGCAGCTGCAATAAGAAAGAAGCGGCGCTGAAACCCAGCAATAAGGATGAAAATTACCTGGTGGTGGCCGACAATCCCAGCGATCCGATGGAGCATGCGGTTTATGAGCTCTATAAAGCAACGGGCATACCGGTGTTTTATAACGATACCATAGCACGCAGGCAGGTGGGGGACAGCGCCGGCATTCCCCGATACTTTTATATAACACTCATGGTGAACTATAGTCCCTCAACGGGGGAATCCAATAGTGTCAGGTACACCTTCCTGCCAAAGGAACGACGGCTAAAAAGCATGCTGGACCTGCTGGAAAACGAGCTGCTTACAGTGCTTCCCCCTCTACCCAGCGTATTCCTGACAGATTCTTTATATACGCCTGCACGGGATATCCCGATCATACGGGATGCTCATACAGGGTTCAATACAGTAGCCATAAGATCTGTGGACCCCGACACGATGAGCGCGGATGCAAAAAGCCAATACGTGCTTTCTGTTATAACCAGGGTGGCATTTCTCAAACTGCAAATGCTTAAAAGCGATTTACTGGAAACCGATTTTTATAGTATTTCCGAACAAATGTCCCCCTACCTCGATCCCTTTTCCAGACAGCTGTCGGAAATATCCGATGGTTCCCAAACCTTTGAAGATTTTGGTTTTATTACCACTGTCAAGCGCCAAAATAAGATCTATTCTCCTGATAAGACTACCGATGTAACATCATACCTGCAAGCGGTGTTCTCCAATACCACCGATGCCTTTAATGCCATGTATGCCAACTACCCGGCGGTGCTTAAAAAATTTGCTGTTATAAGAAGCATGCTAACCGATCTGAAATTTAAACTGCCCGGATAACGATGGTAGAGAATGAAGCATTCACGGCTGAAGAGACGTCGTTCAATAGGATCGTGCAATCGCATTCCGATGCCTTGATGCGCACTGCCATGCAAATAACCAGGCATCAGCAATCGGCAGAAGATATTGTGCAGGAGGCTTTTTTGAGACTTTGGCAAAATCGAAATAAGATCATACCCTATAATATGGGCGGGTGGCTGCATACTGTGACCACCCATCTGGCGTATAAGCATATAAAAAGAGAAAAGCGGATCAGTATTTATGCTAAACGGAATAGAATCCCGCAAAGCTGGCATACAGATGTGGAAGATCGCCTCTTGCAAAAAGAAAGTCAAAACACCTATGATGCCGCGTGTATGCGGCTGCCGGAAAGGCAGCAGACAGTGTACCGGCTCAGCCGGGAGCAGGGATTGAGCCGGGATGAAATAGCGTGCCAGTTAAGCATCTCGCCTAATACGGTGAAAAACCATTTGCTCAAAGCCGTCCAGTTTATGAAAGACCACATTCAAACCTGTGGGTTGCTTATAGTATTTTTTGTATTTCATAATTTATTTTTCAGTTTTCATAGTACAAAAGAGCCTCTGAGGGATTTATATAATAGGGAATATAAAGTAATACAACATGCCTTTTATTTTAAAAACAGCGCATCTCTCTCACCGGTACAACAGTTCCTGGGCTATACGGGATATCAATATCGAGATCGAGAAAAGCGGTATCATTGGTTTGCTGGGTTCTAATGGCGCCGGCAAATCGACTACCATGAGCATTATTTGCGGGGTGCTCAATCAAACAGAAGGTGATGTGTACATCGATGGCGTCGATTTGCGCAGTGAGCCCGAACACGCCAAAAAGCAAATCGGTTTTTTACCGCAAACCCCGCCGCTTTATACGGACCTTACCATCGACGAATACCTTACTTACAGCGCCCAGCTTCGATTGATGGATAAGGATAAGATAAAGCCCGCTGTGGAAGAAGTAAAGGAACGCTGTGGCATTACCCACTTCAGCAGCAGGCTCATCAAAAACCTTTCCGGCGGTTATCGCCAGCGGGTGGGCATTGCGCAAGCCATCATACATAAACCGAAGCTGGTGGTTATGGATGAACCTACCAATGGATTGGACCCCAACCAGCTTATCGAGGCCCGCAAGCTGATAAAAGAGATAGCCCGCGAGCATACGGTGCTTCTCTCTTCTCACATCCTCTCCGAGATCAACCTCCTTTGCAGGGAAATAATCATGATAGAAGCGGGCCGCATCGTATTTGCGGACACCATGGATGCCTTTAATAATTATGTACAGGCCAAAACCATTATGCTGCGCCTGGAGAATCCACCATCAATGGAAGAGCTGCTGAAAGTGCCGGGCGTTTCCAATGTGGAATTCCTGACCGATCAGCAGCTAAGAGTACATTTTGATAATAACCAGGAGGATGTCAGTGACGCACTGATCGCTGCTGCAGTCGCCGGAGGCTGGCGTTTAAGGGAAATCACCCCGGATAAGGGGTTGCTGGATGATGTATTTAAACATTTATCCACCCAGGCACCGGCTTAAGTCCATTTACCATGAAAACGATAACACATATAGCAAAAAACGAGCTTCGTAATCTTTTTTACTCCCCCGTAGCATGGTTCCTTGCCGTTGTCCTTTTGATCTTGTGCGGTCATACATATATGGCTATACTGCAGCCTTCTGCCCAATATGCTGAATCGATGCTGGAAACCAGCCCGGGAATTGTAAATGTCCTGACGCAATCGGTCACGGCCACTGTGTACCAGGTATATTTTTCTAATATCCTGCCTCAGTTATATTTATTTGTTCCGTTGCTTACCATGGGAGTTGTCAGCCGGGAGTTCAATAACGGAACTAACAAGCTGCTTTATTCTTCGCCGGTCACTACCCGGCAGATCGTACTGGGCAAATACCTTGCTCTTATGATCTACAACCTCATTTTACTTTTGATCGCAGGAATGTTTATTGTATCCGGATATTTTGATATCAAGGACCTGGATCTTCCGCAAACCCTCTCCGCTAGCCTGGGGTTGTATTTGTTCCTGTGCGCATTAACGGCTATCGGGCTTTTTACGTCAAGCCTTACCACCTATCCTATTGTGGCCGCCATTGCCAGCTTTACCATTCTTTTCCTGCTGATGTCCATTGGAGAATTGTGGCAGCAATATGATCTTGTCAGAGATATTACCTGGCTTCTATCGGTCAGAGACCGTACTGAAAAAATGATCAAGGGCCTGATACGCAGCAAAGACCTCATTTATTACCTGGTGATCATTTATATGTTTGTCGGCTTTACTATAATGAAGCTACGTGGGGGAAGAGAAAGCAAACCCTGGTATATTAAAACAGGACGGTACATCGTCATCATCGTATCAGGGCTATTGGTGGGGTATATTGGTTCGCGCCCGCGTTTTGTATGTTATTGGGATACCACGGCCGTAAAAACAAATACCCTTCATTACCGGACCCAGGAGATATTAAAGGAATTAGGCGATAGTGCGCTCGAGGTGACGCTTTACACCAATTTATTGTCTGAAGATGCTGCGGCAGGCTTGCCAAAAGCCCGTAATGCCTGGTTGGATCTATGGGAGCCGTATATCCGTATCAAACCGGACATTGAATTCAGGTACGAATATTTTTATGCAGTAATGCCGGGTGACAGTTCCTATTACAAGAAATTTCCCGGTAAAACTATAAAACAAATCGCGGGTCTTGTTGCAAAAGGATTGCAGGTGGATTCTGCCCTGTTCAAATCACCCGAACAAATTCGCAGCATGATCGACCTGAATGCCCCGGAAAATTACAGACTGTTTGCGAAATTAAGATACAAAGGGCGCAGCACTATTTTACGTTTTTTGCCGGGTGAAACGGGGCTGGATATAAATAACGGGTCAACCGAACCGCATCTCATTGCTGCGTTGCATCGGCTTTTGGGAACTTCCATGCCCAAAATTGCGTTTGTAAGCGGAGAACTGGAGCGTAACATATATAAATGGGGTGAACGCGAATATTACGGCCACGCTATTGGAAAGCTGATGCCTTACGAGACAAGAGCCAACGCATTGAGCAGCCTGGGTTTTGATGTGGATACGCTGAACCTGGCAACACAGGAGATACCCCCGGATATAGCGGTCCTGGTACTGGCCGATCCCAAAAGGGAGCTGAGCCCTATGGTGTTGAGCAAACTGCGTAACTATATCGATCAGGGGCGTAACCTGTTTATACTGGGTGAACCGGGCAAACAATACGTGCTCAACCCGGTACTACAGCATGCAGGTGTTCATTTCACCGATGGTCAATTAGTACAGCCCAGCGACGGTGAAACTCCCGATAAAGTAATACCCTATTGGACACGGGCGTACATCAACCTTGCTGACGAACCCGGGTTCATATTCTGGAGACGCTGGTTTACTACTAACCTAAAGCCGGATACCACAGCAGGATTACTGCAAGGGGTAACGGGTATCTCGTGTTCCACGGACAGTGGTTTTATTGCAAAGCCGTTGCTGCTAACCCTGCCAGAGAAAACCTGGTCAAAGATGGGCAGGCTGGTTACGGATTCTACACCTCCTGTATTTAACCCGGAACAGGGGGACGTTAAAAAACCTTCCTTTGCCGTGGCGCTTCGGTTAACCCGTCAAAAGCAAAACCGGGAGCAACGGATCGTGGTGTTTGGAGATGCCGATATTGCCAGCAACCTCAGACTTCAAACAGACATGGTTCGTTCTGTTTACAGCTGGCTGGTGTATAACCGGTTTCCAGTTTATACCAGGGCTCCCGCCGCCAAAGACAATGTTATACTACTTGGCCCCCGCAGGGCGGCTTTTTTAAAAATAATTTATGTATGGGTATTGCCGGGCGTTCTGTTGATCATTGCTACGGTGTTGCTGGTCAGAAGAAAACGGCAATAAGACCCACAAAAGCTCATTCATGAAGATCCTGTTTCAAATAGCGAAGAACGAATGGCGTTACCTGTTCTACTCACCTATAGCCTGGTTTGTGCTGTTGGTTTTTATGGTGCAGTGCGCCTTTTTGTATAGTAATCCCCTTTATTATTACGCCAACTGGCAGAGTATTTTGCAGCAGAACAGTCCTTCATTTAAAGGGTTTCCCTTTTCTTTAACGGCCGGCTTATTCACGGGAAGCAACGTTTTTGCAAATGTTCTCCATAATTTATGTTTTTTTGTACCGGTGCTAACCATGGGTTTGATCAGCCGGGAGGCACACAGCGGTTCATCCAAACTCCTTTATTCCGCCCCGGTAAGCATCCGGCAGATAGTGATAGGGAAATACATCGGCATCATGCTCTATAATCTACTGCTGGTGGGCATTCTGCTGTTTTTTATTATCACTGCCTTCTTTAATATCAAACAGGTAGACTATGGTCTGCTGCTGTCCGCCGCCCTCGGGTTTTATTTGCTCACGTGCACCTATTCGGCTATCGGTCTTTTTATGTCCGCGCTTACCAGTTACCAGGTGATTGCCGCAATCAGCACCTTTATCATCATCTTTTTTTTGGGTCTTATCGGTGGCTTGTGGCAGCGATATGATATAGTGCGTGATCTTACGTACTTCCTCTCTCTGCAAGACCGAACCTTGAAAATGTTAAACGGGCTTATCGTTAGCCGGGATCTTATTTACTTTATAGCGGTAGCATCTATGTTTGCGGGCTTTACTGTTGTCAAACTCAAAGCCGGAAGGGAAGGTAAACCCTGGTATATAAGAACAGGGCGATACCTGGCCGTGTTAGCTGTGACATTATTGACCGGCTACATCAGTTCAAGACCGTTGCTCACCCTGTATCTTGATGCAACTGCTGAAAAGAAGAATACCATTCCGAAACGGATGCAGGATATTATCCATGCTATGGGTGATAGTACGCTGGAAGTAACGCTGTACGGAAATTTGCTGGGAAGCGATTTTGCACGTGCTTTACCGGAAGTGCGCAATGCATCGTATATGGCACAAATGTGGGAGCCGTACCTGCGTTTTAAACCGGACATCCGATTTAAATATGTTTACTATTACGATACGAAAGACAGTATTTTCTTACATTCTCCTTCAGGGCAAACACTCAGACAGATAGCCAGGGACAGGGCAGATGCGCTTAATTTCGATATGTCTATGTTCAAATCGCCTGAAGAGATACACAAGATCGTGGATCTGCAGCCGGAAGATTACCGGCTGATCATGCAGCTTACCTTTCGCGGACGTACCCAATTTTTGCGTACCTATCCCAGCTATGAACAACCCTGGCCCGGCCTGGCAAATGTAGCTGCTGCCTTCAAACGGTTGTTAAACCCCGGAAAAATACCGACCATTTATTTTGCAACCGGTGAACTGGAGCGGAATATTTTTAAAACTGCGGAACGGGAGTATGCTTTGCACTCCTCTTTAAAAACGGAACGCGATGCTTTGGTAAATATTGGCTTTGACGTGGATACGCTTAATTTAACAGCACAGGATATACCAGGAAATTGCACAGCATTGATACTTGCCGACCCTAAAATGCATTTGAGCATGGCCGCTCAAAATAAACTCAGAAATTATGTAAAGAACGGCGGGAATATGCTCATTCTTGGCGAGCCGGGTAAACAAGCTGTGCTCAATCCTGTTCTACATCAAACAGGAGTGCAATTAATGAACGGTCAACTGGTACAACCGAGCTATCATGAAACACCCGACAAAGTAACACCTTATCTGACAGCAGCTAACAGTTGTATTACTGAAACCCTTACAGGGATACAACAATCGTTGGAAAGAGGAGACACTGCAAGAATGCTAATGCCCGGGGTTATGGGAATGGTCTATACACCCGATAGCACTTTTGCTATAAGTCCGCTGCTGATGAGCAGGCCTGGTTCGACCTGGTTAAAGGCAGGTAACCTGGTGATTGACTCAACCTTGCCAGCCATTAACCCGGCAGAAGGCGATTTGATTGAAAACAGCTTTACAACGGCAGTTCAATTAACCCGGCGGCTCACTAATAAGGAGCAACGTATCATCGTTTGCGGCGATGCCGACTTTGCCAGCAATATGCGATTCAAGGGTAATTATGATTATCTCATAGCGCTTTATAGCTGGGTAACCTATAATGAATTTCCTGTTCAAATGTTTCGCCCTGCTCCAAAAGATGTTTTGCTGAACATAGGGGAGAGGAGCGCGCACATACAGAAGATCCTGTATGTATGGATATTGCCAGGCTTAATATTATTATCTGCAATTGTATTGCTGATAAGACGAAAAAGACAATAATTTATTTCGTACGCAAGGAGTCAACCATGAATATGTTACGCACCGACGAACAAACTATAAGGGACCTGGGAATATTCGGTAAGCGCGATGGCGATGGTATTTATGATATCTATAACCAGGTGCACACGCGGGGCGGCGAAGCTCTATTAGAAGAACTGTTTCTCAACCCGTTGGCCGACAAAGAAGCCATCAACCGACGCAGCGCCATTATTGAAGGATTTACCAGGTCAAACCTCTCTTTTCCATATAATACATCTCTATTCGACATGGCGGAAAAATACCTGGCCAATGGCGCAGAGAATGAGAAAAACAGAAATAACCGGACTGCTCTTGGTGAAAAAGAGATACAGAACGGGGTGGGCGCTGTTATCGAACTCATCCGGCTCACAAAATTGTTTATGGAGCAACAGATCATATCGGATATACCTGCCTATACTGCCGAATGTAAAACTATCACACATTTACTGGCCGATGCCGTTTTCGAGCCTGTGTTAAAAGAACCGTCCAAGGGGAAATTATCCTATGGCGCTGTAACGGCTTTTGATGCCCTGTTCCGTGTAAGCGAGAGACAGAAGATAGAAAGATTGCTGCGACACATTTATTATTTGGATGTATACATGTCTGTGGCGAAGACTGCCAGAGATCGAAAATTTGTTTTTCCCAAAGCGCTGGACAAAGGATTATGTCATCTCAAAATAGAGCAGGTATATCACCCGGCACTGAACAAACCAGTGGGGAACGACATCAGCATGGACGCTTGTAAGAACGTGATCTTCTTAACCGGCGCAAATATGGCGGGCAAATCGACCTTCCTGCGTTCATTAAGTACAGCACTGTATGTGGCCCATGTCGGTTTCCCGGTAGCCGCCAAATCCATGGAGTTTTCGGTAATGGACGGCCTGTATACAACTATCAACCTGCCGGATAACCTGGGCATCGGCGCCAGCCATTTTTATGCGGAGGTATTAAGGGTAAAAAAAATGGCGACGGAATTGAGCACGGGGAGGTCATTCTTTATTTTGTTCGACGAATTGTTCCGCGGTACGAATGTAAAAGACGCACATGAGGCCACTGTAGCGGTTATGGAGGGTTTTGCCCTGCAGCGCAGCAGCATGTTCATTGTCTCTTCACACATTGTAGAAGCAGGTACTGCCTTACAACAAAGATCAAATATCGATTATTTGTACCTGCCTACACGGATGAATAATCACCAGCCCGAATATACCTATACGCTGGAAAAGGGTATAACAGACGACCGGCATGGAATGATCATTATCCGTAATGAAGGCATCCTGGATATATTGGCCAATGGGAAAAAATGAGTTTAAAGTTTAATATATGTCTTTTGAAACAGATAAGCAAACACTAGAAGAGTTGAACCTGCCGGGCAAGTTCCGGCAGGGGTCTGTGTATCATTTATTCAACCGGGCCAAGACCAGGGGCGGAGAGCAGGAACTGGACAAAATGTTTCACCATCCGCTAAATGATGAGAAAGACATCAATGACCGCACTGCTATCTTCCAGTTCTTTCAACAGCAACAACTGAGCTTTCCTTTCGACCCGCAGCAGGTGACGCTCATGCGGGAATACCTGGATGCCGGAACGGGCAGCAATGCCCCTCTTACATTGGCAGGCCTCTTCATTAAGAAAGGGCTAGCTGATCTAACAAGAGACGAACGTTATAAAAAAATAGTGCAGGGATTACAGGCAACTATCATCACCCTGAATAAATGCCATGTTTTTATAAGCGGACTCCGCAATGCGACTGGTCCTTTCGCAAGCCGTGTTGCAGCCGTCGAAGAGATCCTTCGCGATAAGCGGATAGAAAAATTGTACAATACAGATATATACCGATCCATATCCGTAAAAACGCTGGCGGGCTATGACTACCTGTTGAAACGCAAACTTCGGCATGAAATGGAAGCTCTTTTGGCGTTTGTATATGAAACCGATGTGTATATAGCCATAAGCGATGTAGCCCGGGTGAAAGGCTTTGTGTATGCGCAAGCACTTTCAGGGACAGATAATATCCTGGAGGCAGTCAACCTTTCCCATCCTTGTGTCGACAAAGCCGTAGGTAATGATATCAGGCTGGAAAGGACCAGTAATGTTTTGTTCCTTACCGGCGCCAACATGGCGGGTAAATCAACCTTCATGAAATCGGTGGGGATAGCTTTGTACCTGGCGCATCTTGGCTTTCCGGTAGCTGCATCAAAGATGACCTTTTCTATAAGGGAAGGCATGTATTCTTCCATCAACGTGGCAGACAATATCGGTTTGGGCTATAGTCATTTCTATGCGGAAGTAATAAGGGTAAAACAGGCAGCGGAAGCCGCAGCCAGCGGTAAAAGATTATTGCTGATGTTTGACGAATTGTTCAAGGGGACCAATGTAAAGGATGCATATGATGGTACGCTGGCGGTAGCGAACGGTTTTGCGGACTACCGGGAATGTCTGTTTATTGTTTCCACCCACATTATAGAAGTGGGCGAAGCGCTGAAAAAGCGCGACAACATCCGGTTCGTATACATGCCTACTATCATGGATGGGCATCGTCCCCGGTATACTTACCGGCTGCAGGAGGGCATTACGGAAGACCGGCAGGGAATGCTGATCATTAAGAATGAAGGGATCCTGGAATTGTTGAA
>Ga0105241_10004608_pt1 | contig 10200 bp, 8 predicted proteins | sample KBSC64metaG_FD_80422 | JGI IMG/M metagenome (GOLD analysis project Ga0105241, IMG submission 80422) | Corn rhizosphere microbial communities from Kellogg Biological Station, Michigan, USA - KBS C6-4 metaG | ecosystem: Host-associated > Plants > Roots > Rhizosphere > Soil | place: Michigan, USA...
AATGCCGAACTGCTTCGTGTAGTACAGCGTCGACTGGTGGTCGAGCGGGATGCGCCATGGCCCGTGGTTGATGTACAGGCCGTCGTCGAAGCGGCACGTCTGTGCCTCGCCACCGAGTTCATGCAGGGTGAAGCCCTTGCGCGCCGTCTGGCAGCGGCCGCCAGCGAACGGTCGCGCCTCCAGCACCTCGACCTGGTAGCCCAGCTTGCCCAGTTCGTAGGCCGCCGTCATGCCGGCCAGGCCCGCGCCGAGAATGACGATCTTCTTGCCCTTGCCGCTGCCGGACAGCGCGGGCGGGGCGTTCACCCGCGAGGCGATGCCCATGCCCCAGGCGTTCAGCGTGTTCAGCAACAGCGCCGAGCCGCCGATGCCTGCCGCCCGGTGGAGAAATTCACGTCGCGTCAGCGATTGTGTCAAACGTTTCATCCGCACCTCTTGTGGTTATTGCAGGAACCTTCTTCGTTCCATTGAGTTTGAGCAATAGCCGTGCCAGTGGGATGCGGTTAATAGAACAAATATACGTGGAAAATAAAGTTTATTTTCGCGTGAACCAAACGTAAGACATGAGTAAGGTGGGAAACAAAATAAAGTTCGATTCCCGTTGATGCGTCCCGGGTTGGGCGTGTCGACGATGCGTGCTGCCATGCAGACTTTATTTTTGCCGATCAGACTTTGTTTTCGAGGCTGGCAAGGAAGGTGGGAAAGGCAAGGTCCCAGCCCGTCATGTTGCGTCGCACCATGCTGGGCCGGGATGCACCGGATTGGCTAGGGCAGCCGTGCCGACTGCACCGCGGCGGCGTTGCGCCGACGTCCCTGGGCGGGCACGCCATCCTTGTCCAGCCAGTAGCTGAACTGGCCGAAGCTGGGCAGGTCGGCCGCCGGGCGGTCGCGGTAGAAATCCTGGAGCATCTGCTGGTACGCGGCGCGGCGCGAGAACTCGGGATGCGTGGCCGCGTAGCGCGCGACGGCGATACGGAAGATGGCGCGCATCTCGGCATCGGTGTTCCTGCCCGGATGTTCGCCCGACTTGCGCGGGCGCCCGCGTTTGACGCCTTCGCTGGCCCCGCGCGTCTTGCCGCGCGCGCCGGAATTGCCATAGTCGGGGAGCAGGGCGGCCATGGTCTGGCCGCGCTCCCAGAAGCGGCGCAGGTAGCGCAGCACGCTCGGCCGCGAGACGCCGTGCGCGCGTGCGCAAGCGGCCACCATCGCGGCCCGCTCGCGCGGCTGGTACAGCGCGGGCACCTGGGCCTGCAGGCCCTGGATGACGTCCCAGGCCTTCGCCTGCATGTCGTGGTACTTCTGCGGCAATGGCGCGGGCGGCACGGGGGCCGCGAACGGGTCGTCCTGCAATAGCCGGGCGCGGCGGGTCAGCACATCGTCCGCCAGGACGTTCAGCGCGACCGTGCGCGGCTGGCTGTGCTGCAGGCCGAGTTCGAAGGTAAAGGCCAGCGTGCGGTCGGGCGCGATCCACAGGATGCGGATCGTGCGCACAGGGTTCGCATACTGGATCACATCGTTGGGTAGAAACATGGGAAGCTCCCGGACGAATTCAGGAACTTGTATGTATGCAAGTATCGCGCCACCTCAGTCCGACAAGTCCGGCACGATTAGCCCAGATCAAAGAAGTCCAGCCCTGCCACCTTAGTCTGTGAGCTCCGTACCGCGGCGGATGCGGCGGCACGTCAACCCAATCTTTTTTTGCGAGGCAACTCATGTATCCAATTCCGCAAACGATAGCCCCTGCAGTGCGCACCCATATCGATGCCCAGACGGCATTCCTGAACGACATGTCGAAGTCACTGTTCAGCTCATTCCAGCAGATGTGCGACCTGAACATCCAGCTGGTGCAGACGATGCTCGAAGAAACCACGCTGGCCAGCAAGCAGTTGCTGAGTGCCGACCGCCAGTCGGAACTGCTGAGCGCCGCCACGGCGCGCACCCAGCCCGCGACGGAAAAACTGCGGGCCTACCAGCAGCACATCGCGCGACTCGCGGCCGATGCCCAGGTCGAGCTGGCCCGCGTGACGGAACAGCATGTCCAGAACACGACCCGCACCGCGCGTGCCCTGGCCGACGAGGTGGCGCGCGACGCCAGCGAGCAGACCGAACGCGGCCTGCGTGCCCAGCAGGAAACCGTGCGCCAGTTCAGCGACCCGTTCATGCGGGCGGGCGATGGCGCCGCACAGCCCCAGTCCGCCGGGGGGGCGGCGCATTTGCCGGCGGGCCAGCAGGCGTCCGGCCAGCAACAGGGAAGCCAGCAGCAGCGGGCCACCACGCACTGAACAGCCTGCGCGGCCCGTGCACGCCGGCACGGCTACCTGGCCGTGCAGGCGTGTTCAGTCGGTGTTCATGCCGGCTCCGGTCCGGCCAGACCCGCGGCCGTGACGGCCGGGGGGGCGGCCCGCGCACGTGGTCCGAGGCCGAACAGCGGACGCAGCAGCGGTATCCGGCGCACGATCTCGAAGCCGCCGAAGCTGAGCACCGTCACCAGCACGACGAGCAGCAGCGCTTCGAGGCCGGGCGGACGGTGCAGCGGTTTCAGCGCATGGGCCAGCACGACGATCAGCGTCTGGTGCAGGATGTACACCGGGAACGTGGCCTCGGTCAGGTAACGCCGGGCCGGGCCGTCGCGGTCCAGGTGCCGTTGCGCGAAGCCGCAGGCGGCCACGATCGCGCTCCAGCATACCAGCGCGACGAGGGCACGCATCGGGTAGGCGAGCAGTTCCCAGCGGGTGCCGGCAACGGCGCCGTCAGGCAGCGCATACCAGATCATCATGGTGGCCCAGCCGCCCAGCGCCAGCGCGAGGCAGGTCCAGCGCAACGCCGCGACGCGCGGCCAGAAGTCCGGCACGCGCGCCATCAGCGCGCCGAGCAGGAAGATGGGCAGGTAGTGCGCATGGTTGTACCAGTCGTCGACGAGCGCGTGGGTGATCGGAAAGCGTTGCAGCATGAGGATGCGCACCAGCGCCAGCACGGCCGCCGGCAGCACGACGATCTTCCAGCCTGCGAGCAGGCGGCCGAGGCCGGCGGCGAGGCGGTCGAAGCGCGCGCCCAGCGCCAGCGTGAGTAAAGCGAGGACGGCCGTATAGGCCCACAGATAGACGACGAACCAGAGGTGGTTCCAGGTCGGCAGGATCAGGCAGCCGTCCTTGCAAAAGCCGTGGTAACCGCGCAGGTAGAGGCGCATGAAGTCGGCGTAGCTGCCGGCATAGCCGAGTTTTTCGACGACTTCGAAATACGACTGCGGCGGCACGATGACGAGCATGCCGAACAGCAGCGGGACCAGCAGGCGCCAGCTGCGCGTGCGCAGGAATGCGCCGGGGCGCAGCTTCGCCAGCATGCAGCTGGACGCGACGCCCGACACGAGGAACAACAGCGACAGGCGCCATGGCGCCGACAGCATCATATACGGTTCGAGGGCGTCGCTGGCATACGGGCTCTTCACGTGCCAACCCCACGTAACGTAGTACATGCCGACGTGGTAAACGATCAGCAGGAAGAACGCGAGGATGCGTACCCAGTCGAGGAAGTGATAGCGCGGCAGCGGGGCCGGCGGTGCGGAAGTGGTCATGGCGTGCATTCATTGAGTGGATGAATGACGCCAGACTAGATCCCGGCCTGCGCGGGCGCGAGCGTAATGTGGCGAGCCGGGAGCGGGGTGGGGCGAACCGGACGCCGGCCACGTTGGGCGGTGGCAGGCGTCCGTCCGGTCACAGCCCGGCGGTCTTCGTCACGGGCGCGGCCAGTTCGATCTTCAGGGCGGCCGCGTGCGCCGTCGGCAGGCGCTTCGGCAAGGTCACGACGAGCGCATCGTCGCGCTGCGTCCATTTGAGGGCCGTCTTGTCGCCCAGCAGGTGCACCGAACGGATCGGCCCGTCGGCATAGGTCGACTGCTTGCCCAGCGCATGGATCACCACTTCCCCCGAAGGAACGCCAAGCGTGATGGCATAGACCGCGTTGCCCTTGGCCGTGAAGCGGATGTCCTGCGCCGTGTACGCGGTGTTTTCATTCATGGCGCCGCCGGCATTGCGGGTCGGGCCTTCTCCGAACACTTTCCATGGCCGGGTGCCATGGATCGCGTCGCTGTTGACGCCCATCCAGACCGCCATCTCGTCGAGGAACTTGCGCGACTCGGGCGGCAGGCTGCCGTCCGGGTACTGCACCACGTTGAGCAGCAGGTTGCCGTTCTTGCTGACGATGTCCGCCAGCATATGGATGACCTCGGTGGTCGACTTGTATTTGTAGCCGTCGCTGTAGAACCAGTCGCCCATGGATGTATCGGTCTGCCACGGCAGCGGGTTGATGTCGCTCATGACACCACGCTCCACGTCCTGCGCGCCGGCCTCGGCGATGAACATGCCGGCACCCTGGTTCTTGTGGTTATAGACGGCGGTCAGGCGGCCGCCGTGCGCGGCCATGTTGCCGTTGTAGTAATTGGCCAGCAGTGTACGGCCCACTTGGCCGAACGGCAGGCCGCCATCGCTGTACAGCAGGTCGGGGTGATAGGTGTCGACCAGGTCGCTGATGCGCTTGAACCATTCTTCGTGCCATGCGGGACTGGTCGCATACCAATTGTCCAGGTTGCTGTGCAGTCCTTCGTTGTGGGCAGGGTGGTACAGTTCCCGGTAGGCGGGATCGGCGCCGTCGTACGGCACGCCGGCCATGGGGCCGGTCTCGTCGTGGCCGTGGCTGGACGCCAGCCACGCATAGCTGGCGCCGAGGTGCTCGGAGACGCCGAACGGCAGCTTGTATTTTTTCGCCGCCTTCTGCCAGGCGCCGACGATGTCGCGATGCGGCCCCATCTTGACGGCATTCCAGCTGTGGTAGCGGGAATTCCACAGGTCGAAATTATCGTGATGGACACCCATGCTGACGAAGTATTTCGCACCGGCTTTCACGTACAGGGCCATCAGCGCGTCCGGGTCGAAGCGTTCGGCCTTCCACAACGGAATGATGTCCTTGTAGCCGGCCTTGGATGGGTGACCGTAGTGCTCCAGGTGATGCTGGTATTGCGGCTGGCCCTGGATATACATATTGCGGGCATACCAGTCGCCGGCGCGCGGCACGGCCTGCGGACCCCAGTGCGACCAGATCCCGAACTTGGCATCGCGGAACCATTCCGGCACGCGATACTGTTTCAGCGAGGCGTCGTCGTTGGTAAAGGGGCCGGGGCGCAGCGGCGCGACATAGTCATCCGCGGCGAAGGCAGGTAAAGAGCATGCCAGCAAGCCTGCAAGCATCCAGTGTCGAAGTTTACGGGGCGCCATCTGTGTTATCTCCATGAATAATAAGTATCGGGATGTGCGAGTCGCGGATGATAGCCCGCACGCCAAGTGGCATGCGCAGCCTGAGCAATACTGTTGGTGTAATTGGAAAATTTGATAAAGGCGTCCCTGGGCGGGACGACGGCTGAAACGGGACGGTAATAATTTCCGCATAGAATCATTTCATCCGCTCCGAACGCCGCGCCATGTCCACTGAATCCTCCCGCCGCACTTCCTCTCTGTTCGACGCCGTGTATGCCAAGACCGGGAAAGGTCGCGACGAAGTGACGCGGCGCGCCCTGAAGCTGAACGGCCGCCAGCGCAGCGTGCTGATCATGCTGGATGGCAGCAAGTCATGTGCGGCGCTGGCGCCGCTGATGCCGGCAGGGCAGGTCGCGGCGATCGTCGGGGAATTGCTGGCGCTGGACCTCATCGCGCCGTGCGACGGCACTGCCGCGGCCCACGCCAGCGCCGCGCCCATCGTCAGCGACGCCGGCCTTGACCGCATCCGGCGCTACATGGTCGGCGCGGCGCGCACGCACCTGGGGCTGCTGGCCGAAGACGTGGTCGCACGCATCGAACGCGCGGGCGATGCCGGGCAGTTGCGTGGCGTCGTCGGACACTGGCATATGGCCTTGCGGGATTCGAAGCACGGGCGCGCAACGGCGGGGGACTGCCTGCGGGAAGTGCGGGCTGCGCTGCGGGAAGCAGGCGTCGAGGCCTGACACAGCCAAAAAAAAGCCCGCTGGGTAGCGGGCTGAATCTATTTTCTTGGAGGAAGATAGAGGAGACAGTTGAGATTCTGCCTGCATGAAAGAAATAAATCCAATTCGATTTTCAGATATCGATCATACATTTTCAAAATAATATGACTTGACTGAAACGATTGGAAGTCGGAACGTTAGCGCTATCAACCATACGGCGTTACAATGAATTTCTCCGACTAACGAACGAAAGGCATCCATGCTTCACCCGGTCCGCAATCTCCGCGCCGTCCGCGCTTTATCCCGTTGCCTGACATTGGCCGGCGTCGTGCTCGGCCTGTCGGATGCGGCCGGAGCCCACGCGGCCGCCTGCGGCCAGGCACCGTCCGGCGAGTTGCGCGCGGAACGGGTCGCGGCCGTCCAGCCGTCGCGCACGGAAGCGGGCCTGTACGAAGGCCCAGTGTGGGTCAAGGATGCGCTCTATTTTTCCGATTTCAGCCTGGGGCCCGGTTATCCGTCGCGCATCCGCAAACTGGCGGCGGACGGGACCGTGAGCACGGTCGTCGAGGACAGCGGCAGCAACGGACTGGCGGTCGACGCGCATGGCGACCTCGTCGCGGCCACGCACAAGTACAAGGCCCTGTCGCGCTATGCCATCGCGGACGGCCGGCGCACGACGATCGCGGGCACCTATCAAGGCAATGTATTCGATTCCCCGAACGACATCGCGATCGCGAAGGACGGCACGATCTACTTCACGGATCCGGATTTCCAGAAGGCGGCGGCGCCCGGCGGCCAGCCCGTCACGGGCGTGTACCGCGTGGGCACGGACGGCAAGGTGACGCTCGTCGATGGCAGCCGCCCGAACCCGAACGGCGTGTCGCTGTCGCCGGCCGGCGACGTGCTGTATGTGAACGCGGGTGACGGCCTGCTGCGCGCCTATCCCATCGTGAACGGCGTGCCGGGGCAGGGCAAGGACATCGTCAGCGGCCTGGATATCCCGGACGGCATGGCCATCGATTGCCATGGCAATATTTATGTGGCCGAGCACCCGGCGCAACGGGTGCGTGTGTTCTCGCCTCAGGGGCGGGAGCTGGCGACGATCCGTACCGACGCCAACGTCACCAATGCCGCGTTCGGCGGCGCCGACGGCAGGACGCTGTTCCTGACGGGCGCCGGTGCCGTCTGGCAGGTCCGGCTGGACGTCACCGGCTCGCCTTACTGAGCAGTCCCGCGCGCGTCAGGCTTTCAGCACGACCCGCCTGCGTTCGCGCGCCGACTGGTAGATCGCTTCGATGATGCGCAGGTCGCGCAGGCCTTCCTCGCCGGCGACGATCGGTTCGCGATCCTGCAGCACGCATTGCGCCATGTGATCGAGCTGACCGGCGAACTGCGTGGCGCCGGGCCCCGGCGGCGGTGTGACTTCCCGCTCGCGGCCATCTTTTCCGGTCCACATGCGGTTGCCGTGGTAGGCGGTGGCCGGTTCCATGTCGACGCGGCCCTTGTCGCCCACCAGCAGGATGTGATTCTGGCTGGCGCTGTACATCGACATGCAGGAGCCGATGACGCCGGACGGGAATTCCAGCTGGAAGCCGAGCATGTCCTCCACTTCGCGGAAGCGCGGGTCGTTGCGGTTCGTCGTTTCCTGCGCATACACGGCGCTGGGTTCCTCGCCCGTCATGTAGCGCGCCGCGTTCAGGGCGTAGATGCCGATGTCCATCATCGAACCGCCGCCGGCCAGCGCCTTTTTCAGGCGCCAGGCGTTCGGATCGCGGAAATTGAAGCCGTGCTCCGAGCGGAAATAGCGCAGCTTGCCGATCTCGCCCGAGCGTGCGATGCGACGTGCTTCCAGGTTGTAGGGCTCGAAGTGGCAGCGGTAGCCGATCATGAGCTTCTTGCCGGCCTGGCGGCAGGCCGCGATCATGGCCTCGCATTCCGCTGACGACACGGCCATCGGCTTTTCGCACAGCACGTGCTTGCCGGCTTTGGCCGCACGGATCGTGTATTCCGCATGCATCGAAACGGGCAGGCAGATGTAGACGATGTCGATGTCCGGGTTATCGCGGATGCTGTCGTAGTTCTCGTAGTTATAGATATTCTTTTCCGGGACGCCGTATTGCTGCGCCACGCTTTTAGCCTTCGCCGGATCGCCGCTGACCAGTGCGACGAGGCGGCTGTTCCGGCAATTCTTGAACTGCGGAATGATGACGTCCAGGCCATAGGTGCCGAGGCCGACGATCGCATAGCCCAGCTTGCGGTCGCTTGGCGCCGCCCACGCCATCCCTCCCACCGCACCCGTCGCCAGCGCGCCGCCGGCGGCAAGGACCAGGCCCCGCCGATTCCTGTCGATCATGTTGTCTCCTTGTGTTTGAAATGTTAGCGCTCACGGTAGCGCAATCATTTTAGTTCAAATACAAGGTGCTGCGGCGATTTCGGACACGGCCACCCCTCGTCATTCAACAAATTATTGTGTATCAAGAGGCGCTGCCGGCCGGCGCGCACACTGCCAGATGGTGCCCGGGACCAGCCGGTGCAGCCTCTGCTCGATCTATGTCTTGACGAATCCGCCCGGCGTGCCGGGCCAACCTTGAACGAGGTGAATCATGGTCAAACTCCAGGGCAGCGTGCCCACAACCCTTGCCGACATGCGGTCCCTCGGGCCGGCGCCGGCCGACGAACGCTGCGACATCACCGTGCTCGTGCGCCGCCGCGTGCCGCTGGCGCCCCACGCGCTCGAGACGATGCCGAGCCAGCGCCGCTACCTCACGCGCGCCGAGTTCGCCGCGCAACACGGCGCCAGCGATGCCGACCTCGACGCCGTCGCCGCCTTCGCGCACAAGGCCGGCCTCGTCGTCGTCGAACGCCGGCCGGCGGCGCGCAGCATCGTCCTGTCCGGCACGACGGGCCAGGTGGCCGCCGCGTTCGGCACGGCGGTCGAACGGGTCGAACACGCGGCCGGGTTCTCGCGCCGCCGCACGGCGCCGGTGCACCTGCCGCCCGAGCTGGACGGCATCGTCGAAGGCGTGTTCGGCATCGAGGACGTGCCGATCGCGCGGCCGCATTTCAAATTCTCGCGGGAGTCCGCGCAGGCGGCGCTGAATGCGTCGATGCCGGTCGCGGCCGCGGCGGCCCCGGCGCTGACGGAGGACGCGCAGGCCACGTCGGGATATTCCGGCATCGACATGGCGAAGCTGTACGACTTCCCGGAAGGCCTGGACGGCAGCGGCCAGTGCATCGCCATCCTCGAGCTGGGCGGCGGCTATCGCAGCGCCGACCTGAAGGCCTACTTCAAGGGCCTGGGCCTGGCGGCGCCGCATGTGACGGCCGTGTCGGTCGACGGCGGCAAGAACAGCCCGTCGCTGCCGTGGAGCGCGGATGCCGAGGTGATGCTCGACATCGAAGTCGCCGGCGCCGTCGCGCCGAAGGCCGCCATCGCCGTGTATTTCGCGCCGAACAGCGAGCAGGGCTTCGTCGATGCGATCCTCGCCGCCGTCCACGACGACAAGCACAAGCCGTCCGTGATCTCGATCAGCTGGGGCGCACCGGAATCGGAATGGACGGAGCAGGGCCTCGCCGCGATGGACCAGGCGTTCGAGGCCGCCGCCGCGCTGGGCGTCACCGTCTGCTGCGCGGCGGGCGACGCCGGGTCGGGCGACCAGAATCCGCAGAACGGGACGCCGGACGGCCTGGCGCATGCCGATTTCCCCGCGTCCAGCCCGTACGTGCTGGGCTGCGGCGGCACGCGCCTGACCGTCAGCGGCAACACGGTAGCGAGCGAGACCGTGTGGAACGACGATCCGACCAGCAGCGCCACGGGCGGCGGCGTCAGCGACGTGTTCGACCAGCCGTCGTGGCAGGCGGGCGCCGGCGTGCCGCCGTCCGTGAATCCGGGCGGGCGCGTCGGTCGTGGCGTGCCCGACGTGGCCGGCAACGCATCGCCGGCGACCGGCTACCGGGTGCGTGTCGACTACCTGACGTTCACGATCGGCGGCACGAGCGCCGTGTCGCCGCTGTGGGCCGGCCTCGTGGCGCTGTTGAACCAGAAGCTGGCGCAGCCGGTCGGCTGGCTCAATCCGCTGCTGTACGGACCACTGGCAGGCAGCGGCGCGCTGCGCGACATCACCAGCGGCAGCAATGGCAGCTACGAGGCGAAGGCCGGCTGGGATGCGTGCACGGGCTGGGGCGTGCCGGTCGGCACGCGCCTGCTGGCCGCGCTGGAAGCCTGAACGGCC
>Ga0105241_10004619_pt1 | contig 10186 bp, 5 predicted proteins | sample KBSC64metaG_FD_80422 | JGI IMG/M metagenome (GOLD analysis project Ga0105241, IMG submission 80422) | Corn rhizosphere microbial communities from Kellogg Biological Station, Michigan, USA - KBS C6-4 metaG | ecosystem: Host-associated > Plants > Roots > Rhizosphere > Soil | place: Michigan, USA...
GGGGCGGCGTGGACACGCTTCTGAACGCTTTGGACTCAGATCGGGATCTGTTTCAGGCCGAATTGGCGCTCTCGCAGATCCGATTGAACGAGCTGAATAGCGTGGTGCAACTATACAAAGCTCTGGGCGGCGGCTGGCAGTAGGATCGGCGCAGATTCAGCGCCGAAGGGCTTATAATCAGTGGATGGGGCCCGCCGAGTCTGCGCCGTCCACACAATTAGTTCCTAAAACACCCACTCGGGAAGAGATCCAAGACCAGCTCGATCGCATTCTGCGCAGTTCTTTGTTTGCTCGTTCCGAACGAATGTCCAGGTTTCTTCGCTTTAGTGTGGAAAACTCGCTGGCGAGTCCAGGGTCGGCGATCAAAGAGTATCTGGTAGGCGTGGAAGTGTTCGATCGCCCGGCTGATTATGACCCGCAAGTGGATCCGATCGTGCGGGTCGAGGCGCGGCGGCTGCGGGCCAAGCTGAAGTCGTACTACGGGGACGCCGGTTCCGCGGATCCGGTCTTAATCGACTTCCCCAAGGGTGCCTACTCGGCAGTGTTCCGTTCGGCTGAAGCTGGGCGCGCGGCCGTTTCGGAACAACTTTCCCAGACCGCAGTTGCGGTGCTGCCATTCGCGAATCTCAGTCAGGGAACTGGGGATGAGTATTTCAGTGACGGGCTTACAGAGGAACTCATCCTCCTTCTGACTCGCGTGAAGGGGCTGCGCGTCGTGGCCTGGTATTCTGCCTCGCAATTCCGGGGCAGAGAGCAGGACCTGTCGTCTATTCGCGAGGATCTGAAAGCCGCGGCGATATTACGTGGCAGCGTCCGTCGCACGGGCGAACGCGTGCGCGTGACTGCTCAATTGATCGATACTTCCAGCGGATCGTATTTGTGGTCCGAGGCTTTTGACCGCGACTTGACGGACGTGGTGGGAATTCAGCAGGAGATCGCGCGGGCCATCGTCGCGACACTGCGATTGGCGTGGATTCCGGCGCAAGCGAGCGCGCCGGAGCGCAGACCGCTGAATGTGGGCTGCTATAACCTGTGCCTGCAAGCGCGTTTTCACCTCAACGGACGAACGCAAGAGGGGATTCTCAATAGCCTTCGCTGTTATCAACAAGCGGTCGAGAACGATCCTGAATCCGCCGTGGCGCATGCCGGCCTGGCGGACGCATACTCCCTGCTATCGGACTACGGGGTTAAGCATCCTAATGAGGTGATGCCCTTGGCCGAGGCGGCCGCTCAGCGGGCGCTGGAAATCGATCCGGACTCCGCGGAGGCGCTGTCGGCTCTGGCCTTCATCCGTTCCCTGTTCGACTGGAAATGGGATGAAGCTGAAACGCTGTATCGCCGCGCCATCGCGATCAATCCGGGCTATGCGAAGGCGCGGCATTGGTTCGGCGTGGATGCGCTTGCGCTGTTAGGCCGCTTCGATGAGGCTGAAGCCGAAGTGCGAATGGCCCGCGAGTTGGATCCTTTGTCGCTCATTCTTTCCGAAGGCATTGCGTACGTCCGGATGCTGCGCCGCGATTACAAGCAAGCCGCCCACGAATTCCGCCAGATCGCCGGCCTGGACCGAAGATTCTACAAGGCCTACAGCGGATTGGGACGCGTCTACGGCCTCATGGGGAAGTATGACGAAGCCATTGCGATGCTGGAGAAGGCCCACCGAATGGCGGGAGATTTGCCGAGCATCGTAGGCGCGCTCGGCCAGGTTCTGGCGCTTTCGGGTGAACAGAATCAGGCGCGCGAGTGCCTCCAGAAGTTGCACGACATGTCTAATTCGAGGCACGTGCAATCCGTGGCGTTCGCCATCCTTCACCTGGGGCTCGGCGAAATCGACCAATCCCTGACGTGGTTGGAAACCGCGTGCGAGCAACGCGAATCACAGATTGCCGGATTGAAAGTACATCCGGTGTACGATTCTTTGCGAGCCGAGCCGCGGTACCAGGCGATCCTGCATCGGATTGGTTTCTTACCGTAAGCAGCGCGTTTCTTAACCTGCCCTTACTGCCCTTGTAACAGAATCGGCTCCAAGATAGAGCATGTCGCGATGGCAGCTAGTCATTTTCGTGACAGTGGCTTCGATGGCACGGGGTCAGTCAGCCGGTCAACTCTCGGATGCAGAGCGCGAGTATAAGGCAGGTCTGGCGAGCTGTGAGGCACAGCAGTGTCCGGAATTGCCGGCCTTTTTGAACGGCCTCGGGGGACTGTACTACGAACTGGGACGCTACAACGACGCTGAGCCGCTTCTGCTTCGAGCCGTGGAACTTCTCGGGCGCACCGATCGCGACAGCCGGCTGCTGCCAGCGGCGCTGAGTAATCTCGCGGCGGTTTATCGCGTCCGCGGGCGGTTCGCCGAGGCGAAGTCCCTATACGAGCAGGCACGGAACCTGCCGGGCTTGGACGGCGACTGTCTTGAATCGGCCAGTTTGCTTGCGCGGATGGCGCTGTTGACCAAGGACATGGGAGACCTCTCCGGCGCCGCGGAGTTAATCCAGAGTGCTTTGGCGGTTCTGACGCGCAATGGCTCCGAGGAGACTGCGGAAGGCGCTCGGACCCTGGCGACCAGGGCCGCAATTCTGGAATCCCAAGGCCATCCCCAACAAGCCGAGCAAGAATTGAAGCGGGCCTTGGCAATCCACGAGCGGATCTCCGGGCCCAGCGATATATCGGTGGCCGACGCGCTCAATACACTCGGCATAAACTACTCGCACAGCAGTCGATGGGCTGATGCGGAATCGTCACTGCGCCGATCGGTTGCAATTCTTCGAATGTATCCGCCCTTACCGCTGCTCGCTTCCGCGCTGAATAACCTGGGAAGTGTCTGGCTCGCGCAGGGCCGCAAGAAGGAAGCCGAGGCCAGTATTCGGAAGGCTGTGGCCACTTGGGAACTTCTCCTCGGTCCGAATCATCCGAACGTCGCGTCGGGATTAACGAACCTGGCGGCGTCGCTCGAGGCGCGCGGACGCGGCGAAGAGGCTGCGCGAATGTTGGATCGAGCTCGCGGCATCGACGAGCGGAACTTTCCCGCAAATCATCCCCGGATCGGCATCGATCTGAGCCGTGCTGGGGCTTTGGCTAAATCGAGGAAGCGTTACGTTGAGGCGGAAGATTTGTTGCGACGCGCTTACACGCTCCTTGAAGGCGCTGTGCCTCCGACAGATCAAGAGCTGGGAGTGGCATCGCTGAATCTTGCCGATGTATTGCGGTTCGAGAAGAAACTCGATTCGTCCGCGGAGATGTACAAACGGGGTTTGGCGATCGTGACGTCGGCTTGGGGTGCGAACGACCCACGTCTGGCTCGGTGGCTGGATGGTTATGTGAGCGTTCTTCGGGATCAGAAAGAGTTTGTCGAAGCGGCTCGGCTGGAAATTCAGGCCACCAGAATTCGCGTCACTAAAACTATACGTAACTAGCTGCTCATGAACCCTTCCAGTAGCAGCAACTTAAAAAGTTTAATGGCATTGTCCTAAAGTCTAGGCGAGCAATTCCCGATAAGTTGTTGTTCGGCCAAAGGCGTCAGATGAATCTTCTTAAGCAACTCCCCTTATTCGGTGTAATTCTTCTTGCTAACGTTCCCGCAATCGCCCAAAAAACCACCAGCATCAGTTTGGCGAATATTAGCGGTGTGACAGCGGCAGCAACGGCCGGCAGGGCGATCTCCCTCAGCGGAACAGGTACTGTGAGCCCGCTCGGGAGCGCGACGGTAACGTTCACGGGTTCGAAGGATCAGCTGACCACCGGAATGACGCAGGGTACGTTCACATTCTTTTTCAATCGGGTGGACAGCTTTAGCGTTACGCTCCCAGCGCAAGTCATCGGCAAGCTCACTACCGTTGCGGTGCCTGGACCGGTCACGGGCGGAACCGGAGCTTATTCTGGCGCCACCGGCTCGGTTAATTGCACACTGAAGTACACGGCTTCGACGTCCAGCGCCGGCGCTTTTACACTGACGGGTTCTGGAAATATCACCGTGGGTCAAACCACCACAGCGATCACCCTTTCGAATTTTAGCGGCGCTGCGTCCGTGACCGATATCGTGAGCGGCACACTGACGGCGACGCCCATAGGCAGCGTTGCTCCATTCGGGAACGCGATGGTCAACTTCACCGGGACGAAGATCGCGGGCAATCCCGACCGGATTCAAGGCACGCTGACGTTCGTCTTCAACGCCAACGACAGTTTCACCGCGTCGTTTTCCTTCCTGCTGGCCCCGTTCGCGCTTTCCGCGAATTTGCCCTGTACGATCACCGGAGGCACGGGAGCTTTTCGAGGCGTCAGCGGATCCCTGGCCGCCACCATAACGCTAAGCAGCGATATCAGCACGTTCACTTTGACCGGCTCGGGCACCGTCACGCAACCACCTGCTGGGAATCCGGTCATCACTTCGGTGAAGACGGCTTTCGGTTCGCCCGCCATCGCGCAAAACACATGGCTCGAGATTAAAGGTCTAAACCTGGCGCCCAGCAACACTCCCGCGGGCGGCGTCTTCTGGAGCACTGCTCCTGAATTCACGCTGGGCCGGATGCCGACGCAAATCGGCGGAGTCAGCGTCACGGTAAACGATCTGCCTGCGTACGTATGGTGGTTCTGCAGCGCATCTACCACGCCGGCCTGCGACAGCGATCAGATTAATGTGCTCTCTCCGCTGGATAACACCGTGGGTTTCGTGCAGGTTGTCGTGACGCGGCAAAGTGTATCCTCCGCGCCCATGATGGTAAACATGCAACCACTTACGCCGTCGTTCCTGCTGTTCGACACGACGGGACACAGCGTTGCGACGCACACCGATTTCAGTTTGCTTGGCCCGGCCAATCTGTTCCCGGGTTTGACGACACCGGCGCATCCTCAAGAGGTTGCGATTGTTTGGGCGACTGGTTTCGGTCTCCCCGCGACGTCTTTGGTGCCTGGTTCCGCCACGCAAAGCGGCTCGCTTCCCGTGCTGCCCGTTTGCCAAATCGGAAGCACGCCGGCGATGGTGAACGCCGCGGTCCTGGTGGGTCCCGGACTGTACGCGTTGTTCGTAGTGGTGCCGAGCGGCGCAATCAATGGCGATAACGTGGTGAGCTGCACGTATCGGAATTCCACAACGCCCGCCGGCGATCTGGTTACTGTACAGCGCTAACGCGAATTTCTATTTTGTTGGCGCTGACTCGTTGGACGAGCCTGCAAACAGCCGCTTTCCATCGGGGAATGTGACGCTGGACACGTTCGCGGTGGCGGAGCCGTTACGCGCCTGCCAGCCGTCTACGTGAAGTACGGTGCCGGCTGGAAGGTCGCCCTTCTTCCACCCACGCCGGATCAAGGCATTCGCGGCTCCGGTCTCCAGAGCCCAGTTCACGATCTTGCCGTCGGTCTCGACGTCCAGATATATCCAGGAATGCGGGTTGGAGAACTTCATCTCCGTGACTTTACCCACCAGTTTGATTGGCTTGTTCTGATCGAACTCCGCCGTGAACGAGTGATGTGCAAGAACTGTGCCCGCCATCGCGGCGGCCATCATCAGGATCGCACTCGCATTTCTAATTCGCATCCAGCTATTTCTCCTTCTTTTGCTGCGCCCGAAATTCGTCTCTGACATCCTTGAGATGCTGCAGGTCACCGTTATCCTCATGACAAGCGACCTCAAGCAGCTCGTCGGCTTGCCGGTTCAGGGGAATCTCGATGGTCCACGGCTTGGTGTACGCGATTGGATCCGTGACGGTGGCGCGGTAGGTGATCTTGCCGTCAGCGGTCGGAATGAAATGTTCGACCACGTGTTCCGCGTGGCTGACTACGTCTCCCACTTCGTTCAACCAGGTCTTGCCGTTGAAGTTGGTGGAGTCCACTACCAGGGTGTCACCTTCCCAGTGACCCACCGAATCTCCTTGCCACAGGCGGATATTGTCGGCGATGTGCGCGCGACCATCCAGAGGAATAATGCGCCATGACATCCGCTCGAATAGCAGCACCACATATCCGGGAGGCTGAAGGATCTGGAGCGGAGACGGCACATACATGGATCGGGGAACGCCTGCTACAAAACAGTGCGCGGTCGGATCATCGTATCCGCGGTAAGGCAACTCGCGATTAATCCGCTCTGCGCGCGCCCAGGGCTGATAAGGAAGCGTCCCGTCGGCTGGATCGATGACTACGCCGCGCGTGCCAGGCGTCAGGAAATCCTTCGCGTGGCGTTCGAGCCCGTAGTTGGCGCCTCCGCCATTCGACTGGTAATAACCGGTCAGATCCGGTTTCCCGTCCGCGGTCCGGCGCAGATTTGTCCCGGTCTTCACGGCGGGCAGAGTGCCGGCCGGCGGCATCACAGCCGGTTTTCCAAGAGGCGAAGGAGGCGAACCCGGTTTCGGATACCAGGTACGGGGATCGCGCTCGAAGGCGCCGTTGGATTCTTCCACTTCCGCCTGACACTGATATTCCAGGATCCGGTCCTTGTTCTTTTGCCGGACCAGAGGCATGCTGATCTTCCAGGGCTTGGTGAACACCTTAGGATCCTGAAGCGTGACTTCGTACTGGATGGTGTCGGCGTTCAGCATCGTATATCGCTCGGCGACCTTCAACGCATCGCTGTGAAAATTCCCAGCCATATCGAACCACGTCTTATCGTTCTGATCCACCACCTGGACCACCAGCGTGTCGCCTTCCCAGCGGCCGCGTGAATACCCCATCCAGGATTCGATGTCTTCGTGAGGCGCCGGCTTCCCGGTGGTGTAGATCAGCCGGTACACCTGGGACCATTCGAACGTGAGAGCGACATGCTCGGAAGTTTGAAAAATCTGGAACGGATACTGCAGGTACATGATTCGCGGGACACCCGGGAAATAGCACTTTCCAAGCGGATCGGCGGTCTGGCGCTTGGTGAAATTCTCCTGCTTTTTAGCAACTGCCCAAGGCTGGTAGGGGATCTGCCCGCCTTCGACAACTCCCTTGCCGGCGGGAATGCCCGGGCTTGCGGCGTGATCCTGCAGATCGTAAGCTGCCTGGCTGCTGACCTGCCAAATGCCTTGCAGGTTCGGCTTACCATCCGCCGCACGCGGCACAGAACCAGCCGTGCCGGTTCGCTGGATTTGCTGGGCGTGCGCCGATTCGCACAAACTCGCGCACAGCACCACAGGCAACAGAGCGCACCGCACCCTCATGAACAGGGAGAACATGAAATCACCTCACTCTTGCGCGCCAAAGACCATGCAGAGCGCTTACAACGATGATACAAGACGGGTCGCTAAACCTGCTGAGAGGGTCGACTTTTTAGGCGGATTCTCTCAAGGGGCGACAATTCCAAACGAGGTGAATGCGCCTGTCGAATTGAATCGGAAAGCCACTACGGAGAGCGGAGTTTCCGCTGAAAACTCGGCGACGCCGCTGCGGTTGGCCGTGTGAGGAAACTGGCTGGCAATCGCAAATGCCTGATGGTTGCGGCTAGCCAGTTGGGGATAAAATACCACCTCGCTGGTGCCGTCGCTATAGCGGAGCGTGACAGTAATGTTGTTCGCCGCGGTGGCGCCCGGATCGGTAAGCGCCACGCCCGTAATGGCGCCGGCCGTATTGTCGAACGGCACGTAGAAGTGCTTGCTTCCGGCGGCGACGATGGTGGCGGTTCCTTCTTGAATCGAGGGCAATCCGGTTTTTTGACTATAGATTACGCTGCCCCCGACGGAAGCTGGAGCGGTCAGTTCCGCCCATCCGCCGACGACTTGCGTGCCCAGCCCAGCCGTCCGAATTGTTACCGATCCGCCCGCAGGAATGGAGCCCGTCAGAGATCCTGCTTCCAATTCGAATCGCGAGGCAGGAATGTTTCCCTGGTCATCGTTGAAACGCAGCGTATACGATGCCGCTGCCGTACCGGCGTTGGTCAACAGGACCGTAGTCTTAAATCCGCTCCCATCGGCGGCGTGAGCCAGGGGACGGGTAATAGGTGTGGATGCGCCGCCTGCGGGCGTCGCATCAAATGCGGTAAATGCGCCGGTCGAGTTGAATCGAAATGCTACTACCGAGAGTCCGGCGTTTGATGTAAACTCGGCCACGCCACTTCGACCGGCAGTGTGCGGAAACTGGCTGGCAATCGCAAATGCCTGATGGTTGCGGCTGGCGAGTTGCGGATACGTGACGGTCTCGCTGGTTCCGTCGCTATAGCGGAGCGTGACGGAAATGTTATTCGCCGCCGTGGCGCCCGGATCCGTAATCGCCACACCGGTGATTGCGCCGGCGGTGTTGTCGAATGGCAGGAAGAAGTGTTGGCTTCCCGAGGCGATGATGGTCGCCGTCCCTTCTTGTATGGAAGGCAATCCGGTTTTTTGACTATAGATTACGCTGCCAGCCACGGAGGGTGGAGCGGTCACTTCCGCCCATCCGCCGACGACTTGCGGACCCAGCCCAGCCGTACGAATTGTTACCGATCCCCCTGCTGGTATCAGACCGGACAGCGATCCTGTTTCCAATTCGAAACGCGTCGCGGGAATGTTGCCATGATCGTCATTGAAGCGCAGCGTATAGGGAGCCGCATCGGTACCGGCGTTGGTCAAAAGCACCGTGGTCTTGAACCCGCTGCCATCCGCGGCGTGAGCCAGAGCTGTGGTTTGGAGATTGGGCAGGCTGACGGTAAACGGAAGCGAAAAGAGCAGGCTGTCATGATCGAACAGTCGGGCCTGCCAGGTTCCAACCGGGTTAAAGTCAGCGCTGCTCATCTGGAAGAAGGCCGTCGGAAAACAAAATGTTCCTGCTCCGCCGGGCCAGCTCCCGGCCGCCACCGAAGCCCCGTTAGACGCAACCCAGTCGTAGGTCAGGATGTTATTGATCGTGATCCGGCCCAGATAGTACAGGTAAACCTTGTCAGTCGTCGAGAAGGACGTCACCGACGGCGGCTGAACACAATTTGACGCCAAAGTTTTGGTGACCCTCTGGTCGCTGATCTGAGCGCCGTACGAAGGGCCTACCACCAGTGCCGTGGGAGCGGAGACCCCGTGCGCGGTAAGGACCGTAATCGCCACAGCGCCTTGCTGAACGATCAGAGTGCTGCCGATGGTTGCAAGCAACTGCGTTCCGCTCACGAATTTCGTGGGTACGGCCGTCCCCATCCACTGGACGACGCTTCCGGCATCGAAACCCGTTCCGCTCACCGCCAGAGTGAATCCGGCTCCCCCGACGACGACCGAGCTGGGATTCACTCCGGAGATGATCGGCGTGACCCACTGCTTCGTAAGACTGACCGCAAGATTGAATGCGTCCACGGATCCGAGACCGGTGACCAGGTCATAGCCGGCCGCTGCCGAGTACCCCAGCGTTCCGGCCGGACAATTCAGCGTGCTGGCTAAACACGGAACGATATTATTTCCCACAGTAATATCGTGGAAGACGCCTGCGGTGTTTCGCGCGATGCTGTAAAGGTTGGGATTGATATTCCCTTGGCCGTACTGGGTCGACACTCCGTTGAGTACCTGATACTGGTTCACGACCGCCACGATGCCGGCAAAGGCAGGCGCCGCTGCCGACGTTCCACCGAATACCATCGGCTGGCCCCCGACCACCACCAGATATCCGTCGTGGGTAGCGGCAGTGAGGGCAACATCCGGTATCGCACGGGAATTGGTGTCCGGTACGCCAGGCGCTATCTGCCACGCAGGTTTCGGGAACAACGAGCTCAGTCCCCCGCCGCTCGCAGCCAGGCCCTGTGCATCGGATTCATTCCAGCCCTTCTCCGGAATATAAGAAAGAGCCGATGCGAGGGCGCCTGAATTAGAAGCACTCCAGTACTGCCCGGTTCCTTCGTCGAACTGTGTCCCGCCAACCGCCGTCACTTCCGGGAGGCTCGCCGGGAAGTCCACCTTGAGGCCGTGAAGAGCTTGTGCTTTGGCTGGATCGTCGTGCGGATCGCAGGCCGCGGCCCCGGAGTCACCCGAGGATGCAATCCATGTAATGCCCTGGGCGTTCGCCTCTTGGGCCAGAGATCGGATACTCAGGATCAGGAAATCACTGTCAGATTGTTCACATATGGCAAAGCTGTAACTAATGATCGGAGCAATATTTTGGTCTACGGCGTGTATCAAGGAGACCAATGCATCTATGGAATACACGTACGTAATATTCGCATTGCGAGCGACCGCTCCTGCCCATTCGATATCCAGAGCTGCCTCCTGCATGTCGGAAGTCTGGCCGGGGTCGGGCGTTCCCGGCACCAGCACCAATTGAGGGTCATGTTTCGGCA
>Ga0105241_10004622_pt1 | contig 10183 bp, 8 predicted proteins | sample KBSC64metaG_FD_80422 | JGI IMG/M metagenome (GOLD analysis project Ga0105241, IMG submission 80422) | Corn rhizosphere microbial communities from Kellogg Biological Station, Michigan, USA - KBS C6-4 metaG | ecosystem: Host-associated > Plants > Roots > Rhizosphere > Soil | place: Michigan, USA...
TCATTTGGTCGGCGTGGGGGATGCGACTACGGCATGGCTGCAGGAGGCCAGGTTCGCTCAGGGAAATCTGTACGAAAGCGTTGTGCTGTTCGCGCTCGACCAAATGTGCCTGATCGGATACGCGCTGCCGCTGCCGGAGACGTTTCGGCGGAGCGTCAGGATAGGGAGTTAAACTAGGTTCCGTTGCTCCACGTCCAGAACGTTTCCAAGGTTTATCGTTTGTACCGACGGCCGTTGGACCGCCTGACGGAAATCGTGCCGTTGTTGCCCCACCATCCACCGTCCGAGTTCTGGGCGCTTCGTGACGTGAATCTCAGCGTAGAGCGGGGCGAAGTTCTCGGGGTCGTCGGACCGAACGGCAGCGGAAAAAGCACGCTTCTGCAGATCATCTGCGGAATCCTGGAGCCGACGCGCGGACGGGTTCTTGCCAGCGGACGAATCGCAGCACTGCTCGAGTTGGGCGCCGGGTTCAATCCCGAATTCAGCGGACGCGAGAACGTTTTCCTGAATGGCGAGATTCTGGGAATCTCACGCCAGGAAATGGAGCGCGTCTTCCCAGAGATCGAAAAGTTCGCCGAGATCGGCAGCTTTATGAATCGTCCCGTGAAGGAATATTCCAGCGGAATGTATGTGCGGCTCGCGTTCTCCACTGCAATTCACGTGGATCCTGAAATTCTGATTGTGGACGAGGCGTTGGCGGTGGGTGACGCCATCTTCGCGAATCGCTGCATCAAGAAATTCGAGGAGCTGAAGCAGCGCAAGGTGACCGTGCTGTTCGTCTCGCACGATCTGGGCTTGGTCAAACGTCTCTCCGATCGCGCTGCGCTGATGGTGGACGGCCGCGTCGCCGCGTACGGCGCCCCCAGCGAAGTGGTAAATCGCTACGTTGGGATGGTGCTGGAGCGGCAAGATGCGCCGCGTACGGGTGGCGAGGGCATCGGCGGCAGCTACCGGCATGGCGACGGAGCCAGCCGCATCCTTGCGGTCGAGATGCATCCGAGTCAGAGCATCGCTCCGGGCGAGCCACTCACGATTCGCGTGAGAACCCGCGCCGAGAAGGATCTCGATAATCCGGTGATCGGAATCCTGATCCGCAATCGCCTGGGGATCGATGTGTTCGGGACCAATACCCGCGTGGAACGCGTGGATCTGGGGAACATTCGGGCGGGCGAGATATTCGAAGTGGAGTTCGGATTCGATTGCCTGCTGACGCGGCAGGACTATACACTGACGGTTGCGAGCCAGTATGCCGACGGCTACAGCCAGGACTGGCTGGACGACGTAATTGCATTTTCGGTGGTGGATGCGCGCGACGTTGCGGGTCTGGCAAGTTTTCGGACGCGCGTAAACTGGCGGCGGATTACAGAATGAGACTCAGAGAAATTCAAGCGGCGCTGCGCGAAGAAAAACTGGACGGCTGGCTGTTTTTCGATCATCATCAGCGCGATCCCTTGGGATACCGCGTATTGCAATTCACACCTGGGTCGATGGTGACGCGCCGCTGGTATTACTTTGTTCCGGCAAGCGGCGAACCGCACGGGCTGGCCCACAAGATCGAGCCGGAGACGCTTCGCGAATTGCCCGGCGAGATTGCGCTGTATGCGAGCTGGCAGGAATTGCAGGATGGACTGCGAGGGATACTCGGTCCGGCGCGCCGCGTGGCCATGCAGTATTCGCCCAATTGCGCGGTGCCCTACGTTGCGATGGTGGACGCGGGCACGATAGAGATGATCCGCGGCATGGGGATCGACGTCGTTACGTCCGCGAACCTGATCCAGTTCTTCGAATCGCGATGGAATGAGCGGCAGCTGGAGAATCACCTGGAGGCGGGCCGGCGGATTGACAAGATTCGTGCCGACGCCTTCGCGCGAATCTCTAGCAAGGCTCGTTCAGGCGAGCGAATTACCGAATGGGAGATGCAGCAGTTCATTCTCGACCGGTTTCGCGAGGGCGGATTGTTCACCGACCATGGTCCTGACGTCGCGGTGAATGCTAATGCGTCCAATCCCCACTACAACCCGACGCAGGAACGCTGTGCCGAGATCCGCCGGAATGATCTGGTCCTGCTGGACATGTGGGCCAAGCTGGACCTTCCCGATGGCGTGTATTACGACATCACCTGGGTAGGATATTGCGGCGAGCGTCCGCCTGCGGCAATGGAGAACGTGTTCACCATCGTGCGGGATGCGCGCGACAAGGCGATTGCCCGCGTGAAGCAGGCGGTGTCGACGAAAGAGACGCTGTGCGGATTTCAGGTAGATGACGCCGCCCGGGCGCACATCAAGGAAGCTGGTTTTGCCGACTACTTCTTTCATCGCACAGGCCATTCGATCGGCGCGGAAGTCCATGGCACGGGCGCAAATATGGACAATTTGGAAACTCACGATGAAAGGCGCGTGATCCCGTGGACGTGCTTTTCGGTGGAGCCGGGTATCTATTTGCCGGAGTTTGGCGTGCGCTTAGAAGTGGACGTGTTCGTAGATGACGACAGCGCGCGTGTCACCGGCGAGATTCAGGAGAAGCTGATCTTGCTGTAACCAAAGCTCGGGCCGCATCCAGCAAGCCTTCGGTGGATGCGATCCAGGACTCGATGTCCCGTTGTTCTGCCCCTGCGCGCTCCAATGCTGCCGACGTCTGTTCGCGAGCCGGGCCGCCGATGACGGTGCGGACCTGGACGAAGTACTCCGGGTCCAGACAGCGCTCGATTTCCTCGTGAGTAAGCCGCAACGAAGGAAGGAGCTTTAGAAGCGCTTCGGCCAATGTGTGGGGGTCATCCCGCGAACCGCAAGCTCGGACGGATTCGGCGACCAAAGCATGCGCGTCCCGGAAGCTTAATCCGTCGCTGCGTACCAGCGTATCGGCCAACTCAGTCACAGTCAGAAAATCTTGCCGCGCCCGATCGGCCATGACCTCGGCATTCACCTGCGCTGTCTGCATTGCGCCTGCGATCAGTGTGAGGGCGCGACGGGCGTCGCTAAACATTGCGAAGACCAGCGGTTGAAGATCGTCCTCACTGTCATTGATATCGCCGAAGGGAGTATTGTGAGCGCAGGTGAGCACGGCTTGCGCTTCTCCTAGCGCCCGGCTGGACAGGATGCGGACATGCTCCAGAGCTACTGGATTCCGCTTTTGCGGCATGATGCTGGAGGATTGCACAAATGCATCGGAGAGCCGCAGAAATCCGAATTCTCGAGTAGACCACAGCAGCAAATCCTGAACCAGCTTGCCGATGTTCACCATCGCCACGGCCACAGCCGCCGCTGTCTCAGTGATGTAATCGATGGCCGCAATCGCGCCATAGGAGTTCTCAGCGAGCCCGTCGAATCCGAGAAACCGGGCGGTCGCATTCCGGTCGATGGGAAACCCCGACGTGGTAATCGCCGCGGCGCCCATAGGACTCAGGTTCACGCGCGAGAATGCAGCTCGAAGCCGAGCGGCATCGCGGGCCAGGAATTCGATCGCGGCGAGAAGATAGTGCGCCAGCGTGGTCGGCTGCGCGGGCTGCGTGTGCGTGTGCGCCGGCATCACAGTCATCACGTGCGATTCAGCTAGCTTCAGGAGCACCCTTCTTACTTCGGAGATCGCACGCGTAACCGCGAGGATTTCGCGCCGGGCGGCCATGCGGTAAAGCGTCACAGCGATATCATTACGGCTGCGGGCAGTATGCATTTTGCCCGCCAGCTCGCGACCCGCGGCTTCTTCCATTAAGCCTTCCACGAAGAAGAACAGGTCCTCGCGCGTGCCATCGAACTTCGCCACCAGCATTTGCTTGCGATCTAATCCATCCAGGGCCGCAAGCAGCTTGCGCTCCTCTTCGCCCGTCAGAATGCCGCAGCCCGCCAGCATGCGTGTATGGGCGTAGTGAATCTCCAGCAGGGAACCCAGGAAGTACTTTTGCGCGTCGGCGAAGTTATGCGTAAGAACGGTCTCGGCATACACCGGCGCGGGAAAAGAGTCGGACATCAGTTAACTTCATGATACCCGCCGGGCGTAATCGATCCCGCTCCAAACTGTCAGCACGAAAGCGATCCAGCCCAAGACCGTCACAACAACCAATGGTGCGAACCCGGCTTCGTGGCCTACCGCAAACAGGACATAGGCGATCTGCGCGCCTGTGCTGGCTTTGCCCCATACCGATGGTGGAAAATCGCGGCGGGTCTTTCGCGCCAGCGTTACCAACGCAAACACCAGGATCATCAGATCGCGGCCCAGGACGAAAATTGTGAGTGAAAACGGGATGATGCTGTTGAGTCCCAGGATCAGAAAGGCTCCGTCCAGCAGGACCTTGTCCGCCACGGGATCCAGCAGAGCACCCAATCGCGAGCCGGCTTTGTAACGCCGCGCGATGAAGCCATCCAGCACATCGGTGATGCCTGCGATCGCGAACAACACCAGCGCGGCACGGAAGCGATTCGCCCACAGCAGGTAAAAGATGTAGGGCGAAACCAGGAGGCGTGCTGCGGTCAGCAGATTGGGAAGCTGGCTCATCACTGATGCTTCCCGTGATTATCGCAAGCTATTTGAAGTTGAATCCGAACCTGAACTCGAGATAGTTCGACGAACGGGCTCCGGTGGAGAAATGGTCGCGGACCTCGAACTTGAAACCCATATGGTCCTTGTACCAATAGTTCAGTCCGCCGCCGATGTTGGCCAGACTGTGGCTCTGGAACAGCTCAAAGGCATTCGAATAACCGCCCGTGACGAATGGAGCCCAAGGGCGATCGTGCTTGAAATGATAGTAGCCGTTGATGGAAGCCATTCCGACAGCATCCAGATCCGAGCGTCCTATGAACCCGACCTCGGCGCCGGCTCCATAGGTGTTTCTGAAAACATATTCGCCGCCGACCCCAAGGTGGATCAGCGCGGCGCTATTATTGCTACCGCTAACGACGCCCGGTGCGACGAAAACGTATCCATGTGTCTGTGCTTTCGCCGTAGCGGCCGTCAGCGCCACAACAAGTAGGAGAAGTCTACGATACCAGTGCATGCACACTTCGTTCGGACACTTGATCGTAGTTTACGATCTCATACAGCGTCGGATCGTTCATGATGCGGTTCACCAACGCAAAATGCATCGCGTGGCCGGCCTTTTCCGCGATCACATGCCCTAATAGCGGCTTGCCGATCAGCGCCAGGTCCCCGATCAGGTCCAGCGCCTTGTGCCTGCAGCACTCGTCCGGGAAGCGTAAGCCGCCTTCGTTAAGAATGCTGGTGCGGTTGAAGCACACCGCGTTATCCAGCGATGCACCGCGGATCAAGCCCATGTTGCGCATCTGGTCCAGCTCATGTTCGAAGCCGAACGTGCGCGCCGGCGCGATTTCCGTGGCATAGCGCTCCGGTGTCACTTCGATTTCGAGAGTCTGTCTTCCAACCAGCGGTTGCGGAAAGTAGACTTCGCAGGTCAGCAGGAACCGATCCGACGGTAAGATAGTGATGCGCTTTCCGCCGCCTTCTACCGATACAGGCCGCCGGATGCGCAGATAGCGCCTGCGTTTACGATACTCGCGAATTCCCGCCGCGCGAATCAGCTCGACGAAAGGCTTGCCGCTGCCGTCTAAAATCGGCACTTCCAGGTTGTCGATTTCGACGAACGCATTGTCTACGCTCATGCTGTAGAACACGCTCAGAAGATGCTCGGTGGTCGAAATCAGGACGCCTTGGCGCATCAGGCTGGTAGCGTAGCTGACCTTCTGCACGTGACGCCAGCTGGCGGGAATTTGGAAACCGTCCAGATCGCTGCGGACAAAGACGATGCCTGTGGACGGGGGCGCTGGAAGGATCCGGATACGAACCGGAACTCCCGAGTGTAGTCCTACCCCGGAGGCTTCGACGGGCCGTTGGACGGTCGTCTCAAATCTCAGAAATCTGTCTCCAAAACCTGCACTGTTACGTACTGACGGCATTGTAACAGTCTGGAGTACAAACGCGCTAGCTTTTTGAAAGAAAAAGACTTGCTAATCCCGTACCGTGTCTATTTGTGGACACTACCCCAATCGCCTGTGGCAAATTGACCATTTCGCATCCAAACGGCGGAATGCTCATATACCATAAGGAAGTGCCACGGCTCTTCCTGATTGATTCCTTTGGGTTCATATTCCGCGCCTATCACGCCCGAGCCCGTTCAGGAGCGCCCCCCATGCGTACCGGTGCAGGCTTCTCGACCGAAGCGGTGTACATTTTCCACAACATGGTCCGGAAGCTTCGTACCCAGCACCAGCCCGACTATCTCGCCGCGATTTTCGAAAGCCAGGGTCCCACCTTTCGCGACGAAGTCTTCGAAGCCTACAAGGCCACGCGCACCGAAACGCCTCCCGATCTGCTGGAGCAGATTCCGTGGATTCGCAAAATCCTCGAGGCTATGCGCATCCCGGTGCTGGAATATCCCAACTTCGAAGCCGATGATGTGATCGGTACGCTGGCTCGCCGCGGAGTGCAGCAGAATCTCGATGTGGCGATCATCTCCAGCGACAAAGACATGCTCCAGTTGGTGAATGACCGCGTATGCATGATTAATCCCATGAAGGATGATCTGTGCTACGACGCCGCCGAAACCGAAAAATACATGGGCGTGCGACCGGATCAGGTGGCCGATCTTCTCGCTCTCAAAGGTGACTCGGTCGACAACATTCCGGGCGCACCCGGCATCGGCGATAAAGGCGCGCGCGATCTAATCGCCCGTTTCGGCTCCGTTGAAAATGCCATCGAGCATGCGGCTGAGGTCGAGCGCAAGACCTACCGCGAGAGTCTGCAAAACAATCGTGAACAGATTCTGCTCAGCAAGAAGCTGGCTACCATCCACACCGATGTTCCGATCGAAGTGGAATTAGATTCTCTGGTGATGCGCGAGATGGACGTTGATGCTCTGCGCGATCTCTATCGTACGCTCGAGTTTTCCAGCCTTTTGCGCGATCTGGCGCCGACGCAGGCAGCGGCACCCCAGCAGCACGACTATCAACAGCTCGGATCGGTGGCAGAACTTGACGCGTGGCTCAAGACGCTGCCCCACGCTGCGCCCCTCGCCGTCGCCGCAGGTGAAGTGATGGAGCAGTCGGTTCTGGGATTTTCCCCCAAGGTCGGCGTGGCCCGTTCTCTTGCGATGGACAAATTCCCCGAACGCGTGACCGTGGGTCACGACGTCAAATCCCTGATCCGGCGATTCGGCGACGCGCCCAACCTCCGCCACGATGTGATGCTGTATGCGTTCCTGCTGGCGGCCGATACCGGCTCCGCGGATCTGGCCAAGCTCTCCGAGCAATACCTCGGTCGTCCGCTCGACTCCGACCCCGCCGCGCAGGCCGACGCGACGCTGTCCCTTTATCAGCAGCTTCGCCCGCAGGTCGAGTCTCAGAAACTGGCGGAGGTCTACGACACCATCGATCTTCCGCTGATCCGCGTGCTGGCTCGCATGGAGGAGATCGGCGTCCGCATCGATCCCGAGCAGCTCCGCCATATGAGCGGCCGGATGGAAGAGGAGATCGCGCGGCTCTCCGCGGAGATCTTTGCTATCGCGGGTAAAACCTTTAATATCAGCTCACCACAGCAATTAGGTAAGGTTCTTTTTGAGGACATGAATCTGCCTGCGCCGGTTCGCATGGGCAAGGGAAAGGTGATCTCCACTGCGGCCGATGTGCTGGAAGAACTGGCCGACGCCCACCCCATCGCCGGCAAGGTTCTGGAACATCGCCAGCTCTCCAAACTCAAGGGCACTTATGCCGACGCGCTGCCCATATTGATCGACCCCTCCACAGGCCGCGTCCACACGACGTTTAACCAGGCGGGGGCCGCCACCGGCCGCCTGTCGTCATCGAATCCGAATCTCCAAAATATTCCGATTCGCACGGAGCTGGGTCGCGAGATCCGCGCGGCCTTCGTTCCCGAACCCGGCTGGAAACTGATCGTGGCGGATTACTCGCAGATCGAGCTGCGCCTATTGGCGCATATGTCCCGAGACCCAGGGCTGATGGAAGCCTTCCGCAACGGCGAGGACATCCACACGCGCACTGCCGCCGAGGTCATGGGCATCCCGCCTTTGATGATCACGCCCGATCAGCGCCGCGCCGCGAAGGCCGTGAACTTCGGAATCGTCTATGGCCAGACGCCGTTCGGCTTGTCGAAACAGCTCGGCATCGATCGCAAGGAAGCCGAGCTATACATCCGCGCTTACTTCGAGCGCTATGCCGGTGTTCGCCGCTTCATCGATATGACGATCGCAGAAGTCCGCCGCAGCGGCGTGGTCCTGACCATGTTTGGCCGGCGTCGTCCGATTCCCGACATGAACAGCCGCAATGTCACCGCTCGCAATTTCGCCGAGCGCACGGCGGTCAATACGCCCCTGCAAGGCACCGCGGCGGATATCATTAAACTGGCCATGATCCGGATCGCGGAAAAGCTGCGTGGCAAGCAGGCTCGGATGCTGCTGCAGGTTCACGACGAGTTGGTATTCGAGGCTCCGCCCGAAGAGGTTGATGACATCCGCGCCATGGTGAAAGCCGAGATGGAGAACGTGCGCACGCTGGACGTTCCCATGCTGGTAGACGTCGGGGTCGGCGACAACTGGCGCGACGCCAAATAAATTCGGATGGGCAAGGCTCTCACGATCTTCCTGGGCGTGTATGCGCTCATTCTGGTTTTGCTCATTCCGTCCAAGGGCCTGTGGGTGGATGAGATCATCGACCTGAACGGCGTGCGCAGCGCCTCCGATGTGAACGGCGTGCTCGCCTTCGTCCCCGGCAATGCCGCTGGCGTTCCCCTCGGGTATCTCGTCGATTTCGCGATGATCCGGACGTTCGGGTACTCCATAACCGCGGTTCGTTTTCCTTCCGTTCTTTTCACTGTGCTGGCATGCGCGGGAATCTTCATGCTGGCGCGTCAAACCGGCCTGCGACGGCCGATGCTCGCGGTGGTGGCCTATGCCGTGTCACCGATGACTCTGCGCTACGCTCTGGAGGCGCGACCCTACGCGCAAGCGGCATGTTGGAGCATCTTCGCGTCAGTTGTGTTTCTGTCGCTGGTGCGCCAGCCGACCATCGGCAAAGCGGGGGGATACGCTGTGCTGGTCGCGGCCGGCCTCTACACCCAGCCGTACAGCATCTTTGTTCCCGTCGCGCACCTGCTATGGCTTGTATTCACGAAGCAGAAATCCCGAACGATCTCGCTCGCGGGATCCGCGGTCGCGATCGCCGCGCTAGCGTTTCTTCCCTGGTTCCTGAAAATCCACTCCGCGTGGCAAGGCGCCGTGAACTCCGGCGCACGTTTCACCGTTAGCGGCAAGGATCTTTTGGTGATCCCCCACGAGCTGATGGGCACAGGGTACGTCGGTGCCGGACTCACCCTGCTCGCCGTCATCATTGCACTCGGTTGGTCATCGCTACCAAGCGAACAAAAGTTCTTCTGGGCGATCTATGCGGCGATTCCCGTGGTGCTGGTGCCCGCCGTGGATGCCTACTTCGGCTACTTCCTCGCCGCGCGCCAGCTCATCTTCGTTCTGGTTCCGATCAGCATCCTGATCGCGGTATGCATGCCGGTGCACCGATGGGGCCGCTGGGTTACGGTGGCGCTGCTGATTGGCATGATTTACGAAGACGTCCGCTGGATCAGGCGACCGGGCGAGGGTTGGCAGGCCGCTGCGACGGAGTTGATGCTGCAAACGTCTCAGCCTCGTACCTGCGCTCTATTCGCTCCCACGGGGTCCCTTGCGTTGTACACATTTTTCGCGCCCGACCTTCGCGGCAGACTGTGTGACTCGAACGACCTCGCGGTTCCCGACCGTATTGTTTTGGCCATCGGCTTGGACGATCCGTCCACCGATGCTCACCAAAGGCTCGACCGGGCATATTTTCAAATCGTGGCGTTTTTGCGCACCGCCGACCCGCGTATCGAGCTGTATCGCAAATGAGGCTGTTAGAATAAGACTTCCATCCCCATGCGCCGAGCTCTTGCTGCTCCCCTTCTTCTGCTGTTGTGTTCCGCCTGCAACCGCTCTGCGCCGGCCGGCGTGGCGGCCACGGTAAACGGCCGTGCGATCACCTTCGCCGAGCTCGATAAGCAATATCAGTATTCCCAATTCGGCCAGTCCGAGCATCCTAGCGACGATCAGCTCGCCATCCAGCGTTTGGAAGTCTTGAGAACGCTCATCGACAACGAAATCATGCTGCAGCGCGCCGAACAGAGGGGCCTGATGGCA
>Ga0105241_10004624_pt1 | contig 10177 bp, 9 predicted proteins | sample KBSC64metaG_FD_80422 | JGI IMG/M metagenome (GOLD analysis project Ga0105241, IMG submission 80422) | Corn rhizosphere microbial communities from Kellogg Biological Station, Michigan, USA - KBS C6-4 metaG | ecosystem: Host-associated > Plants > Roots > Rhizosphere > Soil | place: Michigan, USA...
AAAAGCAACGGCTCATCTTCGAGGCATTTCAGCAGGCTGACGCGGGGACGGCGCGCAAGTACGGCGGCACCGGTCTCGGCCTCGCGATCTCGCGCGAGCTGGCTACGCTGTTGGGCGGCGAAATCCGGCTGGTCAGCACGCCAGGGCAGGGCAGCTCGTTCACGCTCTATCTGCCATTGATCTATACCGGACCGTCGGCGGCAGCCATCAATCTTCCGTCGTCCCACATGGCGCACGCCAAGCCCGCGTCGCTCGCGCTGCCGGTCGTACCGCTCGTGCACGAGGAAAGCATCGACGATGACCGCGCCGTCATCGCGGAAGGTGAGAACGTGCTTCTGATCATCGAGGACGATTCTCACTACGCAACCGTGCTGCTCGGTCTTGCGCGCGATCGCGGCTTCAAGGGCATCGTGGCGCAGAGAGGCGCCATCGGGCTCACCTTGGCGCGGCAGTATCTGCCCACGGCGATCACGCTCGACATCTTCCTGCCCGACATGCTCGGCTGGACCGTGCTGAACAACTTGAAGCTCGATCCGCTCACGCGCCACATTCCGGTGCAGATCATCTCGATGGAAGAGGAGCGCCAACATGGGTTGGCACACGGGGCCTTCTCTTACCTCGTCAAACCGGTAACGGCCGACAGCATCGAGGCCGCGCTCGATCGGATCAAGCGTTTCACCGCGCCGCATACGAAGCGCTTGCTGGTCGTGGAAGACGACGAGATCCAGCGTGCCAGCATCGTGGAGCTGCTCGGTCACGACGACGTCGAGATAGCGGCCGTCGGCAGCGGCGCCGAGGCCATGCAGGAGCTGCTGAGCGGCGCGTTCGACTGCTGCGTGCTGGACCTGCGACTGCCCGATGTGACCGGCTTCGAGCTGCTCGATCGAATCCAGTCGGAGCCCGCGTTGTCCGAGCTTCCGATCGTCGTGTTCACCGGAAAGGAGCTGAGTGCCGAAGAAGAGAGAAGGCTCAAGACTGTCGCGAAGAGCATCGTGCTGAAGGACGTGCAATCGCCCGAACGACTGCTCGACGAAACGGCGCTGTTCCTGCACCGCGCGGTCTCCGCGCTGCCGGAAGCAAAACAACGCATGCTCGAGCGCTTGCATTCGTCCAACGAGCTGCTCCGCAACCGCCGCGTCCTCGTCGTCGACGACGATGTCCGGAACATCTACGCGCTCACGACCGTGCTCGAGAATCACGACATGGAAGTGATCACGGCGACCAACGGCCGCCAGGCCATCGATCTGATACAGAAGACCGAGGATCTGAGCGCGGTGCTGATGGATATCATGATGCCGGAAATGGACGGTTACGAGACCATGCGGGAGATCCGCAAGTCGCCGCAGTTCCGGTCGCTCCCGATCCTTGCGCTGACAGCCAAGGCGATGAAGGGCGATCGCGAGAAATGCCTCGAAGCCGGCGCTTCCGACTATATCGCGAAGCCGGTCAACACCGAACAGCTGCTGTCGTTGTTACGGGTATGGCTCTATCGGTGACGAGTCATGGCGACCGAAGAATCCGTCAACATCCTTCTGGTCGATGACAAGCCGGAGAATCTTTCGGCATTGGAAAGTATTCTCGACCGTCCCGACTATCGTTTGGTCCGGGCGTTGAGCGGCCAGGATGCCTTGCTGGCATTGCTGACGGACGACTACGCGGCGATCGTGCTCGATGTGCAGATGCCCGGGATGTCCGGCATAGAGCTGGCCCGGATCATCCGGGGCAGAAAGAAGACGCAGCACATCCCGATCGTCTTCCTTACTGCGCATGGAGACGATAGCGCAGTCGCCGGCTATCAGGCGGGAGCGGTCGACTTCCTGACCAAGCCGATCCAGCCGTCGGTCCTGCGCTCCAAGGTCGCGGTGTTTGCGGAGCTGTTCAGGAAGAGTAATGCGTTGACGGCAGAAGTCGAGGAACGCCGTCTCGCTGAACGGCGCATCAGTGAGCTGAACGCCGAATTGTCCGACCGGGTCGAGCAGCTAGCCGCCGCTAACGCCGAGCTCGAGTCTTTCAGTTTCACGGTGAGTCATGATTTGCGGGCACCGCTGCGCCAAGTTTCTGGTTTCGTGACCTTGCTCGAGGAGGGGCTCGCGGCACGGCACACCGATCAGGATGAGCAGTACATCCGCCTGATTCGGGATTCGGTTTCTCGCATGGGTCAATTGATAGACGACTTGCTGGCGTTTTCGCGCGTCGGCCGGATTGACCTCAATAGGTCGTCGGTCAATCTGCTTCCGCTCGTGGAACAGGTACGCGAAGAGCTGGCGCCTGCCATGCAGGGCCGCGACATACGCTGGACCATTGGTGCATTGCCGAGAGTCGAGGGTGATGCAGCGCTGCTGCGGCAGGTGTACGCCAATCTGCTCGACAACGCTCTCAAATTCACGCGCAAGCGAGGGCGGGCCGAGATCGACATCGGCGCACGCAAGGAGGGCGATGAGCATATCCTTTCCGTGCGCGACAACGGTGTCGGATTCGATTCGCGCTACGCGGACAGGCTCTTCGGCGTGTTCCAGCGGCTCCATAGCAGCGCCGAGTTCGAGGGCACCGGCATCGGGTTGGCGAGCGTACGCCGTATCATCCTGCGCCACAATGGCCGTATCTGGGTCGAGAGCGCGCCCGGCTCCGGAACCACCGTCTACTTTTCGTTGCCGGCCGTGAGCGCATCCAATGAGCGCGTCCATTGATATGCTCCGGCACGCGGATGTGCCGCGACTCGCCTGCATCGGTCAATTGCTGCATGACCCACCATGACTTCCGCAATTGCCGTTCTGCACCTGGAGGACGATCCGGCCGATGCCCGCTTGATTCGCGAGCAGCTGCGCCGTTCCGGCTTGAATGCGGAGATTTCGCTGGCCCGGGATCGCCCCGCATTCGAAGAGGCCTTCTTCGGCCGGAAATTCGACGTCATCCTGTCGGATTTTCACGTTCCGGGTATCAACGGCGACGAGGCCTTGCAGCTTGTACGCGCTGCCGACCTGCACATTCCGTTCATCCTCGTAACCGGTGCACTGGGGAAGACCGGTCGGTTGAGCTGGTGCGAACCGGTGCCACTGACTTCGTTCTCAAGGATCGTCTTGCGCGACTGGGTCCCGCCATCGAGCGCGCTCTGTCGGAACAGGCCGTGCGGAGGGAGAGCGAACGTATCCAGGCCCGACTTCTGCAGGCGCAGCGATTGAGCAAGCTCGCTGCCGAGGCTGCGCGCATGGGCGCATGGCAGCTCGATCTGGCCGATGGAAAGCTCGAGTGTTCAGACGAATTCCTCGAGTTGATCGCGGTCGAGCGCTCCGTGTGGCCGGGAACGGCGCAAGCTTTCTTGGATATATTGCATGAGGAGGACGTTCAATCTTTCCGACACCTGTTGTCCGATGAGGGTGGGCGGCCGTTGATCGATATCGAGCTGCGCATCCGTAAGCCCGATGGCCAAGAGCGATGGATGCACTTGCGCGGCGATCGTCTGTCCGAAGGCCGTGGAGGACGGGACACTGTCTTCGGCGTTCTGATGGACATTACCGAGCGCAAGCGCCTCGAGGAGGCGCTGCGCGAAAGCGTGCAGCGAAAAGACGAGTTTCTGGCGACGCTCGCGCACGAGCTGCGCAATCCGCTGGCACCGCTCTACAACGGTCTTGTGATCCTGCGGCGTATGGCTACAGCCTCGGCCGAGACGGATCGCATCCACGCGATACTCGATCGGCAGATAAAGCACGTCGTCCGGCTGGTGGATGACTTGCTGGACATGTCACGCATCACGGCCGGCAAGATCGAACTGAAACGGGTACCCGTCGACCTACGGACGGTCATCGAGCACGCGGTAGAGATGAGCCGCGCGCTGATCGAGCAAGGTCAGCATCGCCTGGACGTTGCTTTGCCCGCTGAGCCGGTGGTCGTCCACGGCGACACGGTGCGGCTCACGCAGGTAGTAGCCAATCTGCTCAACAACGCGGCGACGTACATGTCGAAGCAAGGGCGCATATGGGTATCGGCCCGAGCTCGCGCCAATCAGGTCACGATCAGTGTAAGGGACAATGGCATCGGGATCCCGCCGCCGATGCTCGATCGTATTTTCGACTTGTTTACGCAGGTCGGAAATACCGATCGGCCCAAAGGTCCCGGGCTGGGCGTGGGCCTCGCAATGGTTCGCAAACTGGTCGAGCTTCACGGCGGAGAGGTGATCGCGACCAGCGCCGGCGTTGGCAAAGGTAGCGAATTCGTCGTGCACCTTCCGGCCGCAGCAGCGACCACCGTTGAGGTGCCGCCAAGCAATGTCGGTTCGGAGCGGCCGCTGTCCGGACGGCGCGTTCTGGTCGTAGACGACAACCACGATGCCGCGGACTCGCTCGTGCAACTGCTGAAAATGTCAGGGGCAGAAGCTTTCGCAACTTACGATGGCATCAGCGCGCTCGATGCTGTTCGCACGCAACGGCCCGAAGTTGTCCTGCTGGATATCGGCATGCCTGGGATGGACGGTTATGCGGTCTCGCGACGCATCCGCGAGAATGCGGAGTACGAAAACATGATCCTGGTCGCGCTGACGGGGTTTGGGCAGGAGCACGATCGCCAGCGCGCGCGCGTTGCGGGGTTCACGCACCATCTGACCAAACCAGCCGGGTGGGAGGCGCTGGAAACACTATTTGCGAGCGCCGTTTCGCCCGCGTCCGAGTCGCCTTTCCGCCTGGAGTCGTCCTAACCACAAGAGGTGAATGTCATCGATCTGAGATCGATGACTAACACTCTCCGTCGCGCCGCTCGAGAAGCAGTCCCTCGAGTACGTCGGCTTCATGCGTACGCGAGCAAACCCTTCAAATCGGTGATACGTACCTTGCGTCCTTCTACCGTAATCAGCCTCTGTGCCGTCAATTCGTGAAGGATACGCGAGAAGTGTTGCGGGGTCAGGTTCAATCGCGAGGCGATCACGCCTTTGCCGATCGGGAGCGTCACTTCCCCTTCCATGTCGTCGGGGCTTACGCGCTGCAGGTCCCGCAGCAGGTAGCCGATCACGCGCTGAGCCCCCGAACGCAGCGAATAGGCTTCCACATCGCTTATCAGGCCATGCAGTCGGCGGCTCAACCCGCCCAGAAGCTGGCGCGAGAAATGGGGATTGCACTCGATTTCGGCAAACACTGCGCTCTTGCTCACGTGCAGCAACAGGCTGTCGGAGAGCGTCTGCGCATAGACCGGATAGGGCCTCTCGAGGAACATCACGGCCTCGCCGAAGCTCATGCCCGGTCCGATGATCTCCACTACCTTCTCGGCCCCCTGTGGCGAGGTGATCGAGAGCTTGACCTGACCATAGGCGACGAGGTGGAACCCCTCGCAGGGGTCGCCTCGATTGAATAGTGTTTCCCCGCGCGCAAGGTGCAGCACGCGTGTGCCCTGAGCGATGCGCTCCAACTCCGCCGACGCCGTTTCTTTGAACAACGGCAGGTTCGCTAGAAACGCGCTGACTTTTATATCCTGCTTCACGGAGCGTGCCGAAGAGCTCTGAACGGTGCATTGGCTGCGCCATTCTGCCACAGGGGCCGCGCACTCGCGCTGCCTCGCCGGCTCGGCGAACCGAGAGAGACTTTGGCCAGCCCAGATATTTCATGAAGACGTCCCCGAACGGAGCGAATGCCACGATGCGAGCGGCTTCTACCCGATTCGAACCGGGTAGGTTTTGTACGATCGGGCTACTCGGGCGCTGGCGGCCGCTTTGCGGCCATTTGCGGCATGCCCGTCTTGCCAATAGGCATGGCTATTGGCTGCGACGGTCGAGCCGCAACTGGCTCGCAAATCGGCACGCCATCATCCCGAGTCCCTCATGAAATATCCGGGCTAACCTGCCAGCACGCTGACGGCGACGAGCAAAAGCAGGAGCGCTCCGGCGTGATGGGCCAGCGCCAGCCAGAGCGGAAACTTGAGTACCACCATCGCGACACCCAGGCCGATCTGGGCCGCCACCAGTGCCGCCAATGTCCAGCCCAGCGGCGCGCGGTCATTCCGGCGGAGTAACGCTCGAGCGAGCGCGCCGGCTGCGATCAAGAGTGCGACGGCCGTCGCCCGGTGTGCGATGTGCAGCGCAACGGAAGCCTCGGAGACCGAAGACTCGCAGACGGGCAGCGAGGCACAGGTCGCCGCTGATCGAGTCGTGCTGATCAGTGCGCCGAGAGACACCTGAAGAAGCAACAGCGCCACAATGGCTGCCGCCGGCCACCGCAGCGTCTCGCGTCGCTGCCCCGATTCTAGCTTTGCCTGGGTCGCCAGCCACCAGAGCAGCGCGGCCATCGCTACGCCACCGAGCAGATTGGCGAGAGCGATGCCGGGGCCGGCTGCGGCTGGGGTCACGCGTCCCAACCCCGCCAGTAGCACCGTCAATAGCAGCAACGCCAGCGACGTCCAAAGGATCGTCCCGCGCCGCGGTCGCATCCAGATGCTTACCGACACGATCATGATCACGACCACACCCAGCCCGCTCGCGAGCAAGCGGTGCGCGAACCGCGCGACCGGATGGTGATCGTGGGAGGGCGCCAGCGACTGCTCCTGGTAGCACGCGGGCCACGGCGTGCATCCGATGCCGGCGCCACTCAGCCGCAGATACGCGCTCACGACCGCAAGCAGCAGCATCATCGTCACGCCGACGAGCGCGAGGCGCCGGATCAGCAGCCCGAGACGCGAGCTTTGCTCGGGCTTGAGTGCGGCCTGGCTATGGCTTGCTGAATCCATGTTAAGGAGAAGGCTCGAAAGGTGCGTTAGCTTGGCATCCAACAGCAACGCGTATCCTCTTGCGAGCCTGCCTATGAAACGCAGTACTCCAATGCTCGCGGCGATAGTGGCTGGCGCCATTACCCTTGCCGCTCTCGCGCTCGGCACTGCGGCGACTCAGCCGGACGTTTGTTCGCAGCTGGAAGCGGGGTGGGGCGTCTTCAATCTTCTCCAGGCGCAGCAGCCGCTGCGCATCCTCGCTGTGTTCATGACGGCTTGCTGACGTAGCCGCTGCGCATGATTTGATTCGCACGGTCAGCGCAGTTCGTTGCTGACCCACAGTGCGGTCGCGAACAGCAGCATGGCCCCGGCCTGATGTGCAGCGGCAAGAGGCACCGGAACGACCAGCAGCAGCGTCGAGATACCGAGCACGATCTGCAATGCCAAAACGAGCGGCAGCATGCTGCACGCGACTCGTGCCCGCGTGCTCAGCTCGACTTTACGCGAGGCCAGCCAGAACAACGGCACCAGAAAGAACAGCAGCCAGGCAATCAGGCGATGGTTGAACTGCACTGCCGCCATGTTATTGAACAGGTTGCTCCACCACGGGTCGAGCATGAGGTACTCGGGCGGCACCGCGTGACCGTTCATGAGCGGGAACGTGTTGTACGCGAGCCCGGCACGAATTCCCGCCACGAAGCCACCCGACAACACCATGAGAAAGATGAGTGCTGTGAGTCCGAAGGCGTAACGGCGCAGGCGGCGACGCGCAGGGTCACGTGTTCCCGTGGCCGGCGCCAGCAGGCCGAGCGCGCTCCACAGCATCGCGGCGAAGATCAGAAACGCCATCCCGAGATGCGCGGTCAACCGGTATTGACTGACCCGCGGATCGTCCACCAGGCCGCTCTTGACCATGTACCAGCCAAGGGCGCCCTGCAGCGCGCCGAGCAGGAAGATGCCGAGCAGACCCGGCACCATCTTGCGGTCGACCCGACCCCGCACCATGAAGTACGCGAGCGGCACAAAGAACACGATTCCGATCCCGCGCCCCAGAAGGCGGTGGAAGTATTCCCACCAGAAGATGCTCTTGAACTCGTCCAGCGCCATCCCGCGGTTCACCTTCTGATATTCGGGGGTCTGCTGGTATTTGTGGAAGACGTCCTGCCATTGCGCGTCGTCGAGCGGCGGGATGCTGCCCACGATCGGCTGCCACTCGACGATCGACAAGCCCGAATGCGTGAGGCGAGTAATGCCGCCCACAACGACCATGGCGAACACCAGCGCGCAGCACACCAATAGCCAGGCGGCAACCCCCTTGCGCGAGAGGTCCTGCGCCTGCGGAGAGGTATAGGCGTTTGCTGCTGTCATGGTCTGTTGCATGTCCTAATTCTAGCCATCCTCGGCGCTGCCGCTGCCGCTTTCTGCGAAAAGCTGAATCTGGATGAAATCCTTGCAGCATGCGCCAGCGTAGCTTTGCACCGGCAAGCTGGTCGCGAGTGCGGTTGCACGGCGCCTGCTCCAGCGAGACATCATCATTAAGGAGTCGTCATGGCCAATCCAGCCAATCCCGCGCAGGAAGCTGCGCCAGAGGGCGAGGAAGAGCGCATCCCGGTGATGCAACACATCCTCGATAACCCGTTTCTGCTGCTGTTTCTGGGCGTCGCGATTCCGACCGTGTTCTATATCGTCTGGGGAATCATGGAAATCGTGACCATCCCAGTCGCCAAGTAGCAGCTGTCCCTACTTCGCAGGAGCCACGCTATGAGCGCCATTCTGCCGCCCTCCAAGCGTATCTGGTGGAAGCAGCCGCTCGACAAGATCGAGCTGACCTGGATCGCGATCGCCTTCGTCTGGTCCTTGCTGTTGTTCTTCATGATGCCGTACTGGCACGTGTTCGGTAAGCAGAACCTATCCAATGAGGCGTACCGGATCTCGGCCGAGAACTATCAGAAGAAGACTCAAGAGGTGGTCGACAAGTATACGGTGCGAGACGAGACCGATCAGAAGATCCCTGTAGTCCATCCGCCGCCCGGAGCCGATGTGTACATGATCGCACGGCTGTGGCAGTGGTGGCCGATTCTCGAGCTCGAGAAGGATCAGAGCTACCGGCTGCATCTCTCGGCGATGGACTATCAGCACGGCTTCTCGCTGCAGCCGTCGAACATCAACCTGCAGGTCGTTCCCGGCTACGAGATGGTGATCACGGTGACGCCGAACAAGACCGGCACCTACTCGGTGGTGTGCAACGAGTACTGCGGGATCGGGCATCACACCATGGTGAGCCGGTTGTACGTGGTGGACAAGAAATAGGAGCGCGACGATGGCAATCAACGCACTGTTCCGGGTCGACCCCAAGAGCGGCCTGCAGTACCACCGCGACGCCGAGATGCTGATGAAGGCCAACGCCGTGGCCGGTGTGGTCTTTCTGTTACTGGGCGGCGTCCTCGCACTGGTGGTGGCCCTCACGCGCTGGCCGGCCGTGCACTTGCTCAGCGCCGACTGGTTCTATCTGACGCTGACCGCGCACGGGCTCGACATGCTCGTGTTCTGGATCATCTTCTTCGAGATCGCGGTGCTGTACTTCTGCGCCTCGACGCTGCTGCGCTCGAGGCTCGCGACCCCGCGCATCGCCTGGCTCGGCTTCGCCCTGATGTTGATCGGCGCGATCACCACGAACGTGGCGATCTTTCAGGGCGAGTCGAGCGTCATGATGACCTCGTACGTGCCGATGGGCGCTCGGCCGCCGTTCTATCTTGGGCTCATCCTGTTCGCTGTCGGCGCGCTGCTCGGCTGCTTCGTGTTCCTGGGCACGCTCGTGATAGCGCGTGCCGAGAAGACCTACGAGGGCTCGGTGCCGCTGGTTACGTTCGGGGCGACGACTGCGGCGATCATCGCGATCTTCACGATCGCCTCCGGCGCCATCATATTGATTCCGACGTTCCTCTGGTCCGTGGGCCTGATCCACTACATCGACCCGCTGATGTACCGCACGATCTGGTGGGGCTTCGGTCACTCGTCGCAGCAGATCAACGTGGCGGCGCATGTGGCCGTCTGGTATGCCATCGCCGCCATCGTGTTCGGCGCCAAGCCGATGTCGGAGAAGGTAAGCCGCGGCGCGTTTCTGCTGTACATCATGTTCTTGCAACTCGCCAGCGCTCACCACCTGCTGTCGGACCCGGGAATCAGCTCTGCCTGGAAGATCTTCAACGCGAGCTACTTCATGTATTTCGCGATGATGGCGAGCATGATCCACGGCCTCACGGTGCCCGGCTCGATCGAGGTGGCGCAGCGCGGCAAGGGCTTCACCAAGGGGTTGTACGAATGGCTGCGCAAGGCGCCGTGGGGCAATCCGGTATTCTCGGGCATGTTCATCTCGCTGATCGGCTTCGGCTTCCTCGGGGGGATCTCCGGCGTGATGATGGGCACCGAGCAGCTCAACCTGATCATCCACAACACGATCTACGTGCCCGGCCACTTCCATGCGACGGTCGTCGTC
>Ga0105241_10004625_pt1 | contig 10176 bp, 6 predicted proteins | sample KBSC64metaG_FD_80422 | JGI IMG/M metagenome (GOLD analysis project Ga0105241, IMG submission 80422) | Corn rhizosphere microbial communities from Kellogg Biological Station, Michigan, USA - KBS C6-4 metaG | ecosystem: Host-associated > Plants > Roots > Rhizosphere > Soil | place: Michigan, USA...
CGATCGCGTGCGCGGGTGAAATGTCTACTGTGCTCAACAGGAGGTCGGAAAAATCGAACGTAAAGAGCCTCACGATTCCACCAGTTTTCTCCTCTCTCCAGGCTACAATCCTGTGTTTATCGGTGAAATCACTTTTCATCTCCCAGACAGTTTTTCCGTACTCAGTTCGAAAGGCCGGACGATCTGGATCCCTGATGATCTTGAGGATTGTTTTTCCGACAACCTGAAGCCTGTATCGCACCAACGGCTTGTCAAAAACGTCGCTGTTGATTCCAACATCCTTATCCTCGCGCTCCGGCAATTGCGTTTTGCTGGCAAACGACTGGTAGCAATCAAGGGTCACCTCCGGCAGCGCGTCTGCCGCACGCTGCGCGCAGACAGACGAAGATAATGCGATGGCAAAAAACGACGATATGATGAGTGCTTTCATCCAACTCTCCACACGGGGCTACTCCATAGTTATCGCCGAGATGACCGCATCCTAAGTTTACCAGATAGCGCCAAGCGCGGACTGGGTGGAATTCACGCCCAGAGGATCAGCTTATTGCTCGCGGATCACTTTTGAGCGTTTGGGCCTAGAGCTCTCAGCCATTGAGAATGCAAGGCGCGAAATATCGCTATTGGGCAACGTGACTGACCTGGATGCGGATCTTCGGAAAGCACCTCCAGCAAGATCGTTTCAGTTGAAACAAGCTGACGGACGGCGGCTGCAGACCCAGATATGTAAGTATTACTGTCAGACCCAAAGTGACTTTAGCGCGATTAAACACGCTGTAGTTGATTTTACCCGTCCCGCAAGAGTGATACAAATTTGCTGATAATTTTGTCGATTTAATATTAGCTCGTTAGCGGTGCCCAATTGAATTACACGGGCGAGTATTACGCCGCGCGTCCTGCTATTGATGGCCAGGGCCCTCATCCCCTCGGCTTAAGCCGCGTGGATTCTTTCGCCGTAGTGGCGCACGGACACGCGCCCGACGGCGCACTCATCGTACCTGATCCCAATCTGCTCTTCCGCGGCGACTACAAGCGTGCTGGCGCCGATCTCGTGCTGTCCAATGATGAGCGCGAATTCGTTATTCGTGACTATTTCAAGGGTGAGAACCGCGCGGCGCTGGCTTCGCCCGACGGCGCCCATCTTAGCGGAGATCTTGTCAATGCGCTCGCCGGGCACGTTCAGTACGCTCAAGCGGCGCCCGGCACTGCGACTTCACAGATCATTGGTCACGTCACGAAGCTGGCGGGCAGTGCCACCGCGATCCGAAATGGCGTGCCGGTCATCCTGAACAATGGCGACGACGTTCAGAAAGGCGACGTGCTGGTCACCGGCTCGGATTCGACCCTCGGCGTCACCTTCATCGACGGCACAGTGTTCGGCCTGTCCTCAAACGCGAGGATGGCACTCAACGAGATGATCTACGACCCGAATGGATCGAGCAACTCGTCACTACTTAGCTTGATTGCGGGCACAATCACCTTCGTCGCGGGTGAGACCGCGAAGCACGGCGACATGAAGATCGATACTCCGGTTGCTACCATGGGCATCCGTGGGACGGCCGTACTAACCCAGATAAGCTTCTTCGTGCCGCCCGGCGGCGGAGATCCGCAGCCCCGGGCGGATTTCCAGGTTTTGGTCGAGCCCGACGGCACTACCGGCTCCTATGTCCTGTTCGACAAACTCACGCTGCTACCGATCGGAACAGTCAACCAGGCTGGTCAAATGATCCAGATCAGCGGCGGCAATGTCTCGATCTCCAATGCTCTGTTGTCGCCAGAGGTTCAGAAACTCATATCCGACGTGTTCTCACTGAAGTTCAGCGCAAATTCGGACAGCACCAGGCTCACGACGAATTTCACCGACACGATCACGCCCGACAGCCGTGGCCTTGCAATGGGCGGTGCAAGCGGCATAGCAGGGATTCCGACCTTTAACTTCACGATTGTGCCCGAAAAGCAGGCTGTCCTCAATCAAACGGGCGATCTGTTCATACTGATTAATGCACCGCCCGTGATCAAATCTGTCGATGTGATTCCTGCTTCAGACAAAGCGAGTTTCACAATTGCCGATCAGGTGATCATCACCGACTCCAATCCTGCTGATGTTCTCATTCCATACGTACCCGGGACCGCCACGATCAAATCTGTAAGTGGGCCCACACCACCAGGCGTCGATCTGGCAAAGCTTTTGGCTCTCGATACGACGACCGGCGCGATCAATTATGATCCTGCAAAGTTTGCATTTCTTGGTGCCAATCAGAACGTCATCATCACCATTGAATTTGATAGCAGAGCGGGATCCGAAGTCTTCCATAAGACCCTGTCCCTGACCATCACCGGGAGCAACGATCCGGCGGTGATCTCAGGAACGGCCACCGGCGCTGTGAAAGAAGACGACGGGCTGACGGCGCACGGTGTGCTATTGGTTCAGGACGTCGATCTCGGTCAGGGTCACTTCCAGACGCCAGCTTCCCTTATAGGCACTTACGGCATTTTCACCTTCGATCCTGCCACTGGCGCTTGGAGCTACACGCTCAACAATTCTGCCGCCAAGGTCCGCGCGCTTGCCGGCGGCGAGGTTGTCCACGACACATTGACCGTGAAATCGGCCGACGGCACGGCTTCGCAACTGATCGACGTCACCGTCACCGGCACCAACGATGCGGCCGTGATCTCGGGAACCGCCACTGGCGCGGTTAAGGAAGACGCCGGGCTGACGGCGCACGGTACGCTGACAGTTCAGGATGTCGATTCTGGCGAGGATCACTTCCAGACGCCCGCATCCCTCGCCGGCACTTACGGCATCTTCACCTTCGATCCCACAACCGGCCAATGGAGTTATTCGCTCGATAATTCGGCCGCTAAGGTCCAGGCGCTTGCCGGCGGCGAGGTCGTCCACGACACGCTGACCGTGACATCGGCCGACGGCACCGCTTCGCAACTGATCGACGTTGCCATCACCGGCAGCAATGATGTTGCAGTGATCTCAGGAACGGCCACTGGCGCTGTGAAGGAAGACGGCAAACTGGTGGCATGCGGCACGCTGACGATCCAGGACGTCGATACCGGCGAGGATCACTTCCAGACGCCCGCCTCCCTCGCCGGCACCTATGGCAGTTTCACCTTCGATCCCACGACCGGCGGTTGGAGCTACACGCTCGATAACTCTGCCGCCAAGGTTCAGGCGCTTTCCGGCGGCGAGGTTGTCCACGACACGCTGACCGTGAAGTCGGCCGACGGCACCGCTTCGCAACTGATCGACGTTACCATCACGGGCACCAACGATGCCGCTGTGATCGCGGGAACGGCCACTGGCGCTGTGAAGGAAGACGGCAAACTGGTGGCATGCGGCACGCTGACGATCCAGGACGTCGATACCGGCGAGGATCACTTCCAAACACCGGTCTCCCTCGCCGGCGCCTATGGCAGTTTCACTTTCGATCCCACGACCGGCCAATGGACCTATACGCTCGATAACTTTGCCGCCAAGGTCCAGGCGCTTGCCGGCGGCGAGGTCGTCCACGACACGCTGACCGTGAAGTCGGCCGACGGCACCGCTTCGCAACTGATCGACGTTACCATCACCGGCACCAACGATCGGGCGATGATCTCGGGAACGGCTGCCAGTGCGGTGAAGGAAGACAGCGGGCTGACAGCCTACGGCACACTGACCATCCAGGACACCGATAGCGGTGAGGATCAGTTCCAGACGCCCGCATCCCTCGCCGGCACCTATGGCAGTTTCACCTTCGATCCGGCGACCGGCCAATGGACCTATACGCTCGATAACTCTGCTGCCAAGGTCCAGGCGCTTGCTGGGGACCAGGTCGTCCATGACACGCTGACCGTGAAGTCGGCCGACGGCACGGCTTCGCAACTGATCGACGTCACCATCACTGGTACCAACGATGCGGCGGCGATTTCGGGAATGGCTGCCAGTGCGGTGAAGGAAGACGGCGGGTTGACGGCGCACGGTACGCTATTGGTCCAGGACGTCGATTCCGGCGAGGATCACTTCCAGACACCAGCCTCCCTCGCTGGCACCTACGGCAGTTTCACCTTCGATCCCACGACCGGCGGTTGGAGCTACACGCTCGACAACGCCGCCGCCGATGTCCAGGCACTCGCCGCTGACCAGGTCGTCCACGACACGCTGACCGTGAAGTCGGCCGACGGCACGGCTTCGCAGCTGATCGATATCACTATCACCGGCAGCAACGACGCGGCGGTAATATCGGGTAAGCTCAGCGGGAATGTAGAGATACCCGATGACGGCCCCGGCAGCGGAAACTTAGTGGACACAGGTAAGCTGACGGACACCGACGTCGACAACGCCCCCAACACCTTCATCGCGAAGCCGGCAGGTTCGATCACTGACAACGGCTACGGCACATATCAACTCACCGCATCGGGTGTTTGGACCTACACGCTCAACTACGCAAATCCGGCGGTGCACAGGCTCGATGAAGGCCAGCATCTGAAAGATTCCTTCACTGTCCAGACCGTGGACGGCACTGCAAAGTTAGTGACCGTCACAATCAGCGATGATGATCCGCCCCATCTGGCGCCGGCGGGCATCGCCGGCTCGGAGATCAATCTTGGATTGGCAGACTCGTCCTTGCAAGCTGGCTCCATCGTCACGGTCACGATCGACAGTCTCCCCTCTGGCTGGATCGTGACCGACGCAGTTCAAAGCCCAGATGGTTCCTGGTCAGTGCGGACGACCGATCCCGCATCGCTAACGATAACGACACCGGCAACGTTCGAAGGTGCTGCGCTACTGACTATAACCGAAGTCGTGACCCAGCAAGATGGCACAACAATAGGCCACATTGTTGCCGACAACGTCGAAGCCTACACGCAGGGATCACCGATCTTTGCTTACTCTGGTGATGACTTCCTTACGGCAGCGAACGGTCGTGATTTGATCGTCTTCTCGCAACCGATTGGCCACGATCTGCTCTACAATTTTGATCCCCAGGTCGATCAAATCGATCTCGTCGGCTTTTCCGTCTCCGACTTCAGTGCCGTTCAGGCGCACATGCAGGACGACTTGTCAGGCAACGTCATAATTTCGCTCGGAGACGGACAATCGATCACTTTACCCGGGGTATCTTCATCTTCACTAGCGGCAAGCAACTTTGCCTTCAATTTCGAACCTACGTTTAGCAATATCGACACAATGTCAGTTGCGGACGACGCCCTGCTACCCATGGGCGGAGTCATGCACAATACTGGCACGATCCTGTTGAATTCGGTGGGCCACGACGCCTTACTGCAACTCATCCAGCCTGGCTTGACCCTTGATGGTGGCGGACAAATTTTGCTGTCGGACGATAGCGGCAACATCATTTCGGGAACGAGTGCGAATGTCGGCCTGAACAACGCGGACAATACCATCGCGGGCGCCGGCCAACTCGGCAACGGCCAACTAGATTTCACCAATGCCGGCAAGGTCGACGCTACAGGAAGCCACGCGCTCAATATCGATACCGGCTCGAATGTCATCCACAACTCGGGAGTTCTTGAAGCCTCCGGAACGGGGGGCCTGACCATTGCCAGCAACCTCGACAATTCGGGCCTCCTTTGGGCAAATGCTGCCAATCTCACTGCTCACGGCACCGTTAGTGGCAATGGCACGGCGATCATCGATGGCAGAGGGGTACTCGACTTCGAAGCCGCATCGAGCACAAACGTGGTGTTTGGAGCAGCCAGCAATGGCACCCTGTCACTGGGAGATGCCTTCCATTTCAGTGGGACGATTTCGGGGTTGAACGATTTCGACGCTATCGAGCTAACAAACTTCAACGCCAGCTCAGCTACGATTAGCTACGCTCAAAATGCAGCGGATACTGGCGGCACGCTGACGATCTCGACCGGAGCAGAAGTTGCTCGCCTGATCCTTATTGGCGAATACGCCGCAGATTCGTTCAAGTTTTCATCTGACTTACCGAACCACGCATTGATCACTTACACGCATCACGATGTCATCTGACTAAGTATTTCGAAGACGAGATCGCTATTTTTATTGTACCTGCGGAGGTTGCGATGAATGACTATTTTTCCATGTCATTGGAAGATCTCTTGCTTCATCATCATGAGATTAGTGAGGCGATCCAACGAAAAACCAATTTAAAATCGCACCTCACGAAACCGCGGCGGGCAAACCCCGTGGTCAGCCAAAAATATCGAAACCCCAAAAATCCACGTCAGACCTGGTCCGGACGCGGCAGCCAGCCGCAGTGGGTACGCGAATTGCTCGTGACCGGGATACAACTAGAAGACATGAAAGCTATATAGCTGGCAGTATGTTCGCCGCGATACTAGCCGCGGCGCTGTCATCCTGATCGGAGATAGATAATAAAAGCCCGCCGCGCAAAACAGCGGCGGGAGTTGAAACGACTTTCTAGACCGGTGGGCTCCGATCGCTTATGGCCAGCGTATCATATCGCTTCTCTGCCTTAAAGCTCGACCGCGAAGCTCGCGCAATTCGCCAGGCTCAGAGATGAGCCTCTCGCGCAACACACTGCCGTGAGATTGATTACATCTATTGCGGAGCGTAAACACGACAGACTGATGCAATTCGACGCGCCGCCAAGGCATCCGCGAAAAATCCGATGCTTGTGCAAATGACCCATGTTGAGCTGTTTCGCGTCGCCATTGACGTTTGCGGCTTTGTCATGTTTTGCATCTGGTTGTCTCTCATCAAGCGCTAAGCCACGTTGCGCCGATCGCCTGAGACCGCGGCGTGACGACGCATGTTGGACCAGAGATCGCGGGGTCTGCTAACTCCGAAAAAATGGGATTGGCGAGCTTGGACCTGTGGGCGGAAGCAAGTCTTCAATAGTTACGCCCAGCGCCTTGGCGATGGGTTTGAGCCGGATCGACCAAAGCTCCTCATGGCCGTCTTCCAGCTGTTGCAGATAATCGACTGTCAGTCCCGCGCGGATCGCTAGTTGAGTTTGCGTCAAACCCGCGCGCTCTCGGTGGAAGCGAATGCGGTTCATCATCGCAATTCTCCACTGAAATTTAAATCACAGAATGACAATAGACTGCGCCACATCGGTGGCTTTCGCTTCTGCGCAGACAACCCTTTTGATTAATTCGAGTCGAAGCTTAGTGCGCGCACTGTCGATTTTGCCCTGAAAACAGACAGCCGCGTCCTCCGGATATGCTAGGGTTACAAAAAAATTCCGCCGTTACTCTCGATGGGCGCGCTCGAACTTCGAGATCGCGTTATCTTTAATCGAATTGGGGTGCGCGTCCTCTTTGCGCGTAGTGGGCGCGCATATCAATAAACCGCCTGAGTACGCGAATCCAGACGCCTTTCGTTCAGGCAATCCCATTAGCCACGGCCGAATTGAGCCAGTTAAATGCTGACCACGCTTTTCGCTGAGCCAATGGATCGCCTCGCGGCAGCAGTTTTAGCAGCGGCATTGGCTGCAAAGAACCGACTTCGGACATTCCTAACTGAGGTGCGTTGGCACGTGGCCGGACCGCATCGCCGACCTTGGTGCCGCAGCCTTGCGCGACCTGACCAGAGGGCTCGCCCGGCTCCAGGTAGATAACTTCAGTGCCGCTTACTGTTGAGTACCGCCTCCGTGTCTTGATCATCGGCGGGTTGCTCGCGCTGTCAGCCCCGAAGCTGGGGACCGAGTTTGGGTCTCAACTATTCAAGCGACCGAGCTCAAATGGCGAACCTGGTCGGTGCGCTTCTCGAGCACTCTGATGGTCGCAAGGAGATTGTCCCGGCGCACACGCATGTTCAGCGCGAGCAACGGATACGATGGCTGCCGGGGTTCGAACACACCAGCCCTAGCCTCCTCTTCAAGTATGTCGGCGTTCATAAGATCAACGCGCCACCACAGATCGGCGATAAGCGCACTGAGTTGAATTGTTCCGGTGATACCGGATTGGGACACTTCTTGCATTGTTTGCCTCAACCTGAAACAGCCCATCGTGCGGGGCTTTGTTATGAGGTGGTCGGAGCAAGGGTGATGCCAGGCCAAAGGACGTGCGACAGGAGATTACCTCCGCCACACCTGCTGAAATTCGCCGACTGCAGAGCGCAGGCGCATCACGTGATACGTGCGCTCTGCGACATACGCGTTCTCCAGGCTCTCCTTAACCGCGCCCCCGCAAACGGCGACCGCAATCTCAGGCCACTACCGCTCGGCAATCCGGCGCAACGATTTTGCGCACGCCGTCGAGGAAAGCCGCTATTGGCGTTTCTCAGGCAAGAGCGGTAAGGTTAATTCTTCCTTTCGATTGTCGCTAAAAGTTTAACCATTATTGTCGGTCGCTGTGACGAACGGGGGCTTCGATGGTGTTTGCGTGTTGCCTTATCGCCGCAGGAGTTACGCTGCTTTTAGTTTGGCTGATTGCGGTGGGCCTCCAAAGAAATGAGTTGCACTCGATAGCGCTGCTATGACCGCCGCCAACGACGAGACAAAGTGCCACTGACAAGAAACTCGGCACCGCCGATGACTTGGGCCACGCGCTAACGCATGCGTCTCGACACCTTGCCGTTCATCGAGTCGGCGATCGGTGTGAAGATCGTACCTTGGTCGGATTGTCACGGCGGACTTTCCGTCCCGCCCTTCTGATCTCGGGACAGCTGGCGGCTTGCGCTTCTTGAGACAAGCGCTTGGACGCGCTGGCTCGGTGCAAACTTGGCGCGGCCAAGCTCGCTTCAATCTGGCAGCCGTGGGCGAAGGAACAGATAAAGGTCTTGTCCGGCGTGGTTAAAATTCAGGATGCGCAGCGAGCCGAACACCCGCTAAAGTATGAGTAACGCAGAATGATAGTTGGCCAAGTTAGTAGCGGTAAAGGTCGTCAAGTTGACGGGGACGCTATGTCAGAAGTTAGACGGCTGACGTCGAGAGCGTGGTCCATTGATGCGAGCAACCTGGCGAAGGGGTGTCGTGTAACCGTCCTGACGTCGGCCGGCCCGAGATTGGCGGGCAGGCACGGCATCGTTCTCGGAAACGGCAACACGAAAAATCAAGTAAGAGTGCTCCTCGACGGCTCCAAAGGTCCACTCACATTGCACGCACGGTTCTTGACCGAACTTCATGCCTGACCGCCGGCGGACGCCGCTCGGTAGACGAGGATCACTTTTGCCCCACGACAACGCGCTCGCTCATGAGCACCGCAGCTATCCGATCGCAACGAGGCGATCCAGCTCACCTTCGAGTGCCTCGCCCCAGTCCGGCATCGACACGCCGAAAACCTGAAGTAACCGCGACGTGTCGAGCCGAGAATTAGCGGGCCTGACGGCCCGTGTTGGAAAGTCGCTCGTCGCAATTGCGTGAACCGACCGAGCTTTGACGGCCTGATCCCTCGCCTTCAGACCCTCAACGATGGCCGTTGCAAAACCATGCCAGCTGGTCATTCCGGCGTTGGCCAGATGGACGAGCCCCTTCGCCCCCTCGAAGTCTCTTGCCAGATCCACTGTGCTTCGGCGTCGATCAATGATCCCCGCTGTCGCCTCGGCGATTGAAGCGGCCGCAGTTGGGGCGCCAAACTGATCAGCAACCACTCGCAATTCGTCACGCTCCCGCGCCAAGCGCACCATTGTTCGAAGAAAGTTTGTACCTTGCGCGGCATATACCCAAGATGTCCGCACAATCAGGTGTGGAGCGCCAGAAGCCTGGACCGATTGCTCACCCTCCCACTTGCTACGGCCGTAGCTTGAAAGCGGCGCGCACTTGTCCTCCTCGCGCCAGGGCTTTTCACCCGATCCGTCGAAGACGTAGTCCGTGGAGAAATGGATGAGCGGAACGCCACGATTTGCGGCCCATGCGGCCATGGCTGCTGGAGATGCCGCATTCACGCGCAGAGCGAGCTCTGACTCATCCTCGGCCTTGTCGACGGCCGTATAAGCAGCCGGATTTACGATCAGGTCCGGCGCAAGCCCGTCCAACGCTTCCGCCACGGTCTCAGGCCGAGAAAGATCGAACTCCGCACGCTGCGGGGCCAATACCGTGTGTGAAATGCTCAGCAGAGGCAACAGCGCGCCGCCAACCTGCCCACTGGTACCGGTCAGGAGAATTCGCACTAGACCTGTCCATAAATTGGCAGATTAGCCACGTTCGCAAGCAAAGGTGCCTCCGCATCACGCTGCGACAGTGAAGGGGAAGGTATACCCCAATCGATGCCGATGGCGGGGTCATTCCA
>Ga0105241_10004632_pt1 | contig 10170 bp, 5 predicted proteins | sample KBSC64metaG_FD_80422 | JGI IMG/M metagenome (GOLD analysis project Ga0105241, IMG submission 80422) | Corn rhizosphere microbial communities from Kellogg Biological Station, Michigan, USA - KBS C6-4 metaG | ecosystem: Host-associated > Plants > Roots > Rhizosphere > Soil | place: Michigan, USA...
CGCAGCCGTCACGGTCGCCTTCGCAGAGCGCAAGCTGCACCATTTCGTCGTCGAGCCGGCGTTGCACGCCGAGCCATTTGTCGCGCAGTCCGCCGCTGGAGAGGGAAGCTGCGGCAAGCCCGAACGGCTCGGCCGATCGCTGGATCAACTCCGCCGGCGCCGACGGCTCCGGCGTTTCAGCCCGCAGGTCACCCGGCCCGAACCCGGCCAGACCGCACGCAATGATGCCCGCACGCCATGCGCGCGCATAGACTGATAACCCCATCTGACGCCCCTTGTCCGGGCATCGGCTGGCTCGCTCTGCCTGCGCGTGACCGGATCATTTACGAATGGGCAGGATGGGCAATGGATCTTTTGATCCGTCTAAAACGATAGGGGGCGAGCCGGGAGTTTGCGAAACAGCCTGAACATGGCCTTGCCAGTTACAGCTAATTTTATCGATCCGCTCAGATTGGGCTCGTCAAAGCCGCGCGGTTACCCGGTAGGGGCTGTGCCGATACGGCTCAAAGTTACGGTTGCGAAAGGGTCACAGGCGTCACCGAATTAACCCTGTCCGCAGATCGCTGGGTAAGTAATCATGACCTGTCCCGATGCCTCGAAGGGAGGGCGGCATCGATGGGATTCGGGGAAACTGATCAGCCTTCAGGCGGCTGTCGCTTCGCTCAGGAAGCGGAAATACTGCGTTGCAGAAAATGTAAAGTACTGTATTTGCTTATCTTTATGTCTCGAAAGGGCCGCGCCTATTTCTCAATCGCCTTGGTTAAACCCGGCCTTTTCCTCGCCACACTTTCGCCCGAAGAGTTTTTCCGGACCTTTTCGGTCCTGTTGCAGACTTACCCATATTGAGGGTGTTCCGCGGCCGCGTACTGTTGTGTTCCTTACCTGCGTGATATGAAAACCCCGCAGGGAAATTTTATACTTCTTAACCATTTAGTGCGGTGCCCCATTGAACTACGCCGGGAAATTCGGATCGGGCGGTCTCGACACTGCTTCCGGCGTGGATATTGACGGTGTGCCGCTGTCACAGCACGGCCATCTTTCGTCCCACGGCAAGGTCCATGTCGACACGGTTTCGACACACGCGCCGTCCGACGCCATAATTATTTCTGATGCTCATCTGCTCTTCACCGGCGACTTCAAGCGGTCCGGCGTCGACCTGGTCCTCACCAGCGGCGACCATGAGGTGGTGTTGCCCGATTACTTCAAGGGCGAGAAACGTGCCACACTGGCCTCGCCCGATGGCGCCCACCTCACCGGCGACATCGTCAACGCGCTGGCCGGATACACCCAGTTCGCGCAGGCCGACGGCAGCGCCAGCGTCGCGCCGCAGCTCATTGGCCATGTCACCAAGCTGGCCGGCAACGCGACTGCGATCCGCAACGGCGTGTCGATCATCCTGAACCAGGGTGACAACGTCCTCAAAGGCGACGTTGTCCAGTCCGGTTCCGATTCGACGCTCGGCATCACCTTCATCGACGGCACCGTGTTCGGCCTGGCGTCGAACGCCAAGATGGTGCTGAACGAAATGGTCTACGACCCCAACGGGTCAGACAACAAAACGCTGCTCAGCCTGGTGCAGGGCACGATCTCCTTTGTCGCCGGCGCCACCGCCAAGAAAGGCGACATGAAGATCGACACGCCGGTCGCGACCATGGGCATCCGCGGCACCGCGGTGCTGGTCGAGATCGATTTCGATGTGCCGGTGCAGGGCGGCGCGCCGCCGGCGAAATTCCAGGTGCTGGTCGAGCCCGATGGCACCACCGGCTCCTACATCCTGTACGACAAGACCACTCTGACGCAGATCGCGACCGTTAACCGGGCCGGCACGCAGACGATCATCAACGGCCAGGGCGCGGTCAGCTTCCAGTCCTCCGTGCAACTCTCCCCCGACGCGCAGAAGATCATCAGCGATGTGTTTTCGCTGAAGTTCACCGACGTGAAAAACCCGAACACCAAGCTTACGACCAACTTTACCGACACGGTCATTCCGGAAACGATGTTCGTCAAGCTGGCCGGCAATGAGTTCGTCCCGGTTACGCTTCAGTTCCTCAACATCCCGGACAGGCCGTCGGTCGCCCCGGCGCCGGGCCCCGCACCCCAGCTCGTGCATATTCCAGGGCCGCCGCAGGCGGCGGCGCTCGGCAGCGCGCTTACCGAACGCGTCACTCTTACCGCCAGCGCCGCCATCGACAGTGTGTCCGGCGCGGTCAACTATGTCGACGTCAACGTCGGCGACAGGCCGAGCGTCAGTGCGCAGTTTTCTTCCTTCACCTACCAGAGCGCGCAGGGCGCCAACGTCACCGCCTCCCTGACGGCGGAGCAACTGGCTGCGGTCAAGGCGGTCCAGGTGCCGCTCACGGTGGTGCAGGATCCCAACGGCAAGAACATCGGCACGGCAACCTGGACCTACAACATCGCCGATGGCGCGTTCGACTTCCTCGGTGCCGGCGAGACGCTGACGCTGACCTATCTGGCGCGCGTCGACAACAACTACGCGCCGAACAACGAGACGGCGTTCGTGCCGTTTACGATCGTCATCACCGGCACCAACGACAAGCCGACGCTCTCCGCGACGGGCGGCACGATCACGGAGCGGATCGGCACCGGCAATACGGCGGTCGATACCGTGACCGGCTCCGTCACCTTCGCCGACGTTGACCTGACCGACCGGCCCGTCGTCAGTGCCGCGATCTCCACGACCGATCCGTTCCGCTACTACGATGCGGAGGGCCACGACATCACCGCGACGCTGACGCCGGCGCAACTGGCGGCGATCAAGGCGGTCGAAGTGCCTCTCTCTGTGGTCCAGGCGGCTGGAAACACGCACAACGGCTCGGCGAGCTGGACCTACAGCATTGAAGACAGCAAGTTCGACTTCATCGCCAAGGGCGAGACGCTGACGCTCAACTACGTCGCCCAGGTCGATGACGGCCACGGCGGCGTTGTCTCCACGCCGATCACGGTCTCGATCGAGGGCGCCGACGTCGTCGTCGCCGGCACCAACGACGTGCCGACCATCGCCACGACGAGCGGCGGGTTTGCCGAATTTTCGAACGAGGAGCAGCCGAACCCAACCGGGTCCACCGAGCTGCACAAGGTGTCCGGCACCATCAGCTTCACCGACGTCGACCTGACCGATCGGCCGGTGGCGAGCGCCACGTTCACCTCGTTCAGCTACCTGAACGCCCACAGTATCGACGTCACCTCACAGCTCACGGCCAAGCAGCTCGCGGCGATCGCGGCCGTGGATGAGCCGCTGACGGTGGTGCAGACTCCCGGCAATACCAATGATGGTTCGGCGAGCTGGAGCTACAGCGTCGCCGACGGTGCCTTCGATTTCCTTGCCGACGGCGAGACCCTGACGCTGACCTACACCGCAACCGTCGATGACGGGCATGGCGGCGTGGTGACCAAGCCGATCACCGTCACCGTCACCGGCAGCAATGATACGGCCAAAATTACCAGCGACCCGCAGACCGCGACCATCACCGAACATGTCGGCACCCACCATTCGGCGACGCCGGATACCGCGAGCGGCGCAATCACGTTCACCGATGCCGATCTGACCGACACGCACGCGGTCAAGATCAGCAGCGTCCACGCTACCGGCGTGACGACCGGCCTTGTCAACGGCGCGGTCCCCTCCGAGTGGCTGTCGCTTGGCCCGCTCAGCGATTCCACCAACGGCAAGCAGGGTTCGCAGAGTTGGTCGTTCTCGGCGCCGGATAGTTATTTCGACTATCTCGCCAATGGCGAGGCGGTCACGCTGACCTACACGGTAGAGGTCGACGACCATCATGGTGGCGTCACCTCGCAGAACATTGTCGTCACCGTCAAAGGCAGCAATGACGCGCCTGAGATCGCCGACATCGCGCAGCAAAACTTGACCGAGCAGGCCGACACCGCGCCGCTCACCGCGACCATACCGGTAACGTTCACTGACGTTGATCTGTCGGATGTCGACCATAGCGCTGAAATCACCGGCGTGGTGGCGTCGGGCGACACGGCCGGCCGTGCGCTCGACGATGCAGCGCTGATCGCGCTGGTGACACCGGGCGCGGTGACCAAGAATTCCGGTTCGTCGTCCGGTTCGGTCGATCTGTCATTCTCCGCGGCCTCGACCGCGTTCGATTATCTGCCGAAGGACAAGGTCCTGACGCTGACCTACACGGTTGCGATCGACGATGGCGATGGCGGCGTGACGCAGAAAACCTTCGTGGTCACCGTTAACGGCACCAACGACGCGCCCTCGATCGTGGGTGAAGTCGATCCCGCCGCACAAACCGTCATTGTGGCCGCTCCGGCCGCTCCGATCGTGCTTGACCCGGGCGTAAACGTAAACTCACTCGGTTTGAACACGGAGACGTTCGACGGTGTACCGACCGGCGCGTCATCGCATACCTTCCAAAGCGCGCCGCTCGGAGCGACCTTCTCGGCGTCTGGCAAAGCTGGAATCGTCAACGGCTCGTCCTCGGTCACGGCAGCCCCGTTTGTCGGGCCGCTGCCTGGAGCAAAGGATACGACAAACTATTTGACCATCGGCGCAAACGGTACCGAGACGATCACCTTTGCGTCGGAGAAGAACGCGTTCGGCCTTTACTGGGGGTCGCTCGATTCCTACAACACCATCAAATTTTACGACGGAACGACGCTTGTCGCCTCCTATACCGGCGACGAGATTTCCCCGCTGTTCCCGACCGGCAACCAGGGTTCATTCTCCTCGAACGGGTATGTCGAATTTTCCGGCCTGCACCCCTTCGACAAGGTCGTGCTCAGCAGCAGTGCAAACGCGTTCGAGATTGACAACATTTCCGCCGGCAACGTCCCGGCGCCCGTTACCGGGCTTTCGGGGCCGATCAAGGGCGCGCTCAGCGTCCACGACGGCGACGTCGGCGACACCTTGACGGCGTCCGTAACCGGCAATGCCACGATCGAGTATAATGGATCGGCGTCCGTGCCGGGCAACATCGACATATCGGCCCTGGTGAATGCCGCAGACGTGACCTTCAACAGCGTGCCAAGCAACGGCGGAACGGCTGTCCTGAACTGGACCTATCAGCCGACCAATGCCAATTTCGACTTCCTGCATGCGGGCGACACGCTGAAGATCAAGTTCGTCGCCGAGGTCAGTGACGGTCACGGCCATACCGGAAGCCAGCCGCTGACCATCACCCTCGTCGGCGCCGAAAGTTCGACGAACGGATCGAGCATCCTCGCCGCCGGGCCGGTCATCGGCACCGATGCGTTCGGCGTCACCCACAATGGCGACGGCACGACGACGGTAACGGGCTTGTATGTCTCCGATACCGACGCCTCCGCGCCGAACCACACGTTCACGGTCAGCGCGGCAGCCAGCAGTGCCAGCGGTAGTTTAAGCCCGCCGGCGACTGACGGCTCGCTCGCGGCGGTCAACGCCGCGCTGGATAAGGGCATCACCTACGATCCGGGCAACGATCCATCGCAAACCGACATGGTGACGTTGACGGTCTCCGACGGCCTCGGCCATTCCGATACGGTCCATTTCGTTTTCAACGAGGCCGGACAGGGTCCCGTGACATTGACCGGCACACCCGGCAAGGACATCTTTTTCACGACCGGCTCCGACGACACGTTGACCGGCGGTGCGAGCGCCGATCAGTTCGTTTTTGCGCCGGGACAGACCCCGAGCGCCCACACGATCACGGATTTCACGCCGGGCGAGGACCACATCGATCTGCGGCCGTTCGCAGGAGTCGTGGATTCGGACAATATCAATGGCTGGCTGTCCGCCCATGCGGTGCAGAGTTCGACAAACCCGGCGGACGTCCTGATCACGCTCGGCAACGACACTCTCACGCTGAAGAACGTCACCGTCAGCAGTCTGCATGCCGGCGACTTCATCGTGTCGCCGCATCACGTTGCCTAGCGTAGCGGCCTGCGAATTCGCACTGGTTTCGTGATATCGATACCATCTTCTGGCTTGTCTGGCGCTGCCGGTTAGGCGAACAATCGGAAGCCATGAAGCGACTACGGGCCTTACCGAGGTGGTTCAAGCGGCGCATCGGCTATGACCGGCTGCTGTGCCTTGTGCTGCTGATTGGGTTCGCCGCCCTTCGCGCCGCCGATCCGGCCCCCGTCGAAGAAATTCGGGTCAGGACCTTCGATTTTTTCCAGCGCATCGATCCCCGCCAGAAGACAGCAAGGCCGGTGACGATCGTCGATATCGACGACAAGAGCCTGGAAAAGTTCGGCCAGTGGCCGTGGCCGCGGACGCGGATCGCCGATCTCATTACCGAACTGACCAGGTTGCAGGCCGTCGTGATCGCGTTCGACGCGGTGTTTTCGGAACCGGACCGGCTCAATCCCGCTGATGCAGCCGATACGTTCCGCAATCTCGATGAGGACACCCGCGCCAAATTACGCGCGCTGCCGAGCAACGACGAGATTTTTGCCGAAGCCATCCGCAAGTCGCGCGTAGTGCTTGGTGAATCGGGGGCCGCGGAAGAGCTGGCTGCGCTCGACAAGACGCTACCGGTGACCGGACTGGCGATGCTGGGCGAGGAACCGCAACGCTTCATGTTCGAATTCCCGGGCCTGCTGCGCAACACCAAGGTGCTGGAACATGCCGCGGCCGGGCGCGGCCTGTTCACAATCAAGCCCGAGCGTGACGGCATCGTGCGGCGCGTGCCGATGATCATGTTGGCGCAGGGCCAGACCATGCCCTCGCTGAGTTTCGAGATACTTCGGGTCGCCACCGGCTCGGGTACGATCCTGATCAAATCCGAAAAAACCGGCATCAAGAGCCTCCGCATCAAGAGCTTCGAGCTTCCGACCGACAAAAATGGCCAGCTTTGGGTTCGCTACGCCCGTCAAGACCCTTCTCTCTACGTTCCGGTGACGAACGTGCTGGAAAAGACCGTTGCGCCCGACATGATCGCGGGCAAGCTGGTCCTGATCGGCACTTCGGCCGTCGGTCTCAACGACATCAAGACCACGCCGGTTTCGCAGACCATGCCGGGCGTGGAAATCCACGCCCAGATTCTGGAAAGCGCATTGACCGGCGACGTGATCTCGCAGCCGATCTACGGCCTTGCCGTCGAGTTCGTGACCGCGCTGCTGTTCGGGCTGCTGGTGATCGCATTTGCGCCCCTGTTCGGGCCGGTCACGCTGGTCGCCCTTGGCGCGGCGTTCGCAAGCATGCTGGTTGGCATGTCAGTGTATTTCTACACGCAGAACCGTTTGCTGATCGATTTCACCTATCCCCTGATGTCGACCACGGCGATCTACCTTGCGCTGATCTTTTCCAGCTTCGTGCGCGAGCAGGCGCAGCGCCGGCAGATTCGCTCGGCCTTCGGCCAGTATCTGTCGCCGGCGCTGGTCGAGCAGCTCGCGCAGTCGCCGGAAAAGCTGGTGCTCGGCGGCGAGGAGCGCGAGATGACCATCATGTTCTCCGACATGCGCGGCTTCACCTCGATCTCGGAAACCTACAAGAACGACCCGCAGGGCCTCACCGCGCTGATGAACCGCTTCCTCACCCCGCTGACCAACGCCATCCTCAGCCGCAAGGGCACCATCGACAAATATATGGGCGACGCCATCATGGCGTTCTGGAACGCGCCGCTCGACGACAAGGATCATGAGCTCAATGCCTGCGAGGCGGCGCTCGACATGCTGGAGCGCGTCGACGAGCTCAACCAGGCGCGCGAGCAGGAGGCAAAGGAAGAAGGGCGTCCGTTCATTCCGCTCAATGTCGGCGTCGGCCTCAATACCGGCATCTGCGTGGTCGGCAACATGGGCTCCGATCAGCGCTTCGACTATTCGGTGTTCGGCGACAGCGTCAATCTGGCCTCGCGCCTCGAAGGCCAGTCCAAGGAATACGGATTTCCCATCATTGTCGGCTCCAAGACCGCGCTGACGGTCAAGGACCGCTTCGCGATCCTCGAACTCGACTTCATCATGGTGAAGGGCAAGAAGGAGCCCGAGGTGATCTACGCCATCGCCGGCCGCGAGGACACCGCGCAATCCGGCCGCTTCCAGCGCCTGCGCAACCTGACGATCGAGATGCTCTCCTGTTATCGCAACCGCGACTGGGAAGGCGCACTCGCGGCGATCGAACGCGGCCGCAAGACCGACGAGGCGAATTCGCTGGAGCTGCTTTACAATCTCTACGAAGCCCGCATCCGCGACTATCTCGAAAATCCGCCGCCGCAAGACTGGAACGGCGCCTTCGCGCTGCTGACGAAGTGACAGTGCCGTAGGGTGGGCAAAGCGAAGCTTGCCCACCATTCACGACAAATGCTCGAAGATAGACGGTGGGCACGGCGCAAACGCGCCTTTGCCCACCCTACGCATTCTCCGCGGAATGCAGGATGGGTGGAGCGAAGCGATACCCATCGAATCCTTGCGCGGAAACGTGATGGGTTTCGTTGCGCTCTACCCATCCTACGGACTTCTTGCCCGGGACGACGCCCAAGCCCCGCCGACTACTCCGACGACAGGCGGACCATCTGGCGTCCGCCATTCATTTCCTTGAGGCTGTTGACGTAGTTCTCGGGACGTTGCCAGCGGAGAGGCACTTTCAGTCCCATAAAACTTGCGATGCTGCCGATAAACGCCGTGCAATTGGATGTTTCCGCGTTCCAGACCGGTGAACTCGCCTGCAATTCCTTGATGTAGGCGAACACCCGTTTTGCGTCCGGCTCACTCAGGTAAACCCGGTAGCTCGCGGTCAGGTACTCCGGATCAAGATCGCCATAGCTTGCTCCGGTCTCGGACGGGACCCACGTCAAATGCCCCAGCACGTAGGCAAAGGTCTCTCCCGCAGGCGTTAGACCCGCGACCTCAACGGCTCGCTCGCTCGTCTTCCCGTACCAGACGAAAGCATGTCCCCAGCTCGCCGCCGTCCTGGCTCTGAAATCGACGTAGTACGGGCCCTTGGCTGTACCCAGCTTTCGAGCCGCCTGTACCGCCGCTCTTGGCTGGGTGGGCGCGTCACCGGACACAAGCGCATTAGCGTCAGCCAAGCGCTTGCGTGCCTCGTGTGCAGAAGCTGATGGGATTGTCCCCGGGAGCGAAGCTGCGAGTGTGAGTCCCGCAAGTAACCATGGTCCCAGTCTGTTAGGTCGGCTTGCCACGCTTCGCCCCCTCAACCGTCGACGACAAAGGCAGGTTCAACGACCCCTCGGTCAATACCGTGCGCTAGTAGCGCGACACGACGGGCCCCGGCGCCTTGCCGATTGGGCTTTTCCCGATCGGGGTCTTGCCGATCGGCATCTTGCCTACGGGAGCTTGCTGATAGACGGGCTGTCGGCGTGGAATGTCGGCAGCGCTGGCGGCAGTCACCACGGCGAGCGTTGCACCCACTACAATCGCAATCTTGATCAAGGCAGTTCCCCATGACATTGGACGAAACAAGGCATGCCTGCTGAGCGCTGCCCGGCAGGCATGCGTGCACATGATCGTCGGAATACGACGACAGTACGGCGGACAGGTTCGGCCAACATGACTGCTGTGCGGCAATTGTGAGATGGGCAAAATTCCCGAGCCTTATTCGTGCCCCTTTCACTCCAGCCCGATCTGCGTCAGATCCTGGAACCAGTGCTGCGCCTGCACGAACTTCTTCACCTTCGGCGACAGCGCATGCGGGTTGGTGTCGTGCACCACCCAGACCAGCGCGGCATCGTCGACGATCAGCGCATGTGCCTGCGCCAATAGCTCATCCTGCTTCGCCGTATCAAAGGTCTGCTTGGCCTCGTCGATCAGCGCGTCGACCTTCGGGTTCTTGTAGCCGCCCCAGTTGACGCCGACCGGTGCGATCTGGCCGGAGTGGAAGAAGCGCACGATGGCATAGAGCGGATCTGACGTGACATAGGCGATGTTGTTGGAGGTGATGCCGGCGTTCATCTCGTCGGCCGCGCCCTTGCGCCACGCGGTGTAGAGAGTCTCGAGTTCGACCACCTTGAAGTCGATCTCGATGCCGATTTCCTTGAAACTCTGCTGCAGGAATTCGTTCATCGGCAGCGACAGCATCTGCCCGGTGCCGCCCTGCGCGATGACGAAGGTCGTCTTCAACGGCTTCTCCTTCGAATAGCCGGCCTCCTGCACCAGCTTCTTCGCCGCCGCGACATCGTATTTGAGCTCAAAGGACGGCTTGCCGAACCACGGGCTCGACGGGTCGACCTGGCCCTTGGC
>Ga0105241_10004634_pt1 | contig 10168 bp, 13 predicted proteins | sample KBSC64metaG_FD_80422 | JGI IMG/M metagenome (GOLD analysis project Ga0105241, IMG submission 80422) | Corn rhizosphere microbial communities from Kellogg Biological Station, Michigan, USA - KBS C6-4 metaG | ecosystem: Host-associated > Plants > Roots > Rhizosphere > Soil | place: Michigan, USA...
CCCTGCCGAGGATATCCTCAACACCAACACCACCTGGAAATGTATGCGCGATCCCGGCCACATGCCCATCCCCGGCTTCTTTTTCGCCGCCAGCAAGGGCGAAATGGTAGACATGAACCAAACCATTAAAGGCGATTGGACAGCCGCTAATTTCGATGATACCGCCTGGCCAAATGCCGGCAAAATAATGGACGGAACGCTAAAAGGTATGTCGTGGGGTATTGATTGGGCCTTAGTGCCTTCAACCCTGCCACCACGCGAAATGACCTACCAACGCATCCCCAAATTACGCAGCGCCATAGGCATGACAGTTCCTGCAACATTCCCCGCAGAAAAAACGGCCATCACTATACCGGCTAATACTAAAGTATATCTGCTGCTCGATCAAACCTATGAAACCAACGCTTACGTAACCCTAAACTTTAGTGGTGGAAAAGATGCAGGTATCTCCTTAGGCTACGCCGAAACGCTTTACGACAAAGGCACCCATCGCAAAAGCAACCGTAATGAGGTGGATGGTAAAGAATTTATTGGCCGCATAGACAGCCTGATCTCCGACGGCAGTCGGGGGCAAACCTTCACCACGTTAAACTTCCGTACCTATCGCTACATGCGGGTAATTGTTCAAACCAAAAATGATCCGCTAACTATCGATGACCTGTACGGCACATTCACTGGCTATCCATTTAAGCGCGCATCAGTATTTAACAGCAACAATGCCGAAATAAAACAAATACTCGACATCGGCTGGCGCACCGCAAGGCTCAATGCCTACGAAACCTATACTGATTGCCCGTACTATGAGCAACTTCAATACATTGGCGATACCCGAATTCAGGCTTTAATATCGTACTACAACACTACCGACGACCGCCTGGCCCGCAATGCCCTTACCGAGATAGACCACTCGCGCATAGCCGAAGGTATTACCCGCAGCTGCTATCCAACAAAAGGCACACAGATCATCTCCACATTCTCCTTATGGTACATCTGCATGCTGCATGATTATTGGATGTACCGCGGTGATAATAATTTTATAAAAGATAAGTTAGTGGGCGAAAGGGCTATTCTTGATTTCTTCAGCAAATACCAGCAAGCAGATGGTTCATTAAAAAATACGCCATATTGGGCTTTTGTCGACTGGGCCGGTAATTTTGGCGGCGGCATAAAAGGGTCGGATGGCAGCGCGGCTATTTATGACCTGCAATTGCTTTGGGCCTACCAATGGGCGGCAGAAATGGAAGCTAAAATAGGCTTATATGATTATGCTACTATGTACAACCAAAAAGCAGCCCAGCTAAAAGCTACCATACAACGCAAATATTGGGACCCGGTTAAAAAGCTATACGCCGATACCAAAGACAAAAACAGTTACTCTCAACACACAAACTCGCTGGCCATATTGACCGGCGTTGTAAGTCAGGCCGATATGCAGGCAGTAGTTACCAGCCTGCTTAACGATAAAACCCTAACCCAATGCAGCGTTTATTTTAAATATTATCTGAACCAGGCGCTGATAAAAGCAGGCCGCGGTGACGACTATATGAACTGGCTCGACATCTGGCGGGAAAACATAGCCGTAGGCATGACCACCTGGGCCGAAGATTCGAGCCTCGGTACAGTACGCTCTGAATGCCATGCGTGGGGCGCCAGCCCTAACATCGAGTTTTTCAGAACCGTATTGGGCATCGATAGCTATGCACCTGGCTTCACCAAAATAAAGATCGAACCGCATTTGGGCACTTTAACCAAAGTTAGCGGCGAGATACCGCATCCCAATGGAAAAGTGACTGTTGATTACAAACTGAACAACAATAAACTCAAAGTAAAAATAAGCCTGCCCCAAAATACATCCGGCATATTTGTATGGAAAGGCAAGCAATACCCGATTAAGGCAGGGGAAAATTCATTAGTGATTTAAAAAAAGCCTTGTCATTCTGAGCGATAGCGAAGAATCTTCTCCGCCTGATAGGTTGCCATGATATTCGTCCCGTTTTTATGCCATATGAAGGAGATTCTTCTCCGCTAACCAGCGGATCAGAATGACAAAATCGGTTGATAAAATTTCATCCGGACATTATAGTGTTACTTCGGAACGGACGGACAGAAAAAAAAGCAGCTTACAGTAGAGGCATGATACTTCGGTAACTATGTAACCTTTTATGCTACAATCCTAAAATAAAGAGTAAAAAAATATTACTTATTCATACATTTAAGCTACCTAAAAAGTGGCTTTATTATGTTAAATACGAATCATAAGAAAAAACATACAATTAGCAAAATAGGAGTTGTATTGGGTTACTTGGGGCTTGTAATGGGCGTTATTGGGGTATGTGGGTTTGCAGGGTCTTTGTCTAACTCTCCTGACTCAGTCGGTAAATATTGTTTCTTATACTGCTTTCCTATTTTTATTAGGGATATTGTTATCCTTTTATCCCAGTAAAAAAATAAAATCAAACTGAGATACCACCAAAATAAGCTTTTGGTGTAAACTAATATATAGTTACCAAAGTATTTCGTCTGTACCGTTTACCCTCTTTCCGCCGCAGGCGAAGAGAGGGTCGACAAGCGTAGCGAAGTCGGGGTGAGTCAGCAGGCGACAGGCTTACCACGCAGCATTAACGCCATCTCAACCCCACTCCCTTTCGCAATAATATTATTACAAAGCATTTTATAAAACCAAAACCAATATTAGCTTTGCACAAAAAGTGTATTATTGCTTTAAATAAAATTTATACCACATATACGTTGTTGCGGCATTGTACGTTTTAACACCATTAATTCAACCCACATAACATGAAGATCGTTTACAAAAAATTATTCATCTTAATAGCATTCATCAGTTTTACCTATGCCGCGAAAGCACAATACAGCGCTGTTCCCGATACTGCACGCATAGCCATCGGACCCGATTTTTCGTTTCCTACAGGCAATTTTGGCAACTCATATACCATTGGTTTCGGCGCTTCGGTACAGCTTGATTTTCCTATTACTGAAAAACTTTATGTAACCGGCAATGCGGGTTATACCATGTTTTCGGCTAGTAATTCAAGCTCAAATCCCCAATACATTGCCAACGTTAAAGCAGCTAATATGAATACTGCACCATTAAAACTGGGCTTAAAATTTTACCTCATCCGTACCTTCTATATACAAGGCGAAGCAGGCGAAACTCTTTTACTCAACCGTACTGCCGTGTATGCCATTAACGGCAATGCCTTTACCTGGGCCCCGCAAATGGGCATATTGTTTAAACTTCACAACAAAAACTTTATTGATGGCGGCATACGCTGGCAAAAGACCCAAAGCTTTTATGGCGATGGTAACTACAATACTTTTTGGGGCGTTAGGGTAGCCTATGGTTTCAGCCTGAAATAAAAAAATAACAATTTCATAATATTTCTCAACTTTTAGCATTTTTGTGTAACTTAACAGTCTAAATACATTTACCTGTTAACAGTTATGTAATTATGAAGAAGATCCTCATCATTGATGATGAAGTTAATGTAGCCTTATTACTGTCGAAGTTTTTAACCCGCAACGGTTTCGACGTCCAAACAGCTTCTAATGGTAATACCGGTATGGAATTTCTTAAAAATGGGGAATTCAATTTGGTATTGTGCGATTTTAGGCTGGAAGACACCGATGGCCGCGAAATGCTTAAAAATATAAAAATGCAATACCCCAAAACCGGGGTTATTATCATCACGGGCTATTCTGATATTAAAATGGCCGTAGAGCTTATTAAAATGGGCGCATACGACTATATTACCAAGCCCTTATATCCCGATGAAATATTAAACACCATCAACAAAGCTATTGAAACGCAATATGCTTTGCTGGAGGATATGCACGACACTGAACCCGTTATAAATTCAAAATCAAAAGAAAATAAAAAAATAGTTCAGAACGGCGAGTTTGTTTTTGGCACTAGCCGCGCTTCGAAAGAAATTTTAAGGCAAATTGACCTGGTGGCCCCAACAAATTACAGCGTAATTATTATAGGTGATAGCGGTACCGGCAAGGAAGCTGTTGCAAAAAGCATCCACTTGAGCAGCCCACGGCACAACCACCCCTTTGTGGCTATGGATTGCGGTTCGCTTACTAAAGAGCTTGCCGCCAGCGAATTTTTCGGCCACGAAAAAGGATCATTCACCGGCGCTTTATACACCAAAATAGGCCATTTTGAAATGGCTAACGGCGGTACTTTGTTTTTGGACGAAGTGGGAAACCTGTCATACGATATACAAGCCGCCCTGCTGCGTACCGTGCAAGAACGTAAAGTGAAAAGAATAGGCAGTACCAAAGAGATAGACCTTGATGTGCGCATTATTGTAGCTACCAACGAAAACTTGCAGGAAAGTATACAAAAAGGCAGGTTCAGGGAGGACTTGTATCACCGCTTTAACGAGTTTAGTATATATATGCCGCCTTTGCGCGAGCGGGGAAACGATATTATGTTGCTGGCCGAACATTTTTTGGTAATTGCCAATCATGAACTGAGCCGTAACGTAACCTCATTCTCGCCCGAAGTGGTGGAATGTTTTATGAATTACCGCTGGCCGGGCAACATCCGCGAGCTGAAAAATATAGTGCGCCGTGCCACCCTGCTTACCGAGGGCAACGAAATAATGATGAAGGCCTTGCCGCTTGAAATATCAAACCGGATGATGGCTTTTGATTACGGTAGTAATGGCAGTACCACAACAAACACTTCGGTTAATGAAGCGCCTGAATCGAAAGAGAACCGCCATGATCTTAAAAATGCAGCGCTTGAGGCTGAATATGAAACCATCTTAAATGTATTGAAGGAGGTTAATTTTAATAAAACCAAAGCAGCCGAAATATTAAAGATAGACCGGAAGACCCTGTATAATAAAATGAAGGCTATCAACCTGAAATAAAAAATGGAAAAGCTGCCAAGGGATGAAGACGAACTTAAATTATATTTAAGCAGCCTACGGCACGATATACGGAACCAGCTTTCAAACATACAACTGTCTGTAGAAGAGCTAAAGCATGAAATGCCTGGTAATTCTCCCGATATAGCGTTTTATATTGAAACCATAGCCACAAGCTGTTCCCGTATAAACGCACTGCTAAAAGATAAAGAATAATTGTAGGATCAAAAAGCAAAGATGTGAGAGTCAGGAATACTGCACGATCGCATATATGTTATCTTGGTCCTTGTATTTTCTTCTGGGTTCCTTTTCCTCAACTATTTTGATTCTTGGCTCTTGAATTCCTGTTTCTTTTTCCACACCAAAACAATTTGGCACATTGTTGTTTATGTGTGGTAGCGTTTATCACTAATCTGCCTCATGTCGATTTTTAACTATAAGCAACGTAATAATATTATACTGGTTAGCATAATTGCGCTGGGGTGCTTTTTAGTGTACGCATTAAGTGGTTTATTTAGCGCTATACTAGGGGCTATTGTGCTTTTTACCATCTTCAGGCCGTTGTACATTTTTCTGGTTGATAAAAAGGGCTGGAACAAAACGGTTATAGCGCTGCTCATTATCTTCAGCTCGCTTATTGTTATTGTTATCCCCTTCCTGTCGTTAAGTTTTATGGTGATAGGGAAAATATCAGGCATCAATAAAGATACCTTCCCTATACAGGAGTGGGTAACCAAGATCGATGTTTTTGCTGCAAAAAATTTGGGGCAGCAACATTTCGCCGAAAATACGCTGCAAAAACTGGGCACATTCGCCGCCGACCTGTTCCCATCTATATTAAGCAGCGCCGCCAGTATAATTTTAACACTTTTGGTACTTTATTTTTTGCTGTATTTCATGCTCACCCAACGCAACACCTTCGAAACAGGTTTGTTAAAATATGCCCCTTTCCGCGAACAGCACGCGCTAAAATTCGCCGAAGCTATGCGCAATTCAACCTATTCAAATGTGTTGGGGCAGGGTATTATCGCTATTACACAGGGTACGCTGCTGGCCCTTGGCTTTTACGCGTTTGGAATAGAAGATCCAATTTTTTGGGGTGTTATCGGTTCATTTATGTCATTTTTACCGGTGGTAGGCGCGCCAACCTTATGTATACCGACAGGTATTATCTTTATAGCAAATGATCATACGGTAAAAGGTATATTGATACTGGCATACGGTTTATTATTTATAGGCAATGTTGACAATGTTTTGCGCGTACTCATTAACAAACGGGTAGGCAATACCCATCCAATTATATCGGTAATTGGTGTATTTATAGGCTTACCATTGTTTGGAATATTGGGGCTGGTTTTCGGTCCGGTGCTGCTATCGTATTTTTTAATACTGGTTGAAATTTATGAAACCAATCGCCTTGCGGCCGACAGGCTGGAAAGAATAAGAACGGGCAATGATAGCGATGTATAAATTGATAAATGATTATATTTGATGAAAAACAGTAATCAGGCAAAAATACCGTCACATTGTCGGTTAGGCAATATTTGGCAAGATATTTAGTCGTTTTTAAAACAAATCATCAACTTAAAAATTATAGTAGTATGAACGATAACACAAAAGTAGTAGTTGCATTGCTTGCCGGGCTGGCCGCAGGTGCAGCATTGGGTATATTGTTTGCGCCTGAAAAGGGCAGCGAAACACGCGACAAACTCAACGAATCATTAAAAAACCTCGGCGACTCAATAAAAGAAACAGCCGCTGCAGAAATTGATAACCTGGTAGGCTTAAAGGATAAGATAGTAGACAACATCAAAACCAAAATTAACGGCGCTGAAGTAGAATACCAGGACGACCTGGAACACGCGTAAATTTTCTTTATCCCGGGTAGTTATGCTGCCCGGGATCAATAAAAATTAATATGGAAGAACCTAACAAAGAAACACCACCGCCAATTATTGACCAGCTAAAGGAGTATGGTGAAATACGCCTAAAATTAGCCAAGCTTAGGGCTATTGAAGGCGGGACATCCATTGCTGCCAGCATGATAGCTGATGTAGTAGTGGTAATATGTATGGTGATGGCTTTCATATTCGCCAGCGTTACACTTGGGTTTTACCTGGCCTATGTATTCAATTCGCTATGGGAAGGCTTTGCCTGTATTGCGGGTATATATTTACTTATAGCAATTACAGTTAAGCTAAATAAAAAGCGCCTTGAAAAGCCATTGATAAACGCGCTTATACAAAAGTTATTAAAATAATGGATACACCTATTACCAACAGCTGGCAGCTAAAAGAAGAGATTGTACGTTTGCGCGAACTGGAGGAGGTAAAGGGCCAGGCGCTGAAGGAACGCTTCAGCAGCCCTGTGGCTATAATTACCACAGTGTATTCCATGTTCCCCAAAGGCCATGGCGGCGAAAATAAAAACAATATTTTTAATCAGGATTTTGTAAGCATTATTTCTCGTTTCCTGGTGCCGCTTACGCTTAATAAAACGCTGTTCAAAAATTCAGGCTTTATTGTAAAGGCACTGGTTGGCCTTGTATCGCAAAAAGCATCAGGCTATATCAACGAAGACTCGGTGATGAGCGTTTGGGATAAGATAAAACACCTGTTCAGCAAAAAAGAAAAGGTAGACCAGCGTTATCCTTACGGGTTGTAAAACCGTTTATCCTGATGCAATACTTTGCATCAATCATATTCATCATGTTTACTATTTTTGCGCTTTAAATTTTTTTAAAGTGGGAAAAGATAAATTACGGCGTTTTGCCGAAGTAGATACGTTTAGCAACGTTTTACAATTAGATGCGGGTAAGCCATTAAAAGGCGCCTGGGCGAATAGCTTTTTTAAAAATGACCATCCCGTTGTATTGGAACTGGCTTGCGGAAAAGGCGAATACACTGTAAACCTTGCACAATTATTCCCCGACAGAAACTTTATTGGTATTGACTACAAAGGCAACCGCATTTGGCGAGGCGCCAAAACCGCGCTGGAAGAAAGCGTTAATAATGTGGGCTTCTTACGCATACAGATCGAGAATATAACTGATTATTTTGCCCCTGGCGAAGTAGATGAAATCTGGATCACCTTTCCTGACCCGCAACCCCAGCTAAGCCGAGAAAAAAAGCGTTTAACATCGCCCCGCTTTTTAGAAAAATACAAACAATTTTTAAAACCCGGCGGCTTCATCAACCTGAAAACTGATAACGACGGGTTGCACGCCTACACTGCTGAAAAAATAACTGAATTGAACCTGAACCTTCATGTGAAAACCGAGGATTTATACCATTCGCCTTATGCTGATGAAGTACTGTCGATCAAAACATATTACGAAAAAAAATACTTAAAGGATAATAAGAATATTAACTACCTTAAATTCTCATTTCCAAACAATGGATGACATCACTTTTTACGATAAGGTTTACCAGGTAGTGCGCCTCATACCAAAAGGCCGCGCAACCTCGTATGGCGCTATTGCTTCTTATCTCGGCACAAAAGGCTCGTCACGAATGGTGGGCCATGCCATGATGGCTTGCGGCAAAGAAAACCCGCCTGTACCTGCGCACCGGGTAGTGAACAGGCAGGGTTTGTTAACTGCCAAACAGCATTTTGGCGGCAACCGCATGGCCGAAATGCTGGAAAGCGAAGGCGTGCATGTTGAGAACGATCAGATCCAAAACTTTAAACAAATATTCTGGGACCCGGAAGTTGAACTGGCGCTATAATTACAATATCTGCAATAATTCCATCCTGTTGCCAAATGGATCAAGAAAAGCAAAGCGCCTACGCCCGGGAATAACCGGCTCATCTAATATCCGCACTTTATCTTTTAAATAATTTAAAGCAGCATCAACATCTGCCACTTCAAAAGCAGTATGCCTGGTTGAAACAGGCATTTGCGGTTCAACTCCTACATGTAGTTGTATATCGCCAATGTTAAACCAATAACCCGCGGTATTAAAAAGATGGTTTGGTCGCTCAATTAATTCCAGGCCAATTACATCCGCATAAAACTGCCGGGCTTCTTCCAGCCTTTCAGGCGAAACAGCGATGTGGATATGATCGACGCGCTTAAATTGTATGGGGTTACTCATGCTCGGCAAAAGTGAGCACATAATTGTTATTATCCAAAATAGAAAATTCGGTGGCGCCGTAAAAAGTTTTCTCCAGCCCTTTTAATACCTGTACCTTATCCTTTATCGAATCGAAAAACCCGTGTATATTTTTCAGGCTGATATACAACAGCATCGAACTACCATCCGTACGGTTAATCTGTGGCAGGTCATCGGCCAGGCTGTCAAAAGTTTGAAACATAAAGGTAACGTTACCTTTATTCATCATCACCCACACAAAATCATTGCCGCTGTCAGGCACCGACATAGTGACGTTAAATCCTAACAGCTTATAAAATTCAATAGTTTTATCCATATCGCGGACAAAAATATTTGGTGATAAACTTTCCATAATGCTTTGATAAAATTTTTAGCAATTTAAATATTTTTGCAATAAACATTTCATAATTTTATTTCACAATTTTTATGTCATTTGCGAAGTACGAAGCAATCGCAAGGAGACAGGCGCTCGTGAATAATTCGCGATTGCTTCGTACTTCGCAATGACAAATTTTAGCTATTAATCAAGAAGCAACAATGGCAACCAAAGAAACTAAACGCTGCACCTGGCCCGGAAATGATGAATTATACATCAAATATCACGATGAAGAGTGGGGCAAAGTAACCCACGATGATAAAATACTATTCGAGTTCCTGGTGCTTGAATCAGCCCAGGCAGGACTAAGCTGGATAACCATCCTGCGCCGCCGAGAAAATTACCGCAAGGCTTTCGCCGACTTTGATGTAAAAAAAGTAGCCGCTTTTGACGATAAGGATGTGGAACGTTTGTTAAATGATGCCGGCATCATCCGCAATCGCTTGAAAATAGCCGCCGCCATCAGCAATGCCAAGCTATTTATAGAAGTACAAAAAGAATTCGGCTCATTTGATAAATATTTGTATAGCTTTATGCCCGATGGCCAACCTATTAATAACACAAACGGCATTTTACCGGCCAGCACCCCCATATCCGATGCCATCAGCAAGGATATGAAAAAGCGCGGCTTCAAATTCTTTGGCACCACCATATGCTACGCCCACATGCAGGCCACCGGCATGGTAAATGACCATTTGCCTGATTGTTCATTTAAATAAATTGACACGAATTGGGCGAATTATAGCGAATTGCACGAATTCTTTTATTCAATCGAA
>Ga0105241_10004635_pt1 | contig 10163 bp, 7 predicted proteins | sample KBSC64metaG_FD_80422 | JGI IMG/M metagenome (GOLD analysis project Ga0105241, IMG submission 80422) | Corn rhizosphere microbial communities from Kellogg Biological Station, Michigan, USA - KBS C6-4 metaG | ecosystem: Host-associated > Plants > Roots > Rhizosphere > Soil | place: Michigan, USA...
ACTTCAGCTTTAATCTGGGACAGAACAACGGCATGTTCGCCGACGCCAGCACCAGCAGCTTCGATCTGCCCGGCCAGTTCGGCGGGTTTGGCCAGAATTCATCCAGCAGCAGCGCGGCCGGGGCGGCGAACGGCGCGAACCCGGACTCCATCTATTGGGACTGCGAGCTGCGCGCCCGCCTGCCCGGGTATCGTTCCGAGAGCGTCTCTCTGGCGGGACGGCGCATGCTGGACAATCCGGACGTAGGCGTGATTCTTCTGTATCCGATGGCCGCCATCCAGGGTTTAACCGCCAGCGCCACTTCCAGCCAAGCCCCCAAGGACGCGCGGAAGGCCTACGAAAACGGGCTCAAGGCGGAGAAAAAGAACAAGACGGATCAGGCCGAGCAGGATTTCCGCAAAGCCGTGCAACTCTATCCCCGGCACGCCGCGGCATGGCTGGAATTGGGAAAGATACTGGAGCAGAGAGAGCATTATCCGGAGGCGCGTGCGGCCTACGCCAGCGCACTGGAGGCCGATTCGAAGTATCTCTATCCTTACCAGCAGCTCTATCAGATGGCGCTGCGGGAGCAAAACTGGAAGGACCTGGCGGATAAAACTGATCAACTGGTACATCTGGACCCCTTCGAGTTTCCGGCCGCGTATTACTTCAACGCGCTGGCGCATCTGGAATTGAAAGAATATGACGCCGCGGAAAAAAGCGCGCAGCAGGCTGTTGACGCGGACCGCAAGCACATCAATCCGAAGACCCACTATCTGCTGGGCGCGATTCTGATTCAAAAGCAAAATTGGGCGGGGGCCGCGGAGAGCCTGCGGGCATACTTGAAAGCCGCGCCGAACGCCACCGACAAGGCCCAGGTGGAAAAAACGCTGAGCCAGCTGGATCAGCAGATCGGCCGCGTGCAGACCGCTGCCGAGGATTCCGCCGCGAAACAATAGCTGGATCATCTGTTTTATTGGTCGCGCTATAATTGAGGCTCCCCCGAGATCGCGAGGAACCTTATCATGGATGAAAAAGAACGCGCGCGGGCCCTGGGTGCGACCCTGGGTCAGATCGAGAAGCAATTCGGCAAAGGCTCGGTGATCCGGCTGGGCGCGCAAGCCGTGCAGGCCGTGCCCACCATTTCCACGGGATCGATTTCGATCGACGTGGCGCTGGGCATCGGCGGGTTCCCGCGCGGACGCATCTCTGAAATCTTCGGCCCGGAGTCTTCGGGTAAAACCACGGTCGCTCTGCAGGTGGCCGCCGAAGCGCAAAAGGTCGGCGGCATGGCGGCCTATATCGATGTCGAGCACGCGCTCGATCCGGTCTACGCCCGCAAACTCGGAGTGGATGTGGACAACCTGCTGGTCTCGCAACCCGACTACGGCGAGCAGGCCCTGGAGATCACCAACGCGCTAATCACCTCCGGATCGATCGACGTGCTGGTGGTGGATTCGGTGGCGGCCCTGGTGCCCAAGGCCGAGCTCGACGGCGAGATGGGCGACAGCTTCATGGGCGTGCACGCGCGGCTAATGTCGCAGGCCATGCGTAAACTCACCGGGATCGTTTCGAAATCCAATACCTGCCTGATCTTCATCAACCAGATCCGCGAGAAGATTGGCGTGATGTTCGGGAATCCGGAAACCACCACCGGCGGCCGGGCGCTCAAGTTTTACTCCAGTGTGCGGGCCGACATCCGCCGGATCGCCGCCATCAAGGACGGCGAAACGGTTACCGGCAACCGCACTAAAATCAAGATCGTCAAGAACAAGATGGCTCCGCCGTTCCGCGAAGCCGAGTTCGATATTATCTACGGCGAAGGCATTTCCAAGGAAGGCGATCTGGTCGACCTGGGCGTGCAGCACAACCTGATCGAGAAAAGCGGCGCCTGGTACAGCTACAAGGGCGAGCGCATCGGCCAGGGCCGCGAAAACGCCAAGCAGTTTCTGCGCGAGAACTCCGATGTGTTCAAGAAGGTCGACTCGGAGTTGCGCAAGCAGTTGGGATTAGTGCGGGGCGAGCAGCCAGCGGTAGCTCCTCCAGGGGCGGTTCCTCCGCAGGCGGCTGCTGCAACGCGCGTGCGCGGATAACTGTCCCGGCGCACGCAAGAGAGCGTGCGCCACAAACTCCGTCGTTTCATCAGTAAGGCCACGCTGCAACCAGCGCCCCCCTCCTTGCGTCCAATGGAGTGAGGAGAATCCGATCATGAGAGTTGGGAAACTTGGCAGTTTTCTGGCCGTAACGGCTCTGGGGGCCGCTTCGTTTGCATTCGCTTCCGGACCGGCTCCGGTGCAAAAATCGCTCGCGGAGCAAGTCCGCCACGAAATCAACATGTTGCCGTACTACGGCGTGTTCGATGATATTTCGTTCCGCGTGGATGGCGATAAGGTCACACTGCTGGGAGAGGTTTGGCAGCCCGTACTGAAGCAGGAAACGGAGAGCGCCATCAAGCATATCGAAGGCGTCCGGCAAGTGGACAATCAGATTGAAGTCCTGCCTCTGTCGAGCTTCGATGACCAGATTCGCTACAGCGCGTACCGAGCCATTTACGGATTCGGACCGCTGAACCGTTACTTATTGGGCGTGCATCCTTCGATCCACATTATCGTGAAGAACGGAAACATCACCCTGACCGGAGTGGTGGCGAATACCGGGGATCGGGATATGGCCTACCTGCGGGCTAACGGAGTCCACGGAGCTTTCTCGGTGAAAAACGAACTGCGCGTCGAGAATAGCTAAGACGTTTCAACAGCTCGGATCACCCGGACGCAGTCACCCCCCGCTCGCGGGGAGTTTCCGGGATGGATCCACGGCGGCTCAATCGCCTCCTGATCGGGCCGCCGTTTCTATTTCTTTATCGCGCGCAACGCGACACGAGTATATGGAACTCGAAGGTGCGTGTCGCGTGCTGTGCGCTCCGGACGTTATCGCGCACAACAACTTTAGTCGCGCACAATTCAGCCAAATGCGAATATACCTCACCACTTGAGCGCACCGGGCACTGTGCGCTCCGGATTTCAGTCCTGCTCCGAAGTCTAGTCAGTCAGTGCCTGCTCGAAGTCGGCTAACAGATCCCGCCAGTCTTCGATTCCCACGGATACCCGCACCAACCCGTCGGTCACACCCGCCGCGGCCGATTGTTCCTCAGTGAAGCCGGAGTGCGTCGTGGTCTTGGGATGGCACACCAGTGTCTCTACACCACCCAACGAGACGGCATTATAAGCGAGGCGGAGCCTCCGAAGAAAGTCGAACGCCGCGGGCTTGCCGCCGTGCAGCTCAAGAGAAAACATCGCGCCGGGGAAATCGCACTGGGCCTGGTAAATCCGAACCTGGAGGGGATCCTGGAACAAGGTGGGATAGTGCATCTTGCGGACCTTCGGATGCGAAGCCAGCCGCTCGGCAATACGCTGCGCGTTCTTGCTCGCGCGATTCATCCGCAGCCGTACCGTGGGCAGCCGCGACGCCAGCATCCAGCACTCATCCGGCTGCAGTATGTTTCCGAACATGTTGCGCTTCAGGCGCATCTTGCGGACCAGGTCGGGATCTGTCGCCAGCGCGACGCCTCCGATCAGATCGCTGAATCCGGAAAGATACTTGGTGGCGGAATATAGAACCAGATGTGCGCCCAGATCGAGCGGATGTTGAAACGTAGGGCCAAGCAGGGTGTTGTCGACCATCACCAGCGGGGGCTCGCCCGAGCGTGCGGAACCTGTCTTAGTCGCACTAAGGATATCGGTCATGGTCAGCGTGGGATTGGCGGGCGTCTCGATCAGGATCACGCGAAGGTTCGGCGTCGTACGAATGGCGTCTTCGATAGCGGCAGTCTCGCCGGCCTGCACGGCGACGCCTGAAATACCCCATTGGTCCAGAAATCCCTCGATGAGCGACTGTGTGCCGCCGTAAATCGGAACCGTGTAGACGATCGCGTCGCCGGGCCGCATAAAGGTGAACAGTGCGGTAGTGATCGCGGCCATTCCGGAGTTGAAAACAATCGCCGCGCGCGCCCCCCGTTCGAGCGGCACAATCTGGCTCTCGAAAATTTCAGCGTTGGGATGATTGAAGCGGGAGTAAATGAGATCCGGCTGTTCGCCGGGTTTCGGCTGGGCCCGTCCAGCCACCAGGTCAAAGGCGCGCTCCGCCGCCTCGGGGCTCGAGAAGACATACGTAGAACTGCGGAACACCGCGGGCCGGGCCGATCCGACCGATAAGCGTGGATCGAATCCGCGCGTGAGTACTTCCGTGGAAGATCGCAAGCCGGGTTTTTCGTCTGCCATCACTTTGCAGTTTACTCCCCAGTCGAGTGGGGCGGGATTATCTAGGTGGAGCGAGCTTAAGCTTGCAACGGAGGCTTTAGCCTCCGAGTCGATTCGGTGCTGAAGCACGCGTTGCAGGCGGAAGGCCTGCTCCACAAATGGGCGCCCCTTAGTACGTTCGTACATCAGGCGATACCGGAGGTTAAATAGGGACAATTGCTAATTGGGCGTTCTACCCTGCCCTTCTACAATGCAGTTATGAGCGTGCAGGTTAGTAGCAGACCGGGTAAGGGGCAGTACTCGGAAACCGGAGCAGCCGAGCAGTTGGGAATCTCGGTCATGCAGCTTCGCACTATGATTCGCAGCCATGTGGTGGATAAGGACGAAGATTTGAATAACGTTCCGGCCACGACGTTCCAGCCGTCTGATCTGCTGATCTTGCGGCTGCTCACCGGCATGCAGACCGGCTCCGAGTCGCGATAAGCTGTTGCAGCTCGAATTACTAGAGAACATATTGTTAGAATCGTAGCTTCCTCGAAATCTCGAAGGAGGCTCTCTCATTGGCACAACTCGGTTTTCTCGGGCTCGGCATCATGGGTTATCGCATGGCCGGGCATCTTCTCAAAGCTGGTCACGATGTTGCGCTGTGGTCGCACACGGGCAGCAAGGCGCAGGCGCTCGCAAAAGTCGGCAAGGGCACTGCCTGCGCGATTCCCCGTGAAGTGGCGGAGCGTTCCGACTATATTTTCTATTGCGTCGGCGACACTGCCATGGCGCGGCAGATCACGGTCGGATCCGGAGGCTTGATCGAGACCGTACGGAAAGACGCAATTATCTGCGATTGCAGTTCGATCGCTCCGGCCGCCAGCATCGAGCTGAACGAAGCCTTCGCGGCCAAGGGCGCGCATTTCCTGGATTCGCCCGTGACCGGATCCACGGGCGGAGCCGAAAAGGCCACCTTGACGTTCATGATCGGCGGCGACAGGGCCGTTTTTGAGCGTGCCAGGCCGTACATGGAGATCATGGGCAAACTGTTTTACTATTGCGGTGCGGCGGGCCAGGGCTTGAAAGCCAAGGTCGCCCAGAACCTGGTGGGCGCGAGCATTCTCCAATGCTTCGCTGAAGGCATGGTGCTGGCCACCAAAGCTGGCATCGCACCCGAGCTGATGATCGAGATCCTGGAGAACAGCGCGGCTAAGAGCGGGATCGCGTCCTACAAAGCCCCTTTCATTCTCAACCGCGATTTCACCCCCAACTTCTCCGCCAAATGGATGCACAAAGATGTGGGATTCGCCCTGGAACTGGCGAAATCATTGGACTTACCTCTGCCCGTCACGGCTGTCACCGAGCAGATGTTGCAAGCCACCATCGCCAAAGGCTGGGGGGACGATGATTTCTGCTCCGCAATCCGTGTTTTGGAAGACTGGGCTAAGATCGTGGTGGAGAAGTCGTAGGAAAGTACTATCCTGCCTAACAAATCATGCCAAGCAGTACCTTTGTTAACAATCAAATACAAAGATTTTCAAGATCGTACACAAAAAACTATTGCGTTCCGTATGGAAGTATATTATTATTGGAATCAAGCCGGGGAGGGTAACTCCCACCAAAGCGAGACTAACCTCATTAAAGACCCCTGAAGCAACCTCCCCGGCGCCCCTTAAAAAAGAAGCTCCCCCCAAAGAAACTCTCCAAAGAAGAACAAAGCCAGTTAAGCACCCGAAGCAGTAACCAGTGAGACCAGATGGTATCATCGGAGCGAGTGACTCTTCTGACGCTTCTGGGATCCACTGGATCCATCGGCAACAGCACTCTGGATGTAGTTCGGATGTGGCCGGATCGTTTCGGCATCTATGCCTTGGTCGCCGGACGAAACGTCCAACTGCTGGCACGCCAAATCGCTGAATTCAGACCCCAAGTAGCCGTCGTGGCGGATGAAACCGCACTCCGCGAGCTGCGAGCGATCCTGCAGACGCAGGGGATTCCGGTTCCCGAACTGGCTGCGGGCGCCAGCGCCCGAATCGATGCCGCGATCGCGCCGGAAGCCGGTTTCGTGATGTCGGCGATCGTGGGCGTGGATGGTTTAGAGGCCACCTACGAAGCGGTTCGCCGCAAGAAGCGCGTCGGGCTGGCCAACAAAGAGGTTCTAGTGGCGGGCGGCGAGCTGGTGATGCAGGCGCGACGCGAATCCGGCGCCGAGCTCATCCCAGTAGACAGCGAGCACAACGGCGCACATCAATGCTTGCGCGCGGGCCTTCGCCAGGAAGTTTCGAAGCTGATTCTGACGGCCTCGGGTGGGCCTTTCCGCAGGACACCTCGGGAACAGATGGCGGGCGTGACTCCGGAACAGGCCTTGAATCATCCCACCTGGAAGATGGGCAAGCGGATTACTATCGATTCAGCCACGTTGATGAACAAGGGATTCGAAGTGATCGAAGCCTGCTGGCTGTTCGATTTCCCGCCGGCAGATGTGGAAGTCGTCGTGCATCCCGAATCCAAGGTTCACGCGTTGGTCGAGTATCTGGATGGGAGTGTGATCGCCCAGGTATGCGCCACGGATATGCGGATGCCGATTCAATACGCCATGACCTACCCGGAGCGTGCGGCCGCGCCGGTGCCGCGCCTGGATTGGAGCCAAACCGCGCAATGGAGCTTCGAGCCTCCGGATTTCCAGAAGTTTCCGCTGCTGGGGATGGCTTACGAAGCTATTTCTACGGGTGGGTCGGCGGCTGCGACCCTGAATGCGGCGGACGAAGTCGCGGTGGAGGCGTTTCTGGGCGGAAACATTCCTTTCCCAGGCATCGCAGCGACGGTAGCCGAGTGCTTGGAACAAGTTGCCACACGGCGGCTTGCTTCCGTGGCGGAATTGTTGGAACTGGACCGGGAGTCGCGCCGGGTGGCTCAGCAGGTCATCCGGTCACGTTGGGGAGAAAAAGTTCATACCGGAGTCGCGGCGCGCACGTAAAGTATAGTAGGTAGAGTAACGGGCAAATGGTATCTGTCTTACAAGACTTCTGGTGGTTCCTGGTCCTGATCGGGGTAATGATCCTGCTCCACGAGCTGGGTCATTATCTGGTGGGCCGCTTCTTCGACGTTAAGATTGATGCCTTCAGCATCGGCTTCGGGCCCCGGCTATTCGGTTTTAAGCGCGGCGAGACGGATTTCAAGGTTTGCCTGATTCTGTTCGGCGGATATGTGAAGTTCGCAGGCGAGCAGCCCGGCGATGAGCAGGCCAACGACCCACGTGCCCTGCCCTCCAAACCTCGCTGGCAGCGTTTGTGCATTACATTTGCCGGACCGGCCACGAATGTCGTTCTGGCAGTCGCTCTTCTGACGGGGCTGTACATGATTGAGTACCCGAAGATCCCGATGCCCCCGGACCCCACCATCGGCTACCTCTCAGCGGACGGTGCGGCGGCCAAAGCAGGCATCCGCGAAGGCGACAAGGTGGTTCAGATCGATGGAGTGATGGATCCCACCTGGGAAACCATCACGCTGCGGGAGATCGCCAGCGCCAAACGGCCCATGGACGTTTGGGTGATCCGGGACGGCCAAAGGCTCAATTTCAGCGTGACGCCGGTCTATGACGATAAGCAGCACGTAGGAGTCGCGGGATGGATGCAGGCGAGCGCCGTGGAGGTGAGCGGCTACTGCTGCAACGTGGAAGTAGCGAAACAGGCGGGGCTTAAGAAGGGCGACAGGTTCGTCAGCCTGAACGGCAAGCCCATCCGCACTTCGATGCGGCTCCTCGATTTGATCGCGGGAACGAAAGGGTCGCCAGCCGACCTGGTGTACTTGCGCGACGGGAAGGAATATCACACCACTGTTGCCCCGGTCTGGAGCGACTATCAGGGCAGTAAAGCCTGGCGCATCGGCGCCGGTCTGGAATCTCCGGTGGAGATCGTTAAGCTGCCTTTCCGCGAGGCCCTGGCCGAATCCTGGCACCAGAACGTGCAGAGCACCAAGCTGATCTACCAGTTCCTCCAAGGAATCGCCGAGCGGCGCATGTCAGCGAAGGGGCTATCGGGCCCCATCGGGATTGCCCAACTTTCCGGGCAAGCCGCTCGCGAAGGCCCGGCGGTTTACATCGGTCTGATGGCTGCGGTCAGTCTCAACCTGGCGATTTTCAACCTCCTGCCGATTCCCATCCTGGACGGCGGCGTCATGCTTATGCTGGCTATCGAAATGCTGCTGCGGCGCGACCTGAGTTTGCGGATCAAGGAAGCCATCGTCCGGGTGGGTTTCGTGTTCCTGATGATGGTGGTGGTGTTCGTACTGTATAACGACATCGCTAAAATTTTCCCGCAGGGGTAACCCTGAAGCGGGAGGTCCCGTCTGCCTAACGGAGTCTGTGACACAATAGCAAGGACTCCGGTTTTCTTGCATGCCCCAATCCAATACACCTGATTCGCCCGAGGCGTCTTCCCTCTCCACGGGGGCCGACACCTCTTTCGGCGACATCCTGACTCAATTCGAACAAACCCACCACGCCGGTGGTGAGCGCGTGGAAGGCACGGTGGTGTCGGTGACGCCCGACGGCGTCTTCGTCGATATCGGCCGCAAGATGGACGGCGTGCTGCCGCCTGCACCGGAATTGAAGCCCGGCACCAAGGTCATAGTCTCGATCCGCGGACGCGATGAGCATGGCACCTATCTGCTCTCGACCATCAAGGTCGAGACGCCGCGGGACTGGACCGGACTCGAAGCGGCCTTCACGGAGAAACGCACCATCGGCGGCACCGTTCTCGAAGTGGTGAAGGGTGGCTTACGGGTGGACGTGGGCGTGCGCGCCTTTATGCCCGCTTCGCGCAGCGGCGCGCGTGAGCAGGCGGATCTGGAAAAGCTGGTGGGCCAGCAGATCGAATGCCGCATTACCAAGATCAACGCGGCCGAAGAAGACGTCGTCGTCGACCGGCGCGTGATTCTGGAGGAACTGGAGCGTCAGGCCAAGGAAGAAGCCTTCGGGAAGCTAGAAGAAGGTTCTATCGTGCGCGGCACAGTGCGCTCACTCACCGATTTCGGGGCGTTTGTCGATCTGGGCGGCGTGGACGGTTTGTTGCATGTCTCCGACATGAGCTATGCGCGCAACGTGAAGCCCGGAGAAGTGGTCAAGGCCGGCGAGGAGATTGAGGTCAAGATTCTCAAAGTCAGCCGCGAGACGCACAAGATTTCTTTAGGGCTCAAGCAGCTCTCGCCCGATCCGTGGACCCTGGCAATTTCGAAATATACTCAGGGCTCGCGCATCCGCGGTAAAGTTTCACGCGTGCTGGACTTCGGCGCGTTCGTCGAGTTGGAGCCAGGCGTGGAGGGACTGATCCACGTTTCAGAGATGTCCTGGAGCAAGAAGAATGTCCGCGCGGTCGACATTCTCAAGCCGGGGGAAGTGGTCGACGTGGTGGTGCTGAACGTCAGCCCGGCCGAGAAGCGGATTGCGCTTGGCTTGAAGCAGGCTCTCGGTGATCGCTGGGAAGATGCCTTGAAAAAGTATACGGTGGGCACTGCAGTGGAGGCACCGGTTACCAGTCTCGCCAAGTTTGGAGCGTTCGTTGAGCTGGGCGAAGGCATCGAAGGTATGATCCACATCGCCGACATCACCGGCGAGAAGCGCTTGAATCATCCCAACGAAGTTCTGAAGCAAGGGCAGACGGTCAAGGCAGTAGTGCTCGAGGCTGATAAAGACCGTCGCCGCTTCCGCCTGGGAATGAAGCAGCTGGAGCCGACCAGCATCGACGAGTACCTGGCCGAGCACAAAGCGGGCGAAGTGGTCAGCGGGCGCGTGGTGAATGTGTCCGGCGATCGTATGAAAGTGGAACTGGGCGAAGGCGTCACGGCGTTCGCGCCAGTGCCGGAACAGCGCAAGGAAGCAGCCGCCGGGGCGCAGAAAGCCGATCTCTCTTCGCTCACACAGATGCTGACTCAGAAATGGAAATC
>Ga0105241_10004636_pt1 | contig 10162 bp, 10 predicted proteins | sample KBSC64metaG_FD_80422 | JGI IMG/M metagenome (GOLD analysis project Ga0105241, IMG submission 80422) | Corn rhizosphere microbial communities from Kellogg Biological Station, Michigan, USA - KBS C6-4 metaG | ecosystem: Host-associated > Plants > Roots > Rhizosphere > Soil | place: Michigan, USA...
CCGCAGCCGACATCTGGCGCGAGGCGGCGCTGGTGGCGGCGGGGGCGGATCCGGAGTCGCTGGTGATCGTGCTGCCGGAGCAGGTGTTGATCGCGGCGGAGACGCTTGAGGACGGCGAAGAGCCCTCGGCCGGATCACCGGCACCCGCTGCTCAGGTGTCCTGAGCGGAACACCGGCAGCTGCTGCTCAGGCGTCCTGAGCGGAACACCGGCACCCGCTGCTCAGGCGTCCTGAGCGGACAAGCGGCGGCCGCTCTCAGGTGTCCTGAGCACGGACCACCGGCAGCCAGCCGCCCCGCCAGCCGCCAACCCTCACTCGTCCCAGAGCCCACTCCCGCGAGCCGCCACCCGCTCGCCGATCCGCTTCCCCGCCTCGGCCACCGACATCGCCTCCACCTTCCGCCCGTCGCGCAGCCGCAGCGCCACCGCCCCCGCGGCGGCCTCCCGGCTTCCGATCACCGCCTGGTACGGCGCCAGCCGCGCCTCCCGGATCCGTGCGCCGAGGGTCCCGCGCTCCGCGTCCAGCACCTCCGCGCGCAGTCCGAGCTCTAGGCACAGCTCGGAGAACTCCCGCGCCGCGTCCGCCTCCGCCACCCCGATGGGCAGCACCGCCACCTGCAGCGGGGCCAGCCAGGGCGGGAAGGCGCCGCCGTGCTGCTCGATCAGGTGCGCCATCACCCGCTCCATGCTTCCGACGATGCTCCGGTGCACCATCACCGGCCGGTGCCTGGCCCCGTCGGCGCCGATGTACTCCAGTCCGAACTGCTCCGGCTGGTGGAAGTCGATCTGCACGGTCGACAAGGTCGCCTCGCGTCCCGCCGGGTCGGCGATCTGCACGTCGATCTTCGGCCCGTAGAACGCCGCCTCGCCCTCGGCCTCCTCGTACGCCAGCCCCGAAGCGTCCAGCACCTCGCGCAGCATCCGAGTCGCCCGCGCCCACATCTCCGGCTTGTCGACGTACTTGCCGCCAGGCCCCGGCAGCGACAGCCGGATCCGCGCCGCCTCGATCCCCAGCGCCTCGTAAGCGTCCCGGATCAGCTTCAAAGCGGACTGCGCCTCGTCCGCGACCTGCTCCAAGGTGCAGAAGATGTGCGCGTCGTTCAAGGTGATGGCCCGCACCCGGGTCAGCCCGCCGAGCGCACCCGACATCTCCGAGCGGTACATCCCGCCGATCTCGGCCATCCGCAGCGGCAACTCGCGGTAGCTGTGGGCGCGGGAGCGGTAGATCAGCGCATGGGTCGGGCACAGACTCGGCCGCAGCACGACTTGTTCGGCACCCAAGTCCATCGGCGGGAACATGTCCTCGCTGTAGTGCGACCAGTGGCCGGAGATCTCATACAGCTCGCGTTTGCCGAGCACCGGCGAGTACACATGCTGATACCCCGCCCGCCGCTCGACCGACCGGATGTACTCCTCGACCTCGTGCCGCACCACCGCGCCGGCCGGCAGCCAGTACGGCAGCCCGGCCCCGATCAGCGGGTCGGTGTCGAACAGTTCGAGCTCGCGGCCGAGCCTGCGGTGGTCGTGCTGGATCTCGCTCAGGGGGCTCATGGGACCTTCTCCTCGCTCGCATCGGGAATGCACAGGGATGGGGCGAGGAGTCCCGGGAGAACGACGAAGCCCCGGGGCACTCGCCCCGGGGCTTCGTTTGCTGGTTCAGGAATCAGCGCGCCGGGACGGTGTCCGGCGTCGTCGTCTGCATGGCGCGCTTCATGACATCAACGGTAGCAGAGCCGTCACGCCGGGGACACGTCATGCCGAGCCACGTCACGCCGAGGCCACGTCTCGCCGGCGGAACCCGAGCAGCCCGGCCGCCGTCAGCACCACGCTCACCGCCGTCATCCACACCAGCGGCGCCCAGTGGAACACCCCGCCGGGAACCTTCGGGATGTGCGTGTACGGCGTCAGGTCCAAGAACCACTGCCCGGCGTTGATCAACGGCCCCAGATAAGCGATGAAGACCATCACGCCGAACACCCCGTACGCTCCCGACGTCCACTTCGGCACCAGTCCGAACAGCGCCACAGCGGCCGCCGCGATGATCCACAGCGCCGGCGTGGTGACCAGCCCGGCCTTCACCATCCGCCCGACCCAGCCCCAGAAGTCACCCAGCACCGCTCCGGCGCCGACGCCCACCCCGAGCCCGCCGGCCGCCATCACCAGCGCGCTGCCGACCGCCGGGAACACCAGATGGCTCGAAGCCCACGCCAGCCGCCCGGCCGACCCCGACAGCACCGGCTCGGCGCGTCCGGACGTCTCCTCCCCCCGCAGCCGCAGAACCGCCTGTACCGCGTAGAAGGCGGCGGCCATCCCCAGGAAGCTCACCGCAGTGGCCAGATACGAGTCGGTCAGCCCCCGCACCCCGCCATATCTTCCGATGATCTTCTCGACCTGCTGGTTGTCGTTCAGCAACTGGTCGATGCCCTTGGCGATCGACCCCATGACGATCCCGAACACGAAGATCCCGGCCATCCACCCGAGCAACGTCGGCTGCTGCAAACGCCGCCCCAGCCCGAACACGCCCCGCAGGCCCGGCCCCGCACTCGCCGGCCCCGGACGCTGCGGCAACAGACCGCTGCCCAGGTCCCGCGCGTTCTGCACCCGGTAGCCCACAGCCGCGGCCAGGACTCCGGCGGCCAGCGTCACGCCGACGACCCACCACCGGTTCCCGGCCCACGGATGCACCCGCTCGATCCACCCGAACGGCGACAACCACGCCACCCACCCGGCGCCGCCGCTGTTCCCCGCCGCGTCACCGACCGTCCGCAGCAGGTACGCCATGCCCAGCACAAGCGCGCCGATCCCGTTGGCGGCCCGGCCGGTCTCGGTGAGCTGCACCGCGACCGCCTGCGTCCCGGCGAACGCCACGCCGACGGCGAACAGGCACGCGCCGAACGCCAATGCGCCGACTACACCCTGTCCCAGCACCACTGTCACCACGGCGGCGAGCAGCCCGATCCCGAAGCACGCACCGACGGCGATCGACAGCGCCGCGCTCAACGGCGCGTTACGGCCGACCGCGCCGGACCCGAGCAGTTCCAGCCGCCCGGACTCCTCCTCGGCCCGGGTGTGCCGGGTGATCAGCAGGACCACCATGATGCCGATCAGCAGCCCGCCGAAGCCGAGCGTGCGCCAGGCGGTCAGCGCACCGAGGGTGTGGGTGTCGTAGAGCGGGCCGTAGAGCGCACGCAGGGAGGGGTTGGTGCCGATGCTGGTGGCGAGCTTGTCCCGGTCGGACTGCGCCGGATAGAGCTTCTTCAGCGAGTACGCGGTGCTGCCGACGGTCGCCAGGAGTGCGTAGATCCAGACCGGCAGCACGATGCGGTCGCGACGTGAGGCGAGCTTGATCAGAGCGCGAAGACCGCTGTCGGAGGTGCTCACCGCTGCGCCCCTTCGGGCTCGTAGTGCCGCAGGAACAGCTCCTCCAGCGTCGGCGGCCGGCTCACCAGCGTCTTCACCCCGATCGCGGTCAGGGCTTTGAGCAGCCCGTCGAGGTGGTCGGTGTCGACCTGGCCGGCGAAGGTGGCCGCGCCGACCTTCGCGTCGTGCACGCCCGGCAGGTCCGCCAGGCCGGTCGGCGCTCCGGCGAGTTCGGCCTCGACGGTGGTCCGCGTCAGATGCCGCAGCTCGGAAAGCGTCCCGGTCTCGACGGTCTTGCCGGCGCGGATGATGTTCACCCGGTCGCACAGCGCCTCGACCTCGGACAGGATGTGGCTGGAGAGCAGGATGGTCCGGCCGCGCTCGCGCTCGTCGGCGACGCACTGGCGGAAGACGTCCTCCATCAGCGGGTCCAGGCCGGACGTCGGCTCGTCGAAGACCAGCAGCTCCACGTCCGAGGCCAGGGCGGCGATCAGCGCCACCTTCTGGCGGTTGCCCTTGGAGTACTGGCCGCCTTTCTTGGTGGGGTCCAGCTCGAAGCGCTCCAGCAGGTCGGCGCGGCGTGCCGCGTCGACCCCGCCGTGCAGGCCGCCGAGCAGGTCGATCACCTCCCCGCCGGAGAGGTTCCGCCACAGCGTGACGTCGCCGGGCACGTAGGCCAGCCGCCTGTGCAGGGCCACGCGGTCGCGCCAGGGGTCGCCGCCGAGCAGGGTGGCGGTGCCGGCGTCGGCGCGGATCAGGCCGAGGAGCACACGGATGGTCGTCGACTTGCCGGCCCCGTTGGGTCCCAGGAAGCCCAGGACCTCACCCTCCTGGACGCTCAGGTCCAGGCCGTCGAGCGCGCGGGTCCGGCCGAACGTCTTCACCAGGCCGGACGCGCTGATCGCAGTCGTCATGCCCTCGATGCTACTCCGAACTTTCAGAGTTTTGTGAATGTTATGAAAGTGCTAGCGAAACCGCTACCGTGGGGGAATGCGCACGGATCACCCCGACCGGTCGGCCCCCGATCCGCTACCGGCGTACATCGAGCGCTTCGCCAGCGTGCTGACCGACAGCGGCATCCCGCGCATGCCCTCCCGGGTCTTCGCCGCGCTGATCACCCAGGACGACGGCCGCCTGACCTCGCAGGAGCTCTCGGAGCTGCTCGACATCTCCCCGGCCGCGGTCTCCGGCGCCATCGCCTACCTGTCGCAGGTCAACCTGGTCACCCGCGAGCGCCAGCCCGGCACCCGCCGCGACCGCTACCGCGTCCTGGACGAGGTCTGGCAGGACGCGCTCATCAAGCGGGACACCATCCTGGCCCGCTGGGAGACCAGCCTGGCCGAGGGCGTCGGGGTGGTCGGCGCCGACACGCCGGCCGGACGGCGCCTGGCGGAGTCGGCGCAGCTGTTCCATTTCCTGCGCGGGGAAGTCGGCGAGATGCTGGAGCGCTGGCAGGTTCGGCGCGCCGAGCTGCGGGCGGCGGGGACGGCGGGTGGGGTTTCGGGGTCTGCGGCTTCGGGGTCTGCGGTTTTGGGGTCCGCGGCTTCGGGGTCTGCGGTTTCGGGGTCCGCGGCTTCGGGGTCTGCGGTTTCGGGGTCCGTCGCTGGCTCTTCGAGGAATACCGAGGACTGAGACGGCCCGGAAATCACCGGCCGTCCGCCGCGGACCGCGTGCCAGGATCTCGGTCATGCTGCCGATCGACGCGCATCTACTGGCCCTGTTCATCCTCACGACCGTCATCGCCTGCCTGGCCCCCGGCCCCGACATGCTGTTCGTCCTCGGCGTCGGGATGCGGGGCGGCCCGCGCGCCGGTCTGCTGGCCACCACCGGCATCGCCACCAGCGAGGCGATCCACGTGACCGTCGCCGCGGCCGGGCTGTCGGCGTTCTTCGCCGCGGTGCCGGTGGCGTTCACGGCGTTCCGCATCATCGGCGGCGCCTACCTGGTCTATCTCGGGGTACAGGCGATCCGGCACCGCGGCGCCGAGCACGGTGCGCCCTCCGGCGCCGAGGGCGCACCGGTGTCGGGGCGGCAGGCGTATCTGCGAGGCCTGCTGACCAACCTGCTGAATCCGAAGATGGTGACGTTCAGCGTCGCGTTCCTGCCGCAGTTCGTCGACCCGGCGCTCGGCTGGCTGCCGGTGCAGTTCGCGGTGCTCGGCGCGGTGCTGATCGTGATCGAGTTCCTCGTCGACGGCACCGTCGGGATGCTCGCCGGCCGGATCGGAGGCTGGCTCGCGCGCCGGCGGGCGGCTCGTCGACGGATCGACGTGGCCACCGGCAGCCTGTTCATCGGGCTGGGTGTGCGGCTCGCAGTGGAGCGGTGAGCCTGTTCACACCCTGACGGCGCGCGTCACACCCTGATACTGCGCGGCAGCTCCGCATCCGCGACGTACCCGATCCCGCGCACCGTCCGGATCAGGTCCGGCACGCCGAGCTTGGCGCGCAGCGTCGCGATGTGGACCTCCAGCGTGCGGTTCGCCGACTTCTCGGTGGTGTGCCAGACCTTGCGCAGGATCAGCTCGCGGCACAGCACCGCGCCGGGCGTGCTCGCCAGCAGGTGCAGCAGGTCGAACTCCTTGCGGGTCAGCACCACCGGCTGGCCGTGCACGTTGACCCGGCGCTCCTCGGCGTCCACGACCACAGGGCCGACGCCCAAGTGGTCCGGGCGCTCCGTGGGCGTGCGCACCGCCGCGCGTATCCGGGTCGACAGCTCGGTCAGGCCGTAGGGCTTGACCACGAAGTCGTCCACGCCGATGCGCCGGCCCTCGATCCACAGTCCGCGGTCGGCGCGGGCCGTGATCGCCACCAGCGCGGCCTCGGTCTGGCGGCGGATGCGCTCGCACAGGGCCAGCGCCTCCTCGTCGAGCAGACCGAGGTCCAGGAGCACCGCGTGCGGCGAGAACGCCGCCATGCCCGATACGTCGTCGGCGCGAAGCCGCCGTACCGCGAACCCGTCCAGGCGCAGTGCGTTGTCCAACGCCGGTTGCACCCGGTCGTCCCTGCGGCCGGCCACTACTAGCCTCATCGCCCGTCACCTCACAGCGCTGTCAACGCGCCCTTTTCGCACAAAATCAGGGTAATTCGTTAATAACTTTGCCAGGATCCTGCCATTCTGCTCACCCAGCGTGCCGGAAGGCAATACCGCGCGTGTGGGTTTTCTCAATGCGACCTCAAGTCGAATACGCGACCAGGGGTGGGAGAACACCGACTGTGAAGATCTGACGAATCATCCGAAGGCATGACTCTGTACGACTCGCAGACGCGCCGCGCCGGGCAGAAACGGGAATCCCCGGCCGCGTCGGCGAGGGTGTCCGCATGATCGTCGACGACTCGTACACGGCGTGGGCGCGGCCCACGCGCCGGGTCCATTTCGCCCTGTCCGCCGGGATGACGCTCACCGGCGTGATCCTCATCGCAGTCGGGGCCTTCGGCGATCGCAGCGCGGCGCCGCTTTCGCCGGCGCTGGGGCGCACCGCGCACAACGTCGTGAACGGTGGCGACGGGACGCCGGGAAGCGTCATCCCACCGGCACCGCTGCTGCCGTTCCTGCCGCTCATGCGCATCGCACCGCCGGTCACCGCGAAGCCGGTCACCGCGAAGCCGACTCCCGCACTGCCGAGCGCGAAGGAGAAGGCGAAGCTCAAACCGAAGCCGACACCGGAGCTTGGATCGACGCTTGAACTGAAGCCCGAACCGAAGCTTGAACCGAAGCCCGAACCGAAGCTTGAACTGAAGCCCGGACCAGAGCCCGATCCGAAGCTTGAACCGAAGCCCGAACCGAAATCGCAGCACCACACCAGGCCCAGGCCCCGTCCCCGCCACACGACACCGGCACCGCCGCCGTCCGCAGACTGACCGCCACCCCACCCGCCCAAGCGCTGATTCCACGGCGACTCCCCTGGTCTGAAGCCCAAAAGAACCTCTAGGCTTGCGGCCGTGGCGATGCGACAACTGGGGGACCTCGAAGCGGCGGTCATGGACCGCATATGGCGGCGCAACCGCCCGGTGCTGGTCCGCGACATCCTCGACGACCTGAACACCGACCGCACGCTCGCCTACACCACGGTCATGACGGTCATGGACAAGCTGCACCGCAAGGGCTGGCTGCGCCGCCAGCCGCAGGGCCGGGCGTACGTCTACGAGGCCGTCGCCTCCCGCGAGTCGTACACGGCGCGGCTGATGCGGGACGCGTGGGCCACCAGCGACAACCAGGCGGTGGCGTTCGTCCACTTCCTGGAGCAGTTGTCCGACGAGGAAGCCAGAGCGCTGCGCGCGGCGCTGGAGATCTGCCCCCCGGCCTCGTCCCACCCGGCGTCGGAGGAAGAGCGGATGCGGTGACGGCCGCGCTCATCCTGGTCGTCTACGCACTCGCGGTGGCGGTCCTCGCCCCACCGCTGCTGGCCCGGCACTGGCCCTCGGACCGCGCCCCGCGGCTGACGGTGGCCCTGCTGCAGATCCTGACGTGCTCGTTCCTGACGGCGGCCGCGGGCGCCGGGCTGGCACTGGCCCTCACCCTGGTCGAGGGGCTGTCGGAGGTCTCACCGGCGCTCGACTCGTGCGCGGACGAGCTGCCGGTCGACCACGGCTCGCTCGGCACGGCCCTGGGCCACCTCGGCTGGTTCTCGGCGGTCCTGCTCTCGACCCGGCTCCTGTACTGCCTGGCCGCGACCTTCGGCACCGCTCGCCGCCGGCGGCGAGCACACAGCCGGATGCTCAACATGCTGGCCACCCGCGACGACGAACTCGGCGTCCTGGTCCTGGAGCACCCGGCGCCGGCCTGCTACTGCCTCCCCGGCGACGTGGTGATCACGACCGGCGCGCTGGAGCGCCTGAGCGCGAAGCAGCTGGAGGCGGTACTCCTGCACGAACGCGCGCACATGTCCGGCCGCCACCACCTGATCATCGCCCTGGCCGCCGCCATCCGCCGCACCATCCCGCACGTCCGGCTCCTCGCCTACGCCGAGCGCGAGACCCGCCGCCTGGTCGAGCTGATCGCGGACGACGCGGCGGTGGCACGCACCGGGGCACCGACGGTCGCGGCAGCGCTGGCAGTCATCGGCACCGCCCACGCGACTGAGCCCGCACCGGAGTACAACCCGGTGCCTGAGGCCGCGCTGGCCATCGACTCGTCCCCGACGCTCCGCCGCATCCGCCGTCTGCTGCGGCTGGACCACGCCCTGACCCGGCGGGGCCGCGCGCTGGTCATCGCGGCGACGGCCGCCGCCACGGTGTTACCGGTCGCGCTGCTCGCGGTGTCGGGGGCGACGCTGTTCCGGCCCTGTCCGGCGGACGCCGATGGCGCGGCGGCGCCGGCTTCGGTGGTGCTTTCGGTGGTGGTTTCTGTGGATGCGGGTGGGAGTCAGGGCTAGGCGAAGGCAGGGCAGATCGAAGCTAGGACCGGTCAGAGCTAGGACCGATCAGAGCCAGGACCGGCCAAGGCCAGGACTGATAAGAGCTAGGACCGGTCAGAGCCAAGACCGATCAGAGCCAGGACCGGTCAGAGCTGGGACTGGCCAAGGCCAGGACCGGCCAAAGCTAGAACTGGTCAAAGCTAGAACTGGTCAAAGCTAGAACTGATCGAGGCGAGCCGGCCGGCTACTCCCCCGCCTCCGCCAAGACCTCCACCGCCATCTCCCCGAGCAGCCCCACGTTCGCCAGCATCTCGATGCCGGTGATCCGGCCGCCGACGATCGTGAAGTCGAACACCACCTTCGGCTCTCCGGCGACGGCCCACACCAGGCCCGCGCTGCCGTCGAGCAGCGCCAGTTGCGCCGCCTGTGCGCGCCCCGAGAACTGCTCGGCCACGCCGCCGGCCCCGCGCACCTCCACTGCCGCGCCGAAGCCTGCGGCTGTCGGGTCCGCGCGCAGGACCACGTCCGGGTCCAGCAGCTTCAGGAGCCCGGCGAAGTCCCCGCCGCGCGACGCCGCCAGGAACGCGCTCACCACCTCGCGCTGGCGTCCGCGGTCCGTCTCCGACTCCTCCTCGCCCTGGCCGCGGACGCGGCGGCGGGCTCGGCTGGCCAGCTGGCGCACCGCGGCCGTCGACTTGCCGACGATCGGCGCGACCTCCTCGAAGGGCACCGCGAACATGTCGTGGAGCACGAACGCCAGGCGCTCGGCCGGGGTCAGCGTGTCCATCACCACCAGCAGCGCCAGCCCGACCGAGTCCGACAGCTCCGCGGCCAGTTCCGGGTCGGCGTGCGCGTCGCGCTCCGTCGTCTCGACCGCCTCGACGCCGGCGGGGCCCTCCAGGTCCTCCTCGCCGTGGGCCCGGCGGGCGCGCAGCGCGTCCAGGCACACCCGGCCGGTCACCGTCGTCAGCCAGCCGGCCAGGTTCTCCACCTGCGCCACGTCGGAGCGGTTCAGCCGCAGGTACGCCTCCTGCACGGCGTCGTCCGCCTCGGCGAGCGACCCGAGCATGCGGTACGCCACCGCTTTCAGGTGCGGGCGCTGCGTCTGGAAGAACTCGGCGAGCTGATCGGCGTCGGTCATGGCACCACATTCTGCGGACGGTTTCAGGCGGTCACCACTCTGACGTCCGCGTTCGCGGGAATGTGACAGCCGGCGGCGGGGTCTTGATCACTAATATCACCATCATCATCAGCCACACCAGTTCGAACACCAGCACCGGCCACACCAGTCCCAGTCCCAGTCCCAGTCCCACCAGTCCCAGTCCCACCAGTCCCAGCACCAGAACCAGAACCAGACCCAGAACCAGAACCAGAACCAGCAGCAACAGCAACAGCAGTCTCAGCATCAGCCCCGCCAGCCGCCGCACCGAGTTCGAACCCTCGCAACAGC
>Ga0105241_10004638_pt1 | contig 10160 bp, 5 predicted proteins | sample KBSC64metaG_FD_80422 | JGI IMG/M metagenome (GOLD analysis project Ga0105241, IMG submission 80422) | Corn rhizosphere microbial communities from Kellogg Biological Station, Michigan, USA - KBS C6-4 metaG | ecosystem: Host-associated > Plants > Roots > Rhizosphere > Soil | place: Michigan, USA...
ATAAGCTCCGGCGATAACTTCCGGTGGCTCGAGGTCATCTTGCGCTTCTCTTGGACGGCAGCAATCCCTTCTGACACCAGGCTCACGGCCATTTTGCCCATTTCGGGCATTGGTTGACGCACGGTTGTAAGCCCCGGAGTCAGTATGCGTGAATGGGCAACATCGTCGAAGCCGACGACAGAACATTGTTCGGGAACTCTTATTCCGGATCGCGTCAGCGCGCGTATCGCGCCAAATGCGGTCATGTCATCGAATGCCATGAGAGCTGTAAACGGTCGCTTGCTGCTGATCAATTCCATGGTCAACTTATAACCGGCGTCAAAAGGCGACAGCGGGTCACGGGATTCAGGTAGATCGAGCACCAACTTCTTGTCGATTTCAAGGCCGTTTAGTTTGGCGAAATCGACGACGCCCTTCCATCTTGGCGCGCTGTCGGTAATATGCTTCGGGCCCCGAAGGCAGGCAATGCGCCGATGTCCTAACGCAAACAAATGTTGAATCGCCATTTGTGCGCCCTGTTCGTTGTCCACCATGACTGATGCGATGGATTGGGTCTGTGGCTCGCGCCCAATCATCGCAGTGGGAACATTGCTCTTCTCCAGGTCGCCGAGAACGTCGATGTCCACAAACAGCCAGTTGGCCACCACGATCAACGCCTCCACCCTGCGGTCCAGAAGCATCTCGAGATACCGCTCAAACCGGCTGCGCTCGTTGTGTACGTCCGTGAGAATCGGCAGGAACGATGCCTGATACAGGGCATTTTCAATGCCCCGCAAGATAGGTGTGCAATATGGGTCGGTCATGTCAAAGACCATGACGCCCACGGTATGTGTCCGCTGATTGCGCAAGGTGCGCGCGAATAGGTTGGGACGATAGCCGAGCTTCTTTGCCGCCCGTTCAATTTTCTTCTTTGTGGTCTCGGGAATATAACGGGCCAGCGGAGCATTATTCAAGACGATCGACACGGTAGTCGATGAGAAGCCGCTCTCTTTAGCCACTTCGCGAATGGTCACCATGGCAGATATTCCCCATCAAGCAAGCTGCAGCATGAGGGAGCAATGCAATCACGAAATTCACCGCGCCAGCGGACAAGATTTGATTTGTGCTTCATGGCTTGAGAAAGCAGCCGATTGTCCGTACTATTGAAACGTTTTAACTTCAGACTTGAGGCATTATGCATGAAACGCGCGTTCTGTTTCCAGTTCATAATGTTCAGCTTCCTCGGCAGCCATATATTCGCGCAGACCGTAGACGTGGACATCACGCCGTCCCACGAGACCAACCATTTCGTGCCCAATCAGACGCTGGGCGCGGGCATCGACCGCATTTCGACTGAGGCCATCGACAAAGACCTCATGCCTGCCGCACTCGAAAGGGTGTTTACTGCGGGCTGGCAGCCGGTGACTTATCGTCAGAACACGGAATTGTTTGTCCAGGCCTGGCATTGGAACCCGAAGGGCACGTGGAGCGATCCAAGCGGTAAAGGATACTTCACCGGCTCATCTACTCCTACGGAAAATATTCGCTATTCCTACGGCTATGACTTGCCTCATCGTGGCGACACCCGTAATGACGGCACCGGCAACTCCGGCTTTTCCAGGCTTACCGACGGCGACCTCAATAGCTACTGGAAAAGCAATCCTTACTTGACGCGACGCTACACCGGGGAAAGCGACGACAAGCATCCGCAGTGGGTTGTGCTTGACCTAACCCAGGTGCAGCAGGTGGATTCCATTCGAATCGCCTGGGCCGATCCATTCGCAACCAATTTTCTGGTTCAGTATTGGACCGGCCTCGAAGAACCAATGCACTATCCCACGCATGGAGTCTGGAAGACATTTCCGTTCGGCGAGCTTCGTGATGTAAAGGGTGGCACCCAGACTCTCCGGCTCAGTTCCGCCCCCACGCCAGTCCGCTTCGTGCGTATCTGGATGACCGCGTCATCGAATACCTGCGACACCCACGGGTCAAACGATCCTCGCAATTGCGTTGGGTATGCGATACGCGAAATTTATTTAGGTACAGTCACACCGGACGGCGCGTTTCACGACATCATGCGGCACACGCCAGATCAGGAGCAGACGCCAACGTATTGCTCGACGGTTGATCCGTGGCATGAACCTTCGGACATCGGATCGACCCAGCAAGCGCAGCTCGGATTTGATTTGTTCTACACCAGCGGGGTGACACGCGGACTACCGGCGATGATGCCGGTTGCTGTGCTTTATGACACTCCCGAAAATGCCGGGGCGGAGATTGCATACCTCAAAAATCGTGGTTATCCCATCTCTTACGTCGAGATGGGGGAAGAAGCGGACGGGCAATTTACTTTGCCTGAGGATTATGCCGAGCTCTACATTCAAGCTGCCAAGGCAATCCACGCGGTCGATCCATCACTCAAATTGGGTGGCCCATCATTCACCGGAGAAAATCAAGACATCGAAAGCTGGCCGGATGAAAACGGTAATGTCTCATGGACGGGGCGTTTTCTGGATTATCTGAAATCGCATCGTCACCTCGATGACCTCGCGTTCTTTTCCTTTGAACATTATCCGTACGACCCCTGTCGTATTCCGTGGGGCAGCCTGTACGACGAACCTGAACTGGTCAGCCACATCATGCAGGTATGGCGGGAGGACGGCGTTCCGGACAACGTGCCGATGTTTATCACCGAATCGAATCTCTCTTCGGCGGCAAGCGAAACCTACATGGATATCTTTTCCGCATTATGGCTCGCAGACTATGCAGGATCATTTCTGAACAGCGGCGGCAAAGGACTGTACTACTTTCATTATCTGCCGCTCCAGATGGAGCATGGCTGCAACGATTCTCCCGGCGCGTTCGGGATGTTCGCGATCGACAAGAACTATCAGGTGCAGCAATACCTTTCGCAATACTTTGCTTCGCAATTGATCAACCTGGAATGGGTGCAACCCGGAAGCGGAGAACAACACGTGTTTCCGGCAAAAAGCGATCTGACCGACGGCGCCGGGCATGCGCTGATTACGGCATATACACTGCGCCGGCCGGATGATCAATGGTCGGTGATGATTGTGAACCGGGATCAGTTCAACGCACACTCGATCCGACTTAATTTCCGTGACGACGCCACGCACACTCAACGCACGTTGGCCGGAGACGTTGCGGTTTCGAGCTTTGGCCGCGATCAATACCAGTGGCACCCTGCGAGCACTACGTTTATGGCGCACGCGGCGAATGCCGGAGCAGACTCTGTAATCGCGAACACGAAAGGGTTCGCGGATCCAGACGGCCCGATTGTTCGCAGCACGAAACAGGCGTCTCCTAACACAACTTACAATATTCCTGCCGCCTCAATTGTGGTTCTGCGCGGGACCCTGGGCAAGACCGTTGAACTGAACAGTTCGAAATAGCCTTCTTGCCATCGAAAAACTATCGCTTTAAAGCGTTCGCACGAGACTGGATGGCCTCGGCCAGAGCGGTCGAACGCCTGAGCACCAGGTTTGTACTCAAGGCATATTCAATTCCGTGCTCTGCCGGAATTTCCCGGCCGATATCGCTCACCAGCGCTTTAAATGCAATCCGCGCCAACTCGGTTTGGGACATGTCTATCGTTGTCAGCGGAGGGATCATAAATTCCGAAAGCCGGATATTGTCGAAACCCACCACGGACAGTTCTTGAGGCACGCTGATACCCTGATCGTATGCCTCGCGCATAACTCCGATGGCAGTCATGTCGTTGGAGCAAAGCACTGCGGTTGGGCGATCGGGTAGGGCGATAAGTTTGCGCAGAGCGCGCTTACCGCCTTCCATGGTGTGGTCCTGCTCGACCAGGATTTCCGGATCGACACTCAGGCCGATTTCCGCCATCGAATCTTCAAAAGCCCGTTTGCGGGCCAGCGCGGAAGGCAAATGCAAGGGCCCTGAAACGAATGAAATGCGCGTGTGCCGGAGCGCAGCCACGTGCTGAACTGCCTGTCGAATTCCATGCTGATAGTCGATTCGGATGTTACTGACTCGAGGCGCATCGCGGCCCACGTCAACGAATACCAGTGGCACCTTGCGAAGGCGTAGATCGTCGAGAAGAAGTTCTTCCATGCCAAAGGTGAAGATCGCGACGCCATCTACTCTCTGCTCGATCATGCGGCGAACCGAGGTTCGCATACGCTTGCTGTCGTGGACAGTCGAAGCCAGAAGAATTTCGTAACCGCTTTGAACGGCCAGTTCTTCAAAGGTGTGAACGATCTCGGGGAAAAAGGGATTGGTTATTTCCGAAACCACAATCCCGAAGATGCGGCTCTTGCCTGAAACCAGTGCCCGAGCTTGAGTGTTAGGGTAGTATCCAAGCTCATCGACGACTTTCCATACTCGTTTAGCAAGTTGCGGGTCAACTGTGGGGACGTGGTTAATGGCACGGGAAACGGTGGCAGTGGAAACCTTGGCTCGCTTGGCTATTTCCCGAATATCCATCGAAGAGCAGAGAACCCCGGAAGCATGCTAGCACAGCGAGAATACGTTATCTAGGGCACCTCAGAGGGGTGCGTCAGGTTTGCATCCAGTGGGCAGGATAATTGCTTAAGTTTTAACCCCGGCCATGGGCAAACGATTTCTGAAACGAGCGGGTTTTTAGCCACAAAATGAACCTCGCTCCCCTGACGGGTTATCTATAGACCAATGGCTTCATCTCCAAAGGCAGCGGTGATCTCGCCTCCGCCCCGTCCTCAACTCCGCGCGATTCTTCCGCTGGTAAAGGAATTGGTTCGTCCACGAAAGGGATTGCTGACGCTCGGATTCTTGCTCATGGCGATCAACCGGATTGCCGCCCTCGTGCTTCCCTACTCCACCCGTTTCCTGATCGACAATGTGATCGTAAAGCGCCACGTGGAGATATTGAAGCCGCTTGTGCTGGCTGTTCTGGTCGCCACGCTCATTCAGGGAATCACGTCCTTTTCTCTCACCCAGCTGCTTTCGAAAGCTGCGCAGCGACTGATCGCCGAATTACGGCAAAAAGTGCAGGCCCATGTGGGACGCTTGTCGGTTTCGTTCCATGACTCCACCAAGAGCGGGGTACTGGTTTCGCGCATTATGAGCGATGTGGAAGGGGTGCGAAATCTCATTGGCACCGGACTGGTGGACCTGGCGGGAGGGCTGATTACTGCGAGCATCGCGTTGGTTGTTCTGTTTCGAATCAGTTCGCTGATGACTGTGCTGGCATTCGGATTCCTGACCTGCTTTGCGTTTGCGCTGAAAAAAGCTTTTCAGACAATCCGCCCGATCTTCCGCGAGCGCGGAAAGATCAATGCCGAGGTCACTGGACGGCTGGCTGAATCTCTGGGAGGCATTCGGGTGGTGAAGGGATATCACGCCGAGGTGCGGGAGGAGCAGGTGTTTTCGGGGGGAGTGATGCGTCTGCTGAACAATGTTATGCGAACCCTCACTGCAACTTCGGTGATGGGGCTTTCGGCAAGCGTGTTGTTGGGAATAGTTGGGGCTGTGATCATGTATGTGGGAGCCAAGCAGATTCTGGCGGGATCCCTTACTATCGGCGGCTTCTTCACCTACACCTTATTTATGGGATTCCTGATCGCACCGGTGATGCAGATTGTGCAGATCGGAACGCAGTTAACGGAGGCGCTGGCAGGCCTCGAACGCACCCAGGAAATCCTCAAAGAATCCGCCGAGGATAGCGATCCGAAACGCGTCGTGATGTTGCCTGAAATCAAAGGTGATGTCGATTTCAGGAATGTCAGCTTCAGCTACGACGGTGCGCGCACGGTGCTGGATGACATTTCGTTTCACGCGGGTCCCGATACAGTAACAGCGCTGGTGGGATCGTCCGGATCAGGCAAGTCAACCACGATCGGATTGATTTCCGCCTTCTACGTTCCTGCGCACGGCGCAGTGCTAGTGGATGGCATCGATCTCAGTACCGTGCGGCTAGACTCTTATCGCACCCAATTGGGCGTGGTATTGCAAGAGAGCTTTTTGTTCGATGGAACGATTCGAGAGAATGTGGCCTTTTCACGGCCGGGCGCAAGTGAAGAAGCAGTGATGCGCGCTTGCAAAATTGCGCGGGTGGACGAGTTTGCCGAAAATTTTGCCGATAAATATGACACCATCGTCGGCGAACGCGGAGTCAAGCTTTCTGGAGGGCAGAGGCAGCGCATTTCCATCGCACGTGCCATCCTGGCCGAGCCGCGAATCCTGATTCTCGACGAAGCTACTTCCAGCCTCGATTCTGAGTCGGAACAGATGATTCAGGAAGGACTTTCCTACCTGATGCGCGGCCGTACGACGTTTGTCATCGCGCACCGGCTTTCAACCATCCGGCGCGCCGATCAGATTCTTGTCATTGAACAGGGACGCGTCGTCGAGCGCGGCAGTCACGAACAGCTGTATGCCGCCCAGGGAAGGTATTACGAGCTCTACACCAAACAACACGGCGTCGAGAGCAATCTCTTTCTTGCACCAGGAGAAGCCGATGGTGAAGAAGCAGCGGCCAGCAACTCCGCTAAGGATGTCGAGGATTTGGGGGTGGTGGACGCGCTGCGAATCGTGAGCGGCAGGACCGGCTAATCCACTTCTACTTGCGCTGCCCCTCTTTCAGAAATGTGCCTTCCTGCAACTCGTTGAAGGCATCACGCAGTTGCTCCTGGGTGTTCATCACAATAGGACCGTACCATGCGACCGGCTCCTCCAGTGGCTTGCCTGAAACCAGCAGAAAACGAATGCCATCGTCGCCGGCTTGCACCGTGACTTCGTCTCCACGATCGAACAGTATTAATGAGCGGTTGTCGGCTTCGACCGGAGGAGTCGTGTCGGCCCATTTGACCGCCTCGGTGGGGACGGCGAGGGGGCCGGAAGCGTTGCAGAATTTCCCGCTGCCTGCAAAAACATACGCAAAGGCGTGACGCGTAGTCGGCACGGGCAATGTCTTTCTTCTGCCCGGAGAAACTGAAACATCCAGATAGGTAGGATCAGCGGCCACGTCCTCGACTGGCCCCTTCTTTCCCCAAAATTCGCCGCATACGACCCGAACGTGGGTACCGTCGTCATCGGTAATCTGCGGAATATCGAGCGCTTTTACCTCCTGGTAACGCGGCTGGGTCATTTTCAGCGCGGACGGCAGATTTGCCCACAGCTGAAAGCCATGCATCCTGCCGGCGTTGTCACCCTTTGGCATTTCCTGGTGAATGATTCCGCTGCCAGCCGTCATCCACTGCACGTCACCGGATGAGATTACACCGCGATTCCCCATGCTGTCGCCGTGCTCCACCGTACCAGCCAGGACATAAGTGATGGTCTCAATGCCGCGATGAGGATGCCAGGGAAATCCGGCAAGGTAGTCCTCGGGGACGTCGTTGCGGAAATCGTCGAGCAAGAGAAATGGATCGAAGTCCTTCGTATTTCCGAAGCCGAATGCGCGTTGAAGATGCACACCAGCGCCCTCAAGAGTGGGCTTCGACTTGATTAGACGCTTCACGGGTCGAACAGACATGAGGGCCTCCGGCATTTGCGGGAATAGTGCTCTAGATGCTAGCAGTAGCGTTTTCGATTCGCGCGACGACCATTGTCGCGTATGTGGCCCTGGAACAGCCTTGATGGATTCGTGCAAAACCGCTACGCTGAACGCGCATGATTCTCGCTGGAGACATAGGTGGCACCAAGTGCAACTTCACGCTATTCGAAGATGCCTCTGGAAAGCTGCATCCTAAGTTCAAGCACACCCTGCCGACCAAGGGTGGCGCGAGCTTCGAGTCTTTGCTGGACCAGTTTTGTGCGGAGGCTCAGCGGAAAGGGCACCGCCTCGAATTGGCTGCCGCCGCATTCGGAGTTGCCGGCGCAGTGGTCGGCGATCGTGTGCTGAGCAGCAATCTTCCCTGGCCAGTGGAAAAGCAGGCTGGCGCCGCTACGCTGCACCTTGCGCCGGAGAAAGTGATTTTGCTGAATGATTTGGTCGCGGCAGCAGCCAGCCTTGCCCATCTTAAAAACGAAGACCTGCTGAAGTTGAACGACGGCACGCGCGAAGAACGAGCGCCAATGGCGTTGATCGCCGCGGGGACCGGCTTGGGCGAGGCGATCTTATTCTGGGACGGCCAACGCTATCAAATCTCGCCCTCGGAAGCGTCGCTGACCGATTTCGCTCCGCGCAACGATCGCGAGTTTCTGTTGCTGCAATCGTTGCGCCATCGCATGCCGCGGGTAGTGACCGAGGAAATCGTTTCCGGCCGGGGCTTTCGTGCGATTCACCAGATTATCTTTCCCGGAGTGCAACACGCATTTTTCGATGAACCGGGCGTCGATGCCGCGGCCACGATTACCCAGCACGCGTTCGCGGGTTCGTGCGCCGCCTGCGTCGAGACACTCCAGATTTGGACCGAAGCCTACGGTGCAGAAGCCGGAAACATGGCATTGCGGGTCCTGCCCTTCGGGGGGGTCTATGTCGCCGGAGGTATCGCATTGAAAATCCTGCCCAAACTGAAAGAGGGAGGCTTTGTGCGCGCCTTCAGCGACAAGATGAAACTCAGCACTGCTCTGGCTAAAATTCCCATCTACGTGATTCTGAATGAAGAGGCCCCGGTCATCGGAGCGGCGCATGAGGCGCTGGCGATTGGCCAAGACTGAGCTATTTCCACTTTCCTTGTCCCTCAACCAGCGTGACATAGCGGTCAATGGGTAAATCCGTGAAGCGCTCAATAGCGCCGGGCAATGGCCACTTCACCTCCACCCAGTCGATCTTCGTCCGCGTGCCCAGCCCAAGCACGACCCGAGGGTCGTGATCTGAAAGAAAACTTCCGCCGCCCACCTTCATCCGAGATCGTCTCAAATCTTGCGCCTGGTAGGTAATCCGCGCGCCGACCGCGTCTGGGTTCGATTTCTTCCCGACCAACTTGATTCCTAACCAGTGATTTCGCACTCCAGCGTTGTTTCTGAGAAGAAGCGGCGCGCCGTTGTTCACTGATATAAGAACATCCATGGCTCCATCGTTGTTAAAGTCTCCGAGCGCGAGTCCGCGCGCTGATAACGCCTTCGCGAATAACGGTCCGCTCTGTGCGCTTATGTTCTCAAAGCCCTTGCCGGTGCCGTGGAACAGAAGCATGGGTTCCTGATACTTAACCTGCGAGTGCAGTTGCTCGATCAGATCGTCGGGGTTGCCGTTGGCAAGAAGCAAATCGAGGTCGCCATCATTATCGAAGTCAAAGAATTTGAGCCCCCAGCCACTCATCAGTCGTGTGGCGTTACCGATCGCGGTTGAGCCAGCATGATCATCGAAGGTCCCGTCATGATTGTTCCGGTATAGCGAAAACAGTTCACGATCGAGATTGGCAACGAATAGATCCATGAAGCCGTCCTGATCGAAATCGGCAGAGTCCACCCCCATTCCAGAACGCGCACGGCCTTCAGCGCTATACGCAGTACCGCCAACTTCGCCGACTTCCTCAAATTTCCCTTTTCCACGATTCACAAACAGAAAATTCGCTACGGTGTCATTGGCTACGAACAGGTCCATGAGCCCGTCATTGTTGATGTCCGTCGCGACCACGCCCCACGCTTTGCCTGGATGGCTGGCTATCCCTGATTCCTTGCTGACATCGGTGAATGTGCCATCGCCATTGTTGTGAAAGAGCCAACTGGGCATGGGGGAATAAACTTTAGGAATGCAATAATGGCGCTGGCCATCCTCATGAATGCCGCAGGGCTTATTCAGTTCTTTGCTGAAGTCCACGAATCGCCCGACGAAAAGGTCGAGGCGGCCATCATTGTCATAGTCGAACCAGACTGCGCTCGAAGACCACCCTGGGGCGGCTACTCCAGCCTTCTCTGTCACGTCGGTAAAGGTACCGTCGCCGTTGTTGTGATAGAGAATACTGCGCCCGTACTGAGTGACGTACAAGTCAGGGAGACCGTCACCATCGTAGTCGCCCACAGCTACGCCTTGCCCGTATCCGCCGCCCCCCACCCCGGCTTTTTCGGTTACGTCGGTGAAAGTCCCGTCTCTGTTGTTTTTATATAGGGCGTTGCGCAAAGGTGAGTCTGGCGTGAAAAAATCACATTTGCCGCTATTCACAAGATAAATATCCATCCAGCCGTCGTTGTCATAGTCCAGAAAGGCACAGCCGGGGCCTGAGCTCTCGGGAAGGTATTTTTCGGGGGATTGCCCGCTCGTGTGCACCCAATGA
>Ga0105241_10004640_pt1 | contig 10158 bp, 8 predicted proteins | sample KBSC64metaG_FD_80422 | JGI IMG/M metagenome (GOLD analysis project Ga0105241, IMG submission 80422) | Corn rhizosphere microbial communities from Kellogg Biological Station, Michigan, USA - KBS C6-4 metaG | ecosystem: Host-associated > Plants > Roots > Rhizosphere > Soil | place: Michigan, USA...
TGCCGGGATCACCGAGGTCCCAGTATATGCCGGCCATCATCGCCAGGCCTTCACGCGCGATCGACTCCAGCATGTGCTCGTCAGGTGCGTGCTGGGCGCAATTCGGATAGGAATGCGGAATCCATAGCGTAGGCATCGCCAATATCTCGGCAAATGCGTCGTTCGGCAGCGAGCCTCCCAGATTTGGCAAGATGACGGGCTGATGCCCTAACGTGCTTTCAATGGAACGAGAGGCAAATTCAACCCACGGACTGTCGAGTGGCACGCGGGTGGCCACGAACGGCTTATCCGCGGTTCGTTCGACGATGACCGAGGTTAAACCGGCGGCCGCAAGCGATCGGCGGATGGCCGGCACGACCGCTTCGATGTCCGTACCGACCACGAAGCGCAGCTGGCAGGTCGCGACCGCCTTGCCCGGAATGGCGCTAATGGGCGCCGCCGGCGTCCCCGAGCTAAGTGCCAAAACCTCCAGACTGTTCCATCCATAGAGCTTCTCGGCAGGTGTCAGGCCCGGCTCGCCCCAGTCATGGTCGATTGCCGGACCATCGCCATCTTCGCTCACTACGCAGCGCGACAACGCATCGCGCACGTCGCCGGGAATATGTGTCGGTCGCAGTTCGGGCAAAGCGATACGGCCGCTCTGCTCCACGAGATGCGCGATGGCATGGGATAGCGTGATGGCCGGATTGGACAAAAGGCCGCCCCAATTTCCGGAATGATGCGCCGCCGGGCGTGGCTCTACCCGCAACGTGAAATTGACGGCCCCGCGCGATCCTAGAATAACTGTTGGTGCGTCGGCCGCCAATCTCGGCCCGTCCGAGGCGATCAGCACGTCAGCGGCCAGCAACTCACGCTGCGCGAGGCAGAACTCGTGTAGTCCTGGCGAACCGAGCTCCTCGCCTGCTTCGACAAGGAATTTCACGTTCCATCCAAGCTTGCCGCCGCGCTGTTCAATGACGCTCTGGAGAGCTGCGAGATTGACGGTCAACTGCCCTTTATTGTCCGCTGTCCCCCGACCATATAATCGGTCGCCATCCGCCTCGAGCTGCCATGGTGATCGGTCGCGCTGCCACGAGCCCTCCAGCCCTCGGATGACGTCGGCATGTCCATATCCCAGGACAGTGATGAAATCAGCGTCTTCGAAGCGCTGCGCGACCAGGAAGGGCGGGCCGCTGCACGGATTGGGGAACAACTTGCATTCGAACCCAAGCTCTTCGAACCGCTTTCTCAAGACGTCGTCCAGGTACCGATAGAGCTCTGGCGCGCGATCGGGTTTCTGACTCTCGGTGGGGATACTCACGAGGCGGGCCAACTCAGCCCGGAATTCGCCCCGATCAATCACAGCCACCGCGGCATCGATCGCATGTGCTCGGTTCGTCATTCGATCGCTCCCTGCATCAGATTTTCTTGCGCCATTCTCCCGGCCACCCGGATTCTGACCCTCAGGGCGTTCCCTCGCATATAGGCTATTGGAAGGTCTTCGAGTTCGATCACCTCGATGGAATCGGGCTCCGCGCCGGCCTCACGGGCCTTGGCATCCGCCAGGGACCGGGCGGTAGCCAGTGCGTCATCGCGCGAAACATCCTGAAAGATGTGGTCGATTTCGCCGCTGACCTGCGCCATCGCAGCACCCACGGCGTTCGCCACCCCTGGTTCCGCTACGCGGACGACGTTTGAGATGCCGGGAATCTCATCCGGTACGAGGAACGCTGCCCCGCCCACTGCGATCAAGGGGACATCCTCGAAGCTGGTTTTCATGTGATTGACCGCATCGATACCGATTTCATGAATACGATGCAGCGCGTCCTTCACGAATTGCGCGGATAGATGCGAGACACGCGATGGGTCGCCCATGTCGGTCAACCCCGCGGCCACAGCTATATCTGAACATGTCAGTGTATTACCCCCGAAGACCAGCGCTTCGGAGGCCAGGCGGAATCCGACGCTCTTCGGTCCAATGTTCCTCGGATTGGCTTGGTCCACTATAGTGCCGCCTCCCAGACCCACCGAGAAGGTATCTGGCATTCTGAACAACGTGCGGACGCCCCCAACATAGACAACATTGTTTGCTTCACGCGGAAATCCGCTGGCCAGCGTCCCGATATCCGAGGTGGTGCCACCGACATCGTTGACCATCGCATCCTTCAAACCAGATAAAAAAGCTGCGCCACGGAGGCTGTTAGTGGGACCAGATCCGAAACAGAGCACGGGGTACGCCGTGGCGTGCTCGGCCCTGACCATCGTACCGTCGTTTTGAGTAATGAAGAGCGGGGCAGCGATCCCGCTGGCCAAGCGCGCTTGCTGGAATCCCTCGATCGTTCGACGAGCGAGATCCTGGAGACTCGCATTGAGTAGCGTCACATTCTCGCGCGCGAGCAGACCGATCCGGCCCAGTCGATGCGAGCATGTCACCAGAACCTCCGGCGCAATGTCGCGAATAATTCGTTCCGCTTCGATCTCTGCAGCTGCCGTCAGCGGGGAAAATGCGGCGGTGACGCCGACCGCGCTTATCCCCGAGGCGCGGATAGCCCTTGCAGCTTGAGCGATGGCCTCATGGTCCAGCGGAACGATCGGGCTTCCATCGACTTCATGCCCGCCTCTGATCTGGAACACGGGGCCTTCGACATGGCGGCGAAGATCCTCGGGCCAGTCGGCGAAGGGACGGACCTGCGCCGCCGCGGGCAGGGCGATCCTCATGGCCGCAACAGGCGACAAGCCGTCCCTCTGAACCACCGCGTTGACGAAATGTGTCGTCCCGATCATCACGGCCGAAATGTTTTGCGCTGTCGTCCTGTTCTGTACGAGAGCGTTCATCGCGGCGAGGACGCCGGACGTGATGTCGCGGGTGGTCGGCGTCTTTATCCGCGCGACAATATCATTTCCCGCGATCAGAACAGCGTCGGTATTCGTGCCTCCGACATCGATGCCTATACGTTGAGTCATGCAGCGAACACCGATTTGAAGTCGAGGTCATAGCCAAAGGCGCGAGGGCCGACGTGGCGCAATCCAGCTTCACTGAGGAGGATAGCCGGCGCGGGCAACGCAATGACCGACACGCGCTGTCCGAAGCGAATGGTTTCGGTTCCCAGCGCTTCGCCGGAAAGTGTGTCGAGCACGCAGATCAGGTCGGGGACGGTGACGCTCAGTTCTCCATCGAGCCAGCCGACTGAAAATTCATTCTGAAAATCGAGCTCGAATCGACTGCCGGAAAATCGATCCAGTCCCTCGATGATGAGATGACCACGCAGATGCGCTTCGGTGGCGCGGCGCTCGACATCGGCAACCTTGCCTTTGAACAGCAGCAAGCCGCCTTCTCGATCAATGACCGCCTTCACCACATCGTCATGGCGGTCTCGAGCTTCCTGGACCGCCGCGCCGAGTGACAGCGCCTTGGTGACCGTGTGCAGGACCGTTGCCGTCTTGGCTTCATGTCCCGAGCGAGGCGCCTTGCACGTGGCCGCCGACGATCCGAAAACCGCGCATGCACGCCGCGTCATCCGCTCCATCCAAGCCCAGTCGACCGCCTCGGTGAAGATGATCGAATTCCCCCGGATGTCGGCCATCGTCCACGGATGCGGCTTCAAGCCGCAGATCGCGAAGGTCGTCATGTCGGCCTGGGGGAATGCCCGGCCCATCGCATCGCAATCTACGACCGGCAAGTTCAGATGTGCGGCAGCCAGAAAGGGCTGGAGGCAATTCGCTCCGCCAATTTCCCACAGCATGATGCCGTCGAACGACTGGCCGATATAACGCTCCATCATTCGAACCGTTTCAGCCATGATCACGCCGTCGTTCAAGCGCTCCTGAACCACCAGCGGAGCGTTCATCTGGCCAACGCAAGCGATCAGGGCATCATCGGGCAAACCCAAGGGGTCGACGATCCTTATCCTGTGACCCAGCCGATAGAGCTCCTTCAACTCCAGTAGTGCATGGTAGGGATCGCCGCCGCCGCCGGTTCCTAAGATCCAGGCCCCGGTCGCCAAATGCTCCAGCTCTTCGACCAGCATCCACCGGTCTGCGTTGGGGGGGGAGCCATTCATCATCGCGCTGAAGCCCTATTCGTCGCGTCTTCGCCAACGCGGTTCATCTGCCGGCTCCGACCAGAGCAATACCGTCTCGACGCGCGCCGAGCACCGCGATCGCCTCTATCTCGACAAGCATGCGCGGCTGCGCGAGCCCGGTCGCGACTATCTGGCGGGCGGGATAGGGTGCAGGGAAATACTCTCGATATATATCGTCGAACGCGTCCAGAAATCGTATATCGGAGAGCGTTACGTTGGTCTTCACGACATCGTCCAAGCTCGAGCCCATCGCCCCCAAAATCTTGTCGAGATTGTCGATCGTCCGATGGATCTGGGCGGCCAAACTTCCCGGTGCGTCCAACCTGTCCGCCGCGTCGAACGGGCAGGCACCGGCGGCGAAGATGATTTGTCCGGCACGCACGCCATGGGAATGGGGGCCTTTCAACGGATGCAAATCGTCGAGATAGACCGTGTCCGCGCGAAGTTCGGTGCGATCGTGCCAAGGACCGGCGACTTCGGATTCCACCGTAATTCGCTCAGGATGACGGGAAGAGACGATCTCAACGCCGATCAGCGCGTCGGGATTTGGGAGCTCCCCCTGGATAGACGCCCGTCCCGCATAAGGTTCGTGGAAAAACTGTTTGTACGCCCCATTATAATCGCTGAAAGAGTGCCAGTTCACGGGGGTGCCATTGACCTTGAGCACCTCTGAAAAGGTACTGCCGTCGGCAGCGATCGCCTCTTTGATCTTGGCCAGCACCGTAGCCGATTGCCCCGCGAGATCGGCTCCACATTCGCATCCTTCGCAGAAAAAGCCGTTGGTAAAAAAAAGATCACCGATCCGGCTACCGAATGCCGGCTGCAGAGCCGCGGTCGATGGTCCGATTGGGACCGGCTCGGCACCGCAACTCGCGATGATCTCGACACTTAGCCGCATCCGGTCGCGGGTTTTACCGCCGACGCATGCACGCGCGGGCAGATTGGGCCCAAACAGGGCACCGTGGACGGTGTCCCACTCCTCAAGTGCCGACCATTGATCGACGGTGATCTTGCACTTCGCCACCTTGCCGGGACTACTTCCCATCGCGGCGAGGACGTGCCGGATGTCTACGACCAGCTCGTCGAGGGCGTCATCACCGTCTTGAATGCCGAGCCCGCTGGTGAACACCAACCCGGCCACGCTAACGGCAAGGCTTTCGGCACGGTCGCTAGAGGGGAATCGATCTGACTTTAACACGTTCATCGCTCGCCCCCGCGCCGCATCGACAAGCTCGCACAGCGCAAGCCATCGCTCTTGCCCCTTATGCGACAGTTTCCGGCGGGTGCAAGTAATTCGTAATTATGAGTTACAGGTGGAAAAGGCCACGGACCATGCTATGACTCGTCGGAATCGAAAGAAATCGAGAGGTCAGCGATGCTCGAGAATAAGACCGCCATCATTACCGGCGCAGCCGATCCGGTGGGAATCGGTTTCGCGGTGGCCCGCTTGTTCGTCGAACATGGCGCCCGCGTGGCCATTATCGACCTCGACCAAGGGAAAGTCGATCACGCCACAAAATTGCTGCAGGAAGTGGCCCAGCGGCCGGATGCATCACTCGGCTTCAGCGGAAGCATTTGCGATAAGGAACGGTGCAAGGAAATCGTCGCGGCCGTCACGCGGGCCTGGGGTCCGATCGACGCGCTGGTCAACAACGCGGGCGTGGTCCAGGCGCGCAAACTTATCGACATTACCGAACAAGATTTCGATTCGGTCATTGGGGTAAATCTCCGAGGCACTCTGCTCATGTCGCAGGCCGCCATCGCCGCGATGCGCGACGGCGGTAGTGTTGTAACGATCGCATCAATCGCAGCGCAGCGCGGCGGCGGACTGCTCGGCGGTCCGCATTATGCCGCCTCAAAGGGCGGCGTGGTTTCCCTGACGAAGAGCATAGCGCGTGAGTTCGGCGCCCGTGGCATTCGGGCCAACAGCATAACCCCTGGCATCATCATGACCAATATGAACGCTGATGCCTATAGCGCGGACGCCAAGGAGCAGCTGCTCACGACAATCCCGCTGAACCGGTTTGGTACACCCCGCGACGTTGCCGGCGCGGCGCTGTTCCTCGCGTCCGACCATTCGTGCTTCATCACCGGAGCGGTTATCGATGTTAATGGCGGTATGTTGATCCATTGAACCGACGCGCCAGGTCCCAAACGGCAACGAATGGCGCGTAGCTTCCCATCATCGCGATAATCGAGCCGGCACTGCGGCGGGCTGCCTTAAACGGTAGGCAACACCCTTGCAGATGTGTATTTCGGATTACCGATTACGAATACCGATAAGGACGGAGCAGCGATGGTGGCCACAAAAGGTGCGGTGCGAGCATCCCGGACAAATAACGTGAGTATGGATTTCGCACTGGAACCGCGCCCCAGCATGCATCTGGAAATTGTGCCGGTGTTGCGCGAAATGATTCTCACGGGGGTGCTGGCCGAGGGAACGCCTATCAAGGAAGCCGAGCTTTGCCAGCGACTGGGAGTGTCCAAGACGCCACTGCGGGAAGCTCTGAAGGTTTTAGCTTATGACCATTGGGTCGAGCTTTCGCCCAACCGCGGCGCCACGGTTACCAAAGTCACGATTGAAGAAGCCGCCAATTTGTTTGAGATACTGGAGGGCTTTGAGGCTATGGTCGGAACGCTAGCAGCGAAGAAGATCAGCGACGTCGAACTACGGACACTAGAAAAGCTTCAAGAAAAGCTGGGCCAGAGCCTGAAACAGCTGCGTGAGCGCGAATATTTCGACACCAGCCAGGCTATCCACAATCTCATTCTCCAGTGCACGCGCAATGACCAACTGATCGCGATGCATGAGAATTTTTCTCATCGGATCCGTCGCGCCCGCATTACAGCAAATCTTAGTGCGGAACGCCGGAGCGCATCCTATGACGAGCATGTCGAGATCCTGGAAGCGGCCAAAGCACGCGACGGCAGGAAGCTCAGCAGCGCGTTGAAGAGACATGCGGCAGAGACGGGAAAAGCTGTCATCGCTGCGCTGAAGGCAAGGGGCTAGGCGGCGCGGGCACCGACTGGGCGTGCCCGATCGACGTAGCCCTATTTGCCGTCATGATCGCGTAATCTCGGAATTTTCTCGGCCCCGGCGCTGATACTCGGCGGCGATTATCGCGCAGAGGAAGATCTGCAACTGATGATAGATCATCACCGGAAGGATAATCGATCCTATAGCCTTTGCCGGAAAAAGGGCGGCAGCAATCGGAACTCCCGACATCAGGCTCTTCTTGCAGCCGCAAAAGAGTAACACGATCCGGCTCTCCCTCGGGAGGCGCAGGAACCGACCGGCCGTGTATGTGCCGCCGATTGCGAGCATCAGGAACAGCGCCGCTATCATCACGATCTTGGCGAGATCCGGAGCTCCCAGCGTTTTCCACAGGCCGTGGTTCACCGCCTCACTGAACGCGGCGAACACCACAAGCAGGATCGACAAGCGATCGATGATCGCAATCAACCGGCGTTGGTTCTCGATATGGCGGCGAATGAGCGGCCTGAACATCTGGCCGATCGCAAACGGCATCAGGACCTGGATCAAGATCACCTGACCGGCTCCGGGCGCGATCGTCACGCCGGTCTGCGTGTTGATCAGCAAGGTAGCCAGCAGCGGCGCAAGGAAGACGCCGCTCAGATTGGACAGCGTCGCCGCGCAGATCGCCGCAGGAACACGTCCTCCGGCGATCGCAGTGAAGGCAATGGAGGATTGTACGGTGGATGGCAGGATCGCCAGGAATGTCAACCCGGTCAACAATGTCGGATCGACGTAACCGGCAAAGAGATACGCCAAGGTGACCCCGAAGATCGGAAGCATGACATAAGACGCGATCAGGACGATGCCGTGAAGCCGCCAGTCGACAATTCCGGAGATCACGCCATCGCGCGATAATTTCGCGCCGTGCAGAAAGAACAGCAGGCTGATGGCCAGCTTCGAAGCGGCGTCGACTACCGTGAACCCACGCCCCGTGGCCGGATAGACCGACGCGATCGCTACCGCGATCACGAGACCGAAAATCAGTGGGTCGAGCCGGGCCACATATCGCAGCATTTCAGGCTGCGGACGGCTTGGCTACGGCGAGAGCAGCGAGAAGATCGACGGAAACGCTGATGTGGGCATACCACAAGCGCAACATGCTCAAACTATGGTCGTGCAGGTCCTCGGACGTCGCCACGCATGCATCGGCTATCACGACCGTCCGATAGCCACGGTCTGCCGCGTCGCGCACCGTCGAGGCGACAGCGCCGTCGGAATGCAATCCGGCAACGAAAAGTGTGTCGATGCCAACGTTGCGAAGAATCTGATCTCCGAGCTCGCTCGCGAAAAAACTCGCCCCGGAACGCACAAGCCTGAGATCGGGCGATACGTCACCCATGACCCTGATATCGGCATCTTGCCGTCCATCCGACGACCTACTGTCGACAATCATGATACCGGCCGACCGACAGGCGACGACGATTTTCTGAAGCACGTCGACCGCCGCGTCGCAACGCACGGCAAATGCGATCCGATCTTCCTCCACATCTAGTCCATAGCTGGGCGGAATGTGATCGATCGCCCCGAGCTGGTCGCCATCAATGACCAGCAGCGCCGTATGAGGCTGCAAAATCGGCGGTAGCGGTTGTGCGCGCCATATCCGTGCGAGATCCGGCCCGACCATCATGGCACGCTGTGTTCGGCGATCAGCGCCGCCGCGTCCGATGTCGTAGTGATCGTCGCAAACCACTTGCCCATGACCGCAATCGAATGGCGATGATTGGCCTCGGTCCAGTCGGTACAGCCGTCCTCGACAACCAGGACGTTATAACCTCGGTCAGATGCGCCCCGCACGGTGTTCTCGACGCAACTCGCCGTGACCAACCCGCAGACCAGAAGTGATCCGATACCCATCCTGCGAAGGATCAGATCGAGTTCGGATCCGTTAAACGCACCCGAGCAGATTTTGCCGACCACTGTCTCGCCTTCGACAGGACCAACTTCGGCAATGATCGGCGAGTTGTACGAGCCGGGTTGCGTCGATCCCTCCTCGGGGGCGCCATATAGGCGAAAAAGTGGCGACCCATCACGGCCATCGTCGGTATAGGACATCGTTTTCAGGTGGATGACAGGCAGCCCTGCTTGTCGGCATCTGGCCTGGAGTGTCGCCAGATTGTCGATGACTTTCCGAACCTCGTGGGCATAGCGATCCGCGACATCCTCCAGTCCCACCCGCCGCGCGCGATCGGCAAGGCCGAAGATCTGCGATTCCTGCATGTCGATGCACAACAATGCCATTTCGCCCAGACCGGCATCCCTTTCGGACGAACGCCCGGAAGACGGCCGCATATCGGCACGACTCCTGATGGCCGGTGCCATCACTGCTGCGAACCAGTCGAGCGGGTTGCGAGAATATGCTCATATGTCGCAAGATGCGCCCGCGCGGCACCGAGCAAAGGGGTGGCGATCCCAGCTGCGAGCGCGCGATCGCACAAGTCACCGATCACTGTTTCATATTCGGTCGGTATGTTTTCGATCAGGTCGCGGTAAAGAGAAGACACCTGCGCTGAGCGGGTATCGCCGAGCCTTGCCGCCAAGTCGTCAACAAACGAGCTCGGAAGCGCTGTCCCTACCGCGGACACCACGGCGCAGACCTCTCGGAGGACCGCCTGGGAGAAAAGGCTACCTTCAGGGGTCGACGCGACCGCGCCAACGGGAGCTCTCATCGTACAGGTAACGGCGCCGATCGTTGCGATCATGCACCATTTCATCCAAATCTCGCTGACGATATTGGCGCTGACCCTCGCGGTGAAGCCTGCATCCACAATCCGCGCGTGCAACTTATCAAGCCTTCCGCTTCGCGTACCGTCAAGCTCACCATATGCCAGCTCGTGCTGATCACTCAGTTGGTCGATACTGCCATCGGCGCGCACCACCGCACCGATCTTGCAGACACAACCGAGCAGCCGTTCCTTACCAAAAGCATGTTCTAGAAGATCATAATGCCGCATGCCGTTGAGAAGCGGCAGTATCAGGGTATCGGGGCCGACATAGGGCGCGATTTCAACGATGACTCCGGGCAGGCTCTGCCCCTTCACCGCGACTATCACCACATCGAAA
>Ga0105241_10004647_pt1 | contig 10150 bp, 5 predicted proteins | sample KBSC64metaG_FD_80422 | JGI IMG/M metagenome (GOLD analysis project Ga0105241, IMG submission 80422) | Corn rhizosphere microbial communities from Kellogg Biological Station, Michigan, USA - KBS C6-4 metaG | ecosystem: Host-associated > Plants > Roots > Rhizosphere > Soil | place: Michigan, USA...
CGCTGAAGTTTTCGGCAAACGGCGGGACGTTGCATATTCTTGATATCAACCTGAAAGACGCGGAGAGCGTGGCAGCGGAGATCAGAAGTTCGGGAGGAGCAGCGGCGGCGTACGCGTGCGACGTGGGGAATCAAGCGGAAGTGGTTTCTACGTTCGCGACCCTCGCGCAAAAAGGCCGCATCGACATACTTGTAAACAACGCCGGAATCTCACAGATCGGCAATGTTGAAAATACCACGGAAGAAGCCTTCGACCGCATTATGCGAGTCAATGTGAAGGGGTATTACAACTGCATTTTCGGGTGCATTGGGTACTTGAAGGCAAATGGCGGCGGCGTGATTCTGAATATGGCTTCCATTGCCGGCAGCGCGGGCGTAGCGGACAGGTTTGGATATTCGACGACTAAAGGCGCGGTGATCGCGATGACGTATTCGGTAGCGCGAGATTATCTGGCAAGCAAAATCCGGTGTAACTGTATTTCTCCGGCTCGGGTGCATACGCCGTTTGTGGATGGCTATCTGAAAAAGAATTATCCGGGCCGCGAGCAAGAGATGTACGAGAAGTTGGCAAAGACGCAGCCGATCGGCCGCATGGGCAAGCCGGAGGAAGTCGCTTCTCTGGCACTGTTCTTGTGTTCGGATGCCGCGGGATTCATCAGCGGCGTGGATTATCCGCTGGACGGCGGATTCATGAATTTGCACGGATGATAGAAACAGGGGTCATTGGTCGCTCCTTTTATCTATGGATCTCGAACTGAAAGATAAAGTTGTCATAGTAACCGGAGGCGCCAAAGGAATTGGCGCGGCCATCGTGCGCACAGTTGCGGCGGAGGGTGCGATCCCGGTAATTGTGGACCGCGACGTGGAAGCAGGCAGCTCACTACATGCGCAACTAAACGGCAGCGATCTGGTAATTGCCGAACTGGCTTCGTCGGAGAGTTGCTATGCAGTTGTAGAACAAGTAATCCGTAAGTTCGGCCGGTTGGACGCACTGGTCAACAACGCCGGAGTCAATGACAAAGTCGGACTGGAACATGGGAGTCCGAAGCAATATCTCGAATCGCTGGAACGGAACCTGTTGCACTATTACAACATGGCGCATTTCGCCCTGCCGCACTTGAAAAAAGCAAAGGGATGCATCCTTAATATCGCCTCGAAGACGGCACTGACGGGACAAGGCGGAACTTCTGGTTATGCATCGGCAAAGGGTGCGATTCTGGCGCTGACGCGCGAGTGGGCCGCGGAACTCGCGGAATACGGAATCCGCGTGAATGCGATTGTTCCGGCAGAAGTGATGACGCCGTTATACCGGCAGTGGCTGGGTACGTTTCCAAACCCGGAAGAAAAGCTTCAGAGCATATTGGCGAAGATTCCGCTGGACAAAAGAATGACCGCACCGGAAGAGATCGCCGCGATGGTAGTATTTCTGCTCTCGGCCCGGGCCGGGCACGTTACCGCGCAACATATTTTCGTGGATGGCGGATACGTGCATCTGGACCGATCGTTGACTTAAAACTTACATGGCAGATTCGGCTCCCATCACCGAGAAACGGTATGTTGCGCCGCTGATCCTGGTCACCACGCTGTTTTTCCTGTGGGCTCTGGGTGTCAATCTGAACGACATCCTGATTCCTCATCTCAAGAAGGTTTTCAATCTCACCGACTTTCGTTCTTCGCTGATTCAAACCGCATTCTTCGGCGGGTATTTTCTGTCGGCAGTGCCTGCAGGACGACTGCTGGAAAAAATCGGATACAAGAAGGGGATCGTCGCCGGATTATTGACTTGTGCCGCGGGAGCGTTGTTATTCATTCCAGCAGCGTCGATTCAAGTGTACGGATTGTTTCTGCTGGCACTGTTCGTGATGGCCTGCGGGCAGGGCGTGCTTGAAGTTGCGGCGAATCCGTACGTCACGTTGCTCGGCCCGGCAGAGAGTTCGGAACGCAGATTAAACCTGGCACAATCGTTTAATTCCGTGGGCGCGGTGGTTACGCCGTTCATCGGTGCAGCTTTCATTTTGTCGGCGGTTGAGTATTCCAGCGAACAACTGGCCGCAATGACACCGGCGCAGTTGGCCGCTTACAAGTCGGCTGTGATAAGTACGGTTCGAGTTCCCTACCTGGTGATCGCGGCAATTTTTCTGGCGGTGGCGGGGATGATTTATTTTTCGCACTTGCCGGAAATTGCTGACCAGACGAAGCCGGCAAAACGTGTTTCGACAGGCGCTGAACTGTGGGAAATCACGCGGTTTGGCCACCTGGTCAGAGGCGTAGTGGCGCAGTTTTTCTATGTTGGAGCACAAGTAGGAGTTGCAAGCTTCGTGATCAGGCTGGCCCAGCAAACGGTCCCTGGCATGGCGCAAAGACAGGCAGCGGGGTATTTAAAACTGCACTTGATCGGATTCATGATTGGCAGGTTCTCAGGATCCTATTTCATGAAACGCATTCCACCGGCGCGTATGCTGGCATGGTTTGCGATTTCGACCGTAGCCTGCGTGGGTGTGGTGTTGCTCGGGCCGGGCGAAGCCAAGCTGTGGGCCGTGGTCCTGATCGGATTTTTTCATTCCATCATGTTCCCAACGATTTTTGCGCTGAGCATCAAGCAGCTCGGAAGCTTCACCAAACTGGGGTCTTCCCTGCTGGTTGCATCCATTATTGGAGGCGCTATCTGTCCCGCAATTATGGGCTTCATTTCAGACCACGCCAGCATTCGAACTGCGTTTTTAGTGCCGTTCATCTGCCAACTCTACATTTCTTATTTCGCTTTGTCGGGGTACAAGGTCTCGGCCCGCGCGCCTGAGCCGGCGATGGCCAGAGTGGATGCTGCAGGATGACCCGCCGCTACTGTTTCACTCTCGACCTAAAAAATGATCCGGCACTGATTGCGGAGTACCGGAAATATCATGAACAAATCTGGCCAGAGATTACGAAAAGCATTGAGGATTCCGGAATCGAAGACATGGAGATTTATCTGCTGGGCACGCGGATGTTCATGGTCATGGAAGTGAACGATACGTTCTCTTTCGAGGCAAAGTCACGTGCTGATCAGGAGAATCCAAAGGTGCAGGAGTGGGAGCAGCTGATGTGGAAATTTCAGCAGGCTTTACCAGCCGCCGAGCCCGGCGAGAAATGGCGGCGAATGGAGAGAATTTTCAAGCTGGAGAAACTGTCGGAGGTCTGAGGGATTACCACGATAATGTGACTTGTTTCTCTTTATAGCCCTCACCAGCGGGAAACTGGACGTGGAGTTCGGAAGACCCAGCCGGCATTTCTCCCCCTTCGATCCGGAGATGAATTTTCTGATCGTTCAGCCGCACGAAGAGAGTCTGCTGACTGTTAGCGGGGGCGGATAATCGGAGTGAAAGCGAGTGCAAATCAGCGCGCTGCTCAAGAACTTTCATCTCAGACGTGATGCTCCCCGGCTCCGGCAAGCCGTGGCACGTTCCGACTTCCACCGCGGGCAATGGAATTGTCAACTCTCCGTTCAGCAGCTTTGCGCCGGGTGTGCGCGATGCGAGCTTCGTGTCTTTGCCTCCATCGCCGTTCAGACGGACCAACATTGTGGCTCGATTTCTCCGAAGTTCAATGTTGACGCGTTTGTCGCCCAGAGGAACCGCTGAAACTTTGGCGGTCTCCCACTGCGCGGGCAGATTCGGGGTGATGATCAGCGTGTGGCCGGCGGCGTTCCATTCCAGGCCGAACATCCCACGGAGCGCGGGCGTGACTACCATAGCGGACGACCACAGTTGATGCGACGTGCTGCGGCCAAACCATCGAAAGAATTCCCCGGAGAGCAATTCGGTGACAGCGCCCAGATCTTGTGCCCAAGTAAGGTCGGCGTTCTGCATGAGGTGTGAGTATCCCGAGAGGCTGCGACCGTTGCGATATTCGGAAAGAGAAACCCATCCAGTGAAGAGCGGCCATACGCTGCCCTGGTGATAACTGATCGGGTCATAGAAACTGACGCTGGGACTCAGGTCTCGCGTGCCCCAATCGGTCGAGAATTCCTGGGAGGCCCAGCGATCCAGCATTGCTGATCCGCGGGACAAATTGAAGGCTCCGTCCCAAGCGGCAACTGCGGGATAAATGGTGGGGCTGGTGTCCACGCTACCATCGGCGTTGTGACTGAAAGCGTAAAAATCCGCGCCAGACATGTAGTATTCCTTCTCGATCTGCTGTGCGATGTGCGCAGCGCGTTTCTCTGCATCGGCGGCGAGTTGTGCGTGACCGGTTGCGCGCGCAAGATTCGCGAATGCCGTGCTGGCCTGCTGATCGAGGGCCGCCAGATAAATCTCCTGGTGCGGCATGCTGGGTATCCAGGATTCAACCCAGCCCGAACCGGCGATGTTTTCGTAGATGCCATCGCCGTCGGTATCGTGTGAAGTCTCAAAATTCCAGGCTTTCGCCAGGGCGGCCCAGTGCGTTTGTTCGAAGCTGATGTCGCCGCTGATTTTCATGTAGTCGTTGGTAGCCATCAGCAGCAGCGGAGTGGCATCGGAAGAAGCGAATGGATATGGCAGGCTTTTCCAATCGACGAGGTCGGCGGTTTGCGCCCATTCGTGAATGATTTGTCCTTCCGGACCTTGGCGGCGCAAAAGAAATTCCAGTTCATCGCGTGTCGTTTGAAAATCGCCGTAGCTATTGACGGCGTAGAGGGTCCACAAAGCGTCGCGGCCGAAATACCAACCGAAGCCGGGGCGGGCAGAATCGCCGGAGCCGTAAAAACCGGCTACCAGAGCGGTTTCCTGGTGCGATGGCGTGGTCTCAACCTTCAATTGATCGATGGAAAGTTCGGCCCAGCTGAAAGCTTCGTTGAATTGCTTATCGGGAGTGTCAATGCTGATGTGATCGGACAGAAATTGTCTATAGTACGAAGCCGTGTCTTCGTACAAAAACTGGAAGGACTTCTGTAGAGATGTCAGTCTTTGGGCGAGCGCCGGCTTGGTTGAATCCGTGAGTTTTTCGGATTCGGTAAGGAGCAAAGGAAAAAGCTTATTGCGGTCGCGAACCGGATCGAAGTGCATGATGAACTGCAGGGGATATGTCTTCGGCTTCTCCTGATAAGGAGGCAGAATGCCGGGTTCGGCTCCGGGCATCTCGAGGGCGGCCGCGTGATCGGGGAAATTCAAATGCAGCATGTAGAAGCCGCCATCGGGGGTTTTGATCCACTCCGGAGAGGTGCGGTCATCCGACATCGCCGGCCACATGCGCTTCATTTCGGGAGTGAAGGAGAATGTCAGCGTGAGCGGACGTACGGCTTCAATTTCGAAAAACGCCAGAACACCTGCGCCGTCGGGCGGCCTGTGGGGGGCAAAAAGAATTTCGCGGACGGTGAAGTTGGCGTGCGCAAAGGTGATCATGGTGTGATCGGGGCGCACTTCGATGACCGCCGCGTGCTCGTTCACGTCGATAGGAACAGGATAATTTTGCATTTCGGCGGTAATGCGGAGATCGCTGAAAATTTTCCAGGGGAATATCCAGGCTTCAAAGGAACCGTCTTGCGCGCCGAGAATTGCACCACGAGGACCGACGACAGTAAAGGGATGGGCAGGAATCGCGTCGCGCACAATCTTGAGCGATGTGGTTTCCTCGAAGGGAAATTTCTGGAGGGCCTGAGGAACAGACTGACCACCTGCAAGGGGGATCGTTCCTAAATTTAACAACCATAGCAACGCCAGCGCCACGCATGGTTTGTTCATCAAATCTCCGGTTAAATCACAATGAACTATTCGGACGCTGGCTCGGCTTGAGCCTGCGGCAGATGACTGGCTTTCTCCGGCGGAAGCGAATGCAGCAGCTCAAGAAATACGCCATTGGTCCAGCCAAATCCAATAACATTGGCGGAATAGCCCGCCGTGACCTGAGTTTCTGAAGACCGCGTGACCACATTGTATTTCTCGCGAATGGTCTTATCGCGCTCGAAGTTTTGCAGCACAGTGGAAAGAAATTCGGTAGAGACGCGATCGGCATCGGAGTTGTATCCGTAACGGCGCATGCCCTCGACGGCCAGCAACTGGATGGGCGCCCAACCGAAGGGATAATCCCATTGCCCCTGCGTTTGACGCAAGCTCATAACAATTCCGCCGGGCTGCTCAAAAATTCGTAGATTTTTCATCACGGCCCGGGCCTGGGCTTCGGTGGCAAGTCCGGCCCACAGCGGATAAAAAGTTGTTGCGTAGCGATAATCGGACCGCCGCTGAGTTTGAAAGTCGTAGTCGAAAAACAGACGTTGGGATTCATTCCACAAATATTTTTGCACTAGAAGTTTGCGCGTAGCGGCCAGTTTCTGCCAATGAACGGCGTCGGCAGTTTTGCCGAGCAAGCGACTCAGCTTCTCCAAGTCTCGCTCTGTCTTGAAGAGAAGGCTATTCAAGCAGACGGGAGCATAGTGATGAGTCGCGGCTCCATAAGGTCCGAAGCGGAAGGAAATATCGAATCCGGACTCGCGCATAGAGCGATCGCCCTTGTAGTAATCGGGCTGCAATTTGATTCGGTGATCCGGTTCGCAAGAGTTTGCAGCCTCACCCGTACCGCAAACTCGCACTGAGTAGGCGGCGCCGGAGGCCCGTCCAGCGGGAACATCGGACTCCTCGGCCTCGAGCGACGGCACCGAGGGATGAAAAATAAAGTAAGCAGCGACCTGCCGGTAAATATCGTTCTCGTCCTGCAAGGCTTCCATGGCGGGGCCTTCGCCGAAATCGAAATAGCGGGAGAGCCCCGTATTGCCGGCCAAATGCGGGTCTCGCGTCCACATGTCGTGGTCACGTTTCATGTACACATAAGCTCTTTCAATCCAGGCACGGTCATCCTGACCCGCAGCTTTCTGGGCATCATGAACGGCCATGACCCTTGAACTTAGAAAGGGCGGCTGAGATCGCGTGAGATAGTAGGTACGGTTGGCGTTGAGCACCGCGCCATAGTGCTCGATCTCGAAAAAGAAGTTTTCAACCATTCCGCGCGCGAGGTTCAGGCGGCCGTCGCGCAATAGCCCGCGGATGATGAAGTAACTGTCCCAACCGTACATCTCGTTGAAACGTCCGCCCGGAACCACGTATTTGTTTTGGAGATAAAGCAGGCCGGGCGGCTGAATCCAGTCAGTCTCAGCGGAGCCGGCCTTGTTAATGACTTTCGGCAAGTACGCGACCTTGACGCCGCACTCACGCTGCATCTGTTCGACTTCTCGGGGCTCGCTGAATCCAGCGGGAAGATAAAGCACGGGCGAGCTGCGAAGTTTGGGATCTGAAATACCGCTGCAGGATGTGGTGGAACGGGTAAGAGAGTCCCATCCATCTTTGATGTAGTTAATAATCGGTTGGAGAGTTGGATCCGGCGGAGAGTGGCCGGACCGGGCTTGGCCTGCGGCGGCAACAGAAGCAAGAGCAAGCCAAGCCAGCAATATAGGGCGCGGCCAGCGTCGCCACCCAGTTGGCCAAGACTCTCGCATTCCGTTGCTCATACGCAGTAACGATCAGCGCAAGAATCGTGGCCTGCTAGATCATCGCTGTCGGTGCTTTGTCTAGAACGAGCCAGACACTCAATTCCTGCGCCCGCTAGAACTGGACGCGAAGCGCAAATTGCAAACGGCGCATTGAAGTTCCATCCTGCGACGCAACGATGCTCGTGATTTGTCCAGCGTTGCTATTCTGACAATCCACACAGCTATTTGGTTGACCGAGGTTCACTTTGTTGAACAGATTGAAGGCTTCTGCCCTGAATTGAACAGAGACGCTCTCTTTAATAGGAAAGCTCTTTGCAATTGAGAGGTCGGTATTCACCAAGCCTGGCCCGTACAGTGAGTCGCGATTGATATTTCCGAACGTACCGAATGCAGGCCGGGCGTAAGGTCCAAAGGTGGTGGGGCACGGCGAACTTTGGGTGGGTCCGCAATTACTTCCGCCGAGTTGATAGGGGGACGGCGTAAAGTACGGAACCGTGCCGGTAACCGGATCAAAGCTGCCGGCACCAACATGGTATGACTGATTTGTGTGGTCTGGGCGGCAAATGCCCAGGTCTTGATCAGAGCTGCATAGCGCGTACCCGGGCGTGTAAGGCAACCCGCTTTCGAGTGTGAGTGTGCCGTTAAGAGAGTAGCCGCCAATCACATAATCAAGCCAGCGAGGGGCATCGCTTCCGTAAGGTTTGCCCTTGCCGAACGGCAAGTCCCAGTTGCCCGCGAGAACGAATTCCTTTGGACGATTGTAGTAGCTAGGTCCATATCCGATTCGGGGATCAATGGCGAAGTAGTAAGACTCATGAGTCAAAGCTTTTGACCAGGTAAAGTGCGACAGCACCTGGAAGCCCTGGCTGAAGCGCTTTTCCAATTTGACTTGCAATGCGTTGTAACTGCTGGTTGCCTCGTTAAAGTTATAGCGAAGGCTTTGGGTCCATAAGAAGGGATGCCCGTAAGTCACTCCGAGGGCCTGTGCGTCTCCGTTGAAATAAGGTTGCCGGTCATTGAAGGTGAAAGTGTCTCCCGGATTGGCAGGGTTGATGGTGTTGACCTGGCCGAACCCTGCAAGTGTCGGCTGATTAGGGTCGAATTGGTTTGAGGAATCAAACATGTTGTGGATGCCATGGCTGCCGACGTATGCAATCTGCAACGCCGTGGATTTGTTTAGTTCCTGTTGAATTGCGAGATTCCATGCATCAAGGGTTGGCAGGCGAACCTCAAGGGGCCGGGTGGGAACGCCAACGCCATCTGGAAGCGGGAAATTCCCATTGGATGGAATTGGAGCGAACGTGTAGGCCGGAGGCCCGGAGGCGAGATTGAATACGGAAGACCAGTTAGAAGCGGCGTTCAAATTCTGCGAGACTTGCACGGGGTAGCTGAAGGTAAGGACTTCCCCAAAGAAATCTCCCGACCATCCCATACCATACACCCGGCCGTAGCCGGATCGGACGACTGTATTTTTAGCAACTTGCCAGCTCACGCCGATGCGAGGAGCAAACATGTCCCAGCTCTTTTTCACGTTCAGTGACTCGTTGTATGGTCCGTAACCAGCAATCCGTACATTGCCGGTGTTGAGGTCGAGGAGCCCGCCGTTGCCTTTCCCGTTGACGGCTTCCGGAAAGTACCATTCCCATCGCAATCCATAACTGAGAGTGATTTTGTTGGTGGCGCGCCATTGGTCCTGTGCATAATAAAATGCCCGATACTGGTGCTCTTGCGCATTCGTATTGGCTGTCTGCGTGCGCTGAAACTGTGTTGTTTCGCCTAAAAGGAAGGTAGCTAATCCGACACCTGCAGAAGTATCGGAGCCTGAGTCTGAGGCGGCGAAATGGAAGTTGCCGGATCGGAAATTATTGTTATCCAATCCGATGGCATGCTGGTTTGCCCGACGGACGTCAACGCCGAATTTGAAATTGTGATTGCCAACCAGGTGACTCCAGTTGTTTGTCACTTGAAATTGATTTTCATTCTCGTAGAAGGGAGCCGTGGTTACGCCGATGATGGAAAGCCCTTCGATATTGAATTGGGGGAGGCCGCCATTCAGGTTTATGTCGCCAGTGTTGACGCCCGGAATACCCAGATTCGCTCCCAAGGGCTGGTTGAAGCCTGGCTGCTGCTCGTCGAAATGGTACCGGAACCAGCCGAAACGGAAGTCGGTAAGCCAACTGGAAGAAACGGCGTAATCGCCGCCAGCGGCCAGACTCTGGTCAAGGCTGGTATCGTGTCCGGCAAACCCATTGGTTCCGAATCCTGAGCCCCCAGCCGCGCCGAATACCGAACCGCCATCGAGCGTCGAATTGAATATCGTGTAGCGGCCAAACAGGTGCGCCTTTAATGACAACTGATCATCGATGCGTACATCGGTCTGGTTGGTGTTAAAGGAGCCGGTACCGGAAGCGGCATAGTTGCTAGCAAGTGAACCTGCGGGTCCGCGATTTGGATCCGGCATGAGGGTCAAAAGATTGATGGCAGCTGTAGATAGAAGATTCCCGGGTATTTGATTGTTAACAAAAGCGACGCGATTGGTTCCATTCGTGCTATTGCCGGTGTTGGGATCGTAAATCTGCCCGACGGGCAAGTATTGACTGAGGTCGCAGGCGAGTGCAGGGTTGCCGGCGGCGGCCAGGCAACTGGACCTCGCTTGTGCTGTCGGGATTGAGAAAACGCCGGAAGTGCCTGTCTTTTCGCGGAGGCCTTGATAATC
>Ga0105241_10004661_pt1 | contig 10131 bp, 5 predicted proteins | sample KBSC64metaG_FD_80422 | JGI IMG/M metagenome (GOLD analysis project Ga0105241, IMG submission 80422) | Corn rhizosphere microbial communities from Kellogg Biological Station, Michigan, USA - KBS C6-4 metaG | ecosystem: Host-associated > Plants > Roots > Rhizosphere > Soil | place: Michigan, USA...
CGTTCGTCGGCATCCTGCTGGGCGAGGTGATGGGCGCGATACTGGCCGGTCACGGCGCCGCCGGCGTCCAACTGGTCGCGTTCGGTACGCTGGCGGTGGCCGTGCTTGGCCTCGTCACGAGCTGGCGCATACCGGCCTCGCCGGCCCCGGCACCGAACCTGAAGATCAGCGCGAACTTCGTCGCCGAATCCGTCCGCAACCTGGCGTTCTCGAAACAGAACCGCACCGTGTTCCTGTCGATGCTGGGCAATTCCTGGTTCTGGTTCTACGGCGCCCTCGTCCTGTCGCAATTTCCGCTGTACGCCAAGGATTACCTGCACGGCGACCACAGCGTCTTCGTGCTGCTGCTGACGATCTTCTCGCTGGGTATTGGCGCCGGCTCGCTGCTGTGCGAAAAGCTGTCGGGCCGCAAGGTCGAGATCGGCCTCGTGCCGTTCGGCGCCATCGGCCTGTCGCTGTTCGGCATCGACCTGTATTTCGCGAGCCTCGGCTACACGCACACGACCCCGGTCGATTTCGCCGGTGTGCTGGCGCAGCCGGGGACGCCCCGGATCCTGGCCGACATCCTGCTGCTGGGCGTGTTCGGCGGCTTCTTCATCGTGCCGCTGTTCGCGTTGATCCAGACGCGCTGCGACCCGCAGCACGTCTCCCGCACCATCGCCGGCATGAACATCCTGAATGCGCTGTTCATGGTGGCCTCGGCAGGCGTGGCGGTCTTCCTGATCAAGCGCGGCTTCACGATCCCGGAGATGTTCCTGACGACCGCGCTGCTGAATGCCGTCGTCGCCATCTACATCTTCTCGCTGGTGCCGGAATTCCTGATGCGCTTCCTGGCCTGGCTGCTGATCCACACGATCCACCGCGTCTCGACCGTGGACGTCGAGCGCATCCCGGAGGAGGGTCCTGCCGTCCTCGTCTGCAACCACGTGAGCTATGTCGACGCCATCGTCATCCTGGCCGCCAGCCCGCGTCCGATCCGCTTCGTGATGGACCACCGGATCTTCAAGACGCCGCTGCTGGGCTTCATCTTCCGCACCGGCAAAGCGATCCCGATCGCGCCGGCGCACGAAAATCCGTGGCTGATGGAAAAGGCGTTCGTCGACATCGCGCAAGCCCTGCACGAAGGCGAACTCGTGTGCATCTTCCCGGAGGGGAAACTGACGCGCACCGGCGAGATGAACGAATTCCGGGGCGGCATCGCCAAGATCGTCGCGCGCAGCAAGGTGCCGGTGATCCCGATGGCGCTGCGCGGCTTGTGGGGCAGCATGTTCTCGCGCGATGCGTCGAACGTGTTCGAGCGCTCGTTCTCGCGCGGCCTGCGCTCCCGCCTGGCGCTGGCCGTCGGCCAACCGGTCCCGCCGCAGGAAGTGACGCCGGAAGGCCTGTACGAGCAGGTGCTGGAATTGCGCGGGGACTGGAAGTAGTTGCCAAGATGCTTGGTGACAAAAAACCTACTCGTCCTGGCTGCCTCTGTTATAATTGTGGCCCGAGTCGGGGCGTAGCGCAGCCTGGTAGCGTACGTGCATGGGGTGCACGTGGTCGGAGGTTCGAATCCTCTCGCCCCGACCAATAGAATCATAGAGTTAGGCCAGCTTTCGAGCTGGCCTTTTTCATGTGCGCTCAGCATGAGCGCACTCTTGTGGGTGAAAAGTAGCCGGTGCGGACCCGCATGCCGGGTGGTGTGGCAGGGGACCGGTTATCGAATGCTAACCGCCCCTATGCCGATTTCTGGCCGAGCTGACAAGTAATTTTGGGCCGACCTACCGGGCGCGCAGATGAGTCTGTTCAGCATTAGGGAAAATCTCAGCTTGGGCATTGTCGTGAGCGCGGAACCTCGTTCACGAAAATCGCGATGCCTGTTTATAAGGACATACACGCCGGAGTCCGGGACGGAGGCGGTAAAGCTGGTATGATTTTCGATGCCTATCCGGCAGCCGATGGGCAACCACCTCGCTACAATTGATAGACATGCAATATTTTTACAGGAGGGCGTTCCTCGCGTTCGTTCTCCTTCTGATTGTCGATGCACTGATTGCGTGTTTTTGCATCTATCAAAGCTATCCGACCTCCTCGCTCATGCCGCGGGAAAACAGGGCGGCGCATTGGCACTTTGCCGCTCTGACCGACGGCCCGGATGGTGCCGCGTCGACGGTTCGCATCCATGACACCGGGCAACAGTCGCTCAGCTTCGACTTCAAGCTATCGAAAACAATCACTTATCCGTGGGCGTCGGTAGCATTGCTGATCGATGACGCGGACGGGAAACCCGCTCCGGGGGATATGTCGAAGTATTCGACCGTCACCTTTCTCGCCAAATGCGAGCCCGCCAATTCGCTGATATTCAACATCACCACCGTCGATGAGAGGGGCACGGGGCCGGGCGAAAAGCTGACAACCTTGCCGGCCATGACCTTCTTCTCCTGCAACGAAAAGGGAACGCCGGTCTCGCTGGATCTTACGCGTCTGGCCATTCCGGAGTGGTGGTACGAGGTCGCACACGTCGACATTGCGCGCCGGTCCTACAAGCTGGATCGGGTGGTGCAACTGGAATTCGGTGCCAGCGAGTACAGCTCGCGCGAGCTTGTTTCCCATGTCGAGATCAGCCATCTCACGCTGCATGGCCGCGATGAGCGTTACCTCGTCGTGTTGGCGGCGGTTCTGGTTATCGGCTGGAGTGCCTATGGTATCTGGTTTTTTTGGGCGCAGTCCCTCGCACTCATCGCGAAGCTGGAGTCCCGACTCAAAAAAGACCTGTCCCTCGTGGCATACCGGCAATTGACTGTTGAATCGTTCGAGGACGAGGAAGCGGTCTCCATCTTGCGCTTCATCGCCACCCATTACGCGGATCCCGGATTAGACCTGGACGGTGTTGCCGCAGGCACGGGGGCGAACCGCAACAAGATCAATGACGTGCTGAAAACGAAACTCGGCATGACATTCACCAGCTACCTGACGAAATTGAGGTTGACCGAAGCGATCAGATTGCTGACCGACAAAGCCAGTGCAACCGTAGCGGAAATCGCGTATTCGGTCGGCTATGCCGATAGCTCGTATTTCAACAAGCTGTTCAAGGAAGCGTACGGCTGCAGCCCAAAGGAGTTCAGAAGCCTGGCAAGCCGGTTGAAAACGCCTTCCGGCCATCATCCCGAAAGTCGTGGATCGGTCACTCGACGAAGCTGACCGCGATGCTGTAATGGCAACTTCTATTTCCGTGAGGAAACTACGGATCGGGTGGTCTGGTCCTCGCGTCCTGCGCGGTTCCCCGTGTGTTTCATTTACCAGCCTGGACTCCAGCCGGGCTTCTCCGGGTGCGCCGCCCGGGCATCCACGTTCCGCTGTGATCGGGTCAGCGATCCTGTGCCCGCTCCTATTCACTTCAACGATCTGCACAAGTCCATAGCAATTTCTGCACATTCCGGGAATTTTCGCATTAAACGGTAGAGCGCAGTCAGGCATATGCATACCTTTGCACGACACGCGAACCACGCCCGGTACAGGCCTTGAGTTCGCGGTTCAGAAAGCCGTAGAGCAGCCGGCCTGGCGCGACAGAGTGTCCGACATGCCGGCAAATTGAAAATATCCATCCATTTTTGGAGGAGACATTATGGTTCGCAAGCACAACATCATCATCCCGGCCCTGGTTGCCGGCATCCTGGCCGGTTGCAGCGGGGGCAGCACGACCCAGGGCGCGTCAGGCACCGCGCCCGTCCTGGCCGCTACCACTGGCTCGGCCACCAGCTATACGAGCGCGAAGTGGGGCGGCGGCGGCTACGTCACCGGCATCATCTACCATCCGACCAGCTATAACGTCATGTACGCCCGTACCGACGTCGGCGGCGCCTACCGCTGGGAAGGGAACGGCGCGTGGACGCCCATCACGGACGGTATCGGTTTCAACGGCGGCGAGAGCATGTACCACGGCATCGAAAGCCTTGCGGTTGTCCCGAGCAACGACCAGCTCGTGTACCTGGTCGCCGGGTTGACCACGCTCGACGGCAACGGCCACAGGCAAAATGGCCGCCTGTATGCCTCCAGCAACCGCGGCGCCACCTGGACGCACTACGACCTGCCGTTCCCGGTGGGCGGCAACGAAGACGCCCGGGCCATCGGCGAACGCCTGCAGGTCGACCCGAACAATCCATCGACGATGTTCTACGCCTCGCGCACGGCCGGCTTGTGGAAGAGCACGAACGCGGGCCAGACGTGGACCCAGACGGGGCTGTCGAGCACCGTGCTCACGGATGCCCAGATCCAGGCCCTCCACAATGTCAGGGGCGTCGAGCAGGTCATTTTCGACGGCTCGACCATCTACACCGCCATCGCACCGGACTACAAACAGGCGGCGGGCCTGACCTCTACCCTGTACAAGTCCACCAACGGCGGCACCTCGTGGACGCCGGTGACGGTCCCGTCCAACGTGACCGGTTACCATGTCCCGCACGTCGCGCGCAGCGGCGACGGCTATATCTACATCGCGTTTACCCAAGGATCCGGGCAGGGCGCCAGCGGTCCCGGCGTCCTCTACAAGTTCGGCGGCAGCGGCCACGGCGAGAGCTGGAACCAGCTCGCCAGCAGCAACTACGGCTACGGCGGCGTGTCCGTGTTCGGTACCGGCTCGACCACCCGCGTCGTGCTGGCCATTACCGGTGTCTGGAACACCACCGACCCGGTCATCCAGCTGTCCGACAGCGCCGGCGCTCCCGGCACCTGGCGCGAAATCGCGGCCGGCATGACGCACTGGGGCACCGGAACGGCCGGGGGCTGGGTGGATGACGTCAAGATCGATCCAACCAACAAGGATCACGTCCTGCATGTCCACGGCGGCGGCATCTGGGAAACCTGGGGTGCGTCGCAGAGCGCGCCGGCCTGGGACGTTCCGCTCAACAACTTCGAGGAGCTCACCACCTCGGCCCTCATCACGCCGCCGGCCGGCGCGTCGTACAAGTACGCCGCCAGCTTCGGCGATGCCGGCTCGTGGCTCCAGACGGACCTCGCGGCGCATCCGACGAAGGGCCCCAACACCGACTGGGGCAACGGCTACTCCACCGACGTGCTGTGGTCCGATCCGAACTACATCGTCGGTAGCGCCTCCAACAGCTCGACCAGCACTGCCTACGGCTTCTGGTCCGGCGACGGCGGCAACACGTGGTCGAACTTCGCGACCCTGCCCAACGGCGCCGCCACCAACCTGCACAGCCAGGGGAACATCGTGACCACGGCCCGCAACAACATCGTCTGGGCGGTTCCGAATTCGGTGCCGTCCTACACCACGAACAATGGCGCAAGCTGGACCTCGACCAACCTGCCGTCGCTGCCGGCCGTCGGCTGGGATCGCGGCTACCGCCTGGTCGTCGACCGCAAGAATCCGACCAAGGTCTATGCCTATGATTCGGCTGGCGTACCGTGGAATAACACGACGGGCAAGGTCTATGTCTCGACCGATGGCGGCCACAACTACACGTTGAGCCAGGGCTCGGTGTCGGCGAACCTGGCGCCGAACGCCTATTGGACCACGTCCATGGTGGTCAACCCGAACGTCGAGGGCGACCTGTGGCTGGCCGACGGCGAAGCGCTCTATCACTCGACCGACTCGGGTGCGACCTGGACCAAGCTCTCCGGCTTCGCGTCAGTCGCCGCCAACGGCTCGACGGCCAAGCTGATGGGGGCAAGCATGATCGCGCTCGGCAAGGCACAGACCGGCAGCACGTACTCGGCCGCGATCTACGTCGTGGGCACGAGGAACGGCGTGTGGGGCATCTACCACTCCGACGATGGCGGGGCGACGTGGGCGCGCTTCAATGATGACACTCACCAGTTCGGCGGTGTCGACGCGATGGCGGCTGACTGGAACACCTACGGCCGCATCTACTTCGCCGGCGCCGGCCGTGGTGTGATTTACACCAACTGAGCAGTACGACTCTGATGTAGCTCATGACCGCTGCGGCACCGGAAACGGGCCGCAGCGGCCGGGCGCAGCGTCAGGCGGTCCATCGCAGGCACCGATGCGGTGCGCTTTGATATCGATCCCTCGACCGGCACCTTGTCGTGTCGTCAGCCACCCGACACCGCACACTCCTGTGATGCCGTTGGCAACCACGCCACACACCACTGCTGATATGATCGAGAGGGCATATCGGAAGGGAACGAGCCCGGTTGAGTGTCATGCAAGAATTCTACAAGAAGGCGCTGTTTGCGCTAATCCTTCTTCTGATTGCCGATGCGCTGATAGCCTGTTTTTGCATCGATCAAAGCTACCCGTCCGCTTCGCTTATTCCGCAGGAACGAGGGGGAGTGCGTTGGCGCATGGTCACCGACACGGACGCCACACGGGGAGGCACGTCGACCATTCGCGTTCTCGAAACAGGGCAGCAGTCGCTTCGCTTTGACTTCAGAATCACGAGTGCCGTGAATTACCCATTTGTTGCGGCGGAATTGCTGCTGGAAGATAAGCAAGGCAATGCTGTGCCGGCGGATTTGTCGAGGTACACCACCGTCACATTCCTGGCCAAATGTGCGCCCGCGAACCCACTGCTTTTCAGCATACTGACATTCGACGCGAGGGTTTCGAAGCCGGGCGAGTTTCGTAGCTACCCATCGCCGGAAACCCACTTTTCCTGCAGCGAGCGGGGGACGCCGGTGTCGCTGGATTTGACGCGCCTCGCCATTCCTCCGTGGTGGTTCAGTGCGTACAAGGTCGACCCGTCGCCCGAGTCCTATGATCTGGGACAGGTTGCCAAGTTCGTGTTCGGTGTCAGCCGTCATAGCCCGCGTGAAGTCGATTCCCACGTCGAGATCAGCGAGGTCACGCTGCACGGCCGCGATTATCGCTACCTCGTCGCGCTGGCAGTGATCCAGGTAATTGGCTGGGGCACATTCGGCGTCTGGTTCGCCCGAGCGTACTCCCGTGCTCTTGCCGCAAGCCTGGAATCGCATCTGAGAAATGACTTGCCTTTCGTGGCATACCATAAATTGACCTTGGAACCGTTCAAGGACAAGGAAAAGGCTGCCATCCTGCAGTTCATCGGCACCCATTACACGGACCCTCAACTGGACATGCGCAGCATGGCCGCACGGATAGGAGCGAACCGTAAGAAAATCAACGAGATCCTGAAAATGGAACTCGGCATGACCTTCAGGGACTACGTCAATAAATTGAGGCTGGCGGAAGCTGCGAGACTTCTGACAGGCAAAGCCAATAAGCCCATAGTAGAAATTGCATATTCGGTCGGTTATGCCAATGTCTCGCATTTCAACAAACTGTTCAAGGAAGAGTACGGCTGCACGCCCAAGGCGTTCCGGAGCCTCGCACCCCAACCGGAAGCGCCGTCCGTGCACGATCTGGTGGGACCGTCAAGCCAGTAGGACTGGCGGAAGTTCGACTGCGATGCGCTGAGCGTCAGTGACGATCCTGCCACATGTTTGCCATGTCCGTCTGCAACGAAAAATGTCCAGAGCTGCACGCCGGCGCGCTCGCGAGAGCCATCATTATGCATGGCCGCCAGGTCGACGGACCATGTCTTCCATTGCTTGGTCAACGAACAAGGTGTACCACGAACCCTTCACATGTGCTGGACCTTGTCCTACACGCACACGGCTTGATCGCTGTATGTTGCGTCGCAACACCACGTCAAAATCACTAAAACACATTCGAGATTCGATCATCCATCCAGGAGTCAAAATGTTAAACGTGATACTCGATACGTGGTCGAGCCTGGCGCAATCCCCGTGGACCGGTCAACCCAACTGGCTGGGGTACGCAGCTCCTGCTCCCTCGGGCGCCGGCGGTAACTTCATCTCGCAACGCTATGATGCCGATGAAGGATCGCTGCACTACAAACTGTTCATTCCCAGCGGACAAACCGGCGAGCCATTGCCGTTGATCGTGATGCTCCACGGCGGCGGGCAGGATGCCGACGACTTTGCGCTCGGTACGGGCATGAATGAGCTGGCCGAGTTGCACAAATGCTACGTGGTCTATCCCAAGCAGTCGATCAGCGCCAACTGGAGTATGTGCTGGAACTGGTTTGAGGAAAGTCATCACCAGCGCGGTCGGGGCGAGCCAGCGCTGATTGCCGGTATCACGCGCAAAATCATTGCAGAACACGCGATCGACGAGACGCGCGTGTACGTCGCCGGTCTTTCCGCCGGCGGGGCCATGGCCGTCGTCCTGGGACGAACCTATCCCGAATTGTTCGCCGCGGTCGGCTGCCACTCCGGCCTCGCACACGGCTGTGCGACCGACTCCTACAGCGCAATGCAGGCCATGAAGGACGGCGTCGATGCGAGCGCGATATCCCATCCCGCATCGGCAACTGACGTAACTGATGTACCTGTCATCGTATTCCATGGTGATTCGGACTGTACGGTTCACCCCAGCAATAGCGAGTGCATCGTGCAACAATTCCTCGCCAGTCACGCAGCACAGGTTCGGCATGAACAGATGGACCTATCCGTGTCGAGGGAAGCAGGAAGAGCAGGTGGGCGTGCGTTCGTCAGACACGTTCACAAAGGAAAAGCCGGGCGTGTCGTCGCCGAGCACTGGACCATCAAGGGAAGCGGGCACGCCTGGTCGGGTGGTACCAGGCGCGGCAGCTATGCCGACGAAAGCGGGCCGAACGCCAGCCGGGAGATGCTGCGGTTTTTCCTGCAGCGCCGGCGGACGCGCCATCTCTCATGATCGGGAAGCAGGGCAGGGGCCGGCTGGACGCGTGGGGGCTGGCCTCTCGTTAATTGTACCTGCCGCACAGAAATGTTTCGCAATCACGTAACATTTTCAGTATATTGTTCGCCGGTAAATACGACGGCGAACCGTGCATGAACCTACGACCTGCCCGCGCAATGACGATCGTCCAGTCCCTCGTGGGATTGCTCCTGATCCTGACGCCGGTATTGCTTATATGGCAACAATTCGGCATGACGCGTGTCCTCGAGATCTCGCCCAGCCATCCATACGGCGTCACCATCACCGATGATCGTTATGAAAAAGGCAATTCCGTTTCGTCGCTGGAGCGTACCAGGGATGCCCTTGTCATGCACTGCACGCTGCGCCCGGGTTACAACTGGCCGTTTTGCAAGATCCAGTTTCACATGGGCCGGGGAAGCAAGGGGATCGACTTCAGCCAGTTCGACACGGTGACGTTCGACATGACATATTCCGGTGCGACGCCGAGAAAGATCAGGCTCCACCTGACGAATTTCGAACCGGAGTTCTCGAACGTCGATGACTGGAATTCGCAGCGGTACAACTCGGTCGAATTCGACGTGCCGACCCAATCCACTTTCACGTTTCCGCTCAATGTCGTGCGCACCGCGGACTGGTGGATCACTTCGCACAACGTCCCGCTGGAGAAAACCTATACCCGGCTCGATAACGTGACGGCGATAGAGATCTCGACCGGATCGGTCGCGCTCGGCCAGCCGATCGTGATCGAATTGCGCTCGATCCGATTCCGTGGCAAATGGATCTCGGATACCAAACTGCTCATGTACCTGATAGGCGCATGGATCGGCTGCGGCATCCTGGGCTTGTCGCTGAGCCTGTTGCATGCCCGTACGCGGCTCTCGGCCAGCAATTCGCGCCTCGAAACGCTGGCGGCCATCAACAAGGCGCTGGAACTGGAAGCGCGCGACCTGGCCGACCAGGCCCATACCGACCCGCTGACCGGCGCCCTGAACCGGCAGGGCCTCAGGGCGGCGCTGATGAAGCGCCTGCATGCGTCCGGCCACGTCGACGAGGAGATGGCGGTCGTCTTCGTCGATATCGACCACTTCAAGCAGATCAACGATCGCCATGGCCACGACGCCGGCGACGACGTGTTGCGCCGCTTCGCCGCCGTCATCCGGAAAGTCGTGCGTTCGAGCGACAAGCTGGTCCGTTGGGGCGGTGAAGAATTCCTGCTCCTGTGCCCGGACACCACCCGCGAGCACGCCGCGACGATGGCGGAAAAGCTGCGCGGCGCGCTGCCGGCGCAGGCGTGGCCGCACGGGTTGCGCGTCACGTCATCGTTCGGCGTGACGTCGCTCAAGCCGGAAGAAGATATCGGGGCCGCGATCAAGCGGGCCGACGGCGCGCTGTACGTCGCCAAGGCGAATGGCCGCAACCGGGTCGAGGTTGCCTGAGCGGCGTCAACC
>Ga0105241_10004662_pt1 | contig 10131 bp, 10 predicted proteins | sample KBSC64metaG_FD_80422 | JGI IMG/M metagenome (GOLD analysis project Ga0105241, IMG submission 80422) | Corn rhizosphere microbial communities from Kellogg Biological Station, Michigan, USA - KBS C6-4 metaG | ecosystem: Host-associated > Plants > Roots > Rhizosphere > Soil | place: Michigan, USA...
CCGGCTCGGTCCGGAAAAGCGACCCGAACAGCTTCGGATCGTCCGACACCGAGGCCGAATAGGTTTCGAAGGCTTCGAAGATGCTCGTCGTCAGCACCCCGCCGAAGTCGGTGAGGACGGCGCGGGGTGTGGTGCTCATGCCGACTCCTGGGGTGACTCCTGGGGTGACTTCACGGGTGACTCGACGGGTGATTCCAGGGGTGCGAACCGCGGGGGGCGGCGCTCCAGGTAGCTGTGCACGCCCTCCGCGGCGTCCGGGTGCCGGAACGAGTCGTGCATCAGCTGGGTGGACAGGGCGACCGCCGTCGGCAGATCCGAATCCATGGCCTGGTACACCTGCTGCTTGATCAGCGCCATCGACTGCGGCGAGCAGTTCTCGGCCAGGTCGGCCGCGTAGGCCAGCGTCGTGGACAGCAGCGATTCGGCCGGCAGCACCCGGTCGACCAGGCCCATGGCCAGCGCCTCGTCGCCGAGCACCACCCGCGCCGACATGAGCAGATCCAGCGCCCGGCTCTGCCCCACCAGCCGGGGCAGCAGCCACGCGCTCCCGTACTCGGCGATCAGCCCGCGGCGCGCGAAGGCCGTCGTGAACTTGGCCTCCGGCGTCGTGAACCGCAGATCGCAGTACAGCGCCTGCACGAACCCGAGCCCGGCCGTCGGGCCGTTGATCGCCGCGATCAGGGGCTTGCGGAAGGCCAGCGGCCGGTGACGGGGCTGGGCCCGGTCCTGGGAGATGGTGTCCGGATCGACACGGCCGAGCTGCGACAGCTCCTCCATGTCGGCCCCGGCGCAGAACCCGCGTCCCGCGCCGGTGACCACCACCACCCGCACCTCCGGATCGGCCTCCGCCTCGTCGAGCAGCGCGAAGTACCGCTCCTCCAGCGGGAGGTTCCAGGCGTTCAGCCGCTCCGGCCGGTTGAGGGTGAGCAGCAGGACCGCGCCGTGCCGCTCGGCCAGGACCAGCTCGGGTGCGTCAGTGTTCTGGGTCATGGCGGGTGTCAGTCCTTCGGCCCGCCGGCCGCGTAGATGACCTGGCCGGAGACGAACCCGGCGTCCTCGCGAACCAGGAACGAGGCCACGGCCGCGATGTCCTCGGGCTTGCCGGAGCGGCCGACCGGGATCTGGCTGATCGCCACCTCGCGGAACACGTCGAAGTCGACCCCCATCCGGGCCGCGGTGGCCTTGGTCATGTCGGTCTCGATGAAGCCCGGCGCGATCGCGTTGGCGGTGACGCCGAACTTGCCCAGCTCGATCGCCAGCGTCTTGGTGAAGCCCTGCATCCCGGCCTTGGCCGCGGCGTAGTTCGCCTGGCCGCGGTTGCCCAGCGCCGAGGTGCTCGACAGGTTCACGATCCGGCCGAAGCCGGCGTCCACCATGTGCTTCTGCGCGGCCCGCGTCATCAGGAACGCGCCGCGCAGGTGGACGTTCATCACCGCGTCCCAGTCGCCGACGGTCATCTTGAACAGCAGGTTGTCGCGCAGGATTCCGGCGTTGTTGACCAGGATGGTGGGCGCGCCGAGCTCGGCGGCGACGCGCGTCACCGCGGCGGCCACCTGCTCCTCGTCGGAGACGTCGCAGCCCACGGCCAGAGCCTTGCCGCCGGCCTTGGTGATCGCCGCGACGGTGTCCGCGCACGCGGTCTCGTCCAGGTCGACGACGGCGACCGCGTGCCCGTCGGCGGCCAGCCGGGCGGCGACGGCCGCGCCGATGCCGCGCGCGGCCCCGGTGACGATCGCGGTGCGCGGGGTGTCGGTGGTGGTGTCGGTGGTGGGGCCCGTCATGTCAGCGTCCTTAGTGCCTTGGCGATCAGGGAGTCGATCTGGTCGGTGGTCGGGGCGAATGCGGCGGCGCGGTTGCGCGGCTCGTCCTGGATGCGGCGCAGCACGCCCTCGGCGATGATGGCGATCTTCCACAGGCCCAGCGCGTGCCAGAAGGCCAGCGCGGCGCCGTCCCGGCCGCTGGCCTGGAGGTAGGCCGCGGCCATCTCCTCGCGGTCCGGGAAGCCGGGCATCGGGGAGAAGCTCAGCAGGCCCTCGCCCGCCTCGCCGGCGGCCGGCCAGTACGCCAGCAGCGTGCCGACGTCGGCCAGCGGATCGCCGAGCGTGCACAGCTCCCAGTCCAGGACCGAGGCGACCGAGCCGTCCTCGGGGGAGACGATCACGTTGCGCATGTGGAAGTCGCCGTGCACGAGGGTGAGCTCGCGCTGCGCCGGTATCGCGGCGGCCAGGCGCGCGGTCAGCGTGTCCAGATCCGCGGACTCGCGGGTCTTCGAGTGCTGCCACTGCGTCGTCCAGCGCTTGAGCTGGCGCTCGGCGTACGGCTTGTGGCTGGCCAGGTCGACCAGGCCGGTCTTGTCCAGGTCGACGGCGTGCACCGGCGCCAGGGCGCGGGCGATCGACAGGCCGACGGCGTGCCGGGTCGGCTCGGCGACGCCGTCGACGACCTGCTTGCGGTCCAGCACCAGGCCGTCGACGAACTCCATCAGCACCATCGGGACGCCGTCGGCGCTCCACACGCCGAAGACGTGCGGAACCGGGACGCCGGAGTCCTGCAACGCGGTCAGGATGCGCGCCTCGCGGGCCACGTCGTGCGCCGAGGCCAGCAGGTGGCCCAGCGGCGGGCGCCGCAGGATCCAGCGCCGGTCCGGACGGCCGCTGGCGTCGGTGACGGCGTAGGTCAGGTTCGACTGCCCGACGCCGACCCGGGTCAGGGCCAGCGGGAGCTCGTGCTCGATCCCCGACTCGGCAAGCCACCCCGAGACCAGCCCGGGCAGCTCGTCCGGGGCGGGACCGGTGGAGGATTCAGACACCGGCCTGCCCCAGCAGCGCGCCGCCGTCGATGACCAGCGTCTCGCCGGTGATCCAGGCGGCGGCGTCGGAGGCCAGGAAAGCCACGGCCGAGGCCACGTCCTCCGGCTCGCCGATCCGGCCCAGCGGGTAGGAGGCGGCGACTTCTGCCTCGCGCTCGAACAGGGCCGCGGCCAGTTTGGTGCGCACCACCGCCGGCGCGACGCCGTTGACCCGCACCTTCGGCGCCAGCTCCAGCGCCAGCTGCTTGGTGACGTGGATCAGCGCGGCCTTGCTGGCGTTGTAGACGCCGAGGTTCTCCGCGACGTGGATGCCGCCGATCGAGGCGGTGTTCACCACCGCGCCGCCGTGCTCGCCCATCCATGCTTTCACCGCGAGGGAGGTCCACAGGATCGGGCCCCACAGGTTGGTGTCCAGGGTCTTGGCGAAGCGGCTCTTCTCGATGTCGATCAGGGGGCCGTACGCCGGGTTGGTGCCGGCGTTGTTGACCAGGATGTCCAGACTGCCGAAACGCTCGATCGCGAAGGCCACGCAGGTGCGCGCGGCGTCCTCGTCGGTGGCGTGCGCCTGGTAGCCGATCGCGGTGCCGGGGCCCTCGACCTGCTTGGCCGCCTCCTCGGCGTGCTCCTTGGTGCGCGAGGTGAGGACGACGTTCGCGCCGCCGGCGGCCAGCGTCTGCGCGATCGCCAGGCCGATGCCGCGCGAGGCACCGGTGACGATGGCCGTGCGGCCGTTCAGCGTGGGGATGAAGGGGCTGGTCATGAGCTGAGGGGACTCCTGGTTTCGGGGCGGGGGAGGGTTCTGTCGGCCGGGCCGGCAAACCCTCAGTTCCGGTACTTGGCGAGCTCGATCTTCGCGATGGCCCGCTTGTGGACCTCGTCCGGACCGTCGGCCAGCCGCAGCGTCCGCAGGTGGGCCCAGGCCCAGGCCAGCGGGAAGTCGTCGGTGACGCCGGCGCCGCCGTGCACCTGGATCGCGCGGTCGATGATGCGCAGCGCCATGTCCGGAGCGGCGACCTTGATGGCGGCGATCTCGGTGCGCGCGGCCTTGTTGCCGACCGTGTCCATCATCCAGGCGGCCTTCAGCGTCAGCAGCCGCGTCTGCTCGATGTCGATGCGCGCCTCGGCGATCCAGTCCTGGATGTTGGCGCGCTCGGCGAGCGGGCGGCCGAAGGTGACGCGGTCGGTGGCGCGCCGGCACATCAGTTCCAGTGCGCGCTCGGCCATGCCGATGGTGCGCATGCAGTGGTGGATGCGACCGGGGCCGAGCCGGGCCTGGCTGATGGCGAAGCCCTCGCCCTCGCCCTTGAGCAGGTCCTCGGCGGGGACGAAGACGTCCTCGAAGGTGATCTCGGCGTGCCCCTCGCGGTCCTGGTAGCCGAACACCGGCAGCGAGCGCACGATCGTCACGCCCGGCGCGTCCAGCGGCACGACCATCATCGACTGCTGACGGTGCGGCGGGCCTGAAGGCTCGGTCTTGCCCATGACGATCAGCACGCGGCAGTTCTTGTGCATCGCGTTGGACGTGAACCACTTGCGGCCGTTGAGGACGTAGCCGCCGCGGGCGTCGTCGCGCACCATGCGCATCTCGATGTTCGTGGCGTCCGAGGAGGCCACGGCCGGCTCGGTCATCGCGAAGCCGGAGCGGATCTCGCCGTCCAGCAGCGGCTTGAGCCACTTCTCCTTGTGCGCGTCGGACCCGAAGAGCGTGAGCACTTCCATGTTGCCGGTGTCCGGGGCCGCGCAGTTGGTGGCCTCCGGCGCCAGGTGGCTGCGGCCCATGATCTCGGCCAGCGGCGCGTACTCGAAGTTGGTCAGGCCCGGGCCCCATTCGGCGTGCGGGTGGAAGAGGTTCCACAGCCCGCGCTTCTTGGCTTCGGTCTTCAGCTCCTCGATGACCGCGGGCTGGTGGTGCGGGTCCCCGGAGGCGCGCATCTGCTCCTCGTAGACCTCTTCGGCGGGGTAGACCTGCTCGTCCATGAAGGCGAGGAGATCGTCCTGGTAGCGCTTTGCGCGGTCGGAGACAGCGAACATGGTTCCGGTATAGTTGAGCTCGGCGTCAAGTTCAAGTAGGGAGACGGCGTTTCGCTATGGGGAAGCCTGAGGTTCGCGTCACACCCCGCAGCGCGCGGGGTATCCGCACACGCACCGCGCTGGTCGCGGCGGCGCGCGTGGTCTTCGAGCGCGACGGGTACCTGGACGCCCGGTTGGCGGACATCTCCGCCGAGGCCGGCGTCGCGTCGGGTTCGCTCTACACCTACTTCGAGGGCAAAGAGGAGATCTTCCGCGCGGTCGCCGAGCAGGTGGCCGAGGAGATGGTCCACCCGCATCTGCGGGCCCGGACCGGGGTCACCGATCCACGTGAGCTGATCGACCTGGCGAACCGCGAATACCTGCGCGCGTACAAGAAGAACGCGAAGCTGATGGGGCTCTTCGAGCAGGTCTCGCAGGTCGACGAGGATTTCCGCGCGGTGCGGATCGAGCGAGCGGATGCCTTCGTGCAGCGCAACGCGAAGATGATCCGGACGCTGCAGGAGGCCGGGGCCGCGGACGCCGAGATGGATCCGCTGCTGACGGCGCACGCGCTGTCGGGGATGGTGTCGCGGATGGCGTACGTGGCGTACGTGCAGAAGGCGCCGATGCCGTTCGAGCGGCTGGTGGAGACGCTGAACCGGATCTGGATCAAGGCGCTCGGCCTGGAGCCTGTCGGCGGCCCCGCATAGGGTCCGGGCGTGGGCTATAACACCGACTTCCAGGGCGCTGTCACGATCGTGCCGCCGCTCAACAAGCACGAGATCGGGTATCTGCGGCGCTTCGCGAGCACTCGGCGCATGGACCGCACGCTCGGCCCGTACTACTGCGGGAAGGGCTACGCCGGGCAGGACCGGGAGCCGGACATCCTCGACTACAACAAGCCGGGATTCGACCAGCCCGGCCTGTGGTGCAAGTGGGAGCCGACGGACGACGGCGCGCGGATTCAGTGGAACCAGCAGGAGAAGTTCTACGACGCCGATGACTGGATGGAATACGTGATCACCACGTTCCTCATGCCGGAGGCGCACCTCGCCGAGGAGTTGGCCTCGCCGGCCGAAGGCCGTTACTACGCCCCGGAGTTCGCGCATTTCACGTTCGACCACACGGTGAACGGCACGATCCGTGCGGAGGGCGAGGAGGACGACGACGTCTGGACGATCGAGGTGACCGACAACGAGGTGGTCGTGCTCTACCCGCCGGACTGAGAAGCCGGGCGCCGGGACCCGTGAGGAGTCCCGGCGCCGAAACGGTCAGCTCGCCGGCAGGTCGACGAGTTCCGCGAGCCGCCGCCGGTGCCGCGCCGGGCTTCCCAGCGCGATCGACGCGCTCTTGGCCCGCTTCAGATACAGGTGCGCGGGGTGCTCCCAGGTGAAGCCGATGCCGCCGTGCATCTGCACGCATTCCTCGGCGGCCTGGACCGCGACCGCCGAGCAGTGCGCCTGCGCGACCGCGACGGCGATCTCCCGCTCCGTGCCGGTGGCCGAGACCGCATAGCGCGCGACCGCGCGGGCCTGCGCGATCTGCACCCACAGCTGCGCCAGCCGGTGCTTGAGGCCTTGGTAGGAACCGACCGAGCGGCCGAACTGGTGCCTGGTCTTCACGTACTCGACCGTGGTCTTCAAGCACTGCTCGGCCAGGCCGAGCTGCTCGGAGGCGAGGATCGCCGCCCCGCTCAGCAGCGCCTGCGAGAGCGGTTCGTAGCGGATCGTGAGCAGCCGGCCGGGGGTGTCGTCGAACTCGACGTCGCTCAGGACGCGCGTCATGTCCAGCGTGGTGGTCGGGGTGATCCGCGTGTCCGCGGCCTGGACCACGTAGATCGAGCCGTCGGAGGGGACCAGCAGGACGTCGGCGGTCTGAGCGCCGGCGACGCTGGTGACCTTGCCGGTGAGCCTGGCTTCGTGCGGTTCCTCGCGCGGCGGCCACGGGGTGACCGAGACCCGGCTCTTGTAGGTCGTGTCGGGCGAGCGGGTGAAGGGGATCGCGATCACCGCGGTCACCTCGCCGGAAGCGATGCGCCGCAGCAGGTCGTCGGCCGCAGCCGCGGTGCCGTTGCCGCTCTCCCGGGCGGCCAGCAGCAGTTCGGTGGCCATCAGGTTGCCCAGGAACGGGACCGGCGCGACGGCCTTGCCCAGTTCCTCGGCGACCACCGCCGCCTCGCGCAGCGAAGCACCGGCGCCGCCGAGATCCTCGGGGATCAGCAGCCCGGCCGCGCCGATCCCGGTGCCGAGCGCCTTCCACAGCTCCGCGTCGTACGGTTCGGCCGTCTCGGTGCGGGCCAGGACCGCGGACCACGGCGCGCGGTCGGCGAGCAGGTCGGCGACGGCGGTGCGCAGCTCTTCTTGGTCTTGCGAGTAGAGGAGTTCGTCGCTCACCGGGGGAGGTCCTTCCACGCGACGTCCTTGTCGGCCCGGATCTCGCCGGGCAGGCCCAGGACGCGTTCGGCGATGATGTTCAGCAGGATCTCCGAGGTGCCGCCCTCGATGGAGTTCCCCTTGGCGCGCAGGTAGCGGTAGCCGGGGGAGCGGCCGACGAAGTCGACGGTGTCGGGCCGGCGCATGGTCCAGTCGTCGTAGCGCAGCGCGTCCTCGCCGAGCAGTTCCAGCTCCAGGCTCGAGATCTGCTGGTTGAGCGTGGCGAAGGCGTACTTCGCCGCCGAGCCCTCGGGTCCGGGCTGGCCGGCGGCGAGCTGCGCCGACAGCCGTTGCGCGGTCAGGCGCGCGGCCTCGGCGGCCACCCAGAGCGTCATCAGGCGGTCGTGCAGCGAGGAGTCGCGGATCTTCTCGTTCTGCCGCCAGGCCTGGGCCAGCACGCCGATCATCCCGGACTCGCGCGGCGAGGCCCCGCCGCCGATCGCGACGCGCTCGTTCATCAGCGTGGTCTGCGCGACCTTCCAGCCCTCGCCGACCGCGCCGAGCCGCTGGGCGTCGGGGATGCGGACGTCGGTGAGGAAGACCTCGTTGAACTCGGCCTCGCCGGTGATCTGCCGCAGCGGCCGGACCTCGACGCCGGGCGCGGTCATGTCCAGCACGAAGTACGTCATGCCCTGGTGCTTGGGCACATCCGGATCGGTGCGGGTGACCAGGATCGCCCAGCGCGCCTCGTGCGCCATGGACGTCCAGACCTTCTGGCCGTTGACGACCCAGTCGTCGCCGTCGCGCACGGCCCGGGTGGCCAGCGCCGCGAGGTCGGAGCCGGCGCCGGGCTCGGAGAAGAGCTGGCACCACACCTCCTCGCCGCACCACAGCGGCCGCAGCCAGCGCTGCTTCTGCTCCTCGCTGCCGAAGCCGAGGATGGTCGGCGCGGCCATCCCCAGCCCGATGCCGATGCGCCGCGGCTCGTTGTCCGGCGCACCGGCCGCGGCGAACGCCTTCTCGGCGGTCGGCTGCAGCCCGCGCGGCAGGCCGAGGCCGCCGAGGCCTTCGGGATAGTGGAGCCAGGCCAGGCCGGCGTCGAAGCGGGCCCGGAGGAAGTCGAGTCTGTCGGTGGTGCTGGGGTCATGAGTGGCCAGGAAGTCCTGGACGCGGCTCTCGAGGTCGTGCTGGGTGATCAATGGCGGCACCCTTGCTTTCCAACCGGTCGGTAACTGTCCGCTCAGTATTGTCCTGGCTGGGGTGGTGTCAACAGGGGTGATCAATTTCAGCACTCATGATCGGCCCACCACGCTCTGGCGGCGGCGAGCAGGTGGCGGCGCACCGTGGCCACGTGCGGGTTGGCCGATCCGCCGGGGCGGCGTACCAGGTAGGCGGTGTTGAGCGGGGCCTCGTCGGGCTCGTGGAGCAGGATCAGGGCTTTGTTGTCCAGCTCGGCGCGGCACAGGTACTTCGGCAGGACCGTCCAGCCGGCTCCGGCGATCACGGCGGTGCGGATGCCGCGCAGGTCGGGGATCGTGGTCAGCTGTGTCGAGGTGGCGGGGTGGTCGTTGAAGACGTAGCGCCAGTAGCGGCGGATGATCGGGAGATCGGCGTCGTAGGCGATGAGCGGGACGTCGGCCAGCGCTGCCGGAAGTGCCCTGCCCTCCAGCCTTTCGGCCCACGCCGGTGCCGCCACGAGGACGAACTCCTCGTCGGCGAAGGGTTCTGAGATCAGGCTTCTGCTCGTCGGCCGCCTGGTGGAGATCACCAGATCGTGGCGGCCGGCGCGGAGTTCGTCCAGCAGGTCGTCGGTCAGGCCGGTGGTGACGCGGAGCTGGACGCCGTCGGCGATCAGCGGGGCGATCAGTCCCATGCCCACCGCGCCGAGGAACTCTGCCGGACCGGCCAGGTGCACCGGTTCGACGGCCGGTGTGTCGGCGTCGTCGGTGAGGCCGGACAGGTGGTCCAGCGGCGAGGCGACCTGGGCCGCGAGCTCGTCGGCGTACGGCAGCGGGACGACGCCGCGGGCCCGGCGCTCGAACAGCTCGCGGCCGAGGCGGGTCTCCAGCGCGCGGATCTGCGTGGTGACCGTCGACTGGGACAGGCCGAGCAGGTGCGCCGCTGCGGTGAAGGAGCCGGAGCGGTGCACCGCGAGGAACGTGCGCAGCTGGTTGAGGTCCAGGGGGTCGGCCATGGGGCGAGGCTACCCCGACTCATCGGAAAATCGATACTCGGTATCGGAGTGCCCATTGGTCTCGATAAGTTCACCAGGTTTAGTGTTTTGCGCATGGCGAAGATCCTGATGGTTCTGACCGGTGCCGACTCCTGGACGCTGAAGGACGGCACGAAGCATCCGACCGGCTTCTGGGCCGAGGAGGCCGTGGTGCCCTACCAGGCGCTGAAGGCCGCCGGCCACGAGGTGGCGGTCGCGACCCCCGGCGGCGTGGTGCCGACCCCGGACGCCGGCAGCCTGTCGGCGCAGTTCACCGGCGGTGAGGGCGGCGCGCGGCAGATGGCCGACGCGGTGGCGGCGATGTCCGAGCTGCGCAGCCCGATCGCGTTGGCCGAGGTGTCCCTCGACGACTACGACGCCGTGTTCTACCCCGGCGGCCACGGTCCGATGGAGGACCTGGCGGTCGACGCCGACTCCGGCCGGCTGCTCACCGCGGCGCTGGCCTCCGGCAAGCCGCTCGCGGTGGTCTGCCACGGTCCGGCCGCGCTGCTGGCCGCGAAGGGCGCGGACGGCACCTCGTCCTTCGCGGGCTACCGCATCGCCGCGTTCACGAACGAGGAGGAGGTCCAGGGCGGCCTCGCCGACAAGGCGAAGTGGCTGCTGGAGGACCGCCTGCGCGCCGACGGCGTGATGGTCGACAAGGCCGCGCCGTGGACGCCGCACGTGGTCGTGGACCGGAACCTGATCACCGGGCAGAACCCGATGTC
>Ga0105241_10004663_pt1 | contig 10131 bp, 8 predicted proteins | sample KBSC64metaG_FD_80422 | JGI IMG/M metagenome (GOLD analysis project Ga0105241, IMG submission 80422) | Corn rhizosphere microbial communities from Kellogg Biological Station, Michigan, USA - KBS C6-4 metaG | ecosystem: Host-associated > Plants > Roots > Rhizosphere > Soil | place: Michigan, USA...
ACAGCTTGAGCAATTCCTCGACGCGTCGTTTATATCTTCGGCTGGAGGTCAGTTTCGTTCCGTTCTGCAACACGATCTCATACTCGCCTTTGAACAGCGGCCGCAGTTCTCCGATTCGTTTCACGTTGACGATCGCCGCGTGACGAAGGCGCAGAAACTCTTCCGGATTCAGTTTTGTTTCCAGGCTCGTCAGTGTCTCACGAATCAGGTGTGTTTCGCGGCCTGCGTGCAGACTGACGTAGTTATCGGCGGATTCGATCCAGTCGATCTCGCTCACCGGCAGGAAGAAGATCCGTCCTTTCGACTTTACGACGAGTCGATCGAGATAGCGCGCGCCGGGCTTTATGCTTTCCAACAACGCTTTCAAGTTTTCGTTGATAGCAGCGGTGGTGCTTCGTTGAATCTGCATGAGGGCGCGTTGAAATGCCTTTTGAAAACGCTCGGTGTCGAATGGCTTCAAGAGGTAATCAACCGCGTTCACGTCAAACGCCTGCAACGCATATTTATCGTAAGCAGTGACGAAGATCACCGCAGGCACAACGCCGACGCCCACGGCGTGCATCACTTCGAAACCACTCATGCCCGGCATCTGCACGTCGAGGAAGAGCACGTCGGGCGCGAGCTCGCGAATCGTTTCCACCGCTTCGAGACCGTCGCCGCACTCAGCCACGATCTGCACCGCCAGTTCACGCGCGAGTTGCGTGCGAATGCCTTCGCGCGCGATGGGTTCGTCGTCGACGATTACGACTCGCGTTTTTTGTTCGTTAACGGCCATTGAGTGGAATCATGATCGTTACCTCTACGCCGCGTTTGCCGGGTAAGTTGCGGATGTCGAATGAGTGTGAGGCGCCGTAAAGCTGCCGCAAACGGGCTTCGGTATTCGTCAGGCCTATGCCTTTCTTGAACGAGCCATCGAGACCCGGACCGTCGTCACTGACTTGCAGACGAAGATTTGGACCATCGGGCGCTGCCCGCAGATGAATCGTTCCGTTGCCAGGCTGCGAAGCAATTCCGTGCCTGATCGCGTTCTCGACGAGTGGTTGCAGGATCAGGTTCGGCACTTGCACGTCGAGCGCGGCTGGTTGCACATCGATGTTGACCGTAAGCCTGTCTTGAAAGCGCGTCTGTTCGATTTCGAGATAGCCACGCAGAAAATCGAGTTCCTGTTTGAGCGGCACCATGTGACTGCCGGTGCTGTCGAGCGTGATGCGCAGCAGATCGCTCAGGCGAATCAACATGCGGTTCGCGAGGTTCGCGTCGCGCATCATCAGCACGGAGATCGTGTGCAGCGTGTTGAAGAGAAAATGCGGGTGCAACTGCATCTTGAGGTTTTGCAGTTCGGCCTGCGCAAGGCGGCCTTCCAGCTCGACCGAACGTATCTCGCGCTCGCGATATTTCTGATAGTAGTCGTACGCGTAATGACCGCAAACGATCAAGGCGTAGACGACGATGTTGGGAAGCGTTTCGAGGGCGATCGCAGGGAGAAGTATTCGCCGTCTTTGCAGCATTTCCGCCGCGGGCACGCCACGAAGGAAATCGATTGAGTAAGCCAGGGAAAACTCAATCGTGGCTTGCAGCGGCGCGATTAGCAAACCGAAAGCGATCAGCGCCAACACGCTTTTCGTCGCATCACGTTGGAGATCGAACCGGCGAGCGAACCAGATCACGAGCGGCACAAGTGCGGCCCAGACGTACCAGTAAACAAACTCGAACCCGAACTGGCGGACCCAATCGATCGGCTGTTGTCGGCCCGCGGCAGCCAGGATGCTCCGCGCGCCGTAAATCAACGCGATGAACGTCGCACACGACACGATCAGGATGAAGAGCTTGCGCGAAGAGTAGGGTTTTGTTTGCGCGGTGAACAAGAGGTCAGGTCCTGGCTTCCGACTGTCGCTTCGCGACGAAGAACGAGATCACCGTCGCGTAGATCAAGCCGAAGACGATCGTGCCGATGAATATGCCGGCAAACGCCTGGACCATCACCATCCACGCGGGCATCGTCGCCGCGCCGGGTTCAGCGCCCATCCAGCGCGTGCCGACCAGGAGCACGACGCAAACAAAGAACAGTGTTGCGGTTATCGCGCAGACAACGGCAATCAACGCGCCCGTCTTCACCGCTTCTTTGAAAAGCGGCTTCTCGCCTTTTTCGCGTTCGAGCGCCTTCACGCCGAGGAAGATCATGACGAAGAGCAGGACGTTGTAAAAGATCGGGGTGCCGGGTTGCACGATCAGGGATTGCGGATTTGAGATGAGCGTGTGGGTAACGAGCACCCACGCGATCAGGCCGAGCGCCGTCAACAAACCGTACTTCAGGGGGATTTTCATCGGGTGTTTACTCCCATGCCGGTTTGGGCTGCTGCTGCGCGTCCTGAAGATACGGCGCCCAAACAAGCGTTAGTAGTTTGACGTTGATGTTTGCCTTCGTTGGCTTGAGACTGACTTTGTCGAGTTGCTCCGACTGTGGATCGAACGAAGTTTTAAGAGTTTCAGTTTCCGCGTTGAACTGCGCTTCGAGATCGGCGAGTCGTTGCGTGACTGCAGCGACGTTGTCTTCCGCGCGATCGACGTCGTCTGCTTCGCGCATCGTTCGACTAACGCCGCGCGCCGCGGTCGTGGCGCGTCCGAGCGTGGACATGCTGACGCGCTTGCGGCCCATGAACGATGAGAGCAGCGTTGCGCCAAACGAGATCGCCGTTTGTAGTTTCTGATCTTTCGCTTGTTCCGCTTCACGTGCGACCGACTGTTCGGCGCGGCGTTTTTTGTCTTCGAGCTGCGCAAACTTCGGCGCGTATTTCTGGCGTAACTTCTCGACCTGCGCGTCGCGTTGCTCGCGTGCGAGCTGTTGCAGACGAACGCGGAAGTCGCGTTCCGATTCGCCGGGATTGGAAACGAGCTCGAGGCTCGGACTTTCGAAGAGTTCGAGTCGTTGGTTTTGATAGAGCCAGCTCGCGAAATCTTTGCGCCAGGTGGCGTAGCTCTTTGGTTTCGCGGCTTTCGGCGGCAACTCGCCGAATTGCGCGCCGGGTTGCGGCGTGGATTCGAGATCTTCGACCGGCAGATCGATCGGCTTCGCGTCGGTCCAGTCGAGATCAATTGGACCATCGCCGAACGGCGCGAGCAGTGTGAGTGTTTGGGTGAGATCGATTGTTTTCGACTTGCTGTAGTGGATCTCAGCGTGGCCGAGCAGCATCGGTTGATAGAAAACGTTGCCTGCTGAACGGACGGGTAGAAAGTATTGCATGATCTCGCCCGGTAGAATCGGTTGTTGGTTGTTCACCGGAGCAGCGGCAACTGTGTTTGCAGGACTCGCAGGGGCAGCGGCTGTGGGCACGGATTGAAACCCGGATTTGAGCGGATCCATGAGCGACTTGATCTGCGCGCGGGTCAGTGGCCCACGCAGGTACGACATGGCCCATCGTGTCTCGAACACCTCCGGCGCATCGTCGTGCACGTTGTTCAGCAGAAAGATCCGGTTGCTGAGGCCGGCGAGTAATTGGTCCATACCTTGTTTGTCGAACGCCTTGCCTCCTCCCGCCGCGATGCCTTCCAAACCTTCCAGCACGCGCGCCTTGTCGCGCTCCGTTTGCAAGCGGCCGATGAACCACGTGCCGGTGTTTGCGAGTCCTTTGTAATCGAGGTCGACCGGATTTTGCGTCGCGAGCACGACGCCGAGACCAAACGCACGTCCCTGTTTCAGCAGCGTCAACAACGGCAACTTCGACGGCGGGTTCGCGACCGGCGGAAAGTAACCAAAAATCTCGTCCATGTAGAGAATCGCACGCAGGCTCGTCGTGCCCGACTGCGTTCGCATCCACCCGAGCACCTGATTCAACAGCAGCGACACGAAGAACATGCGTTCCGCGTCGCCGAGATGCGCGATGGAGAAAATCGACATTCGTGGTTTGCCGCTCGAAGTGTGGAGTAGCTGTTGAATGTCGAGCGGCTCGCCTTCCATCCAACTCGCAAAACTCGGCGACGCAAGCAGATGATTGAGCGCCATCGCCAGTTCGAGTCGATCCTGCGCCGGGAAGAACGAATCGAGTTCCATGACGCCGATCTTCGTCATCGGGGGCGCCTGGATTTGTTGAATCAAGCCGCCGATGTCGAGGTTTTTTCCGTTGGACCATGCCTGGCTGAGAATGTTGGAGATGAGAATGTGTTCGCGGCTGCGCAGCGGATCGGCGGTGACACCGATCAGCCCGAGCAGGCTCGTGACGGTCGTGTTGATTCGCTCGGCGAGCAGTTCGTTGTCGTCTCTGATCGATTCGTTGGGCGCGTCGAACGACTTGAGAATCGAAACGGGAATGCCGGCGTTGCTGCCGGGCGTGTAGATGCGAAAGTCAGCAGCGTCACGCAGACGTTTGATGCGTTCGCCGTCTTCGCCCCATTTCGCGAGCCCGTCTTTCCAGAGTTGCGCCTGTTGCGTCGCGTCTTCGCCTTCATTCAGCCACGGCTGGAAATCTTCGGGAGCAAGATTGGGGAAGGTCAGGAGGAGATTACCGAGATCGCCCTTGGGATCGATGATGATCGCGGGAATGGAATCGATCGCGGCCTCTTCGAGCAACGCGATGCACAATCCGGTTTTGCCGCTGCCGGTCATGCCGACGCAGACGGCGTGCGTCACGAGGTCCTTCGAATCGTAGAGCAGCAGACCTTCTTTTGGTTTCTTCTGTTGAAGATCAAACGGACGGCCCAGATAAAACGCGCCCAGCTTCTCAAAGTCCTGCATCCGGTTCCTGTCCCCCTTGCAAGTGCCACTTGGTTCTTGTGTAAGCGATGCGGAAGCCGTGCCGTTCCGCATTGCGTTGCGAGCCGCTGCCGGGCAAAGTCACCATCATCGCGATCGTGCAGCCTTGCGTCGCTGCGTAACGCAGCCGCTGTTCGAGCAGCGCGAGTTGCGCTCCCTGGCGGCGGGCGCTCGGAATCGTACTCGCTCCCGCCAACAAAGCAACGTCGCCGGCGAGCGTCAACGCGCCGCTGGCGATCGGCTTGTGGTCCAACTCGGCGAGAAACGCGAGCGACTGCGAGCGCGCCGTGACCTGGCCCATGTCGCGCAGGAAGTCAGCCACTTCCGGAAACTCACTCCAGCCTTCAACCATCGTCGCTGCCCAGAGATCAACTTCATCAGCACGTCTCAGCCGCACTTCGATCTCTTCGTGGCGCGAAGCGTCGAGTTTCAGGTCGACGCTGATCGGGCGATACAGCACGTTCGAAAACTCGATTGGCTTGTAACCGCGTTCACTCAATAACGCAAACGTCGTCGGGTCCGCGAGCGGACAGACTTCATGAAACACGTCGGCGCCACGCGCGAAGAAAAACTGTTCGAGCTCGTAGAAGTATTCGGCCGTGAGCGGCTCAGACATGCCGAGACCAAACGTCTGCGTCACCGGCGAACCTGGACCATCGAACATCGCGTAAGCACCAGCGACTTCGATCCACTTCGCGCCCACCTCCGGAAAAGCGCGGGCGCGGGCCTCGACAAATTGCGCGTTACCGCGCGCTTCAGTTCGTTCGAGTCGCCGCGCCAATTCCAGGTCTGCAAAGGGATACTTCATTTCTGATCCGTGTTATCCCGTATTATCCGTGGCCGCCTTGTTCTCGCCGATCCACACGGTTTTGATATTTACGAACTCGCGAATGCCAAACTCCGCGAGCTCGCGGCCGTAGCCCGAATGCTTCACGCCGCCAAACGGCAGCCGCGGATCGGAAGCCACCATGCCATTGATGAACACGCAGCCGGCTTCCAGCTCGTTGATGAACTGTTCCTGTTCGGCAGCGTCGTTGGTCCACGCAGAGGAGCCGAGACCGAACGTGGTCGCGTTTGCGAGACGAATCGCTTCGTCAATGTTGGCGACGCGAAACAGCATCGCGACCGGACCGAAGATCTCTTCGCAGGAAACCGGTGTTGACGGATCGACATCGACCAGCACGGTCGGTTCGTAGAAGTTTCCGGAACGATCGATACGCTTGCCGCCAGTGAGAACACGCGCGCCTGCTGCGACTGCTTTGTGGACTTGCTCATCGAGATCTTTAACAATCCGCGGTGTCGCCAGTGGGCCAATATCCGTTTTCTCTTCGATCGGATCACCCACGACTAATGACTTCATCTCGGCGACAAATCCCCGCTCAAACGCATCGTAAATTGCGGACGCAACGATGAATCGCTTCGCTGCGATGCATGACTGGCCATTATTGAGCGTGCGGGCCTTGACGGCAGTCGTGATTGCTTCCTTAAGATTCGCCGAAGGCATCACGACGAACGGATCGCTGCCGCCGAGTTCCAGCACAGTCTTCTTGATCTGTTTGCCTGCGATGCTCGCAACACTCGCGCCTGCGGGTTCGCTGCCGGTCAACGTTGCCGCAACAACACGCGCGTCGTTGAGGATGCCCTCGACCTTGTCTGATCCGATCAGCAGCGTTTGAAACGCGCCTTCGGGAAAACCGGCGCGACGAAAGATGTCCTCGATTGCGAGTGCGCACTGCGGCACGTTCGAAGCGTGCTTCAGCAAGCCGACGTTGCCCGCCATCAACGCTGGTACGGCGAAACGAAAGACTTGCCAGAAAGGAAAATTCCACGGCATCACGGCCAGCACTGGACCAAGCGGCTGGAAGCGCACGTAGCTGCGCTTCGCATTCGTCTCGATGATTTGATCGGCGAGATGTCGTTGCGCGTTTTCGGCGTAGTAACGACAAACCCACGCACACTTTTCGGCTTCGCCGATCGCGGCCTTGAGTGGTTTACCCATCTCGATCGTCATCAGCCGGCCTAACTCCTGTTTTTCGCTTTCGAGAATCTCGGCCGCGCGCGTCATCTTTTGCGCGCGATCCGGGAATGAAGTCCGGCGCTGGGTTTGGAAAATCTGGGCTGCGAGCGCGAGCTTCGCGTCGATCTCCGCGCTGGTTAGCTCCGCGAAAGTTTTGACAGTTTCGCCTGTAGTAGGATTTATTGTTGCTATGGCCATGATGAAGTTAGTGTAGATCGATGCCCGAACAGAAGCCACAACTCGACAAATTTGCCATCGCGGCGGCGTTGCAGGAGATTGCGCAACTGATGGAATTGCGCGGCGGTCAATCGCGTTTCAAAGCTAAGGCTTACAACGCGGGCGCGCGCTCGATCCAGGCGGTTGGCGATCTGGATAAGTTGGTGCGTGAAGATCTACTCACCACGTTGCCGCGCATCGGCGGCGCGCTTGCGTCGCAAATCAAACAGCTTTATCTCACCGGCGAGTCGTCGGTTTTGAACGATCTGCGGAAAGAGTTTCCGTCCGGCTTCGTGCAACTCTCCGCCGTGCCCGGACTCAGTCTCGCCAAGATTCGTCAACTTCACGAAGAGCTTGGCATTTCCTCAGTCGAGGAACTGAAAGCGGCCGCGGAAGCGGGAAAGCTGCGCGAACTGAAAGGCTTCGGCGCGAAGACTGAGAAGCGTTTGCTCGAGCAGCTCAATAACCCGGTTGAAAAACCGCGCGAGCGTTTGCACCTGCATCACGCTTTGAATACCGCCGAGCGCGTCATCGAGTACATGAAGACGAGCCGTGGTTTGATCGACATCAGCTTTGCGGGATCGCTGCGGCGTTGGGTGGAGACTGTCGGCACGATCGAGATCGTCGCGAGTAGTAAAAAACCGGCTGCGCTGATCGAACACTTCCTTCGGCTGCCGTTGATCGTCTCGAGCGAAATGGTGGCTGAGAATAATTGCGTCGCGCAGTTGGCGGACAGTGCGGTCGTTTCGTTCACTGCGGTAACACCGGCGGAGTTTGCGACCTCGCTTTTTGCGCGCACGGGTTCGGAAGCGCACGTCAATAAAGTTACAGCGCGCATCGTGAACGGGAAGCGATCGGCGAAAGGTTTGCCGCGCAGCGAAGAAGATCTTTACGAGCGCGCGGGCTTGCAGTATGTGTCGCCTGAGTTGCGCGAAGACGAAGGGGAAATCGAAGCAGCGGCGGCGGGCAAGTTACCGGAAGACTTGTTGACGCTCGACGACATCAAGGGCATGGTCCATTGCCACACGACTTACTCCGACGGCAAGCACACACTCGAACAGATGGTCGGCGCGGCCGAAGCGATGGGCATGAAGTACATCACGATCACCGACCACTCGCCGACGGCGTTTTATGCGGGCGGCTTGAAGACGGAGGAGCTGTACCGGCAGTGGGACGAGATCGACGAAGTGCAAAGCAAAACGAAGATCAAGATTCTGCGCGGCACCGAGTCGGATATTCTCGCCGACGGCAATCTCGATTACCCCGATCGGATTCTCGAGCAGATGGATTGCATCGTGGCGAGCGTGCACGCGCGTTACAAAATGGACTCGCGCAAGATGACGGAACGCATCGTGAACGCGATGCGCCAGCCGGTGTTCAAGATTTGGGGTCACGCGCTCGGGCGCTTGATTCAACGGCGGCCGCCGTTTGAATGCGATATCGAACGGATTCTTGACGTCATCGCGGAGTCGCGCGCCGCTATTGAGATCAACGGCGATCCTTACCGGCTGGATCTCGAGCCGCGCTGGGTGCGTGAGGCGCGCAAGCGCAAGATCAAGTTTGTGATCTCGGTCGACGCTCATTCGATGGGCGCACTGAACAACGTGAAGTTCGGCGTCGCGATGGCGCGCCGCGGCTGGGTAGAACGCAAAGAAGTGCTGAACACTTTACCACCTGCGGCGTTTGCGAAAGCGGTGCGACCTTAGCCACGGATTTCACGGACGAACATGGATAATTCCTCAGCTACGAAGCTAAGTTTCCTCGCCACCTTCCGGACCGTAGAACATCACCCACACCGTCAGATCGCCCGAGAAGTTTTCGAAACGATGCATAGCGCCGGCCGCGGCGAAGAGAATGTCGGTTGGACCGAATGTTGTGCGAGTGTCTCCGCAGACAAACTCGCCCGTGCCGGAGGCGACGAAATAGACTTCGTCGCGCGTGTGTGGCTGTTGCGGATCGGTGCCACGCGGCGCGTAGATCTCAACCAGCAGGCGGCCGTGCTGAAAGACGGTTGCGAAGCGTTGGCCTTCGGGACCGGGCAGACGTTCGAGTGCTTCGGTGACAGTGGCCGAAATGCAGGGATCCGTTGATTTCATGGTTGTTTACTTTGAGTGGCGTGCACGGACGGACTTTCGGTGCGCCGTGCGTCGAGGTCTCTGCAGGTCGCACGTCGGCGGCAGATTTGGGTTTTTCGTTTCGTAGTTCTTGATGTCTTGTTCGAAAACTGTTTTCGCGCGGTCGCGGAAGTCGTCACCAAAGAGCTTCGCCTTACCCGGCATGGAATTGACGCTCGCGCGCTGCATCCGAGCGGCCGCCAGAATCTTGTCGCGCAGGTCGCGATCGAGATCGATGATGTAGATGGACGTCGTTCCATTCAGCGGCACGATGGTGCTGAACGGAATTCCCGCCTGCTCCAACGCCTTCGATAACGCCGTCAAACTGCGCGCGTCCGAACGCACGCGCAAAATATAGAGGTCTACTGGTCCACCGGGTTCGGGATGAAAGTAGATGACGTACTTCTGCTGTGCCTCGCGGCCCAGGCGCGACACAACGTAACGCAGCGTGTCCTCATCGCTCGTGAAGCGCACCATCAGCGAATGCTCGGCGCCGTCGTTCCAAGAGCCGAGTGCGGGAAACGCGTCGATCCTCGTGCGCACGACGCAACTCAGATTGATCGCCTCGTTGCGCAATTTCGTTTCTGCCGGTGAACGCATGCCTGCAATGGCTTGCTGAAGTTTGAGGTTCTGACTCGTGTTCGGACTCACAAAACCATAGCTGACAACTTTCCGATCCTGCTGCGCCGAGATCGCACTGGACCACGTCAGCACGAACAGCAGCAACAGCGAGCGAAGGGAAGTTGTTCTCTTAAATAGTTTCATAATCGCGCGAGTCTACAGTACAATGCGCCCACCTTAAACCTCATCCTCAAGGAGACAACTCAATGCGACGTAGAAGCCTCACCGAACTGGCCAGCAACCCTGACTTGATTTCGGGAATTTACAACTATTGCGATCGTTGGTGTGAACGCTGTCCGTTAACTTCTCGCTGCCTCGTGTTTGCAACGGAGCAGTTGGACCACAACGGTAACGCGCAGAGCCACGATCTTAACAACGAAGTTTTCTGGCACAAGCTCAGCTCCGTCCTGGTTGAG
>Ga0105241_10004667_pt1 | contig 10126 bp, 7 predicted proteins | sample KBSC64metaG_FD_80422 | JGI IMG/M metagenome (GOLD analysis project Ga0105241, IMG submission 80422) | Corn rhizosphere microbial communities from Kellogg Biological Station, Michigan, USA - KBS C6-4 metaG | ecosystem: Host-associated > Plants > Roots > Rhizosphere > Soil | place: Michigan, USA...
GACGATGAGCCCGGGTCCCAGGAGGAACACGAACACGATCGCCGAGACGTAGTTCACCATGTGATTCGTCCTCCGCGCCTTGGGAAGACTGCGCATAGACATCCAATTGCCGGCGAGGTTAGCTGACGGGCTCGGGGTTGGAAGTCCCCTACCAGGCCTCGGCCTGGATACGCCCCTGGGACGCTCGCGCGTCCCGTCGGTTCCCCCGCTCGGCCGCGAGGCGGCCGATTAGGCAAGTGAGAAGCTAGGCCGCGGACCCCGATCCGTCAAGTGCGCGCGCAACCGCCGCGGATGGACCTATTTGCGAGAGCGGGGAAACGAAAACGCGTCGGGCGGGGAGCCCGACGCGTCGATCCTGGAATTGAAATTGAAAGTCGAATTCGCACGGTGCGCCGTGCGCGATATGTCAGTACACGGTCACCGACACCTGCTCGCCGTCGCGGCCTTGCACGTTCACGATCTCGGTCAAGCGCGCGTGCTGCAGCGCCCACACCGCCTGCGACGCGGAGAACTGGTTGCCCGACTCCGGCAGCACGGAGAGCGCGAGCGCCAACCAATACGCCGGCAGGATGCGCGCACCGCGCTGCAACCAAAACGTGCGCGTCGGCCGCACGGGGAGGCCATCGGCGCCCGTGCAGCCCCAAGTGATCACCGCGCCCGAGAGCACGTAAAAAAAGCTCACCGCGGCCGGACCAATGTGCGCCGGGGCCTCCAGAAACGGCACCACGCGGCCGAGTGGGTGCAGCCCGTAGTGGTAGAAAACGACCGAAATTGCCGCAAAAAACCGCGCACCGGTGAGCGCCGGCAGGGGCGCCACTGCGAGCCTTGGCGCCACCGCTACCCGGAAGACGCAAAGACGCTGAAGCGCTTGCGACTGAACAGGGTTTGCATGTGTGCGAGCGCCGGCGAACCGTTCGCCGGGCAGACGGTCACGAGCCCGTCGCATACCGCGTCGAGCGCCTTGGAGTCGACGTCGAGCGAGGTGGTCGGGCCATCAATCACGATGAAGTCGTAATAGCTGCGCAGGTCCTTCAAGCCCTCGGCAAATTGGCGCGAGAGCATCAGGCCCGGAGAGCGCATCACGCCTTCGGCCAGCACGTGGAGCGACTTCGAACAGCTGACGACCGTCCAGCGGCTTTCGTTCTTGCCTTGGATGCGCGAGTGCAACTGCTGTGAGAAGCCACCACCCATCGGCATGTCGACCGACAACAAGCGTTGCACGAGCGGGCGATGAAAATCACCCTCGAGCAGCAAGATGCGCGGGTGCCCGCTCTCGGCCAGCGCCAGGGCTAGCTCGGCGGCCACTCGGGATTTGTAGCTGCGCGACTCCGGCACCGAAATCACGGCCACCACGAAGCAGTTCTCCACCGCGCACGGGTACAGCTGCTCACACAAACCGCGCCGTTCTTGCGGATTCAGCGAGGGATCTGGAGCCCAGTTACTGGTCACCGGCTGGACGCGAATGACGGGCGGAGGATCGGCGGGCGCCGGCACAGGAGCCGGCGGCGGCGTGCTCACGTAGCTGTAGCCGGTCTGTCCGGCTTCGGGCGGTGAGCGCGGCGGCAGTGGCGAGCGCGGTGCGACCGGTGAGCGCGGCGGGACGGGTGTCCGCGGCGGTGGCACCGGAGAACGAGGCGCCGCGGGAATTGCGCCAGGAACCGGCGTGGCCTTGGGGTCGTTCCAAATGCCGTCGGGCATGAAGGAACCGAGCGGCTGGGTCACCTTCATGGGCCGAGCCGAGCGGGGCGCAGCGATCGGCGCGCTCTGCACGGGTGGCGTGACGGGCGGAGCAACCGGCGGCGGAACGCTCGACGTCGGACGCACCGGGCCAGGCGGCTCCGAGCGCGGGCGAACCACGGCGAAACCAGGCACCTCGTGGGCGCGGATCTGTGCGTCCCAAGCTTGTGCGGCGGAGGCGAGCACCGGATCGTCCGCCGGGTCGTCGATGGGGGTCGGGTTCGCGGCGGGCGGCAAAACCAGCGTCGATGCAAACCGGAGCGGCGCACTTGCCTCGGGCGCTACCGCGGGGGCAGGCGGCGGAGTGCCGTCGGCGTTGCGAATCGGCTGACCGACAATCGGGATGGGCAAAGTGCCGCCAAAACCGCCATTCGCGGGCGGCGCGGCGGGAGGCGGCCCTGAGGAGGAGCGTTTCTCCGTCGCTGCGGCGGGCGGCCGTGCCCCCGCTCCGGGTGGCCCCGCCGCGACACCAGGGCCGAGATCGCGCGGCACCGCAGGAGCCGCCGGCAAGTGCACGGTGAGCGCGCCCTGTGATGGATTCGGCGGGCGCGGCGGACGGCTCGACTTCCGACGCTGCTGCGCGGCCTGCGCCACCAACGTGAACGCCGATCCGAGGCCAATCCCGAACACCAAACCGAGGAAGATCAAGAGCGGCCGATTGGGATCGATCGGGGCTTTGGGCAACGGCGCTTCCGCGGCGACGCGCGCCACGAGGCTCGGATGAACTTGTGCGTCCGACGCAGCGGCGGATTGGCTCACCGCGTCGAGCAAGCGCTTCCAGTCCGCGCGCAGGTCCGGCGAGAGTTGGCTCGTCGGTGGCTTACTTTCGAGCGCAGTCTTCCGCGCGGCGAGCGCGCTATCGATCTCGGTCAGGCGCCGGTGCAAAAGATTGGGGTCGCCGTCGGCGGGATCGACGTACGGGTTATCCGAAGCCTTACCCGAGGCCATGTCGGCGAGACGCCGTTCGAGGCTGTTCTTTTCGGCGTGAAATGCCGTAATTGCGGGATCTTTTTCAGGCGGCAAGCCAGGCTCCGAGGGCGCCTCGGCGGCCACCTGCGGATGCAGCGCCAAGAACGCCGCGAGCTCTTGCGTCTGCTCCTGGCGCTTCAGATCGAGGGCATGCTCTGCGCTGCGATCGAGCAGGACGACCGGCGCGCGCTCGACCGCGTGATGCACGAGCTGATTGCAGACGCGTTGGGCGCGCGCCTTATCGTTGTCCTTGTAACTGATGCTGAAGGCGTGCGCGTCACTGGTATCGATCTGGAGACCTTGGCGCACCTCGCTGGCCGCGTGCGCCTGGGCGTCGGGCGCCGACGACTCGGCGCGTTCGCGGGACAGCTGCTCCAACATCTGGCGATCGAGGATGGCCTCGCTCAAGCGACGCCCCGCCTCCAGCGGCTCGGGCACCGCTGCCGGCGCCGTCGCGGAGAAGGAGTCGACCACGAGCAGCGCGCTCGTGCGGTAAGTCGCGGGCGCGAGGAAGGCGTACGCGACAAAGACCGCCGAAACGATGATCGCGATCAGAACACCAGAGCGTACGTGAGGCATCGCGGCGGAGGCGGGAGGGGGCGAACCGGTTCGACGGAGCGTGTTGCCGGTATACCACCCCGCGGTGCTCGCCTACCACTAAGAGCCGGTCCTCGAACCTCGGACCGAGCTCGCCAGGAAGACGCGAGCAGGCTCTAGGGCGTGCACTCACCGACGCCCGCAGGATCGCGGTTGAAACGCACACAACTGCCTTCGGCAGCCGTACACGAAGGCTCTCCACAGGGCTCCGCGCGGCACAATTTGCGGCAAGCGCCGGCCACGCAGGTCAAGCCGGCGGCGCAAACGTCCGGCTTCCCGCAGTCATCGCCCTCCTGGGCCTGGCTCAACGGAGTGCATGCCACGGCTCCGGTCGCATCCACGATTTTGCACTCGTTGTGGGGATCGCCAGGGCAGGGAGCGGGGTCGAGCGGGTCGCAGTTATCGACGGCGGAACAAAGCTCGAGCCCCGAGTCGACGTGCTGGCCCCCTGCGATGACCTCGAGCGCCCGAAAACAATGTTCCCCCGCGGGGCAAACCGACCAGTCGCCCCCGCAGCATTGCTTACGGCACTGCTTGCCAACGCAGAAATAGCCAATCGCGCATTGGCTGTTCGTGTCGCACGAGGCGCCCGATTGACCGTCGCCCGCCATTTCGCAACCGGGCGTGACGGTGGGCGCGGCCCCAGAGAACTGCGGGCGGCAAGCGAGGCCCGCGGCGCAGCCCGTTTGCGCTTGATAGTTGCAGGCGCCGCTCGGACACGCCGCGACGCCATCTGGCGGCCCCGGCACCACGTCGGCGCGCGTCTCGATGGTTTGCGTGCAGCCGGCGTCCCCCGTGTCCATGGGAGTCGTGGTCGTGGTTCCGCAGCTGAGGGCGACTAGCCCCACGAGAACGAATGCCACCGCTCCGCGCAGCCCGCCACCGATCATGGATGCTTGGTTGCGCATGGGTTCATCGATGTTCATGCCCGCAGCGCCTTGCGCGCCGACAAGAATGCCAGAATTTCGCGCGCCGGCCCGTCGGCAATCGAAAACAGCTCGAAAACAGCGCCGTCGAGCGCCTGGCCCGCCTCCGCATTCACCCCATCACGAGTCAAATGGGCGGTCATTTCCGCGATCCGGGCGTGTAACTCGGGGCGCTCCGGTGGCCGCGGCAAAGCGCGCAAGTGGCCGACTTTGACCTGTGGAAACGTGGCCTGCCGAGCGTCGCGGCGCAAAGCCAAATGCAGCGCCCGATACAGCGAGCTGTTCAGCAAGCCGACCACCAAGCTCGGCGGTAACTCCGAGAGCTCGAAGCCCGCGAGCAGCGAGTTCCGAAACGGCAGACCGTGGTGCAGCGCCGCAATCGGGTAGCGGGCGGTCTGACGCACCACGAAGCTCACTCGCAGGTAGTCATTTCGATCGCGCAAGCGGCAGCGCGATTTCGCGAGCACTTTGCTATCGGGCGACAAGAACAGCCGTGGCTGCCCTTCAGAAAACTCGCGCACGTCGCGACCTTCCAAGAGCGGATAGTCATGACGCGCATCGGGCTCGGGAGCACGCAAGAGCAGGCTCTTCGTGACCGCGCTGGTCGTCTGAAAGCCCATCTCTCCGAACAATTCGCGCGGAAACGCCGGCAGCGAGGCGAGCGCATCGAGTGCCGCCGGGGCTTTGACCTCTTCGGCGAGTAGGCCCGCGCGTTGCCGTTCGGCCAGGCGAAACGGAGCTTCGCGCACTTCCGGTGGCAGGGCTGCGCCGCTGCTCGGCTCTGCGATCAGCGCGAAACACGGCTGTGTCACCGACGCGAACGCATCTTGGCCGAATTCGAGCAGCGGTTCGCACGGCGTGTGCCTCGCGCGCAGCGCGCGGCGTACCGCGCGATAGCCGTCCAAATCGGCTATCGGGCTCGGCACCACGAGCGCCACCGTGCCCTGCGGCGCCAAACGCAAGGCTCGCTCGACGAACAGCCCTTGCAGGGTTGGATAACCCTTCAGGGTGGAGTAACGGGCCGCGAAGTAAGCTTTTCGTGCTTTCGGCAGTGGCTGCGCCGCGCGCCCCGCGTAAGCAACCCAGGGCGGGTTACCGATCACCAAATCGAACCCACCTCGCGCAAAAACGTCTGGAAATTCTCGATCGAAATCCAGGCCACCGGCGGGCATCACGCTCGACTCGGCTTCTTCGGGGGTGCGATAAGGCGCGCCGAGCAACGCGTCACCCACGCGCAAATTGGCCCCGGCCGCTTGCAAGGGCAGATCAGGGTCGTTCGCGAACAGACACAGCGCTGCCTCCGCGACCGCGACCGCGAGCGGATTCACGTCCACGCCGTGGAGCGCGTGCAAGACGAGCTCGCGCTTGCGGTCCCGCGCGTGTGGGTCGGAGAGCGCCGAGAGCGCGCGCCCCACTTCGAGCAGGAACGCGCCGCCACCCACCGCAGGATCGCAGACCGCGAATTCGAGCACGAAGTCGTGATGGCGGTGGGGCGAAGCCGCGATGCGCCGCGATAGCGGAGCGAGCGCGCGTTCCACGACGACGCTGGTCAGCGCGCGAGGCGTGAAAAATGTGCCGGTTTGCTTGCGCTTTTTGCCGGAAAAAATCTGGAGCTGGCCGTCATCGTCACGGCGCACGGTCTCGCCCAGGAGCAGCTCGTACAAGTTGCCGACCAGCTCGGCCGGGCAATTGGCGAAGTCCACTCCGTCGCTGCGTAAGCCGGAACCGAGCTCCGCCGAGAGCGTCTCGCTGAGCGCGGCGAGGGCATCGGGAAAGCCGAGGACGAGCTCACCGCTTTGCACACGAAAATCGATTTCGAGGCGCGCGTCGCGCGGCGCGAACAGACGCCCGGCGCGAAAAGCCTCGTCGTTTCGAAACAGCCCGCGCGCTCGCCCGAACGAAAGCACGACGAAGCGCAGCACGGCCAAGACGAGCGCCTCGTGCACGGCTTCGCTCGAGAGCTGGCTCGCCGAACGCCCATCGGCAGGGGCGGCGTTCAAGGCCGCGATGCCCGAAGCCAGCACGCGTCGCGCACGACGGTGCATGAAGCTCGCGAGGTCGGCGTCCGAAAGCATTACCGACTCGCGGCGAGTTTGCGACCGAGTTCGAGCGCGGCCGTCATGCCACCTGCATCGGCCTTGCCGGACCACGCGATGTCGTAGGCGGTGCCGTGATCGACGCTCGTGCGCACGAGGGACAGGCCCATGGTCACGTTCACTGCGTCACCGAAGGCCACGAGCTTCATCGGGATGGTGGCTTGATCGTGATACATCGCGACCACGCCATCGAACGAACCCGCGTACGCCTTGCGAAATGCGGTTTCGGCGCCGATCGGGCCGATCAAGCGCGCACGCCCAGCGAGGCGCCGCTCGGCGAGTTTCATGCCCGGCACGATCGCGCGGCGCTCCTCTTGGCCGAGCAGCTCACTCTCGCCCGCGTGAGGATTGAGCGAGCACACCGCCACGCTCGGACGACGCTTGCCGAGTGCCAGGAGCAGTTCACCCAAGTAGTACGTGGCATCGGCGACTGCGCGTGGAGTGAGCGCAGCGGGCACTTTGGCGAGCGGCAAATGGGTCGTCACCAAGCCGCACACGAGCTCGTCACTCGCGAAACACATCACGCTCAGTTTCGCGCCGTCCAAGTCACGTAGCCACTCGGTGTGGCCGAGAAAGTGTGCGGCGCCCGGTACGCCCGAATGCGCGATCGCCGCTTTGCTGACCGGCCCGGTGACGAGCGCACGCCTCGGTTCGAGTTTGGCGAGGCGATACGCTTCGTTGATGTAGGCGAGCTGGGCCTTGCCCGTGACCGCGTTGGGTTTTCCGGGCTTGGCGTCGCGCGCGGAAAGTTGGGGGCCGCAGGCATGCACGTAAATCTTGCGCGGGTCGCTAGCGTCGCCGGTAAACAGCTGGAGCCGCGAGCGCGGCACGCGTGCCACCTCCGCCGCGCGCTGGAGCAACTCCCAATCCCCCACGAGCACGGTGCCCGGGGCTTTCGCTGCAGCCTTGACCGATACTTCAGGACCAATCCCCGAGGGACAACCAACGGAGACGACCAGGAGCTCGGAGGGGCGTGAAGCGCGCGCGCGAGGCATGACGGAGGAGCGACTAACCCAGGGGGCGAGTCCGGGCAACGAGCGGCCGAGCATCGTGATGAAATGCCAATGATTGCGGTTGATTCAGGCAGCTGACCGAGCGCGCCATCGACGCGGCCCATTGCCAGGCCCCGCATGCCAGCGAACGCATTGAATCGTGGGGCGGAGCCCGATAACCTCCTTGCCATGTGTCCGGCGCCACCGAACTCGCCCTCCGACGGTCAGTTCGCCTTCGAACTATTGAAACTGTTGTTACAGGTCGCCTGGGCAGACGACGACGTGGCACCGGAAGAAGCCGACGCGCTCATGGGCTATGCGCGGCGCAGCCTCCTCTCGCAGGACAAACTGGATCTGCTGGCGGCATGTTTGGCCGGCCGCGCCCCGTTGCCTCCACCCAATTTGGGCTTTTTGAAGGGCGAGCGGCTAGCGGTCATGCGCGCCGTCAAAGAGTTGCTGGTGAGCGACCTGAGCGTGGCGGACGAAGAGGAACAGATCTTGGAGCAAATCTCGGCGCTGCTCAGTTAGCACTGCGAAAGCACGTCTTCGGATCAGTGAAACAAGTTCGAGAGCCAGAGCGGCGTGAGCTTGGCGCTCAACATGATGAACGCGATGAGCAGCACGCACACCAGGCTCGTGCGATCTTTGAGCGCGAATTTTACGGGATCTTCCTGCATCTGCCCGCGACCCGCCAAGAGCCAAACGCGGCCGAGCCAGTACAAGAGCGCGGGCAGCACGAGCCACAGCATCCAGGGCTCGCGGTAAGATTTGCGCACGACGTTGCTGTCCACGTAGAGCATGAACACGAGCGCCGCGATGTAGCCGCTGGCCGTACCCATGCCCGTCACCATCGGCAGATCGACTCGCGAATAACCGCGGTTTTTGACCTGCTTTTCGCTGGTCTGCGCGTGCAATTCCACGAAGCGTTTGGCGAACGCCATGCTCGTGAAAAAGAACATCGAGAAGCCCAAGAGCCAAGCGCTCACGTGGATGCTGGTCGCCATGCCGCCTGACAAAATGCGGTGCGTGTACAAACCGGCGAGCACCAGCACATCCAGCAGCAAGAGCCGCTTCAGGTGCAGTGAGTACCAAAGCGTGCCGATGAAATACAGAATCAGCATCGCCACGAAGCTGAGCGGCAACGTGAATAGCGAGAGCGAGAAACTGGCGGCGAGCAACACCAGAAACACAGGGAAACCGGCCACGATAGGCAGCGCGCCCGAGGCAAACGGGCGGCGTGCCTTGCTCGGGTGCAGCCGATCGGCGTCGAGATCCAGCAGATCGTTGAACACGTAGCCTGCCGACGCGCACAGCGAAAAGGCCAGCGTGGCCAGCACGCCGTGGAGGAGCGTGACGAGCTCCGGCAAACCCGGGGCGACCAGCACCGGCAGCATGACGAGCGCATTTTTCGCCCACTGATGCGGGCGGAGCTCCTTCACCAGCGCACCGAACATGCTCGGACGGCGTGACACCACGCTCACGTGCTCGAGCCGGGCCGCGGCGCGCACGGCCGGCGCAGCGGCGGCGAGCAAGAAGCCGCGCTTGGCGGCCGTCAGCTCGGCGATATCGTGCACCGAGTGGCCCACGTAATCGAAACCGTCTGGGCAGGCCTCGTTCAGCACGCCGACCAAACTCATCGTCGTGCCGCCGGTGGCAAAGACCGAATCGAAGACGCCCGCGTGCTCGGCCACGCTATTGCCGGTCTTTTGATCGGCGCGCGTGGTCAGAATGATTTTCCGGCCGCCTTCACGCGCACGCTGCAGTGCAGTGACCAAGCCCGGCCGATAGGGCAGCGTCGCGGCGGCTAGCGTGACGTAATCGCGCACCCATTGCCGGAAGCGCGCTCGCCCGCCGAGCAGCTTGAAGGGGATGGCAAACACCGTCCAGGGGTGCTGGCGAAACAGCAGCACCACGCGCTCCCAGCCGACCCGCGTGCTCACGAGGCCCCCGTCGAGGGCGATACACAACGGTCGCGCCGCGACGTCCGGGTCGGCGAGCCCGTCGGCAAATGAACTATCGGCGGCCATCCGCGCGGGTCTATAGCCGGACGCTCAGCGAAGGGAAACCGGGCCGGCCGGGGAATCTCCCCGGGCCGACCCGAGCGCGCTCAGCCGACGTCTTCTTCGGCGTTATTTGCGGCTGCCGAGCGACTGCCCTTGTCCTCGATATCGGGGGCGCGCAGCTTGTAACCCGAGCCACGGAGGGTCTCGAGGGGCAGCGCGTCGCCCAATTTGGCGCGCAGGCGGCGCACGTGGATGTCGACGGTGCGCGGGCCACCCTCGTAGCGGTTGCCCCACACGCGAGCCAACAAATGCTCGCGCGACAGCACCTTGCCACGCCGCTCGCACAAATAAGCCAGGAGCGCGAACTCCTTGGCCGTGAGTGAGATCGGGCGGCCATCCACGTAAACCTCGTGACCGGCTTTGTCGACGACGATGCCGGCCACCTTGTGGCGCTCTTCGGTCGCGAACTCACTCCGACGCCATTCGAGCGCGCGGATGCGACCGTACAATTCTTCGGGCACGTAGGGGTGCAAGCAAAAGTCATCGAACCCGCTCGACGGGTCGATGCGGGCAATCTGCCCGACCGTCACTGCGATCAATGCTCCGACGTTATCGAAATAGGGCTCCTTGCGTACGGCGCGTAGCGCCGCAACGGCTAAGTCGGGGCGGTCCAACGCCTCGAAGACCAGGGCTCGGGGGCGGATTTCGAGCTCGTCGTCATCGTCACCGATGAGCTCGACGGGGTCGTCCCACAGGTCGAGGGTACGCACGGTGGCGCCGAGTTGCCTCAGCGTCGACGACGCGCC
>Ga0105241_10004680_pt1 | contig 10106 bp, 19 predicted proteins | sample KBSC64metaG_FD_80422 | JGI IMG/M metagenome (GOLD analysis project Ga0105241, IMG submission 80422) | Corn rhizosphere microbial communities from Kellogg Biological Station, Michigan, USA - KBS C6-4 metaG | ecosystem: Host-associated > Plants > Roots > Rhizosphere > Soil | place: Michigan, USA...
CAATGCCGGGGGAGCCCTGAGCCGGAGCTTCGACCGCCTTGATACCGGGATCAAAGATGCCAAGACTGGGGAAATGGTCGTCTTTACCCAAGGCTTCCGAGCATCTTCCAAAGAGAAAAAAGCAAACCTAAAGGGCGTCAGCAATGTGGATGTGGCACTTTGTGAGGAATTCGAAGACGTGAGAGATGAGAGTAAATACAACACATTTGCAGATAGTATTCGCAAAGAAGGCGCGTTGATCATCATAATCTTAAATACGCCCGATATACTTCATTGGATTGTAAGGAGATACTTCACTCTAGAAAGAATAGATATTACCAAGATATGGCCCGGTGAACGCGACGATGGCGGATATTTTGACCTGATCCCCAAACAAATCCCGGGGGTTGTGGTTATTAAGTCCAATTACACGGACAATACCTTCCTGGCGCAAACCACCGTCGACAGCTACCGAGCCTATGGTGATCCCAATAGCTTCAAGTTCAACAAGCATTATTATCTGACCGCCATTTTGGGCTATGCCAGCACCGGCAGGATGGGCCAGATCTTCAGTGGTTGGAAACCTATTACGAATGACGCTTTTAATGCCATCGAAGCACGTTCCATTTTCGGCCAGGACTTCGGCAGCACGTCGCCGGCCGGCCTGGTGGAGTGCAAGATCGTTAATAACCGGCTTTATGTCCGCCAACACAATTACAAAGGCATGACCGAGAAGCAGATAGCCATGCTGTATTGTGAGTTGGGATTGAAGGATGAGATCATCATCGCCGACAGCGCAGAACCGCTGACCATAGGGCGCCTGCGTAATGGCTGGCGAAAAGAAGAGCTGACGGACACGGAGCGGGCTGACCTGGAGGCCCATGAAAAGTCTGGTAAAACCTGGCGATATGCAATGCTAACGCGGGGATGGAATATTTATCCGGCGTTGAAGCCTCCGGGCTCGATCATATCGGGCATTAAGAAGATGCAGGACATGGAGATATTTGTCACGCAAGAGAGTGCAGACCTATGGACGGAGTATAGTTCATATGTATGGGCATTAGACAAAAATCGCCTCCCGGTGGATGAGCCGGAGGATCAGAACAACCACCTTATGGATGCTATAAGAATGGTTATCAATGGACGGGGAAGGTATTTTTAAATTGAAAATATAAAAGAATGAAAATAATTGAAACCGGAAACGACGGGTTGCCATTTCAAGTCTTTTCGGGTAAAAAATATCATCTTTACAAAGGTGAAAAGTAATATTCCAGAGGTATTAAGCGACTTCATGTCGAGGTTTATAAGCATTTTAACGGGGATATTCCGCCTGGATGGCACGTGCACCACATAGATGAAAACCCGGCAAATAACGACCCGTCCAATCTTGAATGTCTTCCGGAGTTTGATCATCTGTCTCAGCATATGAATAAAGTGGATAAGAGGGAATTGAGGGACAGAATGGATTATGCCAGAAAATTTGCCAGCCAATGGCATAGCAGCCCAGAGGGAATTGAATGGCATCGAACGCATACCTTTGTTTTTAAAACCATTGAAAAACAATGCACTTGCTGCGGTAAGAAATATACAACAGTCGCCGTAAATGAGAGAGGGCGCTCTTCGTATTGCTCCAATGCTTGCAGGTCGCAAGCCAGAAGGCTTTCCGGAATAGACAACGTGGAATCAAAATGCCCTGTCTGCGGAAATTCTATATTCAGAAATAAATATTCTCGTTCCCTTACCTGTAGTCTAAAATGCGGGCGAAAACATCGAAAGGCTCACTTAAAAACTTAATTCGGGCAGTACTTCAACACTTCACCGGCCAAAACAACCTCCTGCCTGGCGTTGGGCTTCTTTTGGAACCGTTCAACCGCAAACCACCAGATACCGTCTATCTGCTTCCGCTGGCAGTTGCAAACAATGTGGTAGTCCTCCTGGCGCAGGGATAATCCAACGTCGATAAAGACTGCTCCGCAGGCACATTGACGGATTCCCAAACACTTATATTCTTTTCCTATACGTAAGGGGACAGCCAGCAGGTCCGCCGGATGCTGGCGGACATCAATACATATAAGAGTGTCGCCGACGGTGATCATGTATAAACGAAGATATTTTGACTTAAAAGTTTGGAAAACAAATCTATAAGCTAAAAAATAAGCATATTTTATCCGGTGTTTTGCCGGGATTTTACGAGACAATGCCGTTAGTAAAATATATGCTAAATTACTGGTTTTCCTGATAATTGTCAATCTGCAGATTGTTCAGAATGCTCGGATCCGCAAATTCGAACTTAACATTATAGTGAGTAGGTGCTTGTTGTGGTTTGAGGATCGCTAAAGTTACCGGGCTGATCTTGATAGTCGTTCCTAAGATATTCCCTTTTGCATCAATGAAATAAGCTTCATATTGACCATGTAGACCTATGGTGTTGGTGACGTCCGCAGAGACCGGATATAGCCCTTTCTCGGCAAGCATAGCCCGACCTGCTGCAGTAGCTATTTTTTTATAAGCCCACTTGAATTTGAAGTACAAGCGCGAACGTTTTGTCATTGGATTTGTTTAGCTGGCAAGATATTATTTACAGCTATTCCCTTAAAGTAAGGTAGTTGACTCGGGTAAATTCGAAAACTATACACCATTCCTGCAATCTGGATGCCACCGTCTTGATGAACTTCGGCAATGGGCAGGAGATCCCCATCTTTGTACCGTATGTCTGTTCTCTCAAAGGGTTTTATCGCAGAATGGCAGCAGATAGTGAATCCCAACTCTCCCACTATCAAGTCGGCACGGCCGTATACCCGTCCTTCGGGAAACAATTCTTTTAATTTCTCAAATATCATATGGTTTCTTTTATTGCAAGTTCCTCGCCGGTCAGGGCGAAAAACAAGTTTTGAAGTTGGTGGAGATATAAGATCGGTGCACCCCCAGACGGCTCCCATTCATCGCGGCTGTGAAATAACGTCGCATATCCTTCACCTTCGGCGCTTAATCCCAGGCAACCCCTGCTCAAACACCTACCACAATATGAAATCTCAAACCCGCACTTCTCCAAGATCTCAGGCGTGAGGGGAATGGGATATATCTCCTCAAACTTCGCGAAGCCAATGCCGGGATTATCTGTAGCGGCTCCCGGGCTTATAAGCTGATATTCCGCCTCTACTCCCTGCTGAATGATCGTCTTAATGGTGGCTTTGCACCGTGCTGGATTGCCCCCATATACTTTATTTCCAATACGGAGCTCATTTGCTTTGATCATTAATAATAAAGTTTATCAGCCTTGTGGCCTGCTGGGCGGTTAACAATTTCAATGACCTCAAATTCGTTTTCTCTTATTGGACATTCCCATGGGCCGCAAACACAGAAATCGTTATGTCTGTCTTTCATCATCATAACTAATTTACCATCCATCATGGCCCAGAAATGGGTGCCGACCGGGAGGTCAGATGATTTTAGCATGGTGCTCGTTTAAGATAGATAAAGCCTGTTCAACAGCTTGTTCCACATCATAATGATAAATAACATAAAAACCGATAGGGGTCAAAGGATAGAATTGAAGACGAATTACCGTGTCTGCATCTATCATCTTTTGCAGCACATCCGAGTCAACTTCCGCACCTTCCTCGTCCTCCATAAACTGCTGAACAGTCTGGTAGCAGCTTTTATGATCGTTTGCTTCAAGAGTCACTGATGCCTTGCAGCGACTAATGAGCTCCGGCAGGCGCGAGGTGGTGGGTAAGCCAGGAAGGGGTATTTCTTGCATACACAATATTTTACAGGCATTCAACAAATTGAAAAATATCAAGTTCGTTTCCATGAAAGGCTAAGGCGGTGTAACGCTCATTCTCCGTCAAGATGCGGAAATATAGGAGCGCTGCCCGAGACGCCTCAATAGTCTCGCCGTCTATCTTTTCTCATGCTCCGGATCATCGCAGCATATTAAGCAATAATCAATGCTACTGTCATCTACGTTCCAATCATCAAAAACAATGTGACCAGCGCCGCCCGCGCCCCCATGTTCCGACTCGTAAACCTCAGAAATAAGCTTATAGGCTCTGATCACCTTTGCATTAACTACGGGGTCTATACCTAATTCGGTCCAGCAATTTTCACACATAGACGATAAATTTACTACTTCCTTTTAAATCCGCAAGACAATATATTCCAGTCCGTATCCCGCCGCCTTACAATATCCTCATGCTTACTATGCGCCACCATGCGCCAGCCCATTTTCCACATCCATTTACGCATCGACTCCAGGGTAAAATGGTGCAGGTGCTCATTTGGTTTCCTGTGGGGCCAGGTCGGGAACTTATCCAGGCCTGGGAAGAACGGTAGGCTCAGGACAATCGTTTCCGCCCGCAGATCCTTCACAAATTGGATATTGGGGTAGTGCTCCAAGCAATCCCAGAAGCAAATAACGTCGCAAACAATGTTTACGTCCTGGGTAAAGATGCATCCTTCTGGGACGGGCACCTTGGATATATCATGGCCGTAGACCACTGGGACCTGCTTTTTGGCGAACTTCATAAAGGCGCCGTTGCCATAACCTATATCAAGGATAGACTGTATAGGTTTGCCATTAACCCCCGTAGCGAATGCCAGCCGAAGGCCCTGGAGCAGTTCAGACCGACGTTCGTATTCCGGAGTGTCGTAGGTCGCGCAGTAGGAAGCATCGTACGTATATGGCTTTGGCTTCTGCTGATGCAATACACCATATCTATCGAACTTGTATTCCTCGCCGTCAATAATCAGTTTTTTCATGTCGTAAATGCTTGAATTTTCTATTACTTAATTTATTTTTGCGCCGGACTTTGGGGGCCATTAAGCGCGGAACCTTCCTCATGATGACAACCGCGGTCAGCATGTTCATTAAAAAATCATCCCCTGCGATGCCCACCCTAACCGTGGCCGGAATGCCTGCCCACCCTTTGTCGTAGGCCAATATCATCTTACGAACGCCTGTCATGCCGATTTGATCCACAAATTCTTGGGAAAACCGGATCATCTTCCTCTTGCTCTTAGTCCACCTTCTCATATTGCTTATATTGATTCAGATCATGCTCATTCGGCGTCCGCAGCATTGTATTTTGTTTGCCCGGTTTGAATGCGCAATAGTATTCTTTTCCTAAGCCCTGAGCCAGCACAAGAGCAACCCCCTGGTTGCAATATAGAGCCCTACATCCCGCTATTAGCCTCGCCATTTCCAACAGGTCCATTGTCTCAGTCCATTCAATTGGCCCTGCTTCGCGCTCCCACAACTCATGATCCTCCGGCAGTCCAATGAAGTAAACCGGTCGCGGAATCGATGCATAGACCCTTTTCCAATCTACCCGCGAGTTTTCTCTCCAGCGCCAGGTGAGGAAGCACAGGCTATATTCCCCTTCGCTTACAGGAATACCCCTTATCCATGGCCGCCGCCAATCCCGGTAAAATTTCCTCCAATGGGTGAGCATGGAGAACATAATATGATTGCGGCCCCGCCCTCGTTCATGGCGCCACTGGTCCAGGTCGTAGTCGAATTGCAGGCCATCTTCGTAGATCTCAAAGTCCAGCCCTCCTTTGGTTGGTAGGCATTCGATGCCCTGGAGCTCAAGCAAGGGCTTTACGGCGGTGTACATTGAGCCATAGGGAGCGGGGTAGAAATTCTCTTTTACGTAGAGCCTTGAGACGCCAAGGGCGCGCATGACGGGTATGGCATAGAGGATATCGCCGATACCTCCAGTTATCGCCGCCGTCTTACCCCGCATCATTGCACCGTCCATTTTCGTTCATGGTAAAAACTGACATTGGAACAAGCCCCAAACTAATGGACTTAATCCAAATAGGCTCACCGCGCTGTAGGGCTTGCATATCCTCATATGATGGCTTCCATGCTGTCAACCAGAAGGGAAAGCCTGCGTCATCCTTTCCTTGGTAGGCGGGTATGGCCATACATTGATCATCCGTCATTGATGGGGGTTTACCCACCATCTTGCTGCCTTCGAATGGTACTGGTTGCATGCTATTTCCTCCTTTTTATGCCGAAGTCCTTTGCCTTGATCTTTACCATGCGACCGTCGGGGTGATGCCAGACGATACCCTCATAGGGCAATTCTGCCAAGGCTCTTTTAATTGTCTCGAACGTGACACCGCCAGGAAAGTATATTTTTTCTTCTCCATGCCGAATAAGGATATGCGTATCGAACTTTTCGGGATTGCCATTTATCTTTGGACCGCAAAGCTCATAAGTTCCATCGTCCAAGCCATGATCTTCCCCTCCCGCACTGTTGAACGCTTCCATGAACCATCTATCGGCTGGGTCCATGCTATTGCATTTTAGCCAGCCGGGCCAATGCCCTGTGATCGGATCAGGGTCTTGGGCAGGAATGAAACCCGCAGGTGGAGTTTTGCCGTTCTTGGCGTCGTACCTTTTGTAGAGCGTTCCGTCCAGGATCATGCAGCAGGTACCATCCCATTTGCGGGTGGCGACGCCTTCACCAGCGATGACCCATTCGGCACCCGGGTTGACCTCGTCCCTGACCAGATGGTCCGTTTCATAATTTCTTTGATAGAGAGAAATGATCTTTTGCATATTAAATAGTTGCGATTAACAAATTATTCTTCACTGGATTGGCCACATACTCAATCCTATAAGCCGAGTTAATATTCATTAGCGCGGCTTCAATAGTCTGACGCGACCAGCCAGTAACATTCGGATGCGTCAAGACCAGGATATCGTCAATGAGGATCGTATGGGTTTTGATAGGATGACGGGCGATCTGCTCCAACTCTTTCAGTAAGGGGAAAGGCTCGCCCAGTTCGATCTCATCCTCAAATAACTGACTATGTGCATCAAGCCAGAAGGTAATAGGTTCCTGTACTCCGCCAAATAGTTGAAAGAAGTCTTTGGAGCTATCCCCTTGCCGGACCAGGATGTTTGGATATTTACCATAATCGAGATTGAACCTATGATGACAGAAGGTTACGTTATCCTTGTCAATGTCCAGGCTTCGAATGTGCCGGAAACCGGCATCGATGGCTTTTTGAATGGCATCACCTCTATACGAACCACTTTCGATAAAATAGCGGTTGGGGTATTTGGCGAGCAGGTTATAATTGGGGGGCAGGCTCATAATGAGATGTTGTTTAGGATGTCTTTGGCTTTTTGGATCTCGGCAGGTTTATCATTGAGCTTATTGATGTATTCTCTTGCTTCTTGTAGAAAGTGTTCAATTTTAGTAGAAAGGTTGTTAACCGCCGTCTCTGTATATATGCCGTATTCTCCAACGCGCCAACCCACTTGGATATAAATACTTTCCGGCATCGATATATATTTCTTTTCGCGGGCCCAAATCATTATAACCCTTCCATTGTAAGGAATCTCCTTTGCAAATAGATATTCAAGCTCTTCTTTTTTCTTCTTAAAGAATCTCATGCTATCAATTTTTCAAGTTCTTCAACTGTCTCAATCTTAAATGCGACAGCATCCTTAAAAAACCACCAATGCACGCCATCATATTTAATGGTGATACTTTCCTTCACATAGCTATTGCCTGGCATGCTTGTAAAGCCCATGCGTTGCAAGTAATGACTGTTCAATCGCCTTGGTGGCGCCTGTTCGGCATATTCAACGAACAACGGTGTTCCTGATTCACTATATTCCGTTCTGCGGATCATATTTTTTGATCAAGCTTATATACGTCTTTGACCCATTGAAAAATTTGTTCTGGGGTACAGAAAAAGCACTCTTTGAATGTATCGCTTTCTATCAGCGCCGGGTCACACCAGGTGCGCGGCAGGCGCGGCAGGTCCTTCTGAGGATAGAACATAGTGGAAGGTCGATGCAGCAGCCCCGAGAGAATGCCCAAACCAGAGGGGAAATAGAACCCATAATCCAGTCGCTTCATCATCTCGATAACATATCCCAACGGTTGGCCTATCGTCGAAATATAGGCAATGTGATGTTTTTGAAGCAGGTTTCGGAGGTTGCCGGCCAGCTCCGCGTCCCATTCTGCGCCGATGAGGACGAAGGTCGCTTCAGGGATCAAGCTCTTTACAAGTTGTATGAGCTTTAGCCAGCCATCCTCTGCCCAGAACCCCCAATTCCTGGCCGTGGAGTAGGCTGAGGCGTATATGCCAATATACGGCCCAGCTGTAAAGCGTTCCTTTACCTCTTGCTCCCATTGCTGTGTCTGGAAAGGAAGTTCATAGGATGTAGAGAGGTCAGGCAAAAAAGTTTCAATTCTGCGGCCGGCTTCCAAATGTTCGTTGGCCGAAAGGCTGAAATCCTGCTGTCCAATGGCTTTCCACATATTTATATGCCGGGCCATGTTGTTCGGCTTGATCACGAAATATTGCAGGCCCGGCTTATATTCGCATGAGGCGGTTATCTGGGGGAGTAGGTCGAATATCTGTTTACCCCGCTGTGGTTTGCCATCATGGATCTGCCAGTGGAATTTCTCGCCGGAATTGATGAGTTTTTGGAATAACCAGCAGGCATCGCCAATTCCAGGATTAGTTTTGATCGTCCGCATCAGTTACTTTTCGTTTCTCGTTAAATATTTTTTTACCCATCAACCATGTTCCATACCCCAACAGCACCGCCGGCCATATCAACCCCACACCGATATTGCGTACATCATAATAAGCATCAGATCCGCGCTCCTTATCACCCGAGCAGATCAGAAATAAGGCAATCCCGCAGGTAAGTAAGTATAGGGTTATGGAGAGGATGATCCAGATCATTCATCGGATTTTATGATGGCTATAATAATGGCTACCAAAATATATAGAGCTAAGACAATCCAGACCGGCGACAAGACCCACCACCACGACCAATCAATAACACGGCACAGCTTTAATACCACAAATGCAATGGTAAGCAGGCTAGTCTCGCTCACGCCTTTGGACGATTTCTTATCACTCATGCTTTGATCTTTTTATTGTTTTTGCCGGTTGTTAGAACCCCTGCATCACCCTCATACTTAGATGGATGCGGATACAGTAACTCCATCAGTGGCACCACCTTATCGACTACGCCGTCGGCGGTGCTGAACCATTTGCGGTCCATAATATCCCCCCAAGCGAAGGCGTCCCTAAGTTTCAGGTCGGGATATTGAACACCTGCGATGGCCGCCGCATTACAGTAAAGGCTTTGCAGGCAATAACCATTCGGCTGCAGCCAGTTGATGCGCTTGAGAGAATGCAGTATTTGCCGGCGCATGGTAATGGGGCAATGCGTATCGTTATTCCTTCCATGCGGCATAATCCGCAGAGTATTGGCTACCGTCTTTTGGTATGTGGAGAATCGCCCCAACGTATACAACTTATTAGCCAGTAACATATCCCAGGCGTATTCTTCCTGCCAGGGTTCAAGCAGATAGTAGTCATCGCCACAGTATACAAATTCATCTTCCGGGCATAGCAGTAGCTTGTCAAAGATGTTCTTTTCCCGCATAGCAGTGTCTGGATCGTCTTTGGCGGGTATGTGCTCAACTCCTTTGATCCATGATGGTAAGGCCCCGATAATGTAGATCTTATTCGGCTCCATAAACTTCTCAAACCCACGTAGGGCATAGCGCAAATCCAGGTAATTATTGTCGGAGTGTTCGTGGAGCGGGATCGCTATTACCATGAAAAGATCATTAAAGTGATCAAATGTAGGGAAAAAATGAAATAATGTTCATATTTTTCAGAACTTTCTGAAAATACAGAAAGACAATAAGAAAATATTTTACATTTGATCTGTGGACAATCCCCCCAAGCGAGATAACGGAAAGAAACTCATAGAGAACCGCTGTTCTTGCGGGCACCTCATGTTTAAAAGCCGTGGTCTGCTCGGGGAGATTGAATTAAAGTGCGGGAAGTGCGGTAACATCAACACGATAAAAGTACAGCCAGAAGGTCGGCCATACCAGGAAAGAATGGGGTTGGCCCGTAAGTGAGCCTCCGCGCTGCGGTAATATAATAATAAAGAACTCCAAAGAGGGTCAGCGTCATCGTAAGGTGATAGCTGGCCCTCTTGTCATTTATGGCTAACAATGGCATCATAAAAGCGGGTCGCAATCTGGTCCAGGGACTTACCCAAAAGTTCAATGGCGATCCCTATATCGCCGAAGCCGCCGTTCTGGTGCCCTCTCAATTCAGGG
>Ga0105241_10004681_pt1 | contig 10103 bp, 13 predicted proteins | sample KBSC64metaG_FD_80422 | JGI IMG/M metagenome (GOLD analysis project Ga0105241, IMG submission 80422) | Corn rhizosphere microbial communities from Kellogg Biological Station, Michigan, USA - KBS C6-4 metaG | ecosystem: Host-associated > Plants > Roots > Rhizosphere > Soil | place: Michigan, USA...
ACTTGGGAGGCGGCTATCCGGAGCTGCACGGTGACAAACTTGCTCGAAACGTGACCATGCGACGAGCGGTTCGCTCGTTCGCAGAACGGGGAGGAGTCATCTACGCGGAGTGCGGAGGCATGATGTACCTCACAGAGGCGATCAGAGACTTCGATGGCCATTCGCATGAAATGGTCGGACTGTTTCCAGCTGAAGCAGTGATGCAGAAATCCTCGGTGACGTTGGGCTATCGGACAATGACCTGCTCACGAGATTGTGTGCTTGGTAGGCAAGGGCTGACGGCCAGAGGGCACGAGTTCCATCATTCGACGTTGACACCACGAGGCTCTCTCCAATATGCCTGTAAATTGGATGATGCGCGGGGGCAATTAACCGGAGAGGATGGTCTCATGAGGGGCAATGTTCTCGCCCTCTATACGCATCTGCATTTTGCGAGTCAGCCACAGATTGCCAAGGGCTTGCTCGCGGCAGCACGCCGGTCCAGTCCGCTTCTGGATGGCGGGCTGGTGTGAGACCAACGCAACATGTCGTCATCACGGGTCGAGGCGGCCACGGCATCATGGCTGAAGACGCCGACCTCGTCACCGAGATGACGCAAGCAACGCTTCCATATCGGAAAGGCGTCAAGGCGCAGCCGGGAGTCGAGTGTTGAGAGGGCCAGTGAAGAAGATCTGCGAGAATTGCGGGCAAGTATTCGAGTGCGGTGGATATCAATGCTGGTGTGGAAGGCTCGGCATTTCTCAGGAGCAGATGGATTGGATCGAAAGGTCGTTTCACGATTGTTTGTGTCCGCTCTGTCTTCAACAGGTGGTCGACAGGAAGCTCGGCCCTCTCTCTGTCACGAAACCGCAATAAGGGGGAACGGTGCGAATTACCAAGGTGTACACGAGAACCGGTGACGAGGGTCAGACGCGGCTGGCCGGGGGACAGCAGGTTTCCAAAGACAGTCTTCGCGTCGAGGCGTACGGCACGGTGGATGAATTGAATGCCTCCGTCGGCCTGGTGAGGGCGATGAACGGAGAGGCTGGTCGCGCGTCCGCCAAGCAGTTGGAGCAGGATCTTCGATGGGTCCAGAACAAGCTGTTTGATCTCGGCAGCATCCTGGCGACCACGCCAGGACAGGTCTTCAAGAACATGCCGACGATCAAGGCGCAGGATGCCACTCGGCTCGAGCGCATGATCGATCGATGTCAAAAAGACTTGGCGCCGCTCAAAGAGTTCATTCTGCCAGGTGGCGGCAAAGTGGCGGCGACGCTGCACCAGGCGAGGACCATCTGCCGTCGGGCCGAACGGATCTGCGTTCGTTTGGCCAGGGAAGAACCGCTCGATGGGCAGATCATCAAATTTGTGAATCGCCTGAGCGATGCGCTCTTTGTCTGGGCTCGATGGGTGGCCAAGACACAAGGGGAACCGGAATTTCTGTGGGAACGTGAAACCGACCGCGCGGACGAGGCGAAATAGGAATATGCCGGCGCGAACGATCATGATTCAAGGCACCGCCTCTCATGTCGGAAAGTCCGTCCTCACGGCGGCCCTGTGCCGGTCGTTTTTCCGTCGCGGCCTTCGTGTCGCACCCTTCAAGGCGCAGAACATGTCCAACAATTCCTTCGTCACGCCGGACGGCAAAGAAATCGGCCGGGCACAGGCCGTCCAAGCCGCCGCCTGCCGGCTGCCTCCGCGAGCCGACTTCAATCCGATCCTGATCAAGCCCGAATCTCACACGACAGCGCAGCTCGTCGTCGGAGGCGAGGTGGTCGGAGCCTTGTGTGCGAAGGATTTTGGTCGCGTGCGGCGTGAGTATTGGAGCGCGGCGCAGGAGGCTTTTCAACGGCTGTCCCAGGCCTTCGATGTCGTGGTGCTCGAGGGCGCCGGGAGTCCGGCTGAAGTCAACCTGCGACACTGCGACGTCGTCAACATGCAGATGGCCCGCTATGCCTCGGCGCCGGTACTGCTCGTCGGTGACATTGAGCGAGGAGGCGTATTCGCCTCGCTTGTAGGGACCTGGACTTTGCTCGACGAAGCCGATCGTCGGCATGTGAAGGCGTTCGCCATCAATAAATTTAGGGGCGAGGCGACCCTGCTTGACGATGGAGTCGAACGAGTGTCCCTCGAAACGGGATTGCCCTGCGCCGGCGTGCTTCCGCACTGGGGCGACTTGGATATGCCAGAAGAGGATGCCTTGGGATGGAATGGTTCGCAGCGGCGAACGCCAGAGAGAGCCGATCGCGTCGTCATCGGGATCGCCGATGTGCCCGGCATTTCCAACTTCACGGACTTCGAGCCGTTGACGGGAGAGCCTGATGTCGAAGTGGTTCGACTCAGTGAAGCGACGGACTGTCCATTGGATGCCGTCATCTTTCCAGGATCGAAGCAGACAATCCAGGCCTTGCGCTTCGTGCGTGAGCGTGGTCTCGATCGGCTTGCGCATCGCGTATTGGCTGCAGGCGGAACGGTGGGCGGCATTTGCGGCGGCTATCAACTGATGGGAAGGGTCATTCGAGATCCTGAACGTCTAGAATCATCTCAAGAAGCCGTGGACGGCCTCGGGATGCTTCCAGCCGAGACGACCTTTGCCGTTCCTAAGATTGTCGAACAGGCGTCAGGCCGGCATGCGGAGAGCGGATGTTCGGTTGTAGGCTATCAGGTACGAATGGGACGGACCGCCGTTCCCTCGGAGGCCCAGCCGTTCCTTGAGCTGACGGTGAATCATGGCTTGCAGCACTGCACCGAGGGGATGAGCCTTCACGGCGGCCGGCTCTTTGGAACCTCTCTCCATGGGCTCTTCGATCAGGCGCTCTTCCGCCGCTGGTGGGTCAACCGCTTGAGTGCGTCAAAAGGATGGACGGGGCTTCCCGAGACCCAGCAGCCTTCGCTCGATACCAGACTGGACCACTTGGCCGATTTTGTGGAACGGCACCTCGACGTATCCCTGATTGACCGGCTTCTCGAGGACGGAGTCTAAGCGATGGCTTCCCGACGCAGGCGGTCGCATCTGGTGTTCATTGTTGGTGGCGCGTCGTCGGGGAAGAGCGAGGCTGCGCTGCGACTGGCCGCCAAGGGAATCGACAAGACAGCGCCGCGTGTCTTTGTGGCGACCGGTGAAGGGCTGGACGAAGAAATGACGATGAAGATCGCTCGGCACCGGCAGTCGAGATCATCGCAGTGGGTGACGGCCGAGGTGCCGCTCGACCTGAGCACGTGGTTCAAGGAACACAGTCGGAACTATCGCGTCATGCTGGTCGATTGCCTGACCATGTGGCTGTCGAATCACATTGAGCGAGGGACGAAGGAACGTGAAATCCTGGAGGAGACAAGGGCATTGCTCCGGCTGATCCGACGAATCGGCGGACGGGTCGTGCTGGTGTCGAATGAATTGGGCATGGGCTTGGTTCCGCCTGGCGCCGCATCGCGCCGCTTCCGGGAATTGGCCGGCGAAGTCAATCGTCTCGTCGCCCAAGAGGCGGATGACACCTATTTCGTCGTGAGTGGATTGCTCATTCCCTTGAGAAAAGAGGCGCTATGAACCTGACCGACGTGTTAGAGCAGATAGGAGACACCGATGCAACTGTGGCGGCAGAGACGCAGCGACGGCTTGACCGGCTGACCAAACCTCAAGGCAGTTTAGGCCGCCTTGAAGAATTAGCCGTCCAATACTGCGCGATCACCGGGGAACGCAAGCCCGCCGTGCCTCGGGCCATGGTGGTGACCTTTGCTGCTGATCACGGTGTGGTGGAAGAAGGCGTCAGCGCCTATCCTCGGGACGTGACGGCGCAGATGGTGTTGAATTTTCTTCGAGGCGGCGCAGGGGTCAATGTCCTGGCCCGCCACGTCGATGTCGAAGTCCGTGTTGTCGACATCGGGGTGGCCCATGACTTCGGGCCCATCGCCGGACTCATGCATCGCAAGTTAATGAGGGGCACTCGAAACATGCTTCACGCTCCCGCGATGGATCGAACTACGGCCGAAGAAGCAGTCATGACCGGCATCGAGATCGCCAGCGATGCGGCGCATCAAGGCGTCGGGTTGATCGGGACTGGTGATATGGGCATCGGAAACACCACCGCAAGTGCGGCGATTGCGGCGGTCATGACCGGAGAGGCGGTGAAGGGCGTGACCGGCTCGGGTACTGGAATTGACGAGCACGGCTTCGCTCGGAAGGTGTCCGTGATCGAGCGGGCGCTGGCCTGCCACCGGCCGAATGCGCACGATCCCTTAGATGTGCTCTCGAAAGTCGGCGGCCTTGAAATTGCCGGAATCACCGGCGTCATCTTGGGCAGCGCCGCAGCGCGCATGCCCGTCGTGCTGGATGGATTCATCGCTGGAGCTGCCGCGGCGATCGCGGTTGGGCTGCAGCCGCGCTGTCGGCCATACATGATTGCCTCTCACCGGTCCGTTGAACGAGGCCATCGGGTGCTTCTCGAAAGACTGCAATTGAAGCCGCTCTTCGATCTCGATCTGCGATTGGGAGAGGGGACAGGGGCCTGTCTGGGAATTGGACTCGTCCAAGCCGCGATCAAGATCCTGACGGAAATGGCGACGTTCGGTGAGGCCGGTGTTTCGGGACGAAACGCGTGACGACCCATCTGAAACCATTGATTTGTGCCTGGCAATTTCTGACGGCGGTGCCTGTGAGCCGGGATTTCCATGATCCGGCTCCTGATGAATTGGCCGGGTCGATGTTGTGGTATCCCTTTGTGGGCATTCTTCTGGGGGGGCTCCTTGCGATGACGGATGTGTTCCTGGCGCGATGGCTGCCGCGTGAAGCGGTTGCCGCGCTGCTCATTCTTGTGCTGGTCGCCATGACCCGTGGACTCCATCAGGACGGGCTGGCGGACACGCTGGACGGCTTAGCCGGAGGACGCACGGCTTCCGATCGCCTGTCCATTATGAGGGATCCCCGCATTGGAGCCATTGGGGCGACCGGCCTCTTTCTCTCATTGATCCTGCGCTACGGCGCGCTCGTGTCTTTACCGGAGGCGCTGAGGCTTCCTGTTCTCTTATGTATGCCGGCCATCGGACGATGGGGTATGGTCGTCGGCGCCTATGGCGCCTCCTATGCACGGGCAGAGGGAGGCCTGGCTGCGCCGTTTCTTGCGCATCTCTCGGCGAGGCACGTCCTTGGTGCGACCATCGTGGTCCTGTGTCTGATGGTCTGGTCGTTCGGAGCCGCTCCCGCGCTGGTGGCCCTATTGTTCGGAGGTCTGTTCAGCCGGGTCGCCACGGCCTTCTACCGCCATTTTCTCGGCGGCATCACCGGCGATACGCTTGGCGCGACCAACGAGCTCATCGAAGTGAGCTTCGTTCTGTTTATGCCGTTGCTCGTGACGTGGTCATGACTGCCATGGAGGTTGTCGCGGCCTGCGCGCTCGATGCGGCGGTGGGCGATCCGCGGATCTTGCCTCACCCCGTGCGGTGGATGGGCAGCCTGTCAGCCTATGTGCATCAGTGGGTGCGCACTCGTGGGATGGGACCACGCTCGCTTCGCGCTGCCGGCACGTTCTTGGCGCTGGGTTTGCCGGCGATGGCATTCATGGTCGGCTGGATGTTGATTGCGGCTGGCATGGCAGTCCATGACTGGATCGGGCAGGGGATCGGGATTTGTCTGGCTTCGACGACGCTGGCCTGGAGAGACCTGGTTGATCATGTGCGCGCGGTGTCCGGGGCCTTGAAATCAGGATCGGTGGAACGTGCCAGGAACGCGGTCGGTTTGATCGTCGGCAGAGACACGCAGAACTTGTCCGAGGAAGAAGTGGTCAGAGCCGCAGTGGAAACGACTGCGGAAAGTGCATGCGACGGCGTTATCGCACCGTTGTTGTTTCTGGTCGTCGGGGGACCGTCGCTGGCGTTGGCCTACAAGGCCGTTTCGACCCTCGATTCGATGGTCGGACATCGTGACGAAGAGTATCGAGATTTCGGATGGGCCTCGGCGAGGCTTGATGACCTCGCCAATTGGATTCCGGCACGCATCACGGCCTGGTTGATTGCTGCCGCGGATGGACTCGTACTCCTGAGTGCCAAATCGGCAAAGCGGAGCGGTGCCATTCTGCTGCGGGATGGGCATAAGCATCCCAGTCCAAACAGCGGAAGGCCTGAAGCGGCAATGGCCGGCGCATTGGGAGTTCAGCTTGGAGGCGTGAACTTTTACGGAGGCCGTCGTGCTGAACGGCCTGCGCTGGGGGATGCCGAGGCGCCCTTGTCAGCTAGGCACGTGGATCGTGCCGAACGCATCATGACCGCAGCCTATGTGATGGCCATCGTGGGAGTGGTGGGGGCTCTCTCGTGGTGAGTCCCTCGCCGGTGCACGGCGGCAACGTCCACGCCGCGGCGCGTGAATTGCGCAGGCCCATCGGGTCCATTCTTGATTTCAGCGCGAGCATCAATCCGTTGGGGCCCTCACCCAAGGCCGTCCGGGCTCTGATCGATGCGGCCCAGCTCGTTCAGCACTACCCCGATCCTGACTGCCATCGTCTCAAGTATGCGATCGAACGTCGATGGCACATTTCGCCCGACCGTATTGTCGTCGGAAACGGCTCGACCGAACTGATCGATGTCATGCCCCGCGCGCTGTCCATTCGCTCCGCCGTGATCGTCGGGCCGACGTATGCAGAATATGTCCGTGCCGTTCGTCATGCCGGCGGCCGAATCAGCATGGTGATGGCGAAGAAAGAAGAGGAGTACCGTCCTCCGCTCGAGGAGGTCCTACGTCGATTGTCGAGACAGCGACGAGCCCGGCCGGCGATCGATGCGGTCTTTATTTGTCATCCCAATAGTCCGACCGGCCGGCCCTGCCGGCCACAAGATCTTCATGCGCTCTTCGGCGCCGCGGAGCGGGCGGGAGCGTGGGTCGTCGTAGACGAGTCGTTCATCGAATACTGCGAGTCGTTGACCTGTCTTCCGGAACTGCCTTCCCATGGACGCCTCATCATCCTTCGGAGCTTTACCAAATTTTATGGAATGCCCGGTCTGAGAATCGGCTACAGCGTATCCTCGCCACATGTCGCGGAGGTGTTGAGACGGTCTCTGCCGCCCTGGTCCGTCAATATGGTGGCGCAGCGGGTTGCGGAAGCAGCACTCATGGACGATCGTCATGCAGGGCGCTGCCTCGCGTACGTCGGGAGGGAACGAGCGCGTGTGGCCATGCAGCTCTCCTCGCTGCACGGGCTGACGGTGATACCCTCTTCCGCCAATTTTCTTTTGATTGAACTGCCCCGGTCGTTTCGCGCACGTGCGATCACGGCGAAGCTTCGCCGACGGGGCATGCTGATCCGCGACTGTTCGTCAACGGAAGGCTGTACCGCGCGTATGATTCGCATCGCGGTGCGCGCGAAGCACGACAACGATCGGCTTCTGGCCGCATTGGCCGGGTTAGTACGGCGATAGCATGCGACACATGAACGGGAGAAAGAGCCTCGACTATCGCATCCGTGGGGGAACGTTAGTCATCGAGTTGAAGCGCATGCATCGGATCATTTCGTCCGCTCCCCGAGGAGGAGGCATCCTCCGAGCGCGGTCCATTCTCAATCACCAAGTCCCGGCCAATCCCTCGACGCTCAAGCGTCAGGTCGCGAGGACATGGGGCGACCCGGCGCGGTATCTCGGCCGCTTGGCCGTACGGATGAAGGCCGCGATGCCGATGGTCGGACTCATGACGGCCGTCCCGATGAAGCAGCTTGTTGTGGACCGTGAGCAATCCGGGCCGGTCTGGATCGAATGTTTTTGTACCGTCGGTGTGACCAACGCGGTGCGTGCCGGAGAAGCCCTGCCAATCATACGGCGCATGGATGGCCGCCATGCCCCTGGCACGATCAATATCATCCTGGTCACGAACGCGACATTGACCATGACGGCCATGGTGGGCGCAGTGCAAGTGGCCACGGAAAGCAAGACCGGAACCTTGATCAAATACAAGGTCCCCAGCAGTGCACGCAAATCTTCGCTGGCGACGGGGACTGGGACCGACGCGGTCGTCATCGCGAGCAGCCTGGAGGGCCTCCATAGAGTACGCTACAGCGGAACACATACCGAGATCGGCGCAATGATCGGACGGCTCGTGACCCGTTGTGTTCAAGCAGGGCTCTCTCGTTCTGCCCGGTGGTATCAGACCCGCTCACGTCGGGCCGACCGCCCTCACGCGCCAGCCTGAGAGATCCCCCTTTCTCCGCCATTCCCTCTCCAGTGTTGAGCTCTGCCCCACACCAGCAAGGCCTGCATCGATGCGCCTGCTACACTTCTCGCCAGTTTCAATAAGGACCGGGACGATGAAAGGACGCATCGCCAAAGATGATTCAGCCCTCGAGTGGCCAATTTTTGCCCAAACGGCATCATTTTGTCGCAACCTGAACAGTCATGTGACGAACGAGGATGAACGATGTTCCTGTGTAGAGTACGTAAATCTCTGAAAGGCCAAGTGTTTTGTGCTCGGTATTCACGTAACTGCCTCTCGAAGACTCATAAGCACAACCTTTGCAGAGTGGGGCGCAGGCTTCGAAAGGGATTTGTGTACGGCGAGAGACGCATGCAGCGCCTGCGAAAAAATAGTTATTGCTAGGTGATGAACGCGAAGGATGAGAAAAGGAACGAAGAATCCGATCAAGTGACATCACGAAGGAGGATGGGTATGAACGCGACATGGTGGAATTGGCGGATGGCGGGCGGGATTGCGGCGGTGGCTCTGCTGTGTCAGGCGAGCCCGGTGCGTGCGGGCAACGAGGCCGAAGTGGCGGAACACTTGATCGATCTCGTGAAGATCGGCCGTGGCGTCCTGTCGGAACAGATGGGAAACATCAACGATCCTTCAAAGGCCAACAAGGGTTTTACCGGCGACTATGTGGCCGGTCAAGTCATCGAGCGGTTCAAGAAGAAAACCAAAATCGATTTGAGAATTCCGAATGCCGTTCCCCAAGCACCTCTGTATCTAGCGTTGGTCGAGGCCGAAAAGGAAGTCGTGGATGAGTCGCAGCCGGTGATCAACCGCCCTGGCATTGGCTTCAAGGGTTTCATCCCCGCCGTCTTTGCCCGCAAGACCGGAGAAAACTTCTACAAGAAGACCGGTGTGAAGTTGAAATTGACCGGCATCGATTATCGCAACGTCAACAACCGGCCGGATGATTTCGAAGCCGAGGTGCTGCGGATGTTCAACGATCCGCGCCACCCCAAGGGCCAGACCTATGTCCGTAACACGGTACTCGACGGGCGACCGGTGCTGCGTATGATGGACCCGGAATATGCGGCGGCGTCCTGTTTGTCCTGCCATGGCGCACCAAAGGGTGGAAAGGACATCACGGGCGGTCACAAAGAGGGGTGGAAGGAAGGGGATCTGGCCGGCGCGATCAGCGTCGTGCTGCCCCTGAAGTAATCGCGTCGTCACAGGTATTGGGACATCATTCATAACCAGAACCAAGGAGAGCACCGATGAGCAAGATTGTTGTCGTAGACGATTCCTACGCCGAATTACAGGTCATTGAAGGAGTGTTGAAAGGCGCGAACCACACGGTGGTGTCCTTTCCCAATACCGAGAAGCTCGAGGACAAGGTGGTCGGTGAGAAGCCCGATCTGATTGTGATGGACGTCGTCATGCCTGGCCGCAACGGCTTCCAGGCCTGCCGTGACCTCAAGAACGACGACCGAACCAAGACCATCCCCATCATTCTTTGTACCTCCAAAGGCAACGAAAGCGACAAGTTCTGGGGTCAGCAACAGGGCGCCAATGCGCATATCGTCAAGCCGTTCAAGGGCGAAGAACTGCTCGCGGCAGTGAAACGGGTGTTGGGATAACCATCATGGCTGCTGAGCCGAGCGCAACCTCCCTCGCAACCCAGAATGCCAATACCCAGACTGGCGGTCAGGGCAAGGCTGCCCCGACGACGGGAACGGGAACGATGCGTGCTGCGATCGTCTCCTTGGGGGGCGAACAATTCACGATCGATCTACAGAATGTGCGGGAAGTGTTCGTGGTGGAATCCATCACGCCGGTCCCGGGCATGCCGGCCGGGTTGGTCGGCGTCACGAACCTGCGCGGTTCGGTCGTGCCATTGCTCGATTTGCGGCAGATGATCGGCCTTGCGGCTGAGAACGCCCTCAAGTATGCCGTCGTCGTGAAGCAT
>Ga0105241_10004688_pt1 | contig 10093 bp, 9 predicted proteins | sample KBSC64metaG_FD_80422 | JGI IMG/M metagenome (GOLD analysis project Ga0105241, IMG submission 80422) | Corn rhizosphere microbial communities from Kellogg Biological Station, Michigan, USA - KBS C6-4 metaG | ecosystem: Host-associated > Plants > Roots > Rhizosphere > Soil | place: Michigan, USA...
CCTCGGCGAACGCGAAGAGCAGCTTCGCGCCGTGCTTGATGATGCCGCCGTATTCCTGATCGGTCCCGGGCAGGAACCCGGGCACGTCGACGAACGTGACGAGCGGGATGTTGAAGCAGTCGCAGAAACGCACGAAACGCGCAGCTTTCACGCTGGCATCGATGTCGAGCACGCCGGCCAAAACCGCGGGTTGATTCGCCACGATGCCGATCGGGCGCCCGGCGATACGGGCCAAGCACGTGATCATGTTCTTGGCGAACGCCTCATGGACCTCGAGCACGTTCGCGTCGTCCACCACGGCGCGAATGACATCGAGCATGTCGTAGGGGCGATTGCTCTCGCTCGGCACCAGCTGGTCGAGCTCCGGAGCGGCGCGCTCGACCGGATCCGCGCTCACGCGCCGCGGCGGATCTTCCGTGTTGTTGGCGGGCAGATAACCCAAGAGCTCCCGGATCCGTAGCAGACACGAGGCGTCGTCCGGTGACGTGAAGTGACAGACGCCGCTCGTCGCCGCGTGCGTGGCGGCGCCGCCGAGTTCTTCCTTGCTCACCTCTTCGTGCGTCACCGTGCGGATCACGTCTGGGCCGGTGATGAACATGTAGCTGGTCTTTTCGACCATGAACACGAAGTCCGTGATCGCGGGCGAGTACACCGCGCCGCCGGCGCAGGGGCCCAAAATCGCGCTGATCTGCGGCACCACGCCGCTCGCGAGCGTGTTTCGCAAGAAGATGTCGGCGTAGCCGCCGAGTGACTCGACGCCCTCTTGGATGCGCGCACCGCCCGAATCGTTGAGGCCCACGATGGGCGCGCCGACGCGCAGCGCGTGATCCATCACTTTGGTGATTTTTTGCGCATGTGCGGCGCCGAGCGAACCACCGAACACGGTGAAGTCTTGTGCGAAGACGAACACACGCCGACCGTCGACCGTACCGTGACCCGTGACGACGCCGTCGCCCGGGACCCGCTGCTCTTGCATGCCGAAGTCGGTGGCTCGATGCGCGACGAAGCGACCCATTTCGACGAAGCTGCCCGGGTCGAGCAACAGGTCGATTCGCTCGCGCGCCGTCAGTTTGCCGAGCGCGTGCTGCTTGTCGATGCGGGCCTGACCGCCGCCCAAGGCCGCGCGTTGGTCGAGATCAGCCAAACGGCGAAATTTATCGTTATCGGAGTGCGTCACGGTTCGTCCTATCAGAAGGCGATTTTGAGCACGATCAGCAAGAGCAAGAGCCCGCTCAGAGTGAGCGCTAGCCGAAAACCGCGCTCGGCCTGCGGGCGATCATACGCGTCTAGAGCGCGTTGCACGAGTTCGTGTGGGCGCAAGGCGTGCAGTACCCGATCCTCTGCCGCGCGCGCGGCGTCGAGCCACGCTTCGGGGATCTCGACCGCACCGTGCGTGGCGAGTAACGCGCGGCCCACCTCGCTCAGCGCTTGGCGATGGGCACGCTCGCTCTCGCTCAGCCCTTGACCGCGGACGCTGAGCTCTTGCCGAAATTCTCGGGTCAGTGCCGCGCGCTTGCGCTCGAGTTGACGCTCGAGTTGTGAGAGCAGAGCCACGCGCGCGGCGACCTGAAAATGCGCCTGTTCCTCACTTTCGAACGCGGCTCGTGCGGCGCGCACTTCGGGCTCGATCGTGGCCAGACGTGCCTCTAGCTGGCTCAGCTGTTCGGCTTCGGCCGCCGGCACGGCGCCACCCTGGGGCCCCACCTTTTGCTCCGCTACGCGGTGCACGCCGCGCATCTCGATTTGCACTCGCTTGAGTTTTGCTTCGGCCCGCGTGCTCTCCAGGCGTGCTGCTTCGACGCGCGCGGAGGCTTCGTCCTCCAGCGCACGCTTCTCGCTGAGTTCGGCGCGCAAGGTGACGAGCTCACTGTCGATGGCCGCGGTCTGCGTGTCGAGCTCGGCATTGACGCTCGAAACCGCTCGACTGCGCTCGGTGGCTTCTCGCTCCAGCTCGGAAAGGCTGGAAAATAGCCGCGCAAAGCGCTCGTTTGTTTGCACCGTGGCGCGCAACGCATCGGCCATGTCCGCGAGCAGCTCGTCGCGATCTTGCTCGGCCGCCGACAGCGTTCCGTTCAACTGGGGCAGCGATCGTTTGAGCTCGCGCCTGCGCTGCCAAACTCGATATGCGTAGCCGAGCGTGAGGTACGCGTTTCGCGGCACTGGACCGAAGTCAGCCAACACTTGCACTTCGACCGCATCGATCGCGAGTCGATCGCGCTCGGGCGTGCGTCCGGTTGGCCAAGGTTTGGCAGGCGCGCTCGCTTCCGCCTGCACACGCCTCGCCGGGGGCGCCGCGTCTTCGGCACCGAAGTACACGTCGCCGGGGCGCGCATCGGGATCGAGATCGAGTGAACCGCCGAAGTCGAGCGAATCGTCCTCGTCGAAGGCGTGGTTCACGCTCGGCGCTGCCACGCGCGGCTGTCCGGCCGTCGAGGTCGAGCGTGCGGGACGCACCGCGGGCTCGAGCTCCAGGTCTGGGACTTCGGGGGCAGCTTTCGGCGCTTGTTTGCCAGAGTCAGTCATCGATCGCGGGGTTCGCTCGGAAATACCCAAGGTAGCCAAAGTTTCGGCCGAATGTTTGGGGGTTCGTCGAATCGCGTCAGTTTCCGGCTCCCTCTGGAACGAGGTCCGGCGATCCGCGCTTGGCAGCCCGCAAAGCGTGCGCTATGTCCACTCCCGTCACTGACCTTCTGTGGGTCCGCCGACAGCGCAGCTTGAACCCCGCCAGGCCCGGAAGGGAGCAACGGTAGAGAAAAGCGGGTGTGGCGGGCCCTCCAACTCCCCCAATCGGCGGCCCGCACCCGAGTCGAGCGCACTCAGCGCGCCGGGCGGATTCTGAGGGGCACTAGTCGCCGAACATCTCGATGGCGGCTCCGTTGTGCGCCAGAGGCGCGTCGAAGGCGTAGTGCACGAGGCTGCGAGCCACGTCATCGGCCGTCATGCGTGCGGGAAAGCCGCTGCCTTCGAGCATGCGCGTGTCCACCGAGCCGGGAAGCACCGCACAGGCCATCAGCCCGGAATCGGTGAGCTCCGCGGCGAGGCTCTTCATGAAACCGACGATGCCCCACTTGGTCGCGCAATAGGCGGACAGGCGCGCGGTGCCGAGCGTCGATGAGATGCTGCCGACGAACACGAAGCGTCCCGCTTTCCGCGCACGCATTGCGGGCAGGAGCGCGCGGGTGAGCACGAAGGGCCCGGCCAAGTTCACGCTCAGGTGCTCCTCGAACGAGCTCACCGTCGTGTCCTCGATGCGAGTGCGTGCGGCGATGCCCGCGTTGTGAATCACCGCATCGGGCGCGCCGAAATGAGCCAGAAAATCACGCGCGGCCCGCTCGACCTCGGCGCTCTTGCCCACGTCGGCAATGAGCTCGAGGACCCGCTTCGCGCCCGCTTCGCGGCACAAGCGCGCGGTCTCCGTTTGTTCGGGCGAGGCGCGACCGCACAGGCCGACGTCGACACCGCGCGCCGCGCACGCCAGCGCCGTTGCTCGACCAATCCCGCGACTCGCGCCCGTGATCAGCGCCGAGCTCACGAGCTGCTCCGCGCTCGCCCGAGCGCGAGCGCGATTTCCGGAAGTGCTTCGGCGCGCGCATATTCGCCGGCACGCGCCGAGGTGCGAACGAGCGCGTGGCTCTGCTGTTCACCGCGGGCCCGCAGACACGAATGCGAAAGCTCGAGCTCGCAATACGCGCCCCTCGCGCCCGCGCTCGTGATCAGTGCTTGCACGACGTTTTGGCCGATTTCCTCCTGCAACGTGAGGCGACGCGCGAAGGCATCGACGAGCGCGCTGATGGTGCCGATGCCGAGCAACTTGCTGCCCGGCAAATAGACGACGTGCGCGATGCCGAGCGCTGGTAGCAAGTGATGCGGGCACACCGTGGCGATCGCGATCTCGGTCACCGCCACGAAGCTGCTCTTCGCGCTTTCGGGCGCGACGCACGAGCCGTCGCTCAGCAAGCGCTGGATGTCGACCGCGTAGCCGCGCAGTAGGTCGTTCGAGTAGGCTTCGGTGACGCGCGCCGGCGTCTCCGCGAGGTCGGCACGATCACGCGGGTCGAAGCCGAGTGCGCGCAAGAAGTCGGCGATGGCGCGTTCAGCGGCTTCGCGATTGACCGGCATCGACGCGGCTCAGTTCAGCAAATGCCGCTGCACGTCGGCGGTGAGCGGGCGGCGACCGGAATAACCGGCTTCCAGGTCGTGATACGAGGTCAGTGTGTCTTCGCCGTAGCGCCAACACAGCCACACCAGTTTCTCGCCAATCCGCCCATAAAAGTCGACCAAACCGATCTGCGGATCTTTGATCACGCCGCCCATGGTTTGGATCTCATCCCAGCCCGCCTCGTAGCGCTCGATGCGCTTTTTCAGGTCGCGCTTGAGCCTCACAACCTCGGGGCGATCATCCGCGCCGGGCGCCAATGATTGAGGCGTGGAGCCGCTCAGCCGAGTGAGTTCGGCGAGCCCTTGCTCGATGTCGCTTTGCTCACGAAGCTGGTCACCGACCAAGTTCGAGAGCTGCGGAATCAACTCATTGATTTCTGAGATCGTGAAAACGCGTTGTGTGTTCATCGCCGAACTTCCCACAGCTCACCGAAGTCACTTCGGTAGCTCCCGTCGGGTTTCATCAACAAGCACTTAGAGTAGCGGTTTTCGTCCCCGTTGCAGGGCCGGAGCGTGAAAGCTTAGCATTCCTTAAGCGGGGTCAACAGGTTTCGAAATTGCTTCCGGGCGACGCCACGAATTCACGTTTGCGCAAGGAAAAAGCTCGGAATTGTCACTCGTTCTCGGCGCGAGACAATCACGCCTGCGGCCAGATGATGAAGGCCAGCTTGGTCAAGAAAAAGTCCGCGATCAAGATGGCGATCGAGATCACCACGACGGTGCGTGTGGTGCTATTGCCCACGCCCGCGGTGCCGCCCTTGGTGGTCATGCCGAAATGGCAGCCGACGAGAGCGATGATCGCGCCGAAGAATGGCGTCTTCAGCATGCCGGCGAGAAAGTCCGACATGTTGACGGCGGACAGCGCGCTGCGGAAAAAGAATTGCGAGGGGATGTCGAACTGCAGATCGGTGATCAGCATCGCGCCTGCGAAGCCGAGCACGAGCGAGAACGCGGCCACGACCGGCAGCACGATCACCGAAGCGAGTAAGCGCGGCCAGACGAGTTTTTTCAATGGGTCGGCGCCCAAAGCGCGCACGGCGTCGATCTGTTCGGTCACCGCCATCGCGCCGAGTTCCGCTGCCATGCCAGAGCCGATGCGCCCGCCGACGATGACCGCCGTGAGCGTCGGCGCGAGTTCGCGCGCGAAGCTCAGCGCAATCACGCGGCCCGTATATTCGAGGCCGCCGAACTTGCGCAGACCAAAGGCGAACTGCACGGCCATCACCATGCCGATGAACACGCTGGTCACGACCACGATGCCCACCGATGCGACGCCCAACGACTCGAGTTGTTTGCTGATCGCGCGGCCCTCGAAGGGCCTCCGGAACCCCGCCCGCACGCTGCCCACGAACATCGACGAGATCACGCCGATATGGCCAAAAAAAGCATAAACGCGGGCAGTTTGCCGCGCGACGAGGCTCGGCTCCGGCGGCGGGGGCGCGAGGCTCGGTCGCGGCGGCTCGAGGCTCGGTCGCGCGCTTTCGGGTGATGAGGCAAGTTCCATCGGCTTACTCGAGGGTCGCAAACCCTTGCACGAATCGTTCGAACTCGCCGCTGGCCGCGCCGCTGCGGTCGTCGCCAGCGATGTACATGAAGTCGTACACGCAGCCATTCTTCTTGATCACGTACACGAGGTAGCGTTTCTTCACGCCATCGAGTGCCGCGACGAGCTCGGTGCGCAAGGCCTCACGGCCATCCAGAGTGAGCGGCTTTTGCGTGACGATCGTGCGATCGCTGAATTGCAAAAACAAATGCTGCGTGAGTGAAACGAGCGGCACGTCATCGCCGTCGACTCCGCAGCGACCGTTGACCGCGATGGTCGCACTCTCGCTGTCGTCTCGAAACGCGAGCAGCGCTTCGTCGACGGTGACGGCTCGCCAGGTGCCGGGCACCGAGCCCACGCGAAAGTACAGATCGCCGTTGTGATAAATGCGACCGTCGAAGGCCTTCGGCGTGCACGCGAGCAGGGCCCAGCCCGCGAGCAGAGCGACGGAAAACAAGCGCGAAACCTGCCTCATGAACCGCGCGACCATAGCAACTAACCGGGGGCGGCGGAACGCACGGCTTTCCGTCGCTACGGGCTCGGGCGGAGAATTTCCGCTAAAGTGCCGGCAATGCTGCCGATCAGCGACGAAAACCCGACGCGAACCACGCCCTACGTGAACTACACGTTACTGGCGCTCAACGTGCTCGCGTACGCGTTCGAGTCGTGGCTGATCGCGCTGCACGGAGATGGCTACGTCGTCGGCGGCTACGGCCTCGTCCCCTCACGCATCTGGGCAGATCCAGCGGGCGAGGCGTTCACCGTGCTCACCAGCATGTTCATGCATGGCAGCTTCAGCCACATCGCGGGCAATATGCTGTTCTTGTGGATATTCGGCGACAACGTCGAGGACGCCATCGGGCATTTTCGCTACGTCGGCTTCTACTTGTTGTGCGGGCTGTGCGCGGCGCTCGCGCAGGTCCTCACGGGCCCCGGGAGTAGCGCGCCCATGGTGGGCGCATCCGGTGCCATCGCTGGCGTGCTCGGCGCATACCTGGTGCTCTACCCACGCGCTCCGATCACCGTCATCAATCCCATCCCGTTCTTGTGGCTTTTCCTGGGGATCTTGATTGTCTTACCCGCTTGGGTGGTGATTGGCGCGTGGTTCGGCTTGAACCTGCTCGGCGGAGTGAACTCGCTCGGGCTCGGCTCGTCGGGTGGGGTGGCCTTTTTTGCGCATATTGGCGGCTTCTTGGCGGGAGTGCTCGCCGTGCGACCGCTACTCGGTGGGCGAACCCCCGCCGTCGCCGGCAGGTTTGCGGGCTTTCGGCGTTCGGATCCGCGGAATCGCTTCGGGTTGCCCTCGGTCGGCGGCTCGCGCGTTCCCGGTCCGGGCCCGGGGCGTTGGGATTCCTGGCGCTAATCGCTTCGCCCTCTGCGTGATTCGGCGCGCTTCGGGTTTCTCGCGGGGTAGACTGCGCGCCGCACATGGCTTCGCTTCCGCGGCTCTACAACACGCTCACCCGTAACGTCGAAGAACTCAGCCCCCAGGGCTCGCGTGTCGCCATCTATTGTTGCGGGCCAACGGTGTACGACGTGCCGCACGCAGGTCACGCGCGCGCGGCGCTAGGACCAGATCTCCTGGTGCGGCGCCTGCGCAGCAAAGGCCTCGCCGTCAACTACGTCCGGAACATCACCGATGTTGATGACAAGATCCTGGCGCGCGCCGAGAAGAACGGCGAGTCGCCGCTCGAACTATCGCGGCGCATGGCCGCGGTTTATCAGGAACAAATGCGCCAGGTCGGCTGTGTCGATCCGGATCACGAGCCGCGCGTCAGTGACCACCTCACGCAGATTTTCGAGATCGTCCAGAAGCTGATCGAAAACGGCAGCGCGTATGCCGTCGCAGTCGAGGGCGACCGCAAGGACGTCTACTTTTCGGTACGAAGCTTCGCCGAGTACGGGAAGTTGTCGCGCCGTCGGATCGACGATCTGATCGCCGGCGCGCGCGTCGAGAAAGACGACGATAAGCACGATCCACTGGATTTTGCGCTGTGGAAGAGCGCTCCACCCGAAGAGTGGGGCTGGGATAGCCCCTGGGGTCGTGGGCGCCCGGGTTGGCACATCGAGTGTTCGGCAATGTGCGGTCATTACCTCGGGCACGGCTTCGACGTGCACGCGGGCGGGATGGATTTGATCTTCCCGCACCACGAAAACGAGGTCGCGCAAAGCGAAGCTGCGCATCCCGGCGAGGGCCCGCTCGCGAAGTTGTGGATGCACAACGGCTTCGTGAACGTCGATAAAGAGAAGATGAGCAAATCGCTCGGCAATTTCGTGACCGTGACGGATGTGCTCGATCGCAACGACGCCGAGGGATTTCGCTGGTTTTTGCTGGCCGCGCAATATCGCGGGCCGATCCAATTCGATACCGAGGTGCTGGCCTCGGGCCGCGTGATCTTCCCGGGTGTGGATGAGGCCGAGCGGCGCGTCGACTACGTGTACGGCGCCTTGCAACGCCTCACGGCGCTGGTGGACGAAAACGGCACTGCGCCCGAGAAGCTGCCGTCGGACATGCGCGTGTTCAAGGATCGCGTGGCCAAGGCCCTCGCGGCGGCCGATGCGGCGCTAGATGACGACCTCAATTCCCCGGTCGCGCTCGCCTCGTTGGGCGAGATCGCGCAACTCGGCAACGAGGTCTGCGATCTGGCTAAGAAGCGCAAGAAAGACGCGGCTTTTCAGGCCGCCGCCGCGGAGTTCGGGCGCTCGGCGCTAGCGGCAATCGGATCGCTGTCGCGCGATCTCGGCTTGCTCGTCGCGCCCCCTGAAGCTTATTTCGAGCGTGTTCAAGCTCGACGGCTCAGCTTGCGTGGCCTCACGCCCGCGGAGATCGAGGCCAAGGTGGAAGGGCGAGCCACCGCGCGCAAGAATAAAGACTTTGCGGCAGGCGATGCCATCCGCGATGAGCTACTCGCGCTTGGCGTCGTCCTGTGCGACACGCCAGCCGCGACGGAGTGGAGCATCACTCAGTAGCCGAACGGCGCGCCGCCGCAGCGAAGAGCGCGGCTCACACGCCGATGAACAAACGATGCGCGAAGTTTCGTTCGAGCTTCGCGCGCAGCACTTTGTCCGCCGCGGTCTCGATGTCGTACTCGACGCGCTTGAACTCGAAGCGCTTTCGATCCGAATCGTAGACGGTGAAGCTGGCGCGATTGTCGTAATCCCGCGGCTGCCCGACCGAGCCGACGCTGACGATGTACTTACGATCGGGTGCGAGCTCGAAATCGATGGGGGGCAGCTCTTCGACCGTGTTTTTGGTGAGAGCGAACACTTTGCACAAGTGCGAGTGGCCGATGAGCGTGATGTGCCCGAGCTCCTCGAAGATCGGTAGGCATTCCCGAGCCTGCTCCGGCGCGAAAATGTATTCGAACTCCTCAAGGCGAACGGGAGAGCCGTGGCACAGGTGCACGCCGATCTCGTCGTACTTGAGCTGGTAGGGCAGCCCCTTCAACCACTGCATGTTCTCTTCCGAGAGCAGCTGCGCGTGGGTATCGAGCGCGTGACGAGCGGCCTCGTAATAGTACGAGTAGTCCATCCGACCCGCGACCGCGGCGTCGTGATTGCCGAGGATGGTCGCTTCGACCAAGCCGCGCACGATGTCCGCGCACTCGTTCGGCGAACCGCCGTAGCCGACGGTGTCACCGAGGCAGTAGTACTTGTCGATTTCCTCGCGCTTGAACGCTTCGACAACGGCACTCAACGCTTCGTAATTCGCGTGGATGTCGCTCAAGATGCCGAGGCGCATGGGAGACTTTTGAGAGTAACACGCTCCCTATGGAACGTAAGGGCCGCATCACGCTTCTCGCCCTCATGGCCTCGATTGTCCCGATTGCCCGCCTTTGCGTGGTTTTCCCACGATGGGGCAAGCGTGTCCGGGGCGCGAGCCGCCGAGCGTTTGAAAATCCACCTATCCAGCTGCGATTTCCCGCGCTTTTTGAGCTGATCTTTCGCGATCTCGCGCCGCCGCGCGGTGGGGCCGAGCCGAGCGCGGATTTCAGTGCTGCGCGACTTTCCTGGATATAAGTGCCCCGCCGGACTTTTGTTGGCTTTGCTCTGGCTTTGCTCCAGTGACTCGGGCATGCCGGCCCGAGCCAGCCGATGACCGAGTTTCAGCCGCCGCCCGAGCCCATCCCGGATTACGTGACCGCCTGCCTCGAATACGTTCGGCGCGCGGTCAAAGTGGACTTGGATTTCACGCCCGAGACGCTGCCCTTGCTCGACCACTACGCAACGGTGGCACGCGAGACGATCCGTGAGCGTCCGGAGCTCGAGCCGCTCATCACGCGCGCGGTCGGCTCGTACTTCGGCGAGGTGGTCCGGGCGCGCTTCCCCGGATTCTGGAAGGTGCCCACGATCAACGTGCACGATTGGGCGATCTGTTCGCGCGCCGTGTTC
>Ga0105241_10004692_pt1 | contig 10091 bp, 6 predicted proteins | sample KBSC64metaG_FD_80422 | JGI IMG/M metagenome (GOLD analysis project Ga0105241, IMG submission 80422) | Corn rhizosphere microbial communities from Kellogg Biological Station, Michigan, USA - KBS C6-4 metaG | ecosystem: Host-associated > Plants > Roots > Rhizosphere > Soil | place: Michigan, USA...
GCAGCAGCAGCGCGGTGTTGCTCTTGGCGGCCATCAGCCGCAGCGCGAAATTCGGGCTTTTTGCCAGGGCAATCAGCGGGCAGCGAGCGGTGCCGGGGTAGCTGCGCAAGGAGACAGTCAGCGCCTCGGCCTCCTCCGGCGAGTCCTCGTGGAAATCCAAGACCAGCCCCGTGAAGTCACCGCGGGCTGCGAGCACGCGGGCGTCTTCTGCCGTCGTGGTAATCGCGACCGAGAATTTTCGTCGAGCGGCCGCACGCGCCACCTCGTTCGCGAGTTGCTCGTCGCGGAGCAAGAGCAGCAAGGTGCCGAGCGCGCGGGGGGACTCGGGGGCCAAGCTCTCGCGCTTGCCCAAAGCGCAGGCCGCACGGGCAGCGCCGTACGCGGCACCGACCTGGCGCCAAGTCGTCTCGTTCGACTCGAGCTCGCCGTCTGCCATGGCTCCCAGCGCGTCCTCGATGTGGAACACCGCGCTGGCGACCTCGGCGAAGGCGCCTTGTTCGGCACGCACCATCACGTCGTGCGCTAGCTTCTGCGTCGCTCTCAGCTCTTCGGGCGTTCTCGCTCGACGCGCTGCATCCAATGCCGCGCCGAGCGTGCGCACGTCGCGTTCGAGTGCCAATTCGGGACTATCGAGATGGACGTTCGCCTCCGCGCTTTGAAAAGCATCCTCGGTGGTCGCCGAAGAAACCGCTGGTTGAGCGGGCATTCGAGCCAGCAAACGGCCGAAAGCCTTGGGCGATTAAGCACTTTGCCGATTCGGGCAACCGTCCGTTGCCGCCCCCATAAACTTTTCTACGCATGGGTCGTTCTACGTAGGCGAGGTAAAGTGTGGCAGAATGCGATCTCGGTTTCTGTGAGCTGAGCTTTCAGCAACGCCCCGAGCTGGTCTCCGTGGTTCGACGTTTCGTCTCGGACTTCTATGACCGCACTCTGTGCGACCCCGATGTCAGTTCCCGGCTTGCTTTGGCAACGCACGAGTTGCTGGAGAACGCCGTGAAATATTCACGCGACGGAAAAGCCAAACTGCGGATCGAAGTAAGTTCACGTGGGTCCAACGCGCACATCCTGGTTCGCACCCGCAACCGCGCCACTGCCGAGGACGCCGAGTACGTCCAAAACACGATCCAGGAGATGCGTGGCAGCCCCGACCCCAACCTCTATTACCTGGACGTCATTCGTCGCAACGCGCGCCGCACCCATGGGTCAGGGCTCGGGCTCGCGCGCATTCACGCGGAGGCAGAAATGAAGGTAAGTGTGACTTGCGGCAAGGGCGGTACCATGACGATCATCGCCGAGACGGACGTCGAGCTGAACGAAGCCGCCCTCAGCGTACGGGGTGTCGCTTGAACACGATGCCTCCGATTCAATCGGCCGAGCTCAAGGCGGTCGTCGAGGCCATCGACCGCGGCCTCTTGGTGCGCCTCGTCGGCACGGCAGACCTGCGCGTGACCGATACTGTCGAGCAGCTACTCACTTCGGTCCATCAGCAGGCGACTGCCGGCCAGGTTTCCGAAGTGCGCGTGGATTTGCGCGATCTCGAGTTCATGAATTCGTCGTGTTTCAAGAGTTTCGTGACCTGGATCAGCCAAGTTCAGGAGCTGCCCGAGTCCGGGCAGTACCGAATTCGGTTCATGTCCAATCCGAAAATTTTGTGGCAGCGCCGGAGCCTCAACGCGCTCTCCTGCTTCGCTGCGCACCTCGTGACCATCGAAGCCGCGGCAAATTAGCCGTTTGATGATGTCAGCGCGGGCGCGAGTCGCCTGAAGCTGCAGCGTTCGATGTTTCCGGACATCGAACGCAAAACATCATACAAAACATCATACGAAAAGCCGCGAAACTTTCGCGAAGCAATTCGGAAACAAACCGAGTCGTACGACCGCGCTCGGTAACGTTTCGCGTTTGCTTCGGTTTGGAAACATTCCGGCCTCCGACGTGGAACGTACTTCGACCCCCGTCCGTTTCGAAGGAGCTCTCGTTCCATGAACAAGTGGTTGTTCGTTTTGGCTGTTTGGCTGTTCGCGTTCGCCCCCAAGCTCTGTCGCGCGAGTGAAGAGGTGCCGGCACCGGTTGCCGTGGCGCCCGCTGCTGCGGCGAGTGCGGCCCCGAGCGTTGCCGAGCTGGAGAAGCGCATCTTCGATCTCGAGGCGTACGTGAACAACGGCGCTCGTGCCGATGCCGATCTATCCAAGTCGAAGGTGGGTGGCGCTGGGCCAGGCCACAACGGTTGGATGATGATCTGCTCGGCGCTCGTGCTGTTCATGACGCTGCCGGGGCTCGCGCTGTTCTACGGCGGGCTCGTGCGCACGAAGAACGTGCTCAGCGTGATGGCGCAGTGCCTCGGCCTTGCCGGCATCGTGACCATCCTGTGGTGGGCCTTTGGCTACAGCCTGGTGTTTGCGCCAGGGAGCGCGTTTCTCGGCAGTATGAAGTTTGCGTTCTTGCGCGGAGTCGGCGCGGCACCGAACACGGATTATTCGCAGTGGGTATCGCAGAACGTGTTTGCGATGTACCAGCTGATGTTCGCCATCATCACCCCCGCGTTGATCGTCGGCTCGATCGCGGAACGCATGAAATACAGCGCCGTCATCGCTTTCATGGTGGTGTGGATGGTGGTCGTGTACTTCCCGCTCGCGCACATGGTGTGGGGCATCGACGGCTACATGAACGGTGTGTGGAACGCGAACGCCAAGATCAAAGCCATCGACTTTGCGGGCGGCACGGTGGTGCACATGTCTTCTGGTTGGTCTGCGCTCACGCTGGCGTTGATTGTCGGCAAGCGCAAAGGCTTCGGACACGAAAATTTCGCGCCGCACAGCCTGGTTTTGACCATGGTGGGCACGGGCATGTTGTGGGTGGGTTGGTATGGCTTCAACGCCGGCAGCGCGGTCGCGGCCGATGCGATCGCCGCCAACGCTTTCATGACCACGACGTTGGCAGCCGCCGTGGGCGCGGTGAGCTGGCCGGCAGCCGAATGGCTGACGCGCGGCAAGCCGACGGTGCTCGGGTTTTGCTCCGGAGCGGTCGGTGGGCTCGTGGTGATCACGCCAGCGGCGGGCTTCGTCTCCGCCAGCGGTGCAATCATCATCGGGCTACTTGCTGGCATCGTGCCGTACGTGGCTTGCACCAAGCTGAAGAATGCCTTCGGCTACGACGACGCGCTCGACACGTTCGGCGTGCACGCCGTCGGCGGCACGCTCGGCGCCTTCGTGACCGGCATCCTGGCGAGCGCGGACGTGAATCCGAACCTGGCGACCAACCTGACGGGCATCGTCGGCAAATCGCTGTGGTTCGAACAGCTGAAGGCCATGGGGCTCACGATCGTTCTCGGCGTCAGCGCGACCATCGTCATTGCCTACGTCATTAAAGTCACGATCGGCCTCCGCCCTTCGCAAGAAGACGAGGAGACGGGGCTCGATTTGGCCGATCACGGCGAGCGCGGCTACCACATGACCGAGGGCTGAGCCTGGTTTCTGCGTGGGTTCGTTTGGGCCCGGTGAGGCCGGTTGAAAGATCGGACGAGCCGGGCTTACATGCGGGCCATGCGAAATACGCTAGCGTTGCGACTCTGCGAATTGCTCGCGCTCGGCGCGATGGTCTCGACTCTCGGCTGCTCCGAGAAGGATGCGACGAAGTGCCAAGAAGCACTCGATGGCACCCGCAAATCGCTGGCCGCTGCCGACGCCAACCTCATCACGCAGTGGCGTGAACGGGCCTACAAGTACTGCGCGGACACCGCCGCGCTCGCGACGTTGGATCGCGAAATTACGGACAAGCAAGCGGCGGACGCTGCAGCCAAAGCCGCCGAAGCGCAGCACAAGGCCGAGAACGACGCGCTCGTGAAGGCCTTCACCGGTTGGGCCGGAGATTCGCGACTGGCGCCGGATCACGCGTCGGCGACGCCCGTCTGTGACGGGGACGACCCGAGCGCGACAAAGCCAGCCGAGCCGAAGACGCACGATCGCTTCTGCACCGCGACCCGCCAAGCCGGCACCTACCCGCTCAGCGTGCGCTACTGGGACGCGGACAAGACCATCTTGATGTTCACCACCAAGCCGTCGAATCCCGTGACCTGCGACGACATCGGCCCCAACAAAGTCCTCAAAACCTGGGACGTCCCCGCGCTCACCGGCCAAAGCGTGAAACGCACCCGCTGCGAGCTCACGTCGGGGACTCTGACAGGCTTAAACGTGGTCGTGAGTGCCGCGAGCGAAGCTCCGGTTTATATATTTTCTGTGTCTTATCTGGAAAAAGATCCTGGTCTGAAAGTGATTGCTGGGGGGTGAGGTTCTTTGCTCTGCGGCTGCGCATTCTGCGTCGTCTATCGGTTTGAAAGTGATTGCCTGCGAGTGAGATTTCTTGCCGAGCGGCTCCGCACCCTGCGTGGCCGCCCGCGCCTTGCAGCAGCGTAGCCGGGCGCCTGTTCGGTCAGCTTGTCGTAGGTCTCCATCTCATTCGCAGATCGTGATCTGGTCTTCCAAGACTCCAGCGTCGATCCGTTTTCCAGCAGGCTTGCTGCCGCGCCTCGCGCGCGCTTAGGCGCCGACGCGCTGCGCGCGGGAAAAGGAGAGAGATGGATCCAAATCTCTCTCCCTCTCGCGCGCGAAGCTGCGCTCTTGTTCTCTCGCGCCCCAGCGCGCGGGAAGCCTCGAAGCCCGCCTGCAGGAAAATGCGATGAGGTGGAAGTCTGTGGCACGACAGATCTCGATCGCCCACCAAGGCGCAGACCTACAAAAAACTGACCGAACAGGCGCCCGGCTACGCTGTTGAGATCGATAGTGGCCACGCGGAATGCGCAGGTCGCACGAAAAAAATCTATCTCAAAAACTAAACACAACAGACCGCGACTAGTTCAACCATCTTTAGTCTTAGCAAACCCAATCCCCGGCCAATCCTTCGCAGTAGTCTCCAAGTGCCACGAATTCCTCGCTAGAAACACGGGTGCGCCGACGTGATCGTCGGCCATGTAGCCTTCGTTGCCGTTGAGGAATTTCTTCATCAGGGCTTGGTCTTCGCACTCGACCCAGCGCGCGGTGTACAGGCCGGAGGCTTCGAAGACGACGGGGATTTCGTATTCGGATTTGATGCGGTCGGCGAGCACGTCGAACTGTAGGGCGCCGACGACGCCGACGATCCAATTGCCGCCGATGCGCGGCTTGAAGATGCGCGCGGCGCCTTCTTCCGCCATCTGTTCGAGCGCGCGGCCGAGGTGTTTGGCGCGCATCGGGTCGGTCGGGCGCACGCGCTGCAAGAGCTCGGGCGCGAAGCTCGGAATGCCCCTGAAATGCAGCTGTTCGCCTTCTGTCAGCGCGTCACCGATGCCGAGCTTGCCGTGATTCGGGATGCCGATGATATCGCCCGCGAACGCTTCTTCGGCGAGTTCGCGATCTTGCGCCAAAAATAGCACGGGGTTGTTGACGGCGAGCTGCGTGTCGGAGCGCACGTGCAAGAGCTTCATGCCGCGTTGAAAGTGGCCCGAACACAGGCGCACGAAAGCGACGCGATCGCGATGCTTCGGATCCATGTTGGCTTGCACCTTGAACACGAAGCCCGTCACCTTGTCTTCGGTCGGCGAGATGCTGCGTTCGCGCGCGGGCTGCGGGCGTGGGGAGGGCGCGAGGTCGCCGATGCCCTGCAGTAGTTCCCGCACCCCGAAGTTGCTGATGGCGCTGCCGAAAAATACCGGCGTCATGTGCCCGCCGCGGTAGGCCTCGAGATCGAAATCGGGGCACAAACCGCGTGCCATCTCGACTTCGCTGCGCAAGGTCTTCACGGCGTCCTCGGGCAGTAGCTCGTCGAGCTTGGGGTCGCTGAGGCCGTTACACTTTTCGCCTGAATCCCCGATGCGGTCCTTCACGCGTTGCAGCAGCACCAAGTGGTCGTGCAAGAGGTCGTAACAGCCCAGAAAGCGTCGGCCCATGCCGATGGGCCAGCTCGCCGGAGTGACGTCGAGCGCCAAGGTTTGCTCGATCTCGTCCATCAAATCGAATGGGTCGCGGCCCTCGCGGTCGAGCTTGTTCACGAACGTGATGATGGGCACGTCCCTCAACCGACAGACCTCGAACAGCTTGCGGGTCTGCTCTTCGATGCCGCGCGCCGCGTCGATGACCATGATCGCGCTGTCGACCGCGGTGAGCGTGCGGTAGGTGTCTTCGCTGAAGTCTTGGTGGCCCGGCGTATCGAGCAGGTTGAACGTGTGGTTGCCGTAATCGAACGTCATCGCCGATGCGCTCACGGAGATGCCGCGCTCGCGCTCGACCTTCATCCAGTCCGAACGCGCGCGCCTTTGTTCGCCGCGCGCCTTCACTGCGCCTGCCAATTGGATGGCTCCCCCGAAGAGCAAAAGCTTCTCGGTGAGCGTGGTCTTCCCGGCGTCGGGGTGGGAAATGATGGCGAACGTACGCCGGCGCTCGACGGATTCTACGAGGGTCATGGCAAAAGCTGGGAAGGCTCGTAGCAGCCGGCCCCAGCGGGAACAAGGCAAGCCTGTGTTTTCCGCGCTCCGCGCGCGATGGCATGCAGCTCTCGTGACGAAGTGGCGTATTTCGTGCTGAGTTGCGCGCCGCCTGCGCCAGCGCTGCCATCGCGCAGCGGCTTCTTGCTAGCCTGCTGGCTTGTCTGCCCGCCTGCGAAACCTGATCGCGGTCGCCGTCGCCGTTCTGTTCGCGGCGTTGGCGAGTGTGTTCGTGTATCGCTTTGCGACGCGCCCGCCGGATGAGCACGCTCCGAATCTGCCTTTTCGACAAGGCGGGATCAGTGTCTCGCTCGTGTCCTCGCGAGGGGTCGGTGGCGAGCACGTCGCCGAGGCCGCAGCAGGGGATTGGCTACTCGAATCGGATCGCGTGCGCCTAGTGGTCGGCGGGGATGGCGACGGCATCGAGCGCCGTTTCCGTTACGGCAGCATCGTCGATCTGGTCACGAGCGACTTCAGTGAAGAACGCTTGGTGGAATTTCGAGTCGTGCTGCAGGTGGCGGGCACCTTGGTCGGAACTCGAGTCGATGGGGTGAAGCTCGAAACCGAAGGACCACGACCGGTCCTCGTCATCCTGCAGTCGGCGCGCGACGGCAGTTTGTCGCTCGAAACCGAGCTGCGCCTGGTGCCTGCCGAGCCCTTCGTCGAGCTCATCACGCGCGCGAAAAATACCGGTGGAACGTTAGCGCGCAGCGTTCAGGCGGGCGAGCGAGCGCGGTGGCGCGGGCCGGCTAGCTTCGCGCCGCGCTTGGGCTTCGTCCGCGCGCCGCTGCACTCGGAAGTCCCGTGGGTGAGCTCGACCGGTGGCGTACTGAGTTACGCGCTCGCTTTTCCCGAAGCCATGGCAGATGCCACGTTTCTGTTCGACCGCTTCGGATCGAGCGGACAAGTCACGTTGTCGCGCGCGGAAGACTTGGCGCCGGGCGCCGAACTCACCTATCGCCGGCGCTTGCTGGTGACGCACGGTGGGCTCGAGCGTGCGGCCGAGCTCGGTTGGGGCATGGTGGGGAAACGTTTGGGCACGGTGGTGGGCTCCGTCGGCAGCTCGCCGCGTTGGGGCTCGGTCGAAGCTCGTTTTCCCGATGGCCGCCCGGCGCTCAGCGCGCACATCGACGAGAAGGGCACCTATGCTTTACCGCTGCCGGAGGGCGACTATTCTTTGCTCTTGCGCGCACCCGGCGGCGAGGACGACGAAACCGTGCACGTCGCCGCGGGCGCGCGCGTGGTTTCCAAATTGCTTGCTCCGCGCCCCGGAACCCTGCGCTACGCGATCACCGATGGCGATGACAAACCCTTGCCGGCGCGGCTCGTCGTGCGCGGCGTCCCGCCCACGAAGGACCCAGAATTCGGCCCGATCGAGCTAGCCGTTGGCGCCAAGAACATCGCCTACACGCAAGATGGCATTGGCTATCTCGAGCTCCCGCCGGGGCGCTACCGAGTGCTCGCCACGCATGGCACGGAATACTCGATTGCCAGCGAAGAGTTGGAAGTGAACCCGGAAGTGGGCGCGACGTTCCGCGTCTCACTGACGCACGAGGTCGATACGACGGGCTATTTGGCATGCGATTTTCATTTGCACCAAGCGCCGAGCTTCGACTCCACCGTGTCACTCGACGATCGTGTGGTCTCTCTCTTGGCTGAGGGCATCGAGTTTGCGGTACCCACCGATCACAATCACGTGACCGATTTCAGCGAGACCATCGCGGCGCTGAACGCAGAACGCGATCTGGCGACGACTTCGGGCGTGGAGATCACGACGCAAAGTTGGGGGCACTTCAACGCCTTCCCTTATCCGTCGGCTGCGCCAGTGCCTCCGATAGCGGTCGATCCTCCGGAGATTTTCGCGGCCGTGCGCAATCACGCGCCGGATGCAGTGGTTCAAGTCAATCATCCGCGCATGCCGGGTGTCGGCTATTTCAACCGCGGTGAACTCGATGCGCGCGCGGGCATCGCCCAAGCCGAGGGCTTTTCGTTCGATTTCGACACGCTGGAGGTCGTCAACGGTTTCGACCTCGAGAACCCAAAGCTGATCGACGACGACATGCACGAGTGGTTCGATCTGATCAACGCCGGGCGCCGTTACACGGCGGTCGGCAATTCGGATTCGCATCGGCTCGTCTACCAATGGGCCGGCTACCCACGCACCTACGTGCGCGTTGCAGATGATCGGCCGTCCGCGATTTCTGCAGCAGAAATTGCCCACGCGCTGATCGGCGGCCATGCGGTGATCTCCAATGGGATTTTCATTTTGGCCATTGCCAACGGCAAAGCTGGCCCCGGAGATTTGGTGATGGGCGGACGAGTGACGTTGCAGGTGAGCGTGCGCGCGCCCGATTGGGTGGACGTGCGCAACATCGACGTTTACGCCAATGGCGTGCTCGCGGTTACGCACACCTTGCCGTTCGCCAGCACCGATCCGCTGCGCGCCCAGTGGGAAACCGATTTGGAATTCGAGAACGACACCTTCCTCGTCGTCGCGGCTCACGGAGAATTGCCGATGCTCGATACGCTGCCCGGCAAATGGATCCGTCCCTTCGGGTTCACCAATCCCATCTACGTGGACGCGAACCGCGATGGCGTGTTCCACCCGGCTGGCCCGACGCCCGCTTCCGGCGTCGGCTCGGCTGCGCCCGTGACCAATTGAGAAGGCTGATCAGCCGCGTAGGATCAGCACGCGCGGTTCGGTGAACTCTTCGACGGCGAAGCGCACCCCTTCGCGACCGAGCCCCGAGTCCTTCACGCCGCCGTAGGGGTAGTTGTCGATGCGCAGCATGGGCGTGTCGTTGATGAGCACGCCGCCGTAGCGCAAGGCACGGAAGGCCTTGAGTGCATGCTCCAGATTGTGCGTAAAAATCCCTGCTTGGAGGCCGAATCGCGAACGATTACAGGCCTCGATGGCCGCGTCGAAAGACTCGACGGGTTCGATGACGGCGACTGGGCCGAACACTTCATCTCGGCACACGCGCATCTCGTCTCGCGTCTTGGTCAAGATGGTGGGGAACACCACTTGGCCTTCCGCGTGGCCGCCGAGTAACAACTCGGCGCCGCCCTGCACGGCCTCGTTCACCCAATCCAGCACGCGCTTGACGTGGCGTGCTTCGATGAGCGGACCGACGACCGTGTCTTCTTTCAGCGGGTCGCCGCACTTGACGGCTTCGCTATATTTCTTGAACTTGTCTTTGAAGTCGGCGAAGAGCTTCTGGTGCACGAACACGCGTTGCGCCTTGATGCACACTTGTCCGGCGTTCGCCCAGCACGCTTCGCTGATCGCGGGGATGATGGCATCGAGATCGGCGTCCGCGTCGATGACGCACGGAGCATTGCCGCCGAGCTCGAGCTGCACGTGCTTCTTGCCGGCGAGCGCCTTGAGGCGCCAGCCGAGTGCGTCACTGCCCGTGAACGAGAGCACGGCGATGCGCTCATCCGTGACCAAGTGCTCGGCCACTTCCGGCGCACAATGCAGCACGCTGAGCAGTGCTCCGGGCATCCCCGCTTCGAGCAGCCATTGGCCGAGCGCGTGGGCGGTGAGCGGGCTTTGTTGGGCGGGTTTGAGGATCGTCGGCGCGCCAATCGCGAGCGCAGGCGCGAGCTTGTGCGCAACGAGGTTGAGCGGGAAATTGAA
>Ga0105241_10004704_pt1 | contig 10072 bp, 9 predicted proteins | sample KBSC64metaG_FD_80422 | JGI IMG/M metagenome (GOLD analysis project Ga0105241, IMG submission 80422) | Corn rhizosphere microbial communities from Kellogg Biological Station, Michigan, USA - KBS C6-4 metaG | ecosystem: Host-associated > Plants > Roots > Rhizosphere > Soil | place: Michigan, USA...
GGATCAATAAAATGTATGGTCAGCATGTTGAAAAACTGAAGGAGCTGTTACATCAGATGGAAGAAGTGGATTGATACTTTTTTAACTTTGATTGGCAATCTGTTTATACGAAAATCGTCGCACGGGATTTTTAAGTAATTTCATTTTCCTAAAAACGATTTTATGCCAACCACCCGTCGCGATTTCATCAGGCAATCCTCTGTACTTACTGCCGGTTTCTTACTAAAAAAAGATGAATGGTTTAAAGGACAAACAAAGATTGGTCTGCAGTTATACACTCTGCGCAATGAAATGGCCAAAGACCCTAAAGACACACTCGCCAAAGTAGCCTCTCAGGGATATAAAACAGTAGAAACTTTTGGTTATAACGACCACAAATGGTTTGGCCTTACTGCCGCTGAATTATTGGCAACATTAAAATCACACGGATTAACTTCTCCAAGCGGCCATACATTTCCGGCCAGTATATTTCTTCAAAGCGGTTGGGAAGAGAAATGGAAACCTGCCGTTGAAGACGCCAAAGCTATAGGGCAGGAGTATATTGTTATTCCCTGGCTGGAAGAACAATACCGCAAAAGCGCCGATAATTTTAAAAAGATAGCTACCTCCCTTAACAAAGCCGGAGAAGTTTGCAAAAAGCTGGGTATGAAACTGGCTTATCATAACCACGACTTTGAGTTTGCGCCGGTAGAAGGGCAAACAGGTTTTGATATTTATCTGAAAGAAACAGATCCAAAACTGGTTTCTTTTGAGCTTGACATTTACTGGGCAACCAAAGCAGGCAAAGACCCGATTGCCCTGTTTCAAAAATATCCAGGCCGCTTTGCTATGTGGCATGTAAAAGACATGGATAATACACCTAAGAAATTTTTCACCGAAGTTGGCAATGGCATCATCGATTATAAAAAGATCTTCAACTACGCCAAACAAAGCGGCATGAAGTACTTTTTTGTAGAGCAGGATGTATGCCCCGGCCCGCCACTGGAAAGCACTGCTAAAAGCGCTGCATACTTACGGAAGATACTGAAATAAGAAGTCCGAAGTCTGAGGTCGGAAGTCAGAAAGCTAATGATGCTGTCAACTTCTGATCAGAAATCGGATTTCCGACTTCCGACTTCATTTATTAACCTTATAACTATCTAACATGATCCATCGCAGAAAGTTTCTGCAGCAAACCGGAACATTGCTTGCCGGAGGAGCTGTTTTATCATCACTGAACAATAAGGCTTTCGCTATTTTCAAAAACCGCATTGCTCCTTCAGATCAATTGAATGTTGGCGCTATTGGATTGAACGGAATGGGCTGGGCCGATCTTTCTGCCGCCCTTAAAGTTCCGGGTGTAAATGTTGTTGCCCTGTGCGATATAGATAAGAATGTGCTCGACAAAAGAATGGGTGAATTGCAGAAACAGAATATAGATACGTCAAAAATTAAGACCTATGGCGACTACCGTAAACTACTGGAGCAAAAAGATGTAGATGTGGTTATTATCGGTACGCCCGATCACTGGCATGCTTTACAAATGATAAATGCATGTGAGGCCGGTAAAGATGTTTATGTTGAAAAACCGGTCGGCAATTCCATTGTTGAATGCCGCACCATGGTAGCTGCCCAGCAGCGTTACAATAAAGTGGTTCAGGCCGGTCAATGGCAACGCAGCCAGCAGCATTTTAAAGATGCGGTTGATTTTGTACAAAGCGGTCAGCTGGGTATGATAAGAACCGTAAAGGTTTGGTGCTATCAGGGATGGATGCGTCCGCAGCCTGTTGTGCCGGATAGTAATCCTCCGGCCGGAGTAGATTACACCACATGGCTCGGCCCGGCTCCCAAACGACCCTTTAATGCAAGCCGCTTTCATTTTAACTTTCGCTGGTTTTGGGATTATGCCGGCGGCTTAATGACCGACTGGGGTGTGCATCTGTTGGATTATGCCCTGCTGGGTATGAAAGCCGACGTACCTAAATCAATTGCTGCACTGGGTGGTAAATTTGCTTATCCCGACTTATATCAGGAAACACCCGATACCCTTACTACGCTGTATGAGTTTGACAAGTTTAACGTGGTATGGGATTCGGCCATGGGTATCGATAATGGCTCCTATGGTAAAGATCACGGCATAGCTTATATCGGCAATAACGCTACTCTGGTACTCTACAGAGGTGGCTGGGAAGTAATAGAAGAAGCAAAAAGCCCCAATAAAGTGAGTAAGCCATTTACCAAACCATCGGACAATGGCCTTCAAAATCACATGCAGAATTTTATCGACGTAGTAAAGTCAAGAAAAACGGATGACCTGCATTGTTCTATTCAGGCAGGCGCTCATGTGGCAACAGTGGCACAGATGGGCAATATTTCTTTCCGCAGTGGTCAGCGCCTGGTTTGGGATAAAGAGAAGGGAAAATTTACTGATGATAAGGTTAACCAGGAGTATCTGATGAAGGTGTATAATAATGGATATAAATTACCAAAGGTCTAATACTAAAAGAGGACAATATCAAAACTAAACGAAGGACTTCACAATCGCATAAATGAGTACCTGGCTCCATCAGGTACCGAATAAAAGAGGGTGTCTCGCAATTTAGAAACACCCTCTTTTATTTGGGTTCTATAATTTTCTGATCTTAATATTCCTGTACGAAACGGTATTGCCATGATCCTGTAGCGCAATTCTTCCTTTTTTATAGGTTCCGAATCCGGGCCATTGTTTGAACTTGCTACCCGCGATCATTTTCTTCCAGTTATCATCCCACATAGTTGTGCTCAACACTTTGGTGCCATTTAAATGAAACTCCAGGGCGCCTTTATTGGCAATGATCTCTGCCTGGTTCCATTCTCCGGCAGGTTTAACTGTTTCGGGTGTGCTGGTAATAAGGTCGTATAAGTCGCCTGCACGGTGCTTAATAATTTTAGCATCGGGATGGGCGGCATTGTCGAGAACCTGCATTTCAGGACCGGTATGATAGGTTTCCTGGAATTTCGGTCCTTCCTGTACGTAAAACAGAATGCCGCTGTTACCGGCAGGAGAAATTTTCCATTCTACTTTAAGATCGAAGTTTTCAAATTCATCGTTTGTTACGAGGTCGCCGCCGCCGACAATTTTACCGTCTTTTTTAGTGGTAGTATCGAGGTGAATAGTGCCATCGCCTACCTGCCAGGCCGATCCATCAGACTTATTATTGAATACATGAAAATTACCTTTTGAAGTACCATCAAACAACAGTTGCCATCCTTCGCTTTTTTCCGCATCGGTCAGGCGATTGGCAGAGCTGTCAACGGGAGCAGCAGCCATAGCAGTATCTTTTTTTGTGGAGTCTGTTGCAGACTGATTTGTGTTGTTATTATTTGAGTTCGACTGGCAACCGGCTATAGCCGAAGCCATAAGCATTACAGCAAAAGTTAGACGCATAAGATATGAGTTGATTTTAGAATGAAGTGATTAAAGGTAGAAATTTAGCAATTAGCAGGGCAGTGTTTTATTTAATTCAAAATCATTAAATTTGAATTAATAAGGTATCGTATGTCTACCAAAGAAATCAATTAAACAAAATGTAGAGAAAGTTAAAAACAAGTATAGGTAGGCTGTTATAAGGGTGTACAAATCAATATTGCACACCCTATATTAAAAGTTACAATTGTTTGATCTTAATATTCCTGTAGGCAACGCCATCGCCATGGTCCTGTAAACAGATCTTTCCTTTGTGGAACATGCCAAAGCCAGCCCAGTTTTTGAACTTGCTGTTGGCGATTAAATTCTTCCAGTTGTCATCCCACATGGTTGTGGCCACTACTTTAGCTCCATTTTGATAAAGCTCCAGCTGACCTTTATTGACACTAATTTCTATCTGGTTCCATTGGCCCAGCGGATGCACGTTTTCGGGAGCACTGGCAATAAGATCATAAAGATCAGCGGCGCGATGCTTTTTAATACGCGCATCGTGGTGACCATTGTTATCGATCACCTGCATTTCGGGGCCTGTTAAATAGGAAGCGCCGTATTTAGGATCTTCCTGTACAAGAAAAATAACGCCACTGTTACCGGCTGAGTCAATTCTCCATTCCAGTTTCAGATCAAAATTCTCATATTCATCATTGGTTGTTAAGTCACCACCGCCTGCGCCATTTTTTTTGGCGGCAGGATCAAGGTATAACATACCATCTTTAACCGTCCAGGCCGAAGCATCTGATTTGTTATTATATGCATGCCAGCCATTTCTGGTTTTGCCATCGAATAACAACTTCCATCCTTCTTTTTGTTCAGCAGAACTTAACGTATTCAGCGAATTACTGCCGGTGGTTTTACTGGTTGTGTGGCATGCCAGTAATGCAACAGAGAATAAGGCTATAACCGTCTTTTTCATTGCTAAAAAAATTACCCCTGTTTTTTGGAACAGGGGCTTATCAATACTATTGTTGTGGTTTGTTCTTTAATGCCAGGATATAGCGAACCATTATCTTGGCGCTGTCGAGGCTCAGGTTCGGATGCGGCGTCATAGGTACAGTGCCCCAGTGGCCTGAACCACCTGTGATCACTTTGTGTGCAAGTGTATCAATATTCGCTTCGGTAGCTTCATATTTTTTTGATACATCGATATAGGCAGGGCCAATATTCTTTTCATTGATCTTATGGCACGTAGTGCAATCCAATGCACCGATCATTTCGAGACCTTGTTCATCTGCGGCAGCAGCAGGGCCTCCGGCACTTGCTGTTTTAGAGCTATCAGCCGTGTTTGCGGCGCCTTTGTTGTTGTCAGATGAATTACAGGCAACCATTGCTGTGCAGAAAGCAGCGAAGACAAATATTTTCTTCATCGAAAATTAATTTTAGTTCAAGATTGTGCAAGATACTTCTTTAGCACATTAATTTATTGTAATCCTAATACGGAACGGTTAAATTTCTCATCACTACCTGTACCTGCAAAATCGTCAAATGCTTTTTCGGTAACACGAATGATGTGGTCTTTAATAAACGGAGCGCCTTCTTTGGCGCCATCTTCGGGATGTTTAATACAACATTCCCATTCCATTACAGGCCAGCCTGCATAATTATACGCAGTTAGCTTACTGAAGATAGATTTAAAATCAACCTGACCATCGCCGAGTGAACGGAAGCGGCCGGCTCTGTCGATCCAGTTCTGATAACCGCCATAAACGCCTTGTTTACCGCTTGGATTAAATTCAGCGTCTTTTACATGGAACATACGAATACGCTCATGATAGTTATCAATGTATTCCAGGTAATCGAGGCATTGCAATACAAAATGCGACGGATCGTACAACAAACAAGCCCGTGCATGATTGTTTACATGCTGCAGGAACATTTCGTACGAAATACCATCATGTATGTCTTCACCGGGATGTACTTCATAGCAAAGATCAACACCGTGCTCATCGAAATAGTTCAGGATCGGCAGCCATCGTTTGCCCAGTTCTTTAAATCCTGTTTCTACGAGGCCGGCAGGCCGTTGCGGCCATGGATATACTGTTGGCCATAAAAGGGCGCCGCTGAAAGTAGCATGGGCATTCAGTCCCAGGTTTTGCGATGCTTTGGCCGCATAGCGTAGCTGTTGTTCAGCCCATTCGGTGCGGGCTTTTGGATTATTACGGAATTTTTCCGGTGCAAATCCATCGAACAATGCATCATAGGCGGGATGCACGGCAATCAGCTGTCCCTGCAGATGGGTAGAAAGTTCAGTTATTTCGAGTCCGCATTCTTTTACAAGACCTTTTATTTCATCTGCATAGGTTTTACTTTCTGCTGCTTTTTGAAGGTCGATACAGCGGCTGTCCCAACTGGGGATCTGTACCCCTATAAAGCCCAGGCTCTTGGCCCACTGGCAAATTGATTTCAGTGAATTGAATGGCGGTTTGTCACCCATGAACTGGGCGAGAAAAATGCCAGGTCCTTTTATAGTGCGCATTGATATGGAATTTGGTATTTGATATTTTATAAAAAATCACAAAAAGCAAATAACAGGTTCCAAAAAGAAAACCGATTTTGAGATTTGAATTTTGGAATTTGCTATTTTTTATTAAACTTCAAACAGGGTCCATTTTTCTTTGCTGGCACTGCTTTTCACAACATTATCAATAAAGGCCATGCCACGAACGCCTTCTTCTACCCGTGGGTAGTCGAGCATTTCTTTGGTAGGTTCTTCACCACTGATCTTAGCAGATAAACTCAGTGCAAAATTGCGATAGATATTTGCAAATGCTTCCAGATAACCTTCCGGATGGCCGCCCGGAGTGCGACAATTATGCGTTGCGAATGAAGATAACACGTTTGTATAATTGGCGCCGGCTCGTAAGATCTGTGCAGGTTGATCGAGCCATTTTACAAGCAGTGTATTAGGTTCATGCTGTGCCCATTCTACACCACCCAATTCACCGTATACGCGAATTTTCAGTGCATTTTCTTCGCCGGCCGCTACCTGTGAAGCCATTAATACGCCGGCTGCGCCATTGTCGAATTTTAATAAAACGTTACCATCGTCGTCGAGTGCACGACCTTCAACCATTATGTTTAAATCGGCGCAAAGGTGCGTGATCTTTAAACCGGTAATATATTCAGTTAAATGAGCTGCATGGGTGCCTATGTCGCCCATGGCGCCGCTTTTACCTGATTTTTTAGGATCTGTTCTCCAGGCGGCCTGGGCATTGCCTTCGCGCTCGCTCAGTTTGCTCAGCCATCCCTGGGGATATTCAACATATACTTTTCTGATCTTTCCCAACACACCGTTCTGAACCATATAACGGGCCTGTTTTACCATCGGGTATCCGCTATAGGTATGCGTGAGGCACAGCAGTAAACCGGTATCCTGAACTTTTTTCTGCAATTGTTTAGCCTCATCGAGTGTGAATGTCATGGGCTTTTCAATTACAACGTTAAAGCCATGGTCAAGCGCCATCATTGCCGGTGCAAAGTGAGCATAGTTTGGCGTTACGATCGTTACAAAATCCATCCGTTTATCTGCCGGTAAACCGCTTTCTTTTTTGATCATATCTTCGTAATTGGTATACGTGCGATCTTCGGGCAGAAATAAACTTTTAGCTGAATCTATAGCAATATCAGGATTATGACTAAGTGCGCCGCAGCTTAATTCAATAAGGCCATCCATGTTGGCAGCAATACGGTGAATAGCGCCGATAAAGGCATCTTTACCTCCACCTACCATTCCCATTCGTAGTTTTCTGTTCATGAAAAAAGAGATTAGAAAAGTGTGAAAAAGGATTTGTTTTAAAATAAAAAATTACATTTACATGCTTATTTGAATCTAACGAATTTACAATAGCATTCGATAAAGTTAGGAGGTTCAGTAAAAACTTTAAAAATTATCAATTAAGAACCCTTTAATTAACCAAAAGATTCTTGCCATGCAACAACCAACGATTCAACGCAAGCAATTATTCATTGCAAGTTGTATTGCGCTTATTGTTACCTCAATGACTTTTGCCTTTCGCGCTTCACTGGAAGGCGTTTGGGGAACAGAATTTCACCTTGATAAAGAACAAGTGGGTTGGGTATTCAGCCCTGCTTTCTGGGGATTTACCTTAGCAATGGTTTTTGGAGGACCCCTGTGTGATGTATTAGGTATGAAGCGTTTGATAGGGCTCGCTTTTATTGGGCATGTTGCGGGAGTAATTATTTATCTGATTGCAAAGGACGCCACTATGTTATTTATAGGTACCCTATGTATTGGCATAGGTAATGGCATGGTGGAAGCCGCTTGTAACCCCCTGGTGGTTTCTTTGTTTCCCGATAACAAGATCACCATGCTAAACAGGTTTCATGTATGGTTTCCCGGTGGTTTGGCAATAGGAGGATTAATTGCCTATTTCCTGCTTGAGCAAGTACATATTAACTGGCATATACTGGTGGGGTTGCTTTTATTGCCAGCACTTATTTATGGAATTCTTTTCTTACGCCTGAAATTTCCTCCAACCGAACGTGTAGCTAAAGGTATTAGCAGCAAGCAAATGTTCGGCGCCTGTTTAAATCCGCTTTTTATTGTAATGCTATTGTGCATGTTTTTAACCGCTGCTACTGAATTGGGTACCAATCAGTGGTTGGGTGCTTTATTACAGGGTGCTGGTGTTTCAGGAATACTTGTTCTGGTATTTATAAATGGTATTATGGCGCTGGGCCGTTCGTTTGCCGGGCCCGTTGCCCATCGGTTAAATCCAAATGGAATGCTGATCTTTTCAGCGCTTTTTGCAGGCATTGGTTTATTATTACTGAGTAAAGCAAGCGGCGGAGCTGCTTTTGGGGCTGCCCTGGTATTTGCAGCAGGGGTCTGTTTCTTTTGGCCAACAATGCTTGGATTTGTTTCGGAATATCTGCCTAATACAGGAGCTCTGGGATTGTCTCTTATGGGCGGGGCCGGAATGTTCTCAACTTCTCTTATTTTGCCTTTGATGGGTAAATGGTATGATGGTTATAAGGCCGCTGCTATTGCTGCGGGTGAAGAGGCTACAAAAGCAGATGCTATTGCAGGTTCTAATACATTTATGAAAGTTGCCATAATGCCTGCCATTCTGTTGGTAGTATTTGTAGTAATTTATATATCGCGTCGTAAACATTACGTACAGCATAAAGAGGCAGTGGCTCAGGCTGAGGCACAGGCAACTGTCTAAGATCGCTGAATGATTCGTTTAATAATTTGTTATAATTTATTATGAACGGCTTTTCATTTAATCGATTTTATTTGAACATTTTGTAAATTTCAATCCCAACAATAACAACATGGCCAATCAATCAAGAAGAGTTGCCATTAAGAACCTCGTTGCCGGCACGGCAGCGCTGGGTGCGGCCAACATGCTTCCTTCTTTTACCACTCCCGAGGAAACTAAAACGTATACTTTGAAAGGAAATATTAATCACTCTGTTTGCCGCTGGTGTTATGGCTCCATTCCGCTTGAAGAATTTGCTCCTGCTGTAAAGAAAATGGGCATCGGGGCTATTGACCTCGTTGGGCCCAAAGACTGGCCTATACTTCAAAAAAATGGCCTGTACTCTTCTATGTGCAATGGCGCGGAAATTAACCTTACCGATGGCTGGAATGATAAAAAATTCCACGCTCAGCTGATTAAGAATTATTCCGAAATGATCCCCCTGGTAGCCAAAGCAGGTTATAAGAACCTTATTTGCTTCAGTGGCAGCCGTCGCGGTATGGATGACGAAACCGGATGGAAAAATAGCGTTGAAGGCCTGAAACAGATCATGGGTTTGGCCGAAAAGAATAACGTAATGATCGTAATGGAGCTGTTAAACAGCAAAGTAAACCATAAAGATTACATGTGCGACAGAACACCGTGGGGCGTTGAACTGGTAAAACGTTTGGGGTCTGACAACTTTAGACTGCTGTATGACATCTATCATATGCAGATCGATGAAGGCGACGTAATACGAACCATTAAAGATAATCACCAGTATATGACCCATTATCATACTGGCGGTGTTCCGGGAAGAAATGAAATAGACGATACGCAGGAATTGTATTATCCCGCTATTATGAAAGCAATTGTTGACACAGGGTTCAAAGGATATGTAGCACAGGAGTTTATTCCTGCACGCAATACCAATGAAGAACGTTTGGCATCGCTTGAAAAAGCGGTTAAAATCTGCGATGTGTAATAATGCATTCGACGGTTTCGGGTTCTTCTGAGTTTCGTGTTTCAGCTCTGTAAATTTATAGTTCTTCTGAATGCATAATGCTAAAGGCATAACGCTAAACGCATAATTTCAAAGGTTTGCATTAAGCGTTTTGCTTTAAGCATTCAGCATACGATTGTCATTTGTCTTATTAAAAAAACGAATCATGGCAGAAAATGTATATGATGCTATTGTAGTAGGCTCCGGTATCAGCGGTGGCTGGGCTGCAAAAGAACTGACCCAAAAAGGATTAAAAGTTTTGTTGCTTGAGCGTGGTGAAAATATTGAGCATATAAAAGGATACACCAACACAAATAAAGATCCCTGGCAGTTTCCGCACCGCGGCGGCAAAACGCAGCAAATGATTAAGGATTATCCTGTTTTAAACAGAGATTATCCTTTAAATGAAACCAATCTCAACTA
>Ga0105241_10004705_pt1 | contig 10068 bp, 6 predicted proteins | sample KBSC64metaG_FD_80422 | JGI IMG/M metagenome (GOLD analysis project Ga0105241, IMG submission 80422) | Corn rhizosphere microbial communities from Kellogg Biological Station, Michigan, USA - KBS C6-4 metaG | ecosystem: Host-associated > Plants > Roots > Rhizosphere > Soil | place: Michigan, USA...
ATCCAGAGCCAGATCCTCACCAAATGGTGGGGCCATCCCATATACCTCGGGGCTACCATCCTGCTGCCGAAGGACTACGACCGACATCCCGACGCCAAGTATCCGATCATCTACGATCAAGGACACTTCTCGCTTGGCGCGCCGGGCGGCTATGGACAAACGGGCGGGCGCGGCGGGCAGCGTGGCGGTGACTTCACGTCGTACTGGGACGCTGACGGGACTCCGCGAATGATCCTCGTCACGTTGCAGCATCCGTCGCCCTACTACGACGACTCGTACGGCGTGAATTCGGCGAACAACGGGCCGTTCGGCGACGCGATCATCCAGGAGTTGATTCCCGAGATCGAGACGAAATTCCGCGCGATCCGCGAGCCGTGGGCCCGCTTGCTCACCGGCGGATCGACGGGCGGCTGGATCGCGCTGGCGCATCAGGTCTTCTATCCCGATTTCTACGGCGGGACATGGGCGCTTTGCCCCGACGGCGTCGATTTCCGTTATCACCAGATCGTCAACGTCTACGACGACGCCAACGCGTATTGGATCGACAAGGGCTGGACGAAAATCGATCGGCCCGACAGTCGTCGGCCGGACGGCAACATCCAGACGATGATGAAGGACGAGAACTGGTACGAGCTCGTCCAGGGCGACCACTCGCGATCGAGCGGTCAGTGGGACATCTGGGAAGCGACCTACGGTCCCGTCGGCGCCGACGGCTATCCGGCGCCGATCTGGGACAAGCGCACGGGCGTGATCGACACCCAGGTCGCCGCGTACTGGAAGGAGCACTACGACCTGCGGAACATCCTCGAGACGAACTGGCCGACGCTCGGGCCGAAGGTGGCGAACAAGATCAACGTCTATGTCGGCGACGCGGACACGTACTTCTTGAACATGGGCGTGCACATGCTCGAGAATTTTCTAAAGTCCGCCAAGAATCCGGCGTGGACGGGAGAGGTCGTTTTCCAACCGATGGCGCCGCACTGCTGGGGGCCGAGCCTCCGTGAGCTGATCCCGAAGATGGCAGCCCAGATCGACAAGTCCGCGCCAGGAGGCGCGGACGTGAAAAGCTGGAAGTACTGACGGTTCGTCGACGCGATCAGCGACCGCTCGGAAACTCGAGTGTGGCGAGAATCGAGAGCACGCGGTTTTTGAGGTTCGTGGCCGTCGAGACTTTGGACAAGCCATAATCGTAGCGCGCAGCAAGCCCGATCGTTCGCCCACCCATGTTGAACGCGATTCCGGCGCCGCCAATCAGGCTGAAGTCCGTCGAGTTCACGTTCGAGTCGGCGTCGTCGCAGCTCGTGCTTTCCGAGACCCCCTGCCCGTGAACTTCGAATTTGCAGCTCGTCTTGAACGCGAGCGCGGGCCCGGCGTAGATGAATGGTTTGGGTCCGACAGTCGCCGCGGCAAGCTCGAAGCGCATCAATGCGGGGATCTGCACATAGCCCACCGTCACGCTCCCGGAGAACCCGGGCTGCGACGCGTCGCTCGCGTTTGCGCCCTTCATCGAGTACGCGATCTCCGGCTCGAATGCGATCGTGGGCGAGAACGGCAATACGGCGAGCACGCCGGCGAGCACTCCGGTTCGCCGGCTGACGTCACCAATGTCATTCCCGCTAAAGGTGGCCTCGTTCGCACCGAGCGTGATGCCGAAGCGGCGCGGCGGCATCGGAAGCCCGCTTTGGGCCGAGGCGGATCCAGCGAGCGACAAGGCGCACAATCCAGCGATACCGATGCATCTCATTCGCATGAAGAAGCCGTCCGCGTGAAGGTTACGAGAATCGTAATGGAAAGCTCGATCCGCGCCAGGTGACGGATGGCCTTGCGTTTCTGACGACCGTTATCCAACTTCCCCTCTAGTTCAGAGGGGGCGCACACAAGATGCTCAATCCCGACGGCGGATTGCTCCGCGGCACGCTCGACGTGCTCATCCTCAAGGCGTTGAGTTGGGGACCGCGCCACGGGTACGCGGTGGCCGAGTGGGTCCAGGTGGTGACCGAAGGCGAGTTGCTCGTCGAGGAAGGACCGTTGTACACGGCGCTGCATCGCCTCGAGAAAAACGGCCTGCTTACGAGCGAGTGGGGCTACTCCGATAACAACCGGCGCGCCAAGTACTACGAGCTGAGCCGCGCCGGCCGCCAGCAGCTGCGCGCCGAAGTCTCCTCGTGGGAACGGTATGCGCGGGCCGTTGGAAAAGCGTTGGCGGCCGCCTCGCCGTCGGTGGCGTAACGCGGAAGGTTGTCATGCGGCGCGTTTTTCGAGTTCCGTTCAAACCCCACGTCGATCGCGACGTGGACGACGAGCTCGCCTTTCACCTGGACATGCGCGTTCGGCGTCTCGTCGACGCCGGTTGGTCGCGCGAAGCCGCGCGCGAGGAAGCGCTCCGCCAGTTCGGCGACTTGAACACCGTTCGCGACTCGTGCGTCGCGATGGATCAGCAACGGGAGCGCTCCATGCGACGTGTGAATCTGATAACGGAGCTCGTGCAGGATACGACGTTCGCGCTGCGAACACTTCGCCACAACATCGGGTACGCGGCAGTCATCGTCATCGCGCTGGCGATCGGGATCGGCGCGAACACGGCGATCTTCACCCTCGTCGACGCGCTGCTCGTTACGACATTGCCGGTGAAGAACCCGGATGCGCTGGTCGCGATCGGCGACCCGCGGCGCACCGGCGGAATGTCGATCGGCTCGCCGCGCTCGGACCTGCTCTCGTACCAGCTCTACAAGGATCTGGCGCGCGAGAACACCGTCTTCAGCGACGTCGTCGCCACGGGGCGCAGCGGCCGGCTCGACGTGCGCATCGACAGCGCGCATCAGGAGCTGGAACATCCGCGCGGCCGTTTCGTCACGGGAAATTACTTCTCGGTCCTCGGGGTTCCCGTGTCGGCCGGCCGAACGTTCGGTACGGAAGTCGAGCGCGGCGCCGACGCGGCGCCGGTTGCGACGATCAGCTACGGTTATTGGACGCGTCGCTTTCACAATGATCCCGGCATCATCGGCAAGACTATCCTGGTCAACAATCTCAGGATCACGATCGTCGGCGTCGCCGCGCCGCGGTTCACCGGCGAAGTCGTCGGGATCTACACGGACATCTGGCTTCCGGTCGCGATCTCCGACGCGCTGAATCCGAATCGGCGCACGCTCGACGACCGTAGTGCCGCCTGGCTGTTGGCGCTCGGCCGGCTCAAGCCCGGCGCGACGCTCGGCCAGGCGAAGCAGCAGGTGCCGACCATTCTTCAGCGCGCGATCGTCAGTAACGCGACGCCGTCGGACGCCAAGGCATTTCTCGACGTCAAGCCGGTTTACTACGTCGAGTCGGGCGCGAAAGGGCTTTCACGAGTTCGCGTCAACTTCCAGGCGCCGCTGCTGACGTTGATGATCGGCGTGGCGCTGCTGCTGTGCATCATTTGCGCGAACGTCGCCAATCTCATGCTGGCTCGATCGATCGCGCGTGGACGCGAGCTCTCGGTTCGTCAGGCGCTCGGCGCCGGGCGCTCGCGCCTTGTCAGGCAACTGCTGACGGAAAGCGCGGTCCTGGCGTTCATCAGCGCTGCCGCCGGTCTGCTGTTCGCCTGGTGGGGAAGCCGAACGCTCCTCCGCCTCGCGTCGGCGGGACAGCTCGACATTGGAATGAACCTCACCGTGCTCGCCTTCACGCTCGGCGTCTCGCTCGCGGCGGTCGCGCTCTTTGGGTTGTTGCCGGCGTTGCGCGCGTCGCGCCTGGATCTGGCATCGTCGATTCGCTCTGGAGCGCAGTCGCTCTCCGGCTCACTCGGAACCCGGGGCCAGCGCGCGCCCCTGGGCAAGGTGCTGATCGCGTCGCAGGTGACGCTGTCGGTCGTGCTCCTCGTCGGCGCGACGATGCTCGCACGCAGCCTCCGGAATACGCAGGCGACGGACATCGGTGTCGATCGCGATCATCTCATCATCGTCGACGTCGACGTGCTGGCCCGCGGCTATCGCGGTCCGGCGCTGGCGCGTCTCGCGCACGACTTGCGCGACCGGATCGCGGCGATTCCGGGCATCGGCGCGGTGAGTTTCTCGGAGAATGGCGTCTTCTCCGGCAGCGACAATGGCACGTCGCTCCAGGTCCCGGGGTTTGTCGCTCGATCGGTCCAGGACACGCTGATCTCGTATGACCATGTCGGACCGGGCTACTTCACCGCGACGGGTACCCGGCTGCTCGAGGGACGCGAGCTGACCGCCGCCGACGAGAACAAGCCGGAAGGCGTGATTGTCGTCAACGAGTCGTTCGCCAAGTTCTTTTTCCCGGGCCAACCGGCCGTCGGCCGCTTTATTCGCGCGGACTCGCTCTCGTTGCAAATCGTCGGAGTCGTTGCAGACATCCATCAAAACGGCATCAAGGAAGACAACCTGCGGCGGATGTATCGGCCTTACGTAAATACCTCGCAGGTCGCGCAGCCGGGCTCACTGCGGCTTGCCGTGCGTACCGTCGGCGACCCCACGGCCGTCGTGCAGCAGATTCGGAAGACGGTGGTCAGCGTCGATTCGTCGCTTCCAATCGACGGCGTCGACCCGCTGGCGAAGCTGATGGAGCGATTCATCGCCCAGGAGCGGCTGGTCGCGCAGCTGGCGACGGCATTCGGGGTGCTGGCGTTGCTGCTCGCGGCGATCGGGCTCTATGGCCTCATGACGTACTCGATCTCGCGTCGGACGCGGGAGATCGGACTGCGAATCGCGTTGGGCGCGCAGCGGAGCCGGGTACTGCGCCTGGTGCTCCTGGATGCGATGCGGCTGGTCGTTATCGGCCTCGTCGTCGGCATCGTGGCCGCCTATCTCTCGACGGGGCTCCTCGAGACCCAGCTCAATGGGGTCAAGCCGGGTGATCCGCTCTCGATCGTCGTCGCGGCGCTCGTCCTGATGGGCGCCGCCATCCTCGCCGCCCTCCTCCCAGCACTGCGCGCGGCGCGTGTCGAGCCAATGATCGCGCTCCGCTCCGAGTAGTTGGTGGTCTTTCATTGCAGCCAGGCGCCATTTCACACAATTGGGGTCAGACCCCGTTTTTGAAATTGGGGTCAGACCCCGTTTTTGAATTGGGGGTCAGACCCCAAATGAGCTAATTCGGTTGTCAATCGGCTCTAAGACCGCTTTGCGCCCTTGAGAATCGCCGGTTTTGCGGCAAATTCGCGCAATGCGTCGTACGAGCTTGTTGATGATCGCGGCCGCGATGTTCGGCGCCGCGTGCGGGGGTGGCGGGGGCGACTCCACCGGACCAAAACCAACAGACAACACGCCGGCGGGCATCACACTGTCGCCGTCGTCGTCGATCAGCCTCGCGTCCGGGGTGACGACCAACCTTGCGGCGACGGTGACCGCCAAGGACGGCCGCACGATCTCGGCGAGCGTCGTCTGGGCCGCCGACGACCCTACCATCGTGTCGGTGGCGCTCGGGTCGATCACCGGCGTGAAGGTTGGGACGACCAATGTCACGGCGCGCGCCGGAACGGTGTCCGCCTCAGTCGCCGTGACCGTGACGCCTGGACCGGCGTTTCAGCTGGGCCTCCGAACGCAGCCGATCGGCGGCACGATCGGCGGTCAGTTGACGGCGCAACCGGTCGTTGAGATCCGGGACGCGGCGGGCAACCTGGTATCGACGGCCTCCGCAACGGTCACCGCGGCGTTACAGAGCGGTGGGGGGACCCTGACCGGAACCTTGGCCGTGCCGACGACCGGCGGCGTGGCGACTTTCACGGACCTCGGGATCGCCGGTGTCGCCGGCGCGCGAACCATGACCTTCACGGCACAAGGTCTCATCGGCGCGACGTCGAACCAGTTCACGATGACGCCGCCGCCGACGCCGGTCATTTCGCTCGACAAGAGCAGCGTGAGCTTCGCGACACGCGCCAATCACGCACCGCAGGCCGCGACGATCAGCATCACCAATCCTGGCGCGCAGCCACTCGTCGGCATGACGATCGATCCGGTGGCGTACGGTAACGGCGAGCCGAGTGGGTGGCTCGTCGCCACGCTCAACACGGCGAACGCGCCGGCGGTGATGACGCTGGGCGTCAACATGGCCGGGCTCACCCCCGGGACGTACCACGCCACCGTGAAGCTCAATGGGCCGGGCGCGCCGAACTCGCCGGCGACGATCACCGTCTCGCTGCTCGTCGTGCAGGACTACGACGTGACGTTCGGGACGTCATCGGAAAAGGTGCACGTGCTCGACATCGGCGACACCTTTGCGCCGACGTTCACCGTGGCCGGCCCCAGCGGCCCAATCTCGGGGATCACAGTGACGACGGCGAGCCGCTCGCCCAGCGTCGCCAGCGTCGCGGCTGACGGGAAAATCACCGCGAAGACGGCCGGCGACGGCTGGATCGTCGCGTTGTCCGACTTCTCGAGCGACTCGATCTTCGTGATCGTCGCGGCGTCCAAGACGTCGCCGATCGTACGCACGGACCTATCGACCTATCTGACCAAGATCGGCGACACAGCGTTCGTGCAGGTCGTTCTCGACACGCGCGGCAAGACGGTCGGCGCGGCGCGCATCGACGCCGATATCTCGTTCCTGCCGGGGACGGTCATCGTCCCCAACCCGACAGGACCGAACCCGCCGGTGTTCACCATCTCCTCCGGCGTCGTCCACATGTCGATCGCCAACGCGACCGGGTTCACCGGCGTGACGAATATCATGACGATCAAAGTGACATCACGATCTGCCGGCAGCGGTCTCATGTTCATCTATGCGCTGGACATCAGCGGCGTCGACGGCTCGAACCTGACAGGGCAGACACAGTCTACACGAGTTCCGGTGGTATTCCGATGAGTATTCTCTCATACCGCGCGCTCGCGCTGGCGAGTGCCATGCTCGCGCTGGCCTGCACCGAGCCGCGCCGCGCCGATCAGGCAAAGACGGCGCCCTCGCCGCAGGCCGAAGCGCGCCTCGAGTTGTCCGACTCGCTCGCCGCTCCGGGCGCTGAGGTCGATGTCACCGTGCGCGTCCTCGGTGCGCGGCTGGCGAGCATGACGGCACGCTTGGCGTACGACAGCACGGCCATGCGTTTCGTTCGAGAACAGGCTCTCGACGATGGCGCGACTCGGGTCGTGAATCCGCAGCCGGGTCTCGTCCGTTTCGCCGCGATCGCGCCGGCGGGCTTCGCGGAGGGTCGCGTGTACGCGCTCCGTTTCTCCGTCGTGCGGTCGTCCGGATTGCGGTCGTTTCAGCTGTCGACGGACGAGGCGCACAGCGTGACGCAGGCCAACCTCGTCCCCGTGCTGACGAGGAAACCGTGATCGGGGTGCGCCGCGCCGCGTCGCTCCTCTCGCTGGCCCTCGTTGCCGGCGCGTGTGGTTTGTTCCACCGCTCGAACTCGGCCGCACCGACGATCGAGTCGCTGCGGCCGGACTCGGTGGTCGTCGCGCCGGGAGCGGTCGTGGAAATCGTTCTGCAAGGTCGCGGTTTCGTTCCCGGCAAGCCGGGCCGCAACACCGTGCGCTTCGGCACCGTGAGGCTCACCGACGTTCCGGCGAGTGACGACGGCCGCGTGATTCGCCTCGTCGTCCCTGATCGAATCCCGTCGGGAGGCGACGCCGCGCCACTGCCTCTGGAAACCGGCCGCTACGACATTCGCGTCGAGACGGCCGCCGGGACGAGCAACACCATGGTCGTGAGAGTATTCCGATGACTCGTCGGCAACTGCGTTTCCTGTCGCTCGTCGGCGCGCTGCTCGTCCCGTTCAGCGCGACCTGGTCACAGCGACCCCTGCCACCCCGCGAGCCGCGCGAAGCAGATCGCGGCTCGGGCGGGCTCGGCGAGATCAAAGAGGACATCGAGGGGCGCGACGAGTGGTTCTGGGCACAACGCACATATCCGTTCGCCGAGCGCCCGTACACGAAGATGGCCGAGTTGTACAATGTGCTGCGGATGCGTCCGAGCCTGTTCTCCGCGTCGGCCGCCGCGGCTCCGCTCACCGGCAGCTGGCGGCCGATCGGCCCGAACGGTTTGTGGGTCGCGCTGCTCGAGACGGGCCGAATCGCGGCGATCGTTCCAGCGACGAAGCCGGGCGGGCCCATGTACGTCGGGACTGCATCGGGCGGTGTGTGGCGCAGCACGGATTACGGCGTGACGTGGACGCCGCTGACCGATCGCGAGTGCGGGCTGACAACCGGCGCCATGGCGCTCGACCCGATCAATCCAACCATCGTCTACGCGGCGACGGGCGAAGGCAACGGTGGACTGAGTGGGTGCGGCGTGCTCCGCTCGGGTGACGGGGGCAACACGTGGACGACCGGAGTGACCGGCCTGCGCTCGACAGCCGGTGCCGGAGGACCGTTCCTCAGTCTCATCGTCGATCCCGCCACCGCCGGCTCGGCGTCGTCGTCGATTCTGCTCGGCGCGACGCTGTTCTCGAACGCGGGCATCGTGCGGTCGGTGAACAGCGGCGCCTCGTGGACTCCGGTGCTGAACACCGGTCCTGCGTCGAGCATCATCGCGCATCCGACGAAGCCGGGAACGTTCTACGCGGGCAACCGCGTGACGACGCCGGCCTCGTCGCGCGGTGTCTATCGATCGAACGACGTCGGACTGACATGGTCTCCATTGCCGGCGCCCCCGGTCGACGTGAACTCGATAGGCCGAGTGGAAGTCGCGATGAGCAAGGCGGCGCCGGGCATCGTGTGGGCGCTGATCGGCGACCGAAACACCGGTGGGTTCCTTGGCCTGTTCAAGTATGATGAGGCGACGAGCACCTGGACGCAGCTCGCCGCCGATGGCGTCACGACATCATTCGGCGGGCAGCAGACGTACGACCTTGTGCTCGCCGTCGATCCCGTCAACCCGCAGCGCATTTACATCGCGGGCGTGGGCGCGTTCCGCTCACTCGACGGCGGCGCGACCTTCAAACGAATGGCGGTCGACGTCCACGTCGACTGGCACGTCATCGTCTTCGACCCCAACGACCCGACGATTCTCTGGGCCGGGACCGACGGCGGCGTCTATCTCTCGACTGACGGCGGCGACAGTTGGTCGTCGCGCAGCGCGGGATTGGCGATCACGCAGTTCTATCCTGGCATCGCCGTGCATCCGCAGGGCACGCGCATCTCCGGTGGCTCGCAGGACAACGGGACGCACGTCTTCACGGGAACACCGTTCTGGGACGCGTTCATCGGCGGCGACGGCGGATACACCGCGATCAACTATGCGAATCCGAACATCCACTGGGGAGAGACTCAGTGGTCCGGGTCGACGGTCGGAAACCTGTTCCGACAAGACGGCGTCGGTGCCGCGCAGCGAAGAAGCACCGGAATCTCGCTCACCGATCGTGCGCAGTTCATTCCGCCGCTCGTGATGGATCCGGTGAATCCGTCGAAGCTCTACTTTGGCACGTTCCGCTTGTATCAGACGACGAACGAAGGCGTCAGCTGGACGGCGCTCGGTGGCGATCTCTCCAACGGCACGGGCACGATCACCTCGATCTCCGTGTCGCCCGCGGACACGATGACCATCTACGTCGGAACGAGCGACGGCCGAGCGCTCGTCTCGCGCGACGGCGGCGTGACGTTCACGGCGGCGACGGGTCTTCCGAATCGTTTTGTCACGCGCGTCATGGCGCATCCCACGGACCCGCTGCGAGCCCTGATCACCGTGTCGGGCTTTGGTACGGGGCACGTTTTCGAAACGACGACGGCATTCGTCGGTCCCGTTCACGACGTTACCGGCAACTTGATCGACGCGCCCGCGAACGTGGCGATCTACATGCCGACCGTCGGCGCGATCGTCGCCGGCACGGACGTCGGGATCTTCCAGTCGGTCGACAACGGGATTTCGTGGACCGCCGGTCCGACGGGAATGCCCAACGTGATCGTCTACGATCTCGTCTTCCAGCCGGCGATCGGCCTCCTGGTCGCGGGGACCTACGGCCGCGGCATGTTCGCGTTCGACGTCGGCGCGCAGACGTCGCTTCGCGGCGATGTGAACGGCGACGGTAAGATCGACGCATCGGACGCGCTGCTCATTCAGCAGGCGCTCGTCGGGGCACTCGCGTCGTCCACCACGATCTATCCGCGCGGTGACGCGAACTGCAACGGATCGATCGACGCC
>Ga0105241_10004713_pt1 | contig 10058 bp, 15 predicted proteins | sample KBSC64metaG_FD_80422 | JGI IMG/M metagenome (GOLD analysis project Ga0105241, IMG submission 80422) | Corn rhizosphere microbial communities from Kellogg Biological Station, Michigan, USA - KBS C6-4 metaG | ecosystem: Host-associated > Plants > Roots > Rhizosphere > Soil | place: Michigan, USA...
CAGCCAGCGTGATCTCATAATCGCGATATTCAATGCTCAGAACCGCCGTGCCCAAAACGCGCACCTTGGTTTCGCTCTCGTTGGATTCCGGCAGCCAGAAGGAATCGATTTTCTGGTAGCGACGTTTAAAGTCAGTTTTTACAGTCCACCAGGAAGGGTTGACAGCCGGCTCGCCTTCGACTTGAGTTATCGCAAAATCGTTTGCATTCACCCAAATGCGGCCTCGAAACAGAAACTTGTTCTTGCTTCGCGGCTGCGCATCGAGCACATAGAATTCGTCTGTATCAGTCTTCTCATAATCAGAGACTTGAAATGTATAGTTCTCGGGCGTGATAGCGGACCGCTGTTGATTCTCATCCCGCATCGACTCCTGTTCTGCCTCCAGGAGCTTCTTGAACACACGGTCCCGCACCGTGCCAGAACCGCTCTCCGACAAGATCGTGAATTCTTTTCTATTCGGTGCCCGGTAGTCAATGCGTACGACCATGTCGGCCTTCTTATGGGACAGACAGTGGCACTCCAGGTGATAGCTGCGAACACTGGAATAGCTTTCCAGCGCTTTGGCGCGCAAGTCGTTCATCTGTACGACACGTGCCATCACATCATCCGCGCTGAGAGGTGCCGATACACTTGCCTGCTGTGCAACGGCCGGGAAGCCGATGATCAACAGGGCGATTGCGTGTACAAACCAGCGCGCATGAGATTTCCTCGTGTAGCAAATTGGGGTCATTGTATGAGCCTCCGGGTGAGATCTGACAATCCAAACCTGCTTGTGTTTGTCGATGCGGTTTCTTGAGCGTCGTTCTCGAACCGACGTGGTGCGCCCTGCAACTGGGTTGGCGTGAACTCTTCCTGCCCGCTCTTCGGTCCCGGCACGGACGGATCGAAGAGATAAATCGTGCTCGCTAAAACCGGCCCGACGCGGACTTCACTATGGGGCATCCCTGAGTTACCCAAAGCATCGAAAAATCTCTGCGTCTCAAAGAAACGGCGAGAAGGCTCAAGCAGGATGAGATCTCCGTCCCGAGGTGCATAATGTGTGTCGTAAAGCGGCACAATGTGAAGGTCGGCTCGCCCGCAGTCCCGCAGGTAATAGGACATGCTCATCGGTCTTGCGGTTGCTACCGTCGCCGCAGGGGGCGCGAACGGACACATCTTTTGCGCCACCTCGCGCGTGTCAAACTCGGACACCTCATCCATTGCAAAGTAGCGGGTGATGTTCTGTCTTCCTCCACCAATTGAATTCAGATAGAACGAATAGTTGGGCGCCCAGGACTGCAATTGAAGGAGCGGCCATCCCAGCAAAATGACGGCAGCAGGAGCTATGAGGGCCTGGGACAGGACTTTTCCCTTCGCGGCCTTCAGCGTTTGTTGAACCGCATAGCCGCCTGCCAGGTACAGGAAGGGCAGGAGCGGAAGTGAATATCGGAGCCACTTGGCCCCGCTGAACGACAGCCCGGCTAATTGAACTACCCCGAGCGACAGAAAAAAACACGAGGCGAGTGTCCGGCGATCTCGCAGAAGGAGTGCCGAGCCGACAACGACGGCCACGAGAATCGGAATCGGTGTTTTGACCAGCACCAGCCAGAGATAGTAAAACCACGGCACTCCCGCAAGCAGAAGCGAGGGGAAGTTCATATACAGCCTGCCGTCGAAATCGTAACCAGTGTGCGTGACCCCATCATGATGCAGCCAATGCAGGATAGCGTTGAAGTTGGCGGGAGAGAGAATGACCGGGTTGACCACAACAAAGGCCAGTAACAGCACGAGGAAAAATCGTCTGTAGCGGAATTGAGACGGCTTGCGATTCAGCCCCATTTTCCCGGCAAAAAGCCAGGCAAGCGCATTCAGGCCAATAAGGTGAAGAATGTACTGCGAGGCAAGACCCAGGCCAAAGCCGATTGCGCTCAGGTCGTACCATCGCCGCGCAGTCTCGCCCGCGTCTGCCTGTTGGGCGCGACAGTAGAAGTAACAGGCCAGCAGGGTGAAGAACGTGAGCGGCGTTTCCTCCTTGGTAAGCCGGTTCAAGGCCACGGGCAAGGGTGCAACCGCCCAGAAAAAACTCGCCGCAAAAGACCCGGCAATGCCCATCATTCGGCGGCATAACAAAAAGAGGATTGCTGTCGTGGCTGCGCCGAATAGCACATTGGGCAAACGAAGCCAGCCCTCGGGCCTAAGCGAGGGCCAGCCATCCGGCGCGGCCACCCGGCCCCATCTTTCACCCGTTGCCAGACTGGCCCAAGCCAGCACTTTCGGCAGCATCGGGTGCTCGCTATTAACGCCGGCAAAGTGTCCGTGCCGATACTCTTGAACCGCCGACCATTTGGCCACCTCATCCTCGGACAGGCTGTTAAAGTCAACCCGGTAGAGGCGAACGGAGAGCGCCAGAACCGTCAGCAGAAGTACAATCACCGCTTCCCGATACCGGCCAGCGCAACGATATTGAACTTCACTCAGCACAAATGCTCCGGTTTGCGGTGCGAACGCGATCGCATGGTTGTGGCGTCGAGCGACCTCGTCGCATGCTCATGAACTCACTTCCGACGTGAGGGGAACCCCGAGGTTGGCCTGCAGATCCCGAACCTCAGACACGGCGTAAGGTCTGCGCGCGGATGGATTGAAGTACTGCCAAACATTCAACTCACCGAGTAAGCCGAGCGCCACCAGTTGGAGCCCCACCAGGATCAGCACGGCCGCAAAGATCAGCAGCAAGCCGTGTTGCTGCACGACATCGGTCCGTGTCACCACTTTCTCTACCAGCAGCCAGAGCGCAACCGCAGATCCAAGACCCATGTTCATGACGCCCAGCCGGCCGAAGAAGTGGAGCGGGCGCGACATGTAGCGCAGAAGAAATCGGATCGTCATGAGGTCGAAAAATACCCGGAACGTGCGGGAAATGTTGTAGTGCGATTCGCCGTGCTTCCGATGGTTGTTTTGAATCGGTATTTCACAGATCGAGGCCCCGTAGGCGGAAGCTATTGCCGGGATGAATCGGTGCATTTCGCCATACAGCGGCAATTGCCGAAGCAGTTCGCCCCGGTATGCCTTGAAGGTTGTCCCAAAGTCGTGGATCTCGACCCCGCTGAGTTTGGCCATCAGCCAATTGGCACAGCGGGAAGGAATCTTCCGCAGCAACAAATTGTCGATGCGGTGGCTGCGCCACCCACTCACAATGTCGTAGCCTTCTTCGATCTTTGCCAGAAAGACTGGGATCTCTGCCGGATCATGCTGAAGATCGCCATCCATGGCGATCACATATTCGCCAGTGCTATGCGCGAAGCCGGCAGCGAGCGCGGCAGTCTGGCCGAAGTTTCGACGCAGCCGAACCGCGACCACATGAGGGTCGATTTCGGCGAGCTCCTTCAGCAATTTGTAAGTGAGATCCCTGCTGCCATCATCGACAAAGACGAACTGGTAAGTGCGGCCAAGTTCCTCCACGACGCCTTTCAGGCGGCTGTACAGTTCAATGACGTTCGGTTCCTCGTTGTGAAAAGGAACAACGATAGACAACGTGGGGGCTGTCTTGATATCAGGCATGCTGTGCCACCCTTCTGAAGGAGCGATCGATCGCATTGAGCCATTCGCAGTCCCGCTCATTCAGCAACATTTCGGACTTCTGGCCCAGTTCGTTGAGGAGCGCGCACAGCCAGTTCGCAAACTCCCAATTTTGGTCACAGACACCCAACACACTCTGTCCATTGCGCTGGATCGCGGGGACGCCATTGACTGCTTTGGTTGCGTACATATTGACTCCTTCATTTCTGCTTGACGTTCTCGTGCCGCGGTAGCTGTGCCGGAATTGCCGCTCGAAAGCGCTCAGCCATCGATGCATCGCAGCCGTATTAAGGCATTTGGCTCGCCAAAGGCATAGCACCGGCAAATCAATGAATTGCGGGAATATGGACGACCAGCCGGCTAAAGATTACTGCCCACATTGCGGCAGTGCCCTCGAAAGGTCATGACAGCGGGCGGGCGGATTGCGGGGATTACACCGAGATCCAACGGCTTAACGGGATGAGCAGAGTGGTTGGTGACCTGCAGTACACACGTGTGAATTCAGTTCCGTGTTCGTGGGAGTCGGAATTGTTTCTTAGCCAATCGATCTACCGGGGGCCGGACTGTTCGAGGTTGTCAAGGCATCAGCGATGAAAAAAGCATGAAACTCATAAAGAAGAACTTATGACGACCCTCTTAGCTATCCTTGAGTTCCTCCTTGGGTGTCACCACGTTCACCTCAGCCGTGTGTTCACACTACAGGGCGAAACCTACAAAGTGTGCTGTGAGTGCGGTGCGAAATTTGCATACTCGCTGAAGTCCATGTCGATTGAGCGCCGCCTGCCGCTCACTCCCGTACTGACCAGATTTCGAATTGCCTGAGATGGAACAACGCATGACCCAAGGAAGGTACCCAGCTCGATAGACGCATCCGAGGGCGATCAGTAATGGATTCAAAGCCAAGTTCAAGAGCAGTTCGAGTCGGCGGAGAAGTCATCGTGCTTCGTTGTTGGGCATGCGGAACTGCCCACTGCGTAAACCAAGAGTTATGCGTTCCTGGGGAACTAGCCCACATGGTATGCAGCAACAGAAATTGCGGGATGAGTATGTTCCTGGTGAACGAGCTGGCAGTCGACGACAAGACCAGAAAACAAATGACGAAAAGCGAGCTGGGAGCGCATTTTCCTGTTCTTTCGAGGTTGTGGAAATGAAAAGAAACAAGTCGAGTAGAAAGTGTTCGATAGCTCTGGCTTTAGTCAATGTCCTGGCACTTATATACCCGATCAACCTCTTGCTTCGTGCCAAGAGCGTCGATGAAAACCTTTTCGCGACATTTCTACTCATCGCTTCTGTATTCCTGTTGGCGCTGCTCGATGCCATCAGCATCGTGGCCGTTGACGCAGCCGGGACCAGTAAACACCGGCACGCGGCAGAGGAGTCGGCCGGCTCTGAAGTGTCTTCCGGTTGAGTCAGATCGCGGTAACGAGGGTGAACGGACTGAGATGTCGGAGAAAATCGGACACCGCGACGCTTTGTACTTATTCGCCTGCCATTTGGAGTGGCTCACCAAACGGAACCTGGCCGCGTACGATGAGCTTCTCGCTGCACTCGGCGATCACGACCGCGAGATTCGCAGTCTTGCAGGAGTATTGCTGCAGCGCACTTCACCCCGGCCTCTGCGAACTGAAGCAACAATTGAAACCCGTTGAATTAGTGGCCGAGGCTACAAATGGAAGACGAGTGGCAAGCCAGTTGCACTCCTGCGGGCAGGTACACAAATGGCAACTCTAGCGTTGAACTCCGAAGTACAAACTCTCGTAGCCGAATACAGCATATTCTGGCAGTTGTGGCCACAGTTTGAGCAGATACATGGCGAGCGCCGTCTGGTTGGCTTCGAAGTCGAGCTGATTGGTTTTCATACATCAGATCTTAACCACCTCGATCCGGGGTGTCCGGCGTGCCGTCAGGTCAGGTCCGTCTTGCTCGCGATCGCGGATGCGATGCCCAGGGAGACTGGCTCTCGACGAAATAACCTCACCTACAACATAGACTCTCACTCAAACTCGATTCTGTGTTTACCTGCCCTGGGCAATCACTCGGCAGTGTCAGTGAGCATTTACGTGTTCTGGAATTGGTCAAACGGCCGGTCGCCTGAAACAGATGTTGTGAGCGAAATCAAAGGGTTTCTAAACGGGTGGGGCATTCACCAGCGCTAACAGCGGCGTTTGAACCCTCATGATGTGCCGCATTTAGACCGACTCCCTTTTGAGGCACTTGCCAAGTCAGGAACCGCTTCTCCGCCTGCCATTAGAGGCCATTGGCGGCTCCCGAACCTTCGTTCGCGTAAGACTGTCGAAGTCTTCTCCCAAAGGCAGGCCGTACCCGAGTTTCATGCCCGCATGCGGACAATGCCCGCAATGCGGCAATGCCGACGAACCAGGCGCCACCACGAAAACAATCAATCAGTTACATAGCGGCAAAGGCATTGGTACGAAACGTGCGCTCCAAACACGTGTGGACAGAGCAGGCCGGGCGCCTGGTCACTGTCGGCGCATGGTTTGTGGCGGCAATTAGGCATTCCCATTCCGTGAGGCGGTTTGAGGGCGGCCCAGAAAGAGGAGAATCATGTCCTGGTTTCACTCGAGCATAGCGGGATTCGATGCCCGCAACCATGCATCGTCGGTCGAAATCGTGGCCTGCTTCCAAGATCAAAGAAATGTTCTGGGCAGGCTTGCGTTTTTGATTACTGGCGATCAAGCAACGGCGAACCAGGCAGTTGTCCAAGCTTGCGAGACCACGCTTCAAGGAAACGGGCCTTTCCGGGATTGGCTTCTGGAGTGGGCCAAGGCTGCGACCATTGCCAGTGCGATATCTCACGCAGCCGAGGCGATTCGCATCTGTGAAGCCGATTACAAAGATCAACGATGCCCACACGCAGAGCACTTGTCGCCAGGGGATGATGAAGAACGCGCGGCCAACCTCGCCCTCATTCTTGGATCCGACGCCCAAACCCTGATTTCAGAATTGGATCCGCTGTGCCGAGCCGTCCTGGTGCTCAGAGTGGCAATCAGATCGTCGATTCAAGATTGCGCTTTACGCCTGAACGTGCCCCGAGCGGCAGTGCTCGCTGCCAATTGTCATGTTCTGATGTGGCTTCACGAGCGATACGTAAAGCCAGTTGACGAGAATCGCGATGCTTTGCACGCTCTGTAGAAACGCGAGTAGCCGGGCGATTATACAAACTGGCGACCAGACTCAAGCACCCGTCGGAGAACCGAACATAGACGATTGCGTGAGCGTGAAATTGGCGACTAACCAAGATGATGTCGCCCTCAATGGCGACCTAACCAGGTACTGGACACTCCTAAATTTCCGGCACCGTTGTAACGCAGGCCGCCGCTCTCGGGACGTCGTGTCCGCCGATTGCTGAAAGCGAGTGCACCGCGGAGACATAAAGGCATCTAATCGCTATAAGCCGCCTTAGCGATACCCAAACGACGAATCTTGTTCTGCAACGTCGTGCGCTTCAATCCCAGGCGTTCGGCGGCTCCCCCCTTGCCTGCTATTCGTCCAGACGAGGCTCTCAGAGCGTTGACGATTACAGAAGATTCTGCCTGGCGAAAAGTAGAGGGCGTTCCTACGGCAACCATGGTCTCGGGTGAAGTGGCAAGCTCACTCACCGGCGCCTCGAGCTCTTCGCCACGGGTGAGAATGACCGCACGCTCGATAAAGTTTGCCAATTCTCGAACATTCCCTCGCCACGAGTGGTTCGTTAGAATTTCCATGGTCTGCCTTGACACCGATGTAATCTGCTTTCGCATGCGTTGCGACAGCTTGGAAACAAAATAGTTCACCAGCAGCGGGATGTCGTCGCGCCGTTCGCGAAGCGGCGGGATCTCCACTGGAAATACGTTGAGACGGTAGAACAGATCCTCGCGGAATTGTCCTTCCTCAATCATGGCTGTAAGGTCGCGGTGGGTCGCGGCGATCATCCGCACATTGACCTGGATGGTCCGGGCGCTTCCCAGCCGCTCGAACTCCTGCTCCTGAACCGCGCGCAACAGCTTCGGCTGCAGGTCCACACTGATGTCGCCGATCTCATCCAGAAACAATGAACCGCCGTCAGCAAGCTCGAATCTGCCCTTTTTTTGGATCAGGGCTCCCGTAAATGCTCCCTTCTCGTGACCGAAGAGTTCACTTTCCAGAAGTCCCGACGGAATGGCAGCGCAGTTCATTCGCACTAAGGTGCGGCCTCGCCTGGAGCTAAGGTTATGAATCGCGCGTGCGATCAGTTCCTTGCCCGTTCCGGATTCGCCATGAAGCAAGACAGTGGAATCCGTGGGCGCCACGATCGCGACTTGTTCCAGGACTTTCTGCAGAGCTGCGCTCTTGCCGACAATGCCCTCGAAGCAGTAGTCGGGGCTGATTTGTGGTTCGACATGAAGCCGCTGGTTTCCGAACCCGCTCACATTGACAAGGCTACTCGCTGCGAGGCCTCCGAGGTCGGTGAAATCCATAGTCGCGCACCCCATAGCTCCTCCTTAATCCTTTACACTTGCAGTGTTGTACGAACGGTTTTTTCCAGACGTGGCGCCGAATGGCGCGGCGCCAGGCTGGGATAATTTGGGAAGATGGCCCGATCTTCCAGACTCATAAAGCCGGTTTGTGCGGGAATGTACGACATATTTCCTCTCAAACAGGCGGATCAGTTAAGCGGGTTTCTTCGTCTGGGGGTAAAACTCGATAAGTTTTCCCAGTTGTGCCTGAGCCACCGTCCTGAGCGACTTGCGAAAGTTCTTCGGTATGTAAAACTCAATTACTTTTGCCATGACAATCTCCTGGCTCCTGGTAAGTCTCGGTGGGTGCGGCTGCGCCAGATCGTTCGCTCGCCGGTGTCGGCCGCGATCAGTGCGGGTGCAACATTCATTGCAGCCATGATCAGGACTTCCTGCAGCGTGAAACCGCGTGTGCTGATCTTCCACATAAGCGCCCCCTGACTTGCACCTGCTGTCTTAATGACGCAGCCATTGTGCAATGAGTTCGATTTGTGGACTACCCCACATCGGGACGAATCGCAAACTCTTGCGGGAAAAAACGTCACCCTCTTCTGAGGCAGGAAAGTTTGTGGTGTTTGGGGAGTTTCAGCGAGAGTGAGGGCTCGTTTTGCGAGGCGGAGCTTCGACGCGCTTCCATCCGAAAAGGTGAGCATCGATGGACCATAGACCCGGTCCTAACATTGCGAGAGCGAGAGCGGCGGTTCCCAACAGCAGCCAGACCCATTTGTCCCCGGCGATCGTGAGCATCTTCCAGATTTCAATCAATGCTACGGAAGCTCCGACGATTGGAGTCCATAAACCTACGATTAGCAGGAGTCCCGCTACCAGTAAGAGCGCAGCGGGAATTGTCACACTCATCGGTGGCAGATCGCTCCAAAGCCTCAGGCCCGCGCGCACAATCAGCGCTGAGCCAATGACCGCGCGCATGAGAAGCAAACCTGCGCCAGGCCAACCGCCGGCAAATGTTGAATATAAACGTCGCAAAATGCGCCCTTTTAGACGTTACCAGTTTCGTTGTTGCCGGGGAGAATCGAAGCCCCAAATAGAGTCGGGATTGTCACTCTTTAGGGTTTGCGTTTAGGGCCTGGAATCAGGCTGGGTGGAACCTACAGGTCGATGATTCCTCTCTTCAGGCCGATCATAGCGGCGTGGGTTCGATCGTGAGCACCCAGTTTAGAAAGAATGCTCTTGACCCGACTCTTGACCGTTTCCTCCGTGATGGAGAGCTGATCCGCAATCTGCTTGTTCGCATTCCCGGCTGCTATGAGGCGCAAGACAAGGATTTCGGCCGGCGTCAGGGCGTCATCCGTCGCGTGCTCGGCGATCTGGTACGAGGCTTCCGGGGAAAGGGCCTTCTTTCCAGTATGGACGGTGCGGATCGTCTCCAGTAATTCCTTATGCAACGTATTCTTGAGCAGGTAGGCCTGAGCGCCGGCCTTGAGCGCACGGAGAATTTGCGTGTCGCCTGCGTACGTCGTCAGCACAATTACCTTGGCGTCGGGAAATTCGTTGTGAATCGCAATGAGCGCATCGATGCCGTTCATCTCCGGCATCTGCAAGTCCATGAGGGTGATGTCGGGATGGTGGGTTCTGAATTGTTGAATAGCATCGCGTCCGTTGGATGCCTCGCCCACCAAGAGCATATCTTTCTGAGTGCCAACCAGGCCGGCGATTCCCTGGCGGACGATGGGATGGTCGTCAACTGCAAGAATTCGAATTTGCGGGATGGCGGGGCTCATGAGCTCCTGCTTCACGTCTTAGCCTTGCGTGAAAACCACGAACGTCTTTCTGCGGTCGCGTAGGCAGTGCCGGCGGGAACGCGCAGTTCCACTTCCGTGCCGGCATCCAGTTCGCTCCACACCGCTAGCTTACCGCCGATAAGAGTGGCACGTTCTTTCATCCCAGGCAAGCCGAAGTGGCCCTCACTGCCTCGGCTGGAGAGAATCGCGGGGTCAATGCCTTTTCCATCGTCCCGCACCCGTAGTCGGAATTGCTCATCGTCGTAGC
>Ga0105241_10004715_pt1 | contig 10058 bp, 11 predicted proteins | sample KBSC64metaG_FD_80422 | JGI IMG/M metagenome (GOLD analysis project Ga0105241, IMG submission 80422) | Corn rhizosphere microbial communities from Kellogg Biological Station, Michigan, USA - KBS C6-4 metaG | ecosystem: Host-associated > Plants > Roots > Rhizosphere > Soil | place: Michigan, USA...
AGCCGGGCCTTTGCCAGTATGTCCGCCACGCCCTCTTCTGTCGGCTGGAACAGCACAAGATGTTTGGCGATCCGCGCGGGATCCAGCTCATCCAGCTTGTACTTGCCGTGCCGCGCGGCACGGACATCCTCGTCCTGAGCCAACCGTCTATGAGACTGTGCCATCTGAGTATCGTGCTCTTAAGAATTTCCAAACCATATAGGTGGTTCGGCCGGCCACAGGAATGATCTACCCATGATGAGGTTACCGACTATGGTGAACAATTAGGAACAGTCCTTATAGGGGAGGCCCGAAAAGTTCCCTTCGACTATCGGGCTGAAATTGCTGGCTATTATCGATTCCCCGCAAATTGTTAACCCCTTGGCTTTGTGCAACGAAGAGGTCTGAAACGGTCCGGTTACAACAGCAGATTGCAATTATCGCTGATTCTAGGGCCTCAGCGCCATCCATAAGGAATACTTTACCGGCTGTTTATGATTTTCCATCAAGCTTGCAGCATGAATGTCATTGCTGCCGCCCAAGCCCTAAACCGGAAGGCCGCGGAGCAGAAGTGGTACCACTTCTGTGATCCTTCACTCGCATTCCACGAGACGTGTTACGAGGATTTCCTGGCCTTGTGGCAAAGGAAGTCCGCTGGCCGGCCAATGCCGTTGCGCTCCGAGATCACCCCTCGCGACCTCAAGGACTTTCTGCGCGATATCATCATGTTCCAGCGGGTCTCGCTGAATCCGTCACGCTACACTTGGCGGCTTGTCGGTACCAAAGTAACGGAGGTCGCGGGCCATCAAACCGGCCGCACCTTCGATGAAAGCGTGCCGGCGGAACATCTGCCGCGCTGGGTTGAATGCGGCGACCTCATCCTGGATGGCGGCAAGCCGCTGCGTTTCTTGGGCCGGGTTCATATCAATGGCCGCGAATATCTCGATGCCGAAAATCTGTTCGTGCCCCTGGCCAATGATGCCGGCGAGCCCACCTTTGTCATGGGCCTTTGCCACTACACACCGCGCCGTTCGGAGAATGAGCTGAGCTGGGAGAGCCAGATCGCCGCCATTCCCGGCGCCTTGATGTAACATTTCCCAATTTTCGCTGTCATGGCATAACCGCATGGAGATGCGGGGATTTGCGCTTCGGCCATGACCATCGGTAAGCTGATTGCGGGGCTGGAAAGCCGCGGCATTCTTTTGTCCCTGGCCGACGGGGAAATCCGCTATCGCTCGCCCAAACACGCACTGACCGAAGCCGACAAGGAAAGCCTGCGCGCGCGGCGGCCCGAGATCGCCGAATATCTCCAAACCCGCGCCGCAGCGCGCGGCTTGCGCGCTGCGGGCGGCATCAGCGGCCCGCCCACGCCATCGGTGGCGCAGGAGATGTGGCGCGCTTTCGCGGGCGGTGCGGAAGAGGGCAAGCCCATAGCTCTGAATATCGGCATGGTGGGAAAATTCCGCCATGACGCGGAAAGCCTCACCGCCGCCATCCATCAGGTGATGGCGCGCTACGATGCCCTGCGGGCCCGTTTTGAAATGCGGGACGGGGAGCTTTCGGCTTTTCTCAATCCTGCGGACTCTTTTGTGATCGAGCAGGAAGATCTGCGCCATTTGAGCCCGGATGCGGCGGCCGAGGCCGCGGCCAAAGCCGCGCAGGCCTTCTGCGCCCAGGTGAATTTGATCGAAGGACAGTGGCTGACCCGGGCCAAGGTCTTTGCCTTGCCGCAAAAGGAGAGCGTGGGCGTGCTGTCGTCCGCGCATATGATCGCGGATGCGGGAACCCGCAATATCATCCTGGATGAACTCCATGATCTTTTGGAGCATGGTGCGCCGCAGGCGGCGCCGTCCCTGGCCTATAACGACTATTCCCTGGCGGAGCGGGATTTTCTGGCAAAGCCGCAAGGGGCGCAGCTGATCGAACATTGGCGGCGCTGGTATCAGGAGCAACCCATAATGACGGCGCCCGCGGATGGTACGCCGCTGCACTGGGGCAATGGCATCCGCATTGTAAAGAATTTCACCATCCCCTGTCGCATATTGGACAAGGTTCGCGCCCTGGCGGAGCAATGGAAAGTCACGCCGTTCCTGATCTATCTGACGATTTTTTCCATCGCCATGGCGCGCTGGTCCGGCATGGAGCGTTTTCCGATCCGCATTCTGGGCGACAAGCGCACGGCGCTGGAACTCTCCAACACCGTCGGCTTGATGTTCTGCGCCGACGCGGTGGAAATCCACGCCCCTGCGGCGCGCGATTTCGAAACCATCATGCGCGGCATTCTTGCGGAATATGACACGGCGCGGGCCCTGCGCATTCCCAGCCTGCATTTCTGGGCGCCGCATTGCGTGCGGCCCGGCATCGAAGCCGCCGATTATCCCAATAAGATTCCGGCGGTGTTCAACTATTACACAATGGGGACGGCACGGGAGCGCGCCGAGAAAAAAGCGGGACCGGACACCACAGCAGCGCTACCTTGGCCGCCGGATGTCGCAAGCTTGCCGCCGCAAAGCTGGCCGCGCCGCTCCTCGCCGCTGTTCTTGCATGTGATGGACATGGGTCATGAAGCGGCGGTGTCGCTGCATTTCTTTCAAGGCGTGGTCAGTCCGGTGGATCAGACGCGATTCACCGCAGCTCTGTTTCAGGTTTTCGCCGAAACGGTTCCCGGCTGATGCGGCTGATCTCCCGCATTCTGGCGCCGGGTATTTTCGGCGCCGAAATGGAAGATGTGGGACAGAAATTCTCGCTCCCGCCCGAGGAAGAAATATTGGTCGCCAAGGCGGGGGACAAACGAAGGCGGGATTTCACCTTGGGCCGGACGTGTGCGAGGGCTGCGCTGGAACAATTGGGCCATCGCGGCGCCGTGGTTGGAAAAGCCGAGGACGGCGCGCCCTGCTGGCCTGCCGGTGTCCTGGGCAGCATCACCCACGCCAAGGGCTATGCCGCCGCGCTGGTTGGCGATGCACGGCAATTTTGCGGCATCGGCGTCGATGCCGAACGCCTGGGCGGGGTGACGCAAGAATTGTGGCCGCGCTTGTTCAATGCGGCCGAGCGCCGGTATCTTTCAAGCCTCGACGGCGCGGCGCAGATGCTGGCCTCAACCTTGTTCTTCAGCGCCAAGGAGAGTTGCTACAAGGCCTGGGCGATGAAGGGCGGGCTGCCTTTCGGTGAAATTCACGTCGTCCAACAGAGTGATGCCTTCACCGCGACTTGGTCCGGCAAAAGTCTGCCGGGACGGTATGTGGTGGAAGGCGATTTGATGATAACGGCGGTCTGGTTCTAGGAAAGGTCAAAGACTTCCCGACTCTTCGCTGGCCGATGCCAGACTTTCCACATGCGCCGTGAACGCGGCCAAGGTGGGATATTCTAGCAGGTCGGACAATCTCAGTTCCTCTTCCATGCCGGTTTTGGCCTGAATCTCGGCAATCATTTTCACCCCCAGCAGGGAATGCCCGCCCAGGGCGAAGAAATTATCATCCGGGGCGATTGTCTTGACGCCCAAGGCCCGCGCCCAGATCGCGGCAATCTGTTCCTGAAGTTTGCCGGCCATGTTCCTTATCACTCGGATACCTGCGGAAATTTAGCGCTTTTGCCGCGTTTCCACCAGACGGAAACGGGAGCCCTATTACACTTGTCATAGGGCGGATTTTGACGGAGAATGCAAAGGCGAGGGCGCGTCAGGAGGACTTATGAAGAAGATCATCATGACAGCCATCGCCCTGATGGTTGCCGCCGCGTCTCCAGCCTCGGCCAATATGTGCGTGCAATCCCGCGACATCCAAAGCACCAATTCCAAGGACGGCAAGCTGCTGACCTTCCGGATGAAAGACGGCCGCGTGCTGGTGAATCACCTGCAGGGCGTGTGTTCCGATCTGCGCTTTGAAGGTTTTGTCTGGGTCCTTCACGGCACCGACGACATCTGCGAGAACCAGCAAAGCCTGCAGGTGATCCGCTCCGGCCAGATTTGCATCTTGGGCAAATTCGACGTGGTCAAGGACAAGCCCGCGGTCAAGGCCCCGTAGGAGTCTTGGAAATCGCCGGCGGCGACACGGCCAGCGCTTGAATGGCGCTGGCGGCCCCAGCCACCTCGGCCTTGCTGGTCAGCGCCGCAATTTCCAGATGCACGCGATAGCTTCCGCCACCCTTGAGCAGGGGAACACGATGCGCCGCCCGTTCCACGGGGCGTGGATTGGGAAAGCCGGTGCCCGGCTCCAGGCCGGTGACATAACCGGCTTTGGGTGTGATCTCATTCTTCCAGAGCGACATGTAGGGCAGGCCCTTGGTGTCGAAACGCATCAGCACGCCTTTTGAACCGTCGGAGGACTTCAGCATCGCTTTGGTCATGCCCTTGGAATCGCCGTGGAGCTGCAGATTGAAAACCTGCGCGGCATAGGGCGGCGTGTGCGGGCCGCTGTACCGGTTCCAGTCTTTTAAGCCATCCGCGGCGGACGCTTTATTCATGGGTGCCACCTGTTTGACCGGCGCGACAAACTCCGCGCCGGCCCCCAGCAGCGGCGTGCCGAAATTCGTGTGATACAGAAGCTGCATTTCCTGGGGCACATCCGACAGGTTGGTGATCTGATCGTCGAAAATAATCTCAGGCTTGCCGATGGGCGTGGAGATTTCCGAGGTCAGCCGCAGTTGCGGGCCAAAGGTCTGCACGTCATCCACCACGCCGCGAAACACCAGTCTGGGGCTGGGCGCCGCCTCGTAACGGACACTGACAGTCCGGGCGGGGATATAATCGACATGGCCGTGCAAAGTGAGTTGCTGGTTGCCGTCTTGGACCGGCGAACCGAAAGAAGCCAGCCCGCCGCGCACCATCAAGCCGCCGAATCCGGCCACCCAGCCCTGGCCGCCATTGTCGGTGAGGCGGATATAGGAAGGATGGATGATCTCCTTCACCGGTGAATCCCAGCCCAACCTGAGCGAACCTGCCCCTTCTTTACCAACTTGGGCTTTCCACACTTCGAAGCCGCGGCTGGGCACGATGGTGAAAGTCATGGCGCCATTGTCCACCTCAATCACCTGCACGCCTTCCTGCCGGCCGCCATGCAAGGTGCGCAATGCCACCTTCCATGGGGATTTACCGCCCCATTCTGCAGAACTGATTTTCCACTCGGCAGTGGTGAGATTGGTATCGGCGTCGATCAAGAGTTTGGCCGTTTCGCCGGCGGCCAAAGCGGGGGCTGCGCAAGCCAGCAGAGCCGTAAAGATCAGGATATTCCGCATCGCCGCCCTCTTTAATTATGGGGCGGTGCGTCCATACGCTGCCGCTATGGACCGCCTAACGCCCTGTTGTTGTCGTTACCGGCTGCGTTATTAGCGGGCGGGCGGCCTTTGCTTGTCAACAGCCGGACCCGCTCCTAAAGTAAAGAGGGCAGGGCAGATGCGAAAATCCTTGAAGTGGATGGGCGCGGCGTTCGGTGTCGCATTGGCGATTGCCGCAGCGGTGCTTATCCTGCAAGGCGCCGATAATAAAGGCACAAGGCTGGCCCTGGAGCTGACGGCGCGCTGGTCGTTCCTTTTGTTTTGGCTGGCTTATGCGGGCAACGCGACGGCTCAGCTGTTCGGGGTGCGGAACTTGGCCGGCCATGGACGGGAGTTTGGCCTGGCCTTTGCGTCCGCCCATCTGGTGCATATCGGGCTGATTGTCTGGCTGGGGATTATTCTGGGGCGGGTGCCGCTGTCGGGCGGACTTCTGCTTTTCTTCCTAGTCGCCTTGTTCGCGACCTATCTCTTGGCGGGACTTTCCTTTGGCGGCGTCAAGGCGTTGGGAGCGGCCTGGCCTCCGCTGCGCTTTATTGCCATGAATTATATCCTGATCGCCTTCGGACGCGATTTCGTGCTGCCGGTGCTTTATCCCAAGCCGGCGCAACTCAATATCGGCCACTTCCTTTTTTATGCCCCGTTCATGCTGGCCAGCATCGCCGCGCCGCTGCTGGTCGTGGCGGCCTATATGCGCCGCGCGGCATAGCGGAAACCGCCTGATCGGTTTGCCTGACACGGCCGGTTGCGCTTAGGTTTGCGGCTCAAGAACCGGCGGATAAGCCGGCCTCAAAAGGGGAGACCGTCATGATCAATATAAAGTATCCACTTTCACGCCGTGGGTTGTTGGCCGGTGCAGGGGGCGCAGCGCTGGCAGCCGGTATCGGCGGCGCGCAGGCGGCGGTCTCCAATGTCAGCGGTATGCCGCAGGAAGGCCCCAACACCCCCAAGCTCACCATGTACATCTCCGCCGATCCCACGGAATCGGAGATGAAGAAGATCAAGCAGATCGGCATCGATATCGTCGACATGCCTGATATGCCGCCGCCGCCCTGGACAGAAGACTGGCTGCGTAAGCGCATGGATCTTTTGGCGACGCAGGGCCTGAAGCTGGGCATTGTGATGGTGCCCTGGTTCAAGAACGGCGCCATGGAGCCGGAGTTTCTCAAGGTTGTGCACGGCAAGCCCGGCCGCGACGACATGATCAACAAGCTCAAGGCTTCGATTGTGGCGGCGGGCAAAGCGGGATTGCCGGTGATCGAGTATGACTTTTTCCCGCATCGCGCCAATGAAGGCTACAAAGAAGTCTTTACCGGGCGCGGCGGCTCGGGCCTGCTCACCTTCGACTATGACCGGATGAAGGATCTGCCGCCGATCCCCTCGGAAGGCGCGGTCAGTTACGATCAGGTATGGGAAAATCTCACTTATTTCCTGAAAGAGCTGGTGCCGGTGGCGGAGAAGGCGGGGGTGCGGCTGTGTGTGCATCCCAATGATCCACCGCCCAAAATGAGCCGGGGCAATGGCCAAATTCTCAACACGCTCAAGGACTGGAAGCGGCTGATCGAAACGGTGAACTCACCTAGCAACGGCCTCACCTTTGACTGCGGCGTCACCCGGGAGCTGGGCGAGGATCCGGTGGAGGTCGCCCGCTATTTCGCCAGCCGCGACCGCATCAACCATTGCCATTTCCGCAATGTCAAACTGACCAAACCCAATGAGAAATATGTCGAGGTTTGGAACGATGAGGGCGACGACAATATGCTGGCGGTGATGAAGGAATTGATCCGCAACAACTACAAGCGTCTGATCATGCCCGAACATCCCCGGTCCATGGAGAATGACAAAGGCCAGAAGAATGGCGGCTATACCGGCTGGGTTTATAATGTGGGCTATGCCCGGGCGATGATGCAGGCGGCTTTGATGGAGTTGCACAAGTAACAGGCACCGGTCTCAAGACAGGCCGGTAACAAGGATTTTGGCGTGATTTTTCAACGGTGGCAGCGGTTGCCGTCGTGTCTTTTCGCGTTGACTCAGCTCTCGTCCGGGCCAAAGCTGACCCAAAAGCCTGAAACGGGCCAAAGAGGGGATCAGCATGCTTTTATCCGCAAGGATGTCCGCGGCTTTTGGTGTCTCGGTTTTCGCCCTGGCGCTGGCGGGCCAAGCCCAAAGTCAAACCAACGGCATCGCTTCTCCGCTGCAGCACGTGTCGCCAACCGGCGCGGTGAGCATCCCGCAAGCCGAGATTCCCAGCGTCAACACCTTGGCCCCTGTCCAGCCGCACTGGGTGTTCGTCAATCGCGGCGGCGGCGCGGACGGCACCCGCATCTTCGACGGCGACACCGGCAAGATGAAGGGCATGGTCAATATGTATGGCCAGGACAGCTTCGCCTTTGATCCGCTGGGCAAGAATTTCTACGTCGCCCAGACCATCTGGTCGAAGCTGGATCGCGGCACCCGCCAGGACAATCTCCTGGCCTATGACGCCACCACCTTGAAGCTGGTGGCGGAGGTACCCATTCCCGGCCGCATGCTGATCGGCAACCGCACCCACAATCTGGTGGTGACCAGCGACGGCAAGAAAGCGCTGATCTACAACATGCAGCCCTCATCCTCGGTCAATGTGGTGGACCTGGAAAAGAAAGCCTTTGAGCAGAAGATCGAACTGCCGGGCTGCGCCACCATGTTTACCAACACCAGCAACGGTTTTTCGGCCCTGTGCTCCAACGGCACCCTGGCGACGGTGGCGATGAACGGGGGCAAGCCCGCCATCACCCGTTCGGCGCGCTTCTTCAACGCCACCGAGGATCCCATCTTCGACACTTCTATTATCGACCCCAAGACCGGCAAGGCGACCATGCTGAGCTATAGCGGGTTGATCACGCCGGTAGCCCTGGGCGCCACGCCGCAGATCGGCGAGAGCTGGTCGCTGCAGCAGGCGGCTTTCATGCGCAAGGGGGCTTATACCCCGATGGATGTGAATTGGATGCCCGGCGGCCGCCAGCCCATTGCCGTGCATCACGCCACGGGGCGCATCTATGTGCTGATGCATATGGGCGAATATTGGAGCGAGTATGAGCCGGCAGGGGAAATCTGGGTCCTCAACGGCAATACCCACAAATTGATCGGCCGCCATGCTCTGTCCGATGAATTGAAAGGCAAGCTGGTTAATATCGCCGTGAGTCAGGACGCCAACTTCCAGATCTATGCCAGCGACGGCGGCGGCAACACTTATGTGCTGGATGCCGAGACTTTGGAAAAGAAACAGAAGATGGAAAATTCCGGCGGCGGCATCCTTTACACGGTGCAGCCTTGATGGGGCAGGAGTTGTTGGCAGCTGGTGAGGTGGCGGGCCGGGTCTGTGCCGGGCTGGTCTTTGTGCTGGCCGCGACCCAAAAAGCTCAGCATTGGCGCATCTTTTCCGCCGTGCTTGCCAATTACCGCCTGCTGCCACGGGCGTTGGTGACGCCGGCCGCCGCCCTGCTGCCGCCGGTGGAGATGCTGGTTGGCATCCTGTTGCTGTCGGCGCAGATCAGGCCTTTCGGCGCCTTGGCGGCGATCGCTTTGCTGAGCTTGTTCGCGGCCGCTATGGCGATCAATTTGAAACGCGGCCGTTCCGAGATCGATTGCGGCTGCGGTCATTCGTTTCTGAAGCAGAATTTGAGCTGGCTGCTGGTGGGCCGTAACGCAGGCCTGGCAGCGCTGCTGATCCCGTCTCTGGTCTTCACCAGAGCCATGCCGGCGGCGGTCATACTGACGGGTGTTGCCGCGGGCCTGGGGTTTTTCCTGCTCTATCTGCTGTTGAATGTTTTTTCCGCACTGCCGCCGGTGAAAGCGCACCACCACCGGTTTGCCTGAGGGGGCACCATGCTGACTGTATTGATCGTCTCGCAAATCTTGTCCTGGGTTGTGATCCTGGGACTGGGGCTGGCGCTGCTGGCGTTGGCGCGCCAGGTGGGGGTGCTGCATGTCCGGCTTGCGCCGGCAGGGGCGCTTTTGAGCGGCAAGGGGCCGGTGGTGGGCGAAGCGGCGCCGGTGCTGGACGCCCTGACCATGGAAGGGGCGTCCATTGCCATCGGCAAGCCGGGCCTTAAGCAGCTGCTTCTTTTTGTGTCACCGCATTGTCCGCTGTGCAAAGAGCTGATCCCCATCGCCAAGAATTTCGCCAAGACCGAGAAGCTCGATATTATTTTTGTCGGCGATGACGATCCGGACGAGCAGCGCGCCATGATCGCGAGGCTGGGGATGGCCTCGTTGCCCTTCGTTAATTCCTCCATCGTCGGCCGCACCTTCCATGTCGACCGGCTGCCGCATGCGGTCTTGATCAGCGCGGATGGCACCTTGTTGTCCAAAGGCCTGGTCAACAGCCGCGAACATCTGGAAAGCCTGATCACTGCCCATGAAATGGGTGTGGTGTCGGTGCAGGATTATCTCAAGACTTCCAAAATAAAGGTCGCCTAGCCATGAGAACGATCAGCATTGACAGGATAGGCGAGAAGCTGGTGCGGCGCCTGGCGGGCCACACCTCGCGCCGGGGCATTCTTTCCCGGCTGGGACTGGCGCTGGCGGCGGCGCCGGTATTTCCCGTGCTGCCGGTCAGCCGGGCGCAGGCGCAAGGCAAGCCCGATCGCGGCGATCGCGCGCGCACGCATTTCACCATGAATTCCCAGACCAAGGACGATACCAAGTGCGATTACTGGCGCTATTGCGGCGTGGATGGCAATCTTTGCGCTTGTTGCGGCGGCGGTACGCATCAGTGTCCGGCGGGCGCAACCGCCTCCACCACCTCCTGGGTGGGGACTTGCGTCAATCCC
>Ga0105241_10004717_pt1 | contig 10052 bp, 10 predicted proteins | sample KBSC64metaG_FD_80422 | JGI IMG/M metagenome (GOLD analysis project Ga0105241, IMG submission 80422) | Corn rhizosphere microbial communities from Kellogg Biological Station, Michigan, USA - KBS C6-4 metaG | ecosystem: Host-associated > Plants > Roots > Rhizosphere > Soil | place: Michigan, USA...
AACACCAGGCCATCCACCAGATATCCGAGGCCGATGATAAGAATCATGACCGCGACCACCTGGCTCATATCGTTGAGGTCGCGTCCCATCATCAGTAACTGCCCGAGGCCGAGAGTCACGAAAATCATTTCGCCAGAGATCAGCGAGCGCCACGCAAAGGCCCAGCCCTGTTTCAATCCGGCGACGATGTAAGGCAGACTGGCCGGCAGCGTGACGTGCCAGAAGAGTCTCGCGCCGCGCGCACCCAGGTTCTTCCCTGCCATGCTGTAAATCTTTGGAAGTTGTTTGCGACCGGTCTCCATGCTGATGGTGACCGACAGCAATGAACCCATGACAACGACAAAAAGGATTGCTTTTTCGGTGAGGCCAAACCATAGCACTGCAATGGGCAGCCAGCAGATGCTAGGAAGGGTTTGCAGACTCAACAACAATCCGCCAAGAGTCTGCTCGAGGAATTTATTGCTTGCGAGCCCCAGGCCCAGAACGAGGCCAAGCACGACAGAAATTCCGTAACCGACGAGCATGCGGCGCATGCTTACGCCGATGGCAATCCAGAAGCTGTGATCGGCGAAGCCGGCCCATAGGGTTTCGGCTACTCCGCGGGGAGTAGGAAAAATGTACGGCGGCCAAACGCGCAGCTTTGCGAGCAGGGCCCAAAGGCCGATTAGCGCCGAGTAAAACAGGATCAACCTAAGCGTGCGCTTCAAGCCCGTACTCCTCCTCGAGAGATTTGTTGATCTCTTCCCGCAGATCATTCAGTATTTCGCGGGCGCTCGCCGCCACCGGTACATCTTCCAAATGGCGCGGACGTTCGAGATCAACTTTGTATTCGCGCTTTACTCTCCCTGGACGGAATGTCATCAGCATCACACGATCTCCCAGGCGCACTGCTTCGCGAACGTTGTGGGTCACAAAAACGATGGTGCGGCGAGTCTCAGCCCATATCCGTTCCAGTTCGTCGTGCAGCAGGTCGCGAGTCTGAGCGTCCAGCGCGGCGAAGGGCTCGTCCATCAGCAGGACATCGGGCTCGGTGGCGAGAGCTCGCGCTAACGCTACACGTTGACGCATACCACCGGAAAGCTGATGGGTGTAGCTTTCACTGAATTGCTGCAGGTGGACCAGCCGCAAGTAGTCTCTTACTTTTGCTTGACGCTCTTTTTTGGAGATGCCTTTCATCCGCATTCCAAATTCAACGTTTTGAGAAACGGTCAGCCAGGGGAATAGTCCTAAGTCTTGGAAGATGAGAATACGATCGGTTCCCGGACCCTGCACCGGAGCGTTGTCCACCTTCACCTCACCGGAGGTCTGCTGATGAAGCCCGGCAATCAGATGAAGCAGGGTGGACTTTCCGCAACCAGAGGGCCCGACAATGCACAAAAATTCCCCAGGCCGGACTTGCAGGTTGATGTTCTCGAGCGCAATCAGATGTCCGCCGGAATTTGTGATGTAGCTGAGCGACACATTTTTGAGCGATAACTTGGGAATATCTGACGGCCGGTCCCAGGCGGTCGCAATCGCCACCGGCTTGCGTTGACCGGCGGTGGGAGACGGCGCGAGACGCTCTGCAGAAACGACCGTCATTGAATTGCTAAGCGGTTGGCTCATTGGACAGCCTTCCTTCCTTTTTCCGCTAACACCTGGTTCAACAGATTCAGGTCGTAGAGATGGGAAAGGTCGGGCATTTGCCGACCGAGAAATCCGGCGTCGAAGGCAGATTGTGCAGCCCGCATCAGCGGTCCCCGCAAGGGATCGTAAGTGACTTGCATGCGGCCGAACGCATCGTCCAGAACTCCGGCGGCGAGGGGCTTGCCGGTTTCTTTCTGTATCTGCTGGTTCAGAATCTGTTTGGCCGGAGACGGATTCTTGTTGATCCACTCGGTCAGTTCGACGTGGGCTTTCAACCATCTCTTGACCAGGTCCGGATGCGATTGCAGAAATTTTGTGCTGACGATCAATTCAGTGGTGAGGAATTGTCCATTGGGCCAGAGATTGCGTTCATCCACGAGAATTCGCCCGCCGGCTTCGTGCACCAGGCGCGAAGCCCACGGCTCCGGCGCCCAGGCCGCGTCGATTTCTTTTTTCAGGAAAAGGGTGAGTTGATCGGGGTTGGCGATCGGCATGACAACGACGTCGCCACCCTTGTCGCGCGTCTTGAGTCCATTCGACTTTAACCATGCGCGCAAAGCGACGTCCTGCGTGTTGCCCTGCTGCGGAGATGCAACCCTCTTTCCGTGAAAATCCTGTGGGGCATTGATTCCGGAATCGCCGCGAACCACCAGCGCTGCGCCTCCGCTGGTTGCACCAGCGATGATTCTCAGCGCTTCGCCGTTCGACCGGACGTATCCGTTGATTGCGGGGTTGGGCCCGACATAGGTCATGTCAATGGCCCCGGCAAATAAGGCTTCGATGGCGGACGGACCGGCATTGAAGCTCTGCCATTCAATTTTTACGTTCGGCCCCATGGCTTTCTCGAACCAGCCATTCGCCTTACCGATCATTGCCTGGGAATGAGTGATATTTGGGAAAGCGCCCACGCGAATTACAACTGACTGGGCGTGAAGCAGAGCGCTCACACCGAGGACGGAAAACAATATCAGAAGCTTAATTTTCATCGTGCTGTCCGGTTGCCCACTACCATCGGCAGAATGCTGGCTTCGATTTTCTTCTTGCGGGTTTTCTGACGAGGCGACGGCGAAGGGTTCATAATGTCGGCGAGCGAAGTGCTCTCCAGAATTTTGGCAGCGGCGTCACGGACATCGAGAAAAACTCTGTAAAGAGCGCGGTGATCGGAGTCGCGGTCGATGAGGCTGCGCAACTGCTCGGCATCGCCAAAAGGCGCGAGTGGGCCGTCGATCAAGCGAATAATCTCGCTCAGGTGAATGTCGGCGGGCGAGCGACGCAATTGATAACCGCCTTTCGCGCCGCGAACGCTTTCGACAATCCTTGCGTTCTTCAGTTCAAGCAGGATCAGCTCAAGGAATTTTTCCGGCAGCTCTTCTTCGTAGGCAATGTCACGGATGCGAATGGCGCCCTGGTTGTAGTGGCGTGCCAGCATCATCATGGCTTGCAGAGCGTACAGACCTTTTTGGGAGATCTTCATGTTGATCACTTTACCATAATGTCTATCTGCTTAATAGACATGAAGGACATTGCAGGCAGCACGCCAAATCAATCTCCCCCGTAAGTGACTGACGCTGAGGGATTTCATTCGGGAGAGATACGGTCGAGACCGCGACAATGCGCAGCTTTTTGCAGACTTGAAGAAAATCAAGGCACAATCGAACGTTTGGTTCAGACGACGCGAAGGATTTGCAGCGTGATGTTGTCAGGCCCGCCGTGGTCTTTCGCCAGTTGTACCAGTGCGCGCGTGGCGTCTTCAATATTGTGAGACGAGATGGTTTGCGCTATTTCCGATTCGCTCATCTGTCCCCAAAGGCCGTCGGTGCAGAGCAACAAGACATCATCTTTTACTAGTTGCAACGGCTCGGAAGGAACGTCGGGTTCGATTGCATCAGTGACGCCCACTGCGGCCGTCAGCACATGCCTCTGCGGATGCGTATCGGCCTCCTGGGCACGAATGACACCGCTTTCCACCAATCTAGCGACCAGCGAATGGTCACGCGTGAGTGCGCGAATGCTCCCCGTCCTGATGAGATAAAGCCGGCTATCACCGATGTGAGCGAAATAAAGGTGGTTGCCAACTATCGCGATAGCAGTGAGGGTTGTTCCCATACCGTGAAGCGCGGGCTCGCGGCGGGCTTTTTCCAGCACGCGAGAATTAGCGAGATGGAGGCCGTTCACCAATTGCGTTTGCGGGTCGGCTTCAGTGGAAGATGAGTAGAGTTCCTGTACGCTCTCCACAGCGATATGACTGGCGAACTGCCCGCCCTCTGTTCCGCCCATTCCATCGGCGATTACGGCCAGCCTTCCCAGGCGGGCGAAAGCTGTATCATCCTCGGGCTCCCAGTAGCGGAAGCTGTCCTCATTATTTTCGCGTTGGCAGCCTACATCAGTAAGGCTGACAACCTCCACCCCAGGACGTACGGTCATGCAGCGCGCGCTCCTGCCCCGAAACGGTGATGCCCGCGGTTCCGGCGACCCCAACCCGAAAAGCTCGAATTATACGCGAGGGTGAGTTCTTCGTTCTGACATTTGTCACTGACGGGTGGTGATGATCTCCACTGTTCGCAATTCCAGCAGTGCGGGAAGATCCCGGTGTCACTTAAGGAAAACCAGCTTATGGCAAGCGCACAAATGCTCACCACCTGGTACGGAAACGACGGCCGTCTGCACAAAGCGCCAGTCGTCACGTTCGAAGGCGTCAACAAGAACTATGGCCAAGTCCAGGCATTGTCCAACTTCAATATGGACGTTTGCGGAGGAGAATTGGTCGCGCTGCTGGGTCCTAATGGCGCCGGGAAGACGACAGCGATCAAACTGCTGCTGGGATTGGCCCGACCGAACTCGGGCAAGCTTTCTGTCTTTGGAGGCGATCCGGCGCTCACCGAAACCCATATCCGAGTCGGCGCTATGCTGCAAGTAGGGCGGGTCCCGGAGACGCTGCGGGTGCGCGAACACATCGATTTATTTTCCTCGTATTACCCGAAGCCGCTTCCGATTTCCGAAACGCTCGCGAGTGCCGGCCTTGAAGAACTGCGGGACCGGAAGTTCGGAGTTCTCTCTGGAGGGCAAAAACAGCGAGTTCTCTTCGCCCTGGCGATTTGCGGCGATCCTGATCTGCTTTTTCTGGACGAGCCAACAGTCGGGCTCGATGTGGAAGCGCGTCATCTGCTGTGGCAGGAGATCCGCAACTTGCTGCAACGCGGAAAGACGGTGGTGTTAACCACCCACTATTTGGAGGAGGCGGATGCGCTCGCAGACCGCATTGTTGTAATCAATAAGGGATCGCTGATCGCACAAGGGACGCCGGCGGAAATCAAGATGCGCACCGCCGGAAAACGGGTTCGCTGCGTAACCCAATTGCCGCTCGAACTAATTCGCAAACTTCCGGGTGTTTCCGATGTTCGCGCCGATCGCAATGCCACCGTTATTCATACCCCTAGGGCGGAAGAGGTATTACGGCAATTACTGCAGCTTGATGTTGAGATTTCAGGAATTGAAGTGAATAGCGCGGGTCTGGAAGAAGCATTTCTCGCCTTGACCAGAGATGACGATGCGCTATCGCATTCCAAGCAAGCGTGACTGATCTGGGACAAATCGAGGAGCGATCTATGGCAAGCAGTGCGGCAACAATTACTCCCGAAGTTCTGCGGCGTCCAAATCTGTTGATAATCTGCGCCAAGGAAGCCAAGTACGAATTTCTGAAAAATCTGCGCTTCCCCATGTTCTCGGTTTCGACCCTGGTTTTTCCGCTGATGTTCTATGTTCTCTTCGGCCTGGTGATGGGACGACAGACGATTGGCAGCATCAGCACTACCGTGTATCTGATTCCGGCTTATGGGACGTTTGGAGTGATGGGCGCGTCGCTTTTCGGCACCGCGGCAGGGCTCTCCAGTGAACGAGGGCTCGGCTGGCTTCAGGTAAAGCGCGCCAGTCCCATGCCGTTGTTCGCATATTTCTCGGCAAAAGTGTTGATGGCAATCACCTTTAGCACCATTGACGTAGTCGCGCTGATGCTTATGGGATTTGTTTTCGGCGGGGTACACCTGACAGGAATGACCGCAGTTAAACTGCTGTTCACTCTCGTGGCCGGATCGATTCCCTTCTGCGCGATGGGTTTGGCGATCGGATATTTTGCCAGCCCGAATTCGGCCCCCGCGGTGATCAATCTTTTTTTATCTCCCGATGTCGTTCTGCTCCGGCCTGTGGATGCCGTTCATGTTTCTCCCCAAGTTCGTGCAGAAAATCGCAGTGTTTCTGCCGCCGTATCACCTGTCACAATTGGCTTTGAATCTGGTGGGCGGAGGACGGGGAGAACCGGCCTCCGGGCACTGGGAGACGCTGGCCGGGTTTACACTGCTTTGCCTGGGCGCGGCACGGATGGGGCATCAACGCGATCAGAAAGCGAATGGATGAGGGCGATGAGCGTTCGGCTTAGAATGGATTCGGACTCCTGATGGGACTAATTCCCAAAAACCGTGACCATGGCTGGGTGCCATACGTCTGGTTGGTATTTCTCGCGTTCTTCTTTTTCCAGCCGATGCTGGGACCTCATGCCACAAATCACGATTGGCTGATTACGATCGGTGCAACCGCAGTATTCCTGGTGCTCTACTTCAGGATTTTTTGGACCGGACCGCCATGGAATTACGCTTTGATCGTCGCCATGATCGGGATGGGCATCGGACTGGGACATATCAATCAGGGCGCTTCGGTGTTCGTAATTCTGGGGTCATCGTTTATCGCCTGGACGATTCACAACTCTCGGTGGGCTTACGTTGCAGTTGCAGCCCTGATTCTGGCGCTGGCGGCAGACGCTCTTTTACTTCACGCCCCCGCCGGCTTCTGGGCGACCTCAATGGTGGTATCCCTGGGAGTCGGGCTCTCGAATATTCATTTCGCGGAAAAAAATCGCGCCGATCACAAACTGCGCATGGCGAATGATGAAATCGAACATCTTGCCAAAGTCGCGGAGCGGGAGCGCATTGCCCGCGACCTGCATGACGTTCTTGGCCACACCATGTCGTTGATCATTGTGAAATCCACACTGGCGGGAAAACTGATCGAGAAATATCCCGAGAAGGCCAAGGTTGAGATTTCTGACATTGAGAAAGTTTCGCGGGAAGCCATGGCCGAAATCCGGAACACTTTGCGCGGCTATAGTTCCTATAAGCTGTGCGAGGAACTAGGACGTGCCCGGTCCGTGCTGGAAAGCGCCGGCGTTGCACTTCACGAAGAAACGGCTGAAGTTGCAATGAGTCCGGCGCAGGAAAGTGTGGCTGCGCTGATTATGCGCGAGGCTGTGACCAACGTGGTTCGGCACGCACAAGCCCGCGCCTGCATCCTGAAAATCGCGGCCAACAACGGCGATTGCGTTATGCAGATTGAGGACGATGGCCGAGGCGGAACTCAGGTGGAAGGTAACGGGCTGCGCGGTATGCGCGAGCGGATCGAAGCCCTGGGCGGAAGGTTGATGCGCGAGACCCATCCCGGAACCAAGCTGACATTTGAATTTCCGCTGAACGGCAGCAACAGCACGCATTGAATCCCTCTGTCAAAGCCGGACGAAAGACAATCAAGGTCGCCATTGCCGAAGACCAGGGAATGGTGCTCGGGGCATTGGCCACGTTACTTGAAATCGAAGGCGACATCAGCGTGGTCGCACGCGCGCGAAATGGCGCCGACGCGCTGAATGCGGTGCTCAATCTCAAACCGGACATTTTTCTCACCGACATTGAAATGCCGGAGATGTCCGGCTTGGATGTGGCGGCAGAACTCAAACGCCGGCGTTCAGCAACGCGGGTCATTATCCTGACAACCTTCGCCCGGACCGGGTATCTGCGTCGTGCGCTTGATGCCGGAGCCTCAGGGTATCTGCTTAAAGACATGGCCGCCGAAAAACTAGCAGAAGCGGTGCGGCGCGTGCAGAGCGGATTGCGCGTTATTGATCCTGAACTTGCGGCCGAGGCCTGGGTGGAGCCGGACCCGCTCACCGACCGCGAACGCCAGGTTTTGCGACTCGCGGGCGAGGGACTGGCAAGCATGGATATTGCGGAAAAACTGAACTTGTCCGAGGGAACGGTACGAAATTATCTCTCGGAGGCAATCAGCAAGTTAGGCGCGGCTAATCGCGTGGAAGCGGCGCGCATAGCGAGAAACAAGGGCTGGCTCTGATAAATTTTACGGGGATTCTGGCTCTGGCTTATTCTGCGCGGCAGCAGTCAAGGTATAACATTTATTTCTTGTTTCGTTGGTCTCTTTTTCCCGCGCTTCCAGTTCCTCGTTCAGTAATCTGACAAGTTCCAGCAATTTCACTGGGTCAGGCTCATCGAGAATCGCCTGGCATAACTCTTTCCAACGATAATTTTTCGGATGATCGTTCACTTGCATTTCTCCGTTTCATGAATCGTTTTATCCAGCGGGAGTGAATGCAGTCTGATTGCCAGAAGCGCATAAAGCCCAGAATCAATCAGATAGCCCAGTGTTGGTTGCGCAAACGATTGCGTTGGGCGAATAGCCGAGAAAGTACTGCCAGATGGCATGAAATACTTTCGTGAAGGATTATTTGTAGGCGAGAGATGAAACTACTTTACGGATTTCAGGGTAGGCAATTTTGTTAACTCACTCCCTGGCTTTGTTGCTGCAGCATTTGCTGCCGCCGTTCCAGATGTTTTTGCCGAAAGTGCGCATGGGCGCGTTCTCCCCAGCCGCGAACGAAATAGTAGTTCAGGGTTCCACCGATCAGGGAACTGAACACAGGAATCAGGCGACCCGCCCACTTCTCGACGAACTCCGCACTGGCTTTTGCTGCGATGCGTTGAATAATGCGCGGCACCAGACGGTTCACGACATTCTTTTCCAGCAGTTCCCTGCCGAGATCAACACCGGCGGCGCTGGCCGCGGCGATCCAGAGTTCCGCCATTTCTTCGTCGGTGTTGTACTCGAATCCGTAAACCAGGCTCAGCTTTTGAATGGTGCGCAAAGTAATTCCGGCCAGAATGCTGAAGTCAGGCACGATGGTCAGCAGCCCTCCAAGGCCAAAACCCGCTCCCTCCGCAGCCGCCATTTTCATGCTGCTGTGGATAATGCTTTCCGCGACGGTGTCGAGGACCGGCGGTTCAACCGAATACATGCCCTGAAAACTTGTGACCGGCAGTCCGTGAGCGGCGCGGATTTCCATCAGGAACCGGTTGGGATCGACCCTGACGGTTTTGTACGCGCGCCACAGCGCTTTGCTAACCGCCTTTTCTACTCTTCCGCGCAACCAGGATTTGTCTGCCATCTGAGCTTCGACTCTCGCGGCGACCGTGAGGTTGCCGGCCAGTGCCGAGCTTTTAAGATAATCGCCCACTGCGATTGATGCAAAAGGCTTCTGGTCAAATTCGCCGCAGCCTGCGGCATTTGTCGCTGTGCTACGCTAATGAATCTTCATGCCCTCTGGAAAACTGCATCTGGTGCCGCTTGGCGGTCTCGGCGAATTTGGAATGAACTGCATGGCCATTCGCTGGGGCGATGACATTATTGTCGTTGACGCCGGCATGATGTTTCCTGAGGCGGAACTGCTCGGAGTGGATATCGTTGTCCCGGACATTTCGTATCTCACCGAAAACCGTCACCGCGTTCGCGGCATCGTTCTGACCCACGGACATGAAGACCATATCGGCGCCTTGCCCTGGGTGCTATCCGAACTAAATGTTCCCGTCTGGGGGACCGAATTCACGTTGGCTTATGTCGAAGACAAGCTCGACGAACACGGCTTGCTCGACAATGCTGACTTGCGTGAACTGCGTCCCGGAGTTCGCGTAAAGATCGGGCCGTTTACGGTTCATCCCATTCAGGTCACGCACAGCCTGGTGGATTGCGTTTCATTGGCGATACACACTCCGCTCGGAGTGGTGATCCACACCGGCGACTTCAAAGTCGATCCTACTCCGACGGACAATCGTCTGTTCGATCTGCACGCCTTCGCCGAGTACGGAAAAGAAGGTGTGCTGGCGCTGCTGCAGGATTCGACTAACGTTGAGCGCCGGGGCTATACGCCCAGTGAGCGAGCGGTAAGACGCAAATTTGATGAAGTCTTCGCGCGGACCGAGCGCCGGCTGTTCATTTCCTGCTTCTCGTCATCAATACATCGCATCAAGCTCGCGGTAGAGCTCGCATACGAGCACGGGCGGAAGCTGGCTTTTATGGGGCGTTCCATGACCAGTTCGTCGGAGATCGCTGAGGACCTCGGTTATATCGAAATCCCGGACGGACTGCTGATCAATCCCGGAGAAGTGAAGAATTTCGCTCCCGAAAAAGTATGCATCATGATCAGCGGCACGCAGGGCGAGCCTATGAGCGCACTTTCCCGCGCCGCGGTGGACAATCACAAGCACGCAAAAATCGAGAAAGGCGACACGGTCGTGCTTTCCTCGCGAATCATTCCGGGG
>Ga0105241_10004719_pt1 | contig 10050 bp, 7 predicted proteins | sample KBSC64metaG_FD_80422 | JGI IMG/M metagenome (GOLD analysis project Ga0105241, IMG submission 80422) | Corn rhizosphere microbial communities from Kellogg Biological Station, Michigan, USA - KBS C6-4 metaG | ecosystem: Host-associated > Plants > Roots > Rhizosphere > Soil | place: Michigan, USA...
CCATGGAACAGCGTCGACGGCAGGTGCGGGGCGACCATCAGGCGCTCGTCCATGGCGCGGCCGGGATTGCCGCCACCCAGCGGAAACGGCAGGTCGACAGGCTTCCAGGTGCCGCCGCGGTCGCAGGAAGCAAAGATGCGGCCGTTGGCCTCGAACGTGTGCTTGCCGGTGGCAATGTAGACGGGCTGCTCGTCGTTCGGATCGAGGGCGATGCTTTCGATGCCGTGGAATCTGCTCGCGACCGCGCCCGGACCGGCTCCGTCGGCGATGGGGGTCCAGCCCATCGTGGTCGGGTTCCAGCGGTAGGCGCCGCCGATGTCGGTGCGTGCGTGCAGGACGTTCGCCGACCTGGGATGGAAGGCAGGGCCGGCGACGGCGCCCTCGCCGCCCCGCCTGATGCTGGTCCAGGTGGCAGTCGCCGGCACTGGCGTCGGCGTTGGCACGACAGGAACCGGGGGCCCTGCACTCACAGGTGAAGTGCTCCCGTGCCCACCGGCGCCGCAACCGGCCAGCAGGATCATGACCACGAGTCCGACCGGGCGACATGCCCGGGCATTCAGCGCCGACAGTTGTGTCAGGGTGCTCATTCGCATTTTGCCAACCATGAAGATAGCGTTGAAACCTGATGCGAAGATATGCGCCGCGCCTACGATGCTCTAACGTTTATTGCGTAGATTTCCGTCGTGTGCAGAAATTGCTATGAAATTGGACCGTTTGTCTTAGCGGCCGCCAGGTCAATGATACCGGCCAGTTCGGGATCCGACGACCGTGAGTCACCGCTCCCCGCCTGCGAAGTCACTTTGCGCCACCGTACCGGCCACCGAAGCTTCGCGGTGTGCCGCCGGATACAGCCAGCAGAACAGCGGCGTCGCGGCAGCGGCCCCGAGCAACTGCGCGACGATGAACCCGAATGCATCGGCGGGACGGATACCGGCGAAGGTGTCCGTCGCGCAGCGGGCCAGCGTCACTGCGGGGTTGGCGAACGACGTCGACGAGGTGAACCAGTAGGCGGCCGTGATATAGGCGGCAACCGCGAACGGCGTCACGCCCGGTCGGCTGCGCGAGCAGCCGATGATGACTGCGATCAGGCCAAAGGTGGCGACGAATTCGCCCCACCATTGCGCGGCGCCGGTGCGCACGTGCGCCGACGCGGCGAAGACCGGGACGTCGAACATCAGGTGTGCCGCCGCCACGCCGGCGAAGGCGCCCACGACCTGGACGCCGATATAAGGGACGACGTCCGATGCTGGCATGTTCTTCTGCCAGGCTTCCGACAGCGTGACGACCGGATTGAAGTGGGCGCCCGAGATCGTCCCGAACATCAGGATCAACGCCACCAGGCCCGCCCCGGTCGCGATCGCGTTGGCCAGCAGGGCGATGGCCACATTGCCGCCGGCCAGCCGCTCGGCCATGATGCCCGAACCCACGACCACGGCCAGCAGGAGCGCCGTGCCGAGACCCTCGGCGACGATTCGTCTGGCAAATGTCATTGTTGATTCCTCCGTTCGTCTCCAGCCATGACCGGCTGCAGGGTCCCGATGCGGTCCAGCTCCGCCTTGAAGCGTGCTTTGTCGTCCTTCAGCCCGGCGAGGGGCAAGGCCAGGAATGCTTCGATGCGCGCGCGCAGGATCGCGTAGGCCGTCTCGAAAGCGGCGTCGATCTCGTCGTCGGTGCCGACCACATGGCTCGGATCGTCCACGCCCCAGTGCGTGCGCAGCACCGGCCCCAGGTAGGCCGGGCAGGTCTCGCCGGCGGCGCCGGCGCACACGGTGACGACGATGTCAGGCGTCACCGGCAGATCGTCCCAGGATTTGCTGTAGTAGCCTTCGGTCGGGATGCCTTTGTCTGCCAGCAGGGCCAGTGCCCGTTCGTTCAGCCTGCCGGTGGGCTGGCTGCCTGCGCTGATGGCGTGCCAGCCTGACGGTGCCAGATGGTTGAAGACGGCTTCGCTGATGAGCGAGCGGCACGAGTTGCCGGTGCAAAGGAAAAGTATGTTCATGTCAGGTTTCGGTTGACGTAAAAACGAATTGGCGACATCTTACGCGATCGGCCCCAGTCGTCGATCCACGAACAGGCTGTTGCCGGGCATGCGTTTCGCCTGCTTCTTGGCGTCGCTCGCCGCTGCGGCAATCTGCAGGTGGGAGCTGAACTGGCCCGGCTCGGCCTTCACAATGCCCAGCGACAGCGTCACGATCGGGTGCATGACCCTGTTGCCCTGGCGGTCTTCGCACAGGTAACCGCCCTGCTCCACGTCGTCCGCATCGAAATGGCCGACGATGCCGGCGGCGAAGGCGGCGAGGATGGCCTGGCAGCGCGCCATCCAGTCCTCGCTCTGGAACAGCACGAGGAAATCGTCGCCGCCGATGTGCCCCACGAAGTCGCGGGCGGGATCGACGTGCGCCTCGAGGACCTGCCCGGTCAACTGGATGACGTCGTCGCCCTTGCGGTAGCCGTAGCGGTCGTTGAAAGGCTTGAAGTGGTCCAGGTCGATGTAGCAGGCGGCGAAACGGGTGCCGCTCCTGATCAGCCGGTCGATGTGTTCGTTGATCGGGACGTTGCCCGGCAAGCCCGTGAGGGGATTGGCATAGCGCGCGGCGCTGATCTGCAAGGCGGTGATCTCGCGCACGAGGTCGTGTCCGGTGCCCATGCCGAGGTAGCGGCCGCGGTCAGTGATGATGAAGCCGTTGAACAGGTGGTGCCGCTCCGCTTCGACGACGGATTTGCTCAGGTCTTGCAGCGTGGTGTTCTGGTCGACCGAGAAGGGTTTCGGATCCATGAACATGGTGCAGGATTTTCGTCCATGCAGTTCGCGGATGTATTGCGTCGCGAACCGGTTGACCAGGTTCCGCCGCGTGATCAGGCCAACCGGCCGCTGGTCGTCGACGACGGGAATGACCTCCAGCGCGGGATCGGCTGCGAAGATCTCGAAAATGTCGCTGTTCGTCATGGCGGGCGACGCCGGGACGACGATACGCAACAGCCGCAGCGCCGTCGCCGTCCCCTGGACGATGGGTCCCTGCTGGGGGAACACGGTCACGCCCGCGGTCGTCAGCGGCGATGCGACCGTCGCCGGTACGACGGCATCCGGGATGGCGGCCGGCCGTCCGATGTGGTAGCCCTGGCCGCAGCAGATGCCGAGATCGCGGATCAGCAGCAGTTCGGATGGCGTCTCGATGCCTTCGGCGATGACCGTCGCGTCGAGTGCCTGCGCGATGTCCTGGATCGAGCGCATGATCTGGAATTTGCCCTTGTCCCGGCCGATGTCCTGGACGAAGTGCATGTCCACCTTGACGAACGCGGGGCGCAGTTCCGACCACAGGCGCAGGCTCGAGAATCCCGTGCCGAGATCGTCGATCGCGACCTGGAACCCCATCCGTCCGTAGTGCCCTGCGACGGCGCGCAGGCGGTCATAGTCGACGACCGGGTCGCCCTCCGTGACTTCGATGACGATGCGGTCCGGACTCAGTCCACACGCCACAATGGCGTCGAGCGTAGCTTCCGGCTGGACGTCGGCACCGGCCAGGCTGCGCGGGCTGACGTTCAGGAACAGCCGGCCGGGCAGGCCGCGTTGCACGAACGTGTCGACGACGATTTCCCGGCACAGGGCTTCGATTTCATCGCTCAGGCCAAACCGGCGCGCTGCGTCGAGCAGGGCCAGCGGCGCGTGCAGAGGCGTGCCGGCGGGGCCGCGTATGAGGCCCTCATAGCCGAGGATCACGCCGTTTTGCAGATGAATGATGGGTTGGAACAGCGCCGTCAGTTCCCTGTTCCTGAGGATGCGCGATAGAAGCTCTTGCATGATGTCCAGTGCCGGCCTCGCCCGGATCGGGCCAAATTCCCCAAGGTAACACCATTTTTTGACATCTTGATTACAAGCATTAATGATTTCCCAACCGAATTGCTCATATTGACAATACGTGCGGCAGTAATCGTCCGGTAACTTTGACGCCTTACAGTTGACGAATTTTCAATCAACGGGAGTGAAGGACAATGATCAAGACCAAGCTCGCGATGGCGCTCCTGGCGGCGCTGTGCGGAATGAAACCCGCGCTGGCGGCGCCCGTGTTGCTGGCGATCGGCACGTTGAACGGGAGCGCTGGCGACCTGTCCACCGCGACAGCCGGACCGCTCGAGAACGGGACCGCCGGCAACCTGCTGGGCGGCCTCGGCTCGGGCCTGGCCTGGGCCGGCGGCAATACGTTCATTGCGACGCCCGACCGGGGTCCGAACGCGACGAACTGGAATGCGGCGCTCGACAACACGACGTCGTACATCTCGCGCTTCCAGACCCTCGACCTGGGGCTGGTGAAGAACAACAGCGGCGTCGGGCCCGGCTGGACGGTTACGCCGACGCTGACCGCCACCACGCTGATGTACAGCCCGACGCCCCTGACCTATGCCGCCGGTGCGACACCGACCCTGAACGGCAACGGTCAATATTATTTTTCCGGACGTTCGGACAACTTCGATCCGTCGCAGCCGTCGTCCAATCCGAACAATGCGCGTCTCGACCCGGAAGGCGTCCGCGTGTCGAAGGATGGCAAGTCGATCTTCGTGTCCGATGAATACGGGCCTTATGTCTATCAGATCGACCGGGCGACCGGCCAGCGCATCCGCTCGTATGCCTTGCCCGCGAACCTGGCGGTCACTCACCTGAGCGCCGTCGGCGACGCCGAAATCAGCGGCAACACCGTCGGTCGCGTGGCGAACAAGGGCATGGAAGGACTGTCGATCACGCCGGACGGCAAGACCCTCGTCGGCATCATGCAGGCGCCGCTGGAACAGGACGCGGCCAAGAACCTGCGCATCGTGACGATCGACATCGCGACCGGCGCCACCCACGAATACGCGTACATGTTGACCACCGGCTCCGGCGTCAGCGAGATCGTGGCCCTGAACGACCACCAGTTCCTCGTGGACGAGCGCGACGGCAAGGGCCTGGGCGACGGCTCCAAGGCCGGCGTCAAGCAACTCTTCAAGATCGACCTCAATGGCGCGCAGGACGTCACGGCCCTCAGCGGCGACCTGTCTGCGAAGGCCGCGGCGAAAAGCCTCGTCCTGGATGTGGTGGCCGTGCTGGGCGCCAACGGCATCGCGCCCGCGCAGGTCCCTTCCAAGATCGAAGGCCTGGCGTTCGGCGCGGACGTGGTCGACAACGGCGTCCTGCTGCACACGCTGTACGTCGCGAACGACAACGACTTCGTGCCTGCCAGCGCGGGCGACAACAAGTTCTACGTGTTTGGCATCAGCGACGCGGACTTGAACAAGGTCGGCGCGACCTACGTGGCCCAGCAATTTGCGGCCGAGGTGCCGGAACCGTCGTCGATCGCGCTGGTACTGACCGGCATGAGCCTGCTGACGGTGGGTGTGCGGCGACGCTCCTGAGTCTAGTGACCGGCGGCCGGCGCGCAATGCAGCGTCGGCGCCGCCACCTCGCAGGCCAGCAGGGGCCGCCCGTCCTCCGCGTATTCGGTCAGGCGCCAGAGCGCATCGCGCCGTTCCAGCAAGGCGAAGCCGAAGCCGGCGCGCGTATGAAACGCGGCGATGCGCACGCCGCCGATGGCGCGTGCCGGTTCCGGCAACGCCGGCGGCAGGCCACCCTCCCCCATCGAGCCGCTATTTCCCAGCACGAAGGTCGGCACACCGCCGGGCGTGAACCCGAGCGCCTCGAACAGGTGCACGTGGCCGTGCAGCGCCATGTCGACGGATGGTCCGAACAGCGCGCCGCCGCGCGCGGCGTGCAACGCGGCGATCATGTCCGGGTCGGACGGGCCGAGCACGGGATGGTGACTGGCAAACAGGACATGGGGCACGGTGCGCGCCAGCGCATCGGCGTGGGCGAATTCACGTGCGAACTCCGCCGCGCTGCCGGCCTGCGTCGACGAATCGAATACGATCAGCGACGTCTGCGGATCGAGCGCCACCGCGTACGGCGCCGTATGCCGTGCGGCGGCGTCGTTGCGCGGGTCGTCGCAGGAACGCCCGGACGTCCAGGGCGCCGCATCCAGGAAACGGAACCAGCCCTGCCCCGCGCGGTTGCACGCCTCGTGATTGCCCCGCACGAACACCCAGGGTGCGGCCTGCAGCAGCGGCCGCGCCGGCGCGAAGAAATCCGCGGCCCAGCTGTCCTGGCCGAATCCCCATGGGCTGCCCGCACAGGCCTGTTCGCCCGCCGGGCACGCACTCTCGCGGTACTGGTAGTCGCCGACGTGGATGACGAGGTCGGGCCGCAGCGCCGCCGCACTCCGCGCCACCTGCGCGAACGGCCACGACGCGCCGTCCACGCAGGACTGGAACAGCCCTTCCGACTGTTTCATGCGGCAGCCGGTGTCGCCGATCACGACGATGCGCTCTGCCACCCCGGCGTGCGCCGACAGCACGATGTCACCGGCCCGTACCAGGCGGCTGCCGGGCGCCAGGTCGGCTTCGCACACCGCGAGGTCGAAGCGGGCCGGCTTGGTCACGCCCTGCGCGACCGGGCGCGCGGGCACGTCCGCCGCCGGCACGCGCAGGCGCATGGCAACGGCACTGCCGTCCACGTCGAGCGCGGGACAGCCGGTTCCGCGCACCAGCGCGCGCGCCTGCAGCGCCGTACTTTCGCCGCGCACCAGCCAGGCATGCTCGACCACGGGGCCGCGTACGGCGGTGGCACAGCCTGCAAGGATCAGCGGGACGACGAAGGCAAGGCGGCGCATGCGTCAGAAGTCGGCGCGTGCCGACACCTGGAAGCTGCGCGGTGCCTGGAACGTGTACTGGTCGCCCGCCGCGGTCTTGCCCGGCGAGATCGAGGTCACGTCCTGCTTGCCGGCCAGGTTGAACACGTTCAGCTGCAGCTTCAGCGTGCGCAGGCGCAGGCCCGGGTTGGCAATGCGGTAGGCGACCGAAAAGTCCATGTTCGTGTACGCGCCCGTCCGGTAGGTGTCGTAGGCGGCCGGCCTGGTCGGATCGTAATCGGCCTGGTACACGGCGCCCGTGCGCTTGCCGATCAGCGAACCGGCCCAGGGACCGGCGTTGTACAGCAGGCCCAGCGCGGCCGTCATGTCCGGCGAGCCCGAGATCGTCTTGCCGGTGTCGCTGGCCTCGGCCTTGTTCTTCGAGCCGTTGGCGTACAGGGCGAAACCGCCGCCGACCAGCCACGTGGCCTGCCCTTCGATGCCCTTGTAGGTCGCGCCGCCCACGTTGACGTAGGCAGCGTCGGTGCCACCGAGGCCGTTCGACACGTACTTGTTCTTGAAATCGATCATGTACAGGTCGACGTCCCAGGTCAGCGCATTGGACTCGCCGACGATGCCGAGCTGGTAGTTGGTCGACTTCTGCGGATCCGAGCTGTTCTTCGTCGGGTCGGCGATGTAGAACGACTTCAGGTCGGGGATCTGGAAGCCCTTCGCATACTGGGCATACACGGCCAGGCCGTCGCCGATGCGCTGGTTCGCGGTCAGGAACGGCAGCGTGGCCTGATAGTCGACCGACGTGTGCTGCGACAGCCGCGTGGTCTGGTTGACGTCGGCATCGACCGCGCGGCGGATCTGCACGTGCTTGACGCCCGGGGTGACGGTCAGGTCCGGCGTGACCGACCATTCGAACTGCACGAACGGCTGGACGTTGCGGATGGTGGATTGCTGGTCGAACAGCACGGACGGCGATTGCACGGGCGTCGGCTTGGTTTCACGCGGATCACGCACGCCGAGGGTCAGGTCGAGGTCGTACTGGTGGCGGTCCGTGTCCGACGTCTCGTACCAGACGCCGGTGCGGAACGTACCCGCCTCGAACGACTTGTTTACGCGCAGGATGTCGCCCCACACGCGGTACTTGTTGCGTTTGTCGATGCCCGGAATGTCCTGGTTGCCCTTCGGGCCGGCCCTGGTGCCCGGCGCCGTCAGGCCCGTCGGATCGGTCGACGAGATGGTCTCGTTGTCGTAGGCGTAGGTGTAGAGCTGGTTGTCGGTCGACCAGCCGGCGCCCCACCTGGTTTCCAGGCGCAGGTAATCGAAGTCCGTGTTCTTGCCCGTATGGTTGAAGCCGGCATAGTTGAAGCTGGTCGGGTCGTTGTTCAGGCTGTAGTTCTTGCCGTACTTTGCCACCTGGGCCAAGGTCGGTCCCTTGTTGTTGTCCGGCTGGACGTATTTGATCTGGTTGGCCGATACGAAGAAGGTCGCCACCGTCGACTCGCCGAGTTGACGGCGCACCTTCAGCATGTAGTTATCGCTGTTGATCTTGTTGAGCGTCAGGTACCCGTCCGACTGCAGGTGCTGGTAGTTCAGCTGGATCGTACCGTTGCCCCACCCGCCCAGCTGGCCGCTCTCCCAGGACACGCCGCCCAGTTTCGTGTTCCAGGTGCCTGCCGAGCCGAACACGCTGGTGCGCTGCTCCTTCGACGGCTTTTTCGAGAACAGGTTGATCGATCCGCCGAAGGTGGCGTAGCCCAGGTTGTCCGCATTGCCGGGCCCCCGCTCGACGATCGCGCCGCCGATCACGGAACCGGGGAAGAACGAGGTCGAGTGGTGCGCCGGGTTATTGGTATCGCCCCACGGAATGCCATCGAAGGTGATGTTGTACTGGTCGTCGCCGAAGCCGCGCATCGTCGTCTTCGTCTCCGACAGGCCCGGTCCGTTGGCCGAATCGCCCGACAGGCTCGGTGCGATGTTCACGATGCGGCTGTACTCGGCGACCGGCGTCACCGACAGTTCGATAAAGTCGCGCGTGATGATAGCCTGCGGCTCGGTGGCCGCCAGGCTCGCTTGCGTGGGTGCGGCGGCGGACGCGGTGTTGTTGCCGAGATAGTCGCCAGTCCGTGCGGAGACGACGACGGTCGATATCGGCGCGGCATCGGGCGCATCGGCGGCGCCGGACGCGGCCTGGGCCGACATCGAAGCAAGGGCGAATGCAATGAAGGCCGCCAGCGGGCGGCGGACAGGGCGAGCAGTGGTCATTGTTGTAGTGTGAGTTAAAACTTGGCAACTGTATGCACACGATATGACGACGTTGTGAATGCGATGAAACATTAAAAAACCGTAATGTTTGCAATTGCAGTCACGCTGCTGAAGCATGAGTCATGCTTCCTCTGCCTCGAACATACGCTACGCTCGCTGACAAAGATCGAACACATCCCGCAACCGCCCTTACCTTCAATGACCATGCAACCCACGCCTACCGTCCTCTCCGCATTCTCCCCGACCGGCAAGCTACGCGCCTCCATCAACCTCGGCAATCCGATCCTCGCCCGCCAGGGCGACGACGGCGGCGCGCGCGGCGTGTCCGTCGACCTGGCCGGCGAACTCGCGCGGCGTCTCGGCGTGGCGCTGGAACTGGTCGTCGTCGACACGGCCGGCAAGTCGGTCGACGTCGTCGCGTCGGAACAGGCGGACATCGGCTTCTTCGCCATCGATCCGGTGCGCGGCGCGAACATCGCGTTCAGCGCGGCCTATGTGCTGATCGAGGGCTGCTATCTCGTGAAGGACGGCTCGCCGATCCGCGCCAACGAGGAAGTCGACCGGGCCGCGCACCGGGTCGTCGTCGGCACGGGCAGCGCGTACGATCTGTATCTCACGCGCACGCTCCAGCATGCGCAGATCGTGCGCTCGCCGACGTCGCCCACCGTCGTCGACACATTCATCGAGCTGGGCGCGGACGTGGCTGCAGGCGTCAAGCAGCAGCTGGAAGCGGATGCGCGGCGCTTTGGCGGCCTGCGCCTGCTCGACGGCCGCTTCATGGTCATCCAGCAGGCGATGGGCGTGCCGAAATCGCGCGGCGCGGAGGCCGCGGCGTTCCTGGCGGCGTTCGTCGAAGACATGAAAGCAGGCGGCTTCGTGGCCGACGCCCTGGCGCGCCACGGGATCGAGGGCGCGTCGGTCGCGCCGGCCGCGGCGTAGCCAGTCAATACGATGTCTCGCGCGGCGCCTCTGCGCGGCCGGCATCGAGGAAGCGTGAAATAAAACTGTCGGGGCTGACCGGCTGCGACAACAGGAACCCCTGGATTTCCTGGCAGCCTTCCGCGCGCAGGAATTCCAGCTGTTCTTCCGTTTCGACGCCTTCCGCGATGACATCGATGTC
>Ga0105241_10004721_pt1 | contig 10049 bp, 7 predicted proteins | sample KBSC64metaG_FD_80422 | JGI IMG/M metagenome (GOLD analysis project Ga0105241, IMG submission 80422) | Corn rhizosphere microbial communities from Kellogg Biological Station, Michigan, USA - KBS C6-4 metaG | ecosystem: Host-associated > Plants > Roots > Rhizosphere > Soil | place: Michigan, USA...
CAACGTGCTCACGGGCAACCCACCCTGGCCATCTGCCGCCGCGCAAGAAGCAGCGCGGCCCACCGCAGCGCGAGAGAGCTCTGCGCCGCGCAACGCGCCCTCCGTCTGGCAAATCCTCGGCCTACCGGGGCGCGCGAGTTTGGCGGAGATCAAGCGTGCGTATCGGCTTCGCGCGCTCGAGACCCATCCCGATCGCGGCGGCGACAGCGCCTCTTTCCGCGCGCTGCAAACCGCCTACGAATCCGCACTGAAACGCCAAAGCAAGCGCCGCTAATATTACAGAGTCACTCGTCTTCGACAGAGTGCGCCCGCTTTCGCGCGCGCGCGACCAACGCTTCCAACAACTCGACGACGCTGCGCTCGAAGTCGGGGCCGCGCACGAGGGGCTGGCCCCCGACGATCTCCGCGCTGACGGCGGCCAACGTGCCGGCGAGTGCGTCGAGCCCACGTTGCCCGCGTTCGGGCGGACCAGGAACCGACGCCGTGATCGCCACGAGTTTGCACTCGAGCTCACCCGAACCGATCAGCCAATCGATGGCGTTCTTCAGGGCGCCGGGCAAACTGTGCCCGTATTCCGGACACGCGATCAAGAGCGCGTCTGCCTCGGAAACGGCGCGGCGAAGGGCGCCGACCGCGGGCGGCGCGTCTGCCGTATCCAAATCGGAATCGAAATGCGGGAGCGCGCGCAACAGATCAGAAGCTTCGACGCGAACCCCGTGCGGCGCGTGTTTCACCGCGAGCTCGATCAGTGCCGCATTGCTCGATCGCTGTTGCAGGCTGCCGCAAATGCCCAAAATCTTCATGCGTTCGCCGTGACTACATGGCGGGGCACTGGTTCTTCAGCGTGCCGATGTCGCACTTGGCAGCGGTGCAGCAGACGCCACCCAAGCAATCACTATCAGCCACACATTTGACTTGGCACGACGTCCCACGACAATTGGTGGCCGCTCCGCACGCCTGAGGGCCATCGCAAAGCACGGTGGTGGCGGGCGCTTCGCTCAGCACTTCACTCGGACACGATTGCAAACCGGTGCAGCGCACGTCACACGTTTGCACGGTGTCAGCGCAGCTGATCTGCCCACAAGCGCTCTGGCCCGGACAACGCAGATCACATTTGTCTGCGCTGCAGGCCACCGCGTTGGGGCACGCGCTGACACCGCTGCACGTCACGAGGCAATTCTTGCCGGCGCATTTCAGGCCGTTTCCGCAACTGGCCGCGCCGCCACATTGAATGTCGCAGCCCGAGGCCGCCGAGCAATCGACCCCTTTCGTGCAGGTCTTGTCTGCGTTGCACAGCACTTGGCAGGGCATGGCCGAAGGGCAGGTGACGGTCGCCCCTTCGCAATCGTGGCTGCTGCAATCGATGATGCAGACGCCCGCGGTGCAAGTGCCGCCTTTATCGGCGCAGAGCTTCGGCTTACACAAGTCGACCGGGGGCGCTCCGCCCGCGCCAACGCCGCCAACGCCGCCCGTCAGCATGCCCGCGCTTCCGCCGCTGGCTCCGCCCACGCCGATCACGCCGCCTGCGCCCGCACCGCTGGCCCCGGCGCCACCAGCACTGGCGCCTGCGCTGCCGCCCGTGACCGAAATCATCCCCGCGACGCCGGCCGCGCCGCCCGAGCTACCCGCACTGCCCGCGACTCCGCCCGCCCCAGCGCTCGGCCCCGCCGTGAAGCTGGATCCGGAACACGCGGAGAAGCTGGCCAGCAGCCCTAGCAGTAACGCCCCTTGGAACAGACGCTGCGAACGTCGACGACGAATATGCATGATGAGCTCGCGCTTCAGGCCAATGAAGAAAGGACGAATCAGAGTGCAACCAGTGACCGGCTGCCTCGAATTGAGATGCCCCGGAGCCCAATCGCATTCGAAAACCGAAGAAATGCCGACCGTTTAGGCAATTTCCTGGGCCTCCGGGCGGTCCGCTCAGGAGTCTTCGTTCGGGTCTTGGTCGGCACGGGCACTCATTAGCTCCGACCAGCGTCTGTGTCCAAGCGCGCGCAAAGTTCTGCGATTCTTTTGATAAATCTTCGAGGCATCGGGAAACGCCTCGACCGCGCGATCGACGCTGGCTTCGCGCAGCAGGTGCAAGAGCGGATACGGCGAGCGATTGCTGTAGTTGGCCATGTCATCCGGCGCATTGCCGGCGAAGCGGTAGCCCGGGTGAAAGCTTGCGACCTGCAGCTCACCGGTCAACCCCGAATCCTCGAGTGCCGCGTCCACCACCGAGAGGAAATCGTTGTAGTCGAGAAAATCTTGCAGGGTGTGGGGGTGGATGAGAAACGTCGTGTCGACAGCGAGCGGATCGGCATCGCTCAGAAAGCGCAACTCGAAGAGCAAATCAGCGAGGAGCGCCTCGGGCGTGCTGGCAGCGCTCACCACGTAACGGATCTGCTGCTTGACGTGCACGGCCTTGGCGAACGGACACAACTCGAGGCCGATCACCACGCGCTCGAGCCACGCGCGCGTGACGGCAATGATCTCACTCTCGGTCGATGGCGACGTGGACATGGCGCGGGTTCACCAATTCAAGAATTGATCCCAAAACACGACTTGCCCGCCCAAATTCGCCACGAAACGCACGATGCCGTCTTGCGAAATGACGATCGCGAGGCCCGCAGGGTGTGCGGCCGCGAAGCGATAGGCCGCGCGGTGGCGGGTGCCGACGGAGTTCGCTGGCTCCGAGATGCGGCGCTCGGCCTCGAGGTCCAACGCTTGCATCACCGTCTCCGGGTAGGGCAACTCGCCGGACACCTCGGCAGCGAAGCCGATCAAGTCGAAGCGCTTACTGAGCACGACCGCGCCATCGACGGCCGCGAGCCCACTCACCAAGCGACTGAGCTCGAAGATCGATTGCTCGACGCTGATCACGTCCGCGGTTTCGGTCTCGAGGAAGCGCTGCATATCGATGTCCCCTTCGCCGTGCTGGGCCAGGGTGTCGAACAGGCGCTGTAGGAGCGTACCGTACCGGCGCGGCGCCTCACCATCCCGAAACGAATATTTCAACTTGAGCGGGCCCGCGACACTCGCCGAACAACGCTCGAGCAAGTCGGAATCGGCAAACAGAATCAAACCGCCATGCCCGGCTTGACGGATCAAGAAAATGGCGCGCCTCACCATGTGCTGCGAAATCAGGCGCACGAGTTCACCCTGCGGCCGCGCTCGCCCATCCAATTCCGTTTGAACCCGCGCGGACCGGAAGAGGGTCGTCAGCCACTGCGAGGTGAACACGTCCGTGGTCGTCGCTTCGATCATGCCGTGCTCGAGGGAAGCCACGAGATCGCTGCCCGCGTACACCGCGAGGCGCCCTGCACCGAGCACGTAAACCATGGGCAAAGCCAGCGGCTCGTGACGATTGCGGCGGCCGCCCCAAGTAGGAGCGAGCCAATTCGCCCCGGTATGCGCGATGCCCCACATGGCCCACCCTGCACCGCTGCGCGTCACGCCGATCAAACTCGAATTGAAGGGCGCCGCGGGGCTCAAGCGGCGCGCCGACTCGGCGGTGAGCAGCTGCGGCTCACTGAACTCGAGCGGTAATACTTCACCGTTCCGAGAAGGCGCGGAGAGCTCGGCGGCACTCGCGAGCAACAAGCGGAAGCGCACGGCGCGCCCCTCTTCGTGAGCGAGTGAAGCTTGGAAGCACGTCGAGAGCAATTCGGCGAGCGCGCGGCGTTCGAGCGCGAGTGGCACCGTCGTCGGCCAGTGGTCGAGTACGAAGTCGGCGAGCTGACTGGGATACGCGTGCAAGGTGCTGACAGTTTAGAACGAAAGCTCCGTTCCTCGGTAAAACTTCAATAGTGACTATGATTCCGTCTCGCTTTCGCGCGAATCGCAGCTACGTTGTTGCGCACCAGCGTCGGTCGGAGGGCTGCGCGATGTCCAACATCGCATCCGCAACTCTTACGCTTTTCCTCATCGGTATCGCCCCACCGGCGCGCGCGTGTACCCGAGCCCTCTCGCTAAGGAATGATGAATGAGAAACTCAACGAACTTCGTAGTGCTCCTGACTCTCGGCGCTTCCCTCGCCTACGCCGGCTGCAGCAGCAGCGACACGAGCTCCGCCAGCGGCGGCGCGACTAACCACGCAGGCACGGGTTCCACGGTGGGCGGCTCGGCCGGCACGGGCTCCACGGTCGGGGGCTCCGGCGGCACAGGCTCCACGGTCGGGGGCTCCGGCGGCACAGGCTCCACGGTCGCAGGATCGGGCGGCACGGCCACGGGTGGCAGCAGCGCGGCAGGCTCCGGCGGCGCGGCAGCCGGATCGGGCGGCGGCGGCGTGGATTGCGCCGACGAGTCGACGGGCGTGGGCACGGGCGCGGGCGTCACCACGGCAGTCGTGTTGATCGACGACATCCAGGTGTCCAAGGCCGGCACCGTCGCCGCCGAGTGGCAGTTCGCGGACGACAAGCAAATCAAAGACGTAGGCGCCGGCGATACGCCGCCCGCAGACGCCTGGGCCCGGCTGAACTACGCGGATCCGAATCGCGTGAGCGGCAGCGCCGATGCACACGACACCTTCATCGCGTGTGCAGGTAACCCGGCGGCCGGCAGCATCAAGAACGTGATCCCGTTCACGGCCGATAACCAGTTCTACGAGGTCCGCGTCGTCGGTGCGGAGCAAAACCTTTCCGGCGCGACGATCTCCGCGAAGGTCAAGTTGGTCGGCGGCGGCGCGCCGAGTGCCACGTGTGCCGCGCACGCACTCGTGTACGTCATCGACAACATGGCGCCGTACGCGGAGTCCACCCCGAGCCCCGTCACGCTGACCGTGGGCAAGTGGATGGATGCCAGCCTCACGGTGCCCGCCACGGGCTTCGAGAAGGTGAACCAAATCGGCATCCGCATCACCACGTACACCTGCGCTCCCTGAGCCGGCTGGTTCCAGGCGCGCGCCGCAAGCTGTCGCGGCGCGCGCTCGATCCCGCACAAAAACCGCAATTTTCCGCTGTAGGCCGGCATTTCTTGCTCGAAAAGGCGCCCTGCCGCCGTGTCCTCGGCTAGCCTTACAGGCTGGCGATGCTTTCAGCACAAGCAGAAGAAGCGTTTGCGTCACTAGCCAACACGCTCGCGGGTAACCCGGAGCTCGAGCAAGCCGTGCGCGGCCGCTGGCGCCTGCGCACCGCCGTGCTCGCGCACCAAGTCGAGCTGTCACCGGAACTCGGCGCAGCCGCGGAAGCGCTGGGCAAAGAGTTGCAGTCGCTCACGCGTCCCGGTCACGTCGTCACGGAGCTCGGGCAGCGTTTTGCGACTCCGGCTGGGCCGCTACTCCTTTTGTGGTGTTACTCGAGCACCTGGCGTCGCGACGTGGAACTCGCGCCCCTGCTCGCTGCTGCGGCGAAGGTGTCGGAGTTCGCGGAGCGCGTCGCGGTGCTCGCCCACGATCGCGTCGTGGAAGGGCCATTGCTCGATGCCCTCGCTTGCGCGCCGTTACTCGGCAACGGCAAGAACTTGGCGGCGCCCGAAAATATCGAGGCGCGCGCGCGGCTCGAGATCTTGATCTGGGAGGCCGGCGCCAGTGCGCTCGAAGTGCCGGCGTTCGGCAAATGGATTTGGAGCTCGAAAGAGACCTTCCAGGAGCTCATCGGCAATCCCGCGCGCGGCACCTTGCGTGGTCGTGTGCTTGCGGCGCGTTGCCTCGAAGTCAGCGTGTGCGGGCTCGGGCCGATGACCGATCCGGAACTCGTGGGCCTCGCGCTCCAAACATTGCAGCCCTTGCTTCTGCACCCAGAGCCTTTGGTTTGGGTGCACGCGGCGCGCGCGCTCGGGCGTTTGACCGGGCAACTCGAGCAACTCGAAGGCACGCTGCTCGATTGGGTGCTCGGTGAATCGCCGCTGCTCCGTCAACGCGCCACGACGGCGTTCGCTTCGCTGCCGGCGGAACGCCTGAAATTCCTCGCGAGTCAGCTGAACGCCATCCTCGATTCGCCCGCGGAAGAGGCCTGGGCGCTCGCCGCCGTGGCCGCCGCGACGCCCTATTTGTTCTTCGAGCGCAAACCGCTCTGGGAGCGGCTGTGTGCGCGCATCATCGCCGGGGACGGCGGCGCCATCGCGGCGCGCGCGCTCGCTCGCGGCTTGGCCGTCTTGTTCCGGCGCGGCTTGAAACAGCCGGAAATCGAGGCTCCGATGCGCGCGCTGCGCGAGCTTGCCTGGTGCGCGCGGCCCACGACGATCGAAGAATCGCGGCGCTGGATCGAAGTCACCGCCGTCACGGACGTGATCGACGCCGCCGAGCGTGACCCGCTCGATCTCGAGCTCGGCCTCGAAAATCTGATCCGCATCGCCGCGCAATACGACGATGAAGAGGCCGACGCGCGCGCCGCACGCTTCGCGAGCACGCTCTTCTCCACTTTCCAAGAGGCACGCCGCATCGCGCTCGGTGAAGGCGGGCACTTGCGGCAGCGCGCGGCAGCGATGAGCGCGCTCGAGGGTTGCGCGCGGGCATTTGCGCTGCGCCTGTGGTGGCCGATGCTCGCCACGCGCCCCGCCGGCGACCCGTTCCACGAGCCCGATCTCGAAGAAACGTGGCGGCTGATCGCGCGCGCGCCGGCCGAGATTCTAGACCTGGTGAAGGAGCGTCGCGCCGCTTCCAACGCGGCGCTCGACGACGAACTCCCGCTCGAAGTCCTCGCCATCCGCCTCGGCGGTTACGCCCTCGACGCCTGCGGTGAAGACGCCGATCTCGGCCCGGGTCGCGGCCCGACGGCACACGATACCTGTCATTGGCTGCGCAAAATCGCCGGCCTCGCGGATGATTCGCGCGAGCTGCCCGCGCCGCTCAAAGCGGCCTTGAGCGCGCTCTTCTGGCGCTTGGTCGACACCACGCGGGGCACGGCGCTCGGCGAAGTCGACGACGTCGAGTGGCTCGGCCCATTCGCCGCTTGGTGGGCACTCGTCATCGATCGCCCCGCGATGTTGCTGCAACTCACGACGGCGCTGCCGATGATGGCCGAAGGCGCGCTCTCCCGTTGCTGCGAGCGCGCAGAAATACTGCGCACGGCGGTCTCGAACGGCAGCGAGGACGGCGAGTGGGGCAAAGCCGCCGAGGAAGCGCTCGAATCGCTGCACTGCCAAGACACCGAGCTCGCACACGCGCTTTCTGGCTTGGCGCACGCCCTCGCCGAATTCAATACCGCGGCCGGGCCCAAGCCGAATCTCGAGGAGATGTGCCTGGAACTGGTGCTCGCTGGCGAACGGCTTCAAGCCGCGCTGGCTGACCCGGTCAAAGCACTGCATCCGACGGCAGAGGCCAACCTCGAAGATTCACTCGCGCGCATCGCCACCGAAAATGCGCCACGCATCGCCGCGCTCGTGGCCCGCGCCATTCGCGCGCGTGAACTCTCACTGCTCGATGTTTGGTTCGCGTCGCTCGGGCCCGTCGCTTCGGCGCTCTTGGAAGGCGCGGTGCGCTCGGCCATTCGCCGCACGCCGCCGCCCCCGCCGAAGACCAAACGCAAAGAGCCGAAAGTCATCGCCGGCTACGAGCTCGTCAAGCCCTTGGGCGAAGGCGGCATCGGCTCGGTTTGGCTCGTGCGCAAGCCCGGCGCCGATCGACTGTTCGTGCTCAAAATACCCAAAGCCGAAGCGCTCGCCAACGCGACGGACACCGAACGCGAAGGCATTTTGGCGTCGTTCGTCGAAGAAGCCCGAGCCCTCGCCGGCCTGTATCACCCGAACGTCGCCAACATCATCGACCGCGGCGTATCGGAAGACATGCCATTTTTGGTACTCGAGTATCTGATCGGCGCAGATCTCAAGGAGTACGCCGCAGCGCAACCCATGTCGCTCTTCGAGATGCGGCAAGTGGTGACTGAATCGTGCGCCGGGCTCGCCGCGCTGCACAGCGCCGGCCTCGTGCACCGCGACATCAAACCGGCCAATATTTGGCTGCGTTTGGCGCTCCCGGGTGGCCAAAAGTTCGATCCGCATCACCATCGCGATCCGGCACGCACCCAGCCGCTCTCCACGGTGGTGATCGACTTCGGCATGGTGCGCGCCATCCGTGTGCCGCCGGACGCGAGCGGACGTTTCGTCGCCGGCACCGCGGGCTACATCGCGCCCGAACAAGTGCTCGATCCGGTCGAGCTCGATCCGCGCTCGGACGTGTACGCGCTCGCCGGCACCATCTACAACGTGACCACCGGCCGCGCCTTCTTCGACGAGATCGACAACGCGCGCGACCGCATCATCGCGCACATGCGCCGCGATCCCTTCGAAGACGCCGAACGCCTGCGCGTGTATCCCGCGGCCATCGCCAAAGTGCTGCGCGCAGCCACCTTGCGCGAACCCGGTGACCGCCCCTCGCCCATCGAATTCGGCCGCGAATTCGCCGCCGCTCTTTAGTCGAACAGCGGCTCGAGCGAGGCGCTCGAATCCGGGCGAATAAATTTCCAATTGGGCTGCCCCCGCCGCTCACGGCGGGGCACGGCCTTTCGTGCTCGCGCTCCGCGCTGCGCGCGAAAGGGGCCCGCCAAGCGTCGGCTCCGCCGCCGCGGGGGCCCCCACCGCCTTTGCTACCCGGAAAATGCGCGTGTCGGCCTGGCGTGTGGAACCGCTTCCGGTTATACCTGGAAACGGCACAGAAACCGGTTCCAGGTACGGTTCCAGCGCCCGAAAGAAAGCCCCATGAGCCAGCGTGGTCGTTTCAATTCGCTAGTGATTTCCAGTCTTTCACTGCTGCTCGGCTGCAGCGCGGCCGGCAACTCGGCATCCACGGTGGGCCGCGTCAGCGGCGGATCCGGCGCTGCAGGCACGCTGAATTTGAACACGGATGGCGGCAGCGTCGGCTCGGGCGGCAGTGGCAGCATCATCACGGAGAACATGGGCGGCGCGACCGTCGGCAGCGACCCGACGGACCCACGCAACGTCCCCGTGCGTCAAAAGGTGTGCGACGCGAACGGCAAATGCACCTGCCTGCGCCTCGGCCTGTTGGGCACGCTGGATTCGGCCGCCAACAACAAAGACACGCAGCCCTTCATCGATTGGCTGAACGGCAACACCGATGGCACGGCCACCGTCACTATGGTCGCCACCAAACCCGCGGTCGACGCGACCTTCCTCGCCCAGTACGACATCTTGCTCGTGGCCAACGTCAACAGCTGGTCCTTCAGCAGCGACGAAAAAGCGGCGGTCGAGAAATGGGTGAAAGAGGGCGGCGGCGGCATCATCGCGCTCACGGGTTTCGTCAGCACCGATGCCGAAACCACGGCGACCAGCCAATTGATCGAGTTCGCGGGCATGGGCTTCCAAGCGCCGACGACCGCGCAAAACGGCCAATCGAAGCCTGTCTACTACAAGGGCGGCACCGTCGATTTGAAGAACTGTTTGAATTGGAGCGGCAGCGTCGACGCCCTCATCACGACGCCGATCGCGTTTGCACCGCAGACAGGCTCGCTGTCCAAGCTGACGCTGAACTTGAATTACGTCGGCGCGTTCATGGGTTGGACGGTGAAGGCCCCCGCTGAAGCCACCGTCGTCGCGAAAGATCCCGTGTCCGGCGGAACGATCGCCGCGGCCTACGAAGTTGAAGGTAAAGGCCGAATCTTTGCGTTCGGTGACGAGTGGGTGATCTTCAAGAGTGAGTGGGTCCCCATCGGCCAACCCAACAACATGCAGATGGACACGTACAACCCCTGCTGGCAACCGGCGGTGGGCAACGCTCCCGGGTTCTTTCAGTCGGTCCAAACCCTGTATCAAACCAAACAGTTTTGGTTCGACGCCATCAACTGGGTCGCCCCGCCCAACGCCTGCAACTTCACGGTCGACGACCCAGACGTCGTCGTCAAGTAACCACCCCAGGGCGCGCGCCGCCCCCAACGGCCACGGAACTGCAGAGTCTTTGGCTCGACGCGCCCCGTCGCGACGCGCAGACGCTTGTCGGATTTCCCTCAAGATTGATCACATCCTGGACACGCAGTTTGTGGTGTGAGCTTCGGATGGGATCAATATTGAGCGAAACCCAATCAGGGTCTTCGCGTCGCGCTAGGGCATGTCCGAAAGTGGACATGGGCCTGCGCGTCGCGATGGAGCATGTCCGAAAGTGGACAAGAGCCCGC
>Ga0105241_10004726_pt1 | contig 10042 bp, 9 predicted proteins | sample KBSC64metaG_FD_80422 | JGI IMG/M metagenome (GOLD analysis project Ga0105241, IMG submission 80422) | Corn rhizosphere microbial communities from Kellogg Biological Station, Michigan, USA - KBS C6-4 metaG | ecosystem: Host-associated > Plants > Roots > Rhizosphere > Soil | place: Michigan, USA...
CTCACCGGCCGGGCCGGACCCCGGCTGACTCACCGGCCGGGCCGGACCCCGGCTGACTCACCTGACCGTGCCTGGCGCCGGCTGGCTGACCCCCTCGGACGGGCCTTATGCCGGCTGACTTACCTGGTCGCGCCTGGCGCCGGCTGACTTACCCGGCCGGGCCCGGCGCCGGCTGCCCCACGCGGTGGGCGTTGACCCACCCCGGGGCGTCGGGCCGGCCCGGAGGCCGGCCCGACGGATTGTCAGCGGGTGAAGCCGGGCTTGCCTGGGGTGAACAGCCAGGCCTCGAACAGGCCGCCCAGGTTCTGGTGCGAGACGCGCTCCGACAGCGCGATGAACTGCGCCGTGGTCCCATGCCCGTACCGGTGCTGCGTCGCCCAGCTGCGCAACACGGTGAAGAACGCGCGGTCACCGATCCGGTTGCGCAGGACCTGCAGCGTCATGGCGCCCCGGTCGTAGGACGGCGTGCCGAAGATGTTCGCCGGGCCGCCGGGGTCGCCGGTCGGCGGCGTCCACAGGTCCTGGTCGGAGGCGGGCGTCGCGTACAGCCGGTCGAAGAACTGCTGGGGCGTGCGCCCGCCGGTGTGCTGCGACCAGAGCCACTCCGCGTACGTCGCGAAGCCCTCGTTGAGCCAGATGTCCTGCCACTTGGTCAGCGAGACCGAGTCGCCGTACCACTGGTGGGCCAGCTCGTGGGCCAGCGTGGAGATGCTCGGCGCCGAGTCGAAGTTGGGCTTGGTCTGGCTCTCCAGCGCGTAGCCGACGTTCGGCGCGTGGTCGACGATCGCGCCCACGGTCTCGAACGGGTACGGCCCGAAGACCGACTGCTCGAACGCGATGATCTCCGGGATCCGGTCGGTCACCGGCTTGGCCTTCGCGGCCTCCTGCGGGTCGAGCGCCACGTACACCGGGATGTGCCCGGCCCTGGCCGTGTGCACCTGGAACCGGCCCAGCGTGATCGTGGCCAGGTAGGTCGTCATCGGCTTGGACTCGCGCCAGACGAAGGTCGACTTGCCGCCGGCGGTGCGCCGGAACAGCAGCCGCCCGTTGCCGACCGCGGTCAGGCCGGCCGGCACCGTCATCTTGATCGTGTACGTGGCCTTGTCGTTGGGCGTGTCGTTGGCCGGGAACCAGCCCGGCGCGCCCTGCGGCTCGCCGACCACGAACGCGCCGTCGTTCGTCGGCACGAAGCCCTCGATCGAGTCGTCCGGGTCCGTGATCACCTTCGGCACGCCGCCGTAGCCGACCGTCACCAGGAACGGCGCGCCCTTGTGCAGCGGGCGGCCCGGCGTGATCGTCAGCTCCTGCCCCGCGCGGGTGAACGAGGCGTGCCGGCCGTTGACCGTCACCGACCGGACCGTGAACCCGCGCAGGTCGAGGTCGAACCGGCTCAGCGCCTGGGTCGCGGTCGCCAGGATCGCCGCGGTGCCGTCCAGGCGGCGGGTGCCCGGGTCGTAGCGCAGGTCGAGCCCGTAGTCGCGCACGTCGTAGCCGCCGTTGCCCTGCAGCGGGAAGTAGGGGTCGCCGGCGCCCGGGGCACCCGGCGATGGTCCGTGCGGGGCGGCCGAGGCGGTGGCCGGTGTGGCCGCCACCAGGGCGACTGCGGTGGTCGCTGCGAGCAGAGCCAGGCGGAAACGCATCGGGCCTCCCATGCCGTCTCACCCCGTGACCCGCCGGCGGCGGGTCGGTACCGGTCGGCTGATGCGGGAACGGAGCACGGCCGCCGGTAGACTGCCGCGGAACATCCTGTCAACGTCAAAGGTCGATAGCCAGAGGAGTGCCGTTGTCCCGGCGTCTGTTCACCTCCGAGTCCGTCACGGAGGGCCACCCCGACAAGATCGCGGACGCGATCAGTGACGCGATCCTGGACGCCCTCCTGGCTCAGGACCGGCGCAGCCGGGTCGCGGTCGAGACCATGATCACCACCGGCCAGGTGCACGTCGCCGGTGAGGTCACCACCGACGCGTACGCGGACATCCCGACGATCGTCCGGGAGAAGATCCTCGAGATCGGTTACGACTCCTCGAAGAAGGGCTTCGACGGCGCCTCCTGCGGAGTGAGCGTGTCGATCGGCTCGCAGTCGCCGGACATCGCGCAGGGCGTCGACTCCTCATACTCGACCCGCGAGGAGGGTGAGCTCGACGAGGTCGCCAAGCAGGGCGCCGGCGACCAGGGCCTCATGTTCGGCTTCGCCTGCGACGAGACCCCCGAGCTCATGCCGCTGCCGATCGCGCTGGCGCACCGGCTGGCCCGCCGGCTGACCCAGGTCCGCAAGGACGGCACCGTTCCCTACCTGCGGCCCGACGGAAAGACCCAGGTCACGATCGAGTACGAGGACGGCAAGCCGGTCCGGCTGGACACCGTCGTCGTCTCCTCGCAGCACGCCGCCGACATCGACCTCAAGACGCTGCTCGAGCCGGACATCAGGGAGCACGTGGTCGAGCCGGAGCTGGCCGGCCTCGACATCGACACCAGCAGCTACCGGCTGCTGGTCAACCCGACCGGCCGGTTCGAGATCGGCGGTCCGATGGGCGACGCCGGGCTGACCGGTCGCAAGATCATCGTCGACTCGTACGGCGGCTACGCCCGGCACGGCGGCGGCGCGTTCTCCGGCAAGGACCCGTCGAAGGTCGACCGGTCGGCGGCGTACGCGATGCGCTGGGTGGCCAAGAACGTGGTCGCCGCGGGGCTGGCGTCCCAGTGCGAGGTGCAGGTGGCCTACGCGATCGGCAAGGCCGAGCCGGTGGGCCTGTTCGTGGAGACCTTCGGCACCGGCGCGGTCTCCGACGAGACGATCCAGCAGGCGATCACCCAGGTCTTCGACCTGCGGCCGGCGGCGATCATCCGCGACCTCGACCTGCTCCGGCCGATCTACTCGCAGACCTCGGCGTACGGGCACTTCGGCCGGGAGCTGCCCGACTTCAGCTGGGAGCGCACCGACAAGGCCGACGAGCTGAAGTCGCTGGCGCTGGGCTGAGCACCGCGCCCGATCCCGCCGACGTCCCCGGCCCGCCCCGCGCGGCGCCGGGGACGCGGCGTCTTCCGGCGCGGTCGGCGTCGTCTGGTAGACCACCGCCTGTGACGGAGGCCGGCCCACCCACCGCGGCCCGGGCCGCCCGGGCCGGAGCGCCGGCGGAGGCCTTGCCCGAGGCGGCGGCGGAGACTGCGGGCGGTGCGGGGCGGCAGGCGCGGCGGCCGGAGGTGCGGGAGCCGGCGGCGGTGGATCCGGTGGCGCGGGTGGTGGTGGACGTGCCGCTGGCGCACCTGGACCGGCCGTTCGACTACCTGGTGCCGGCCGGCCTGGCCGACTCGGTGCTCCCGGGCTCGCGGGTGCGGGTGCGGTTCGCCGGGCAGCTCGTCGACGCGGTCGTGCTGGAGCGGGTCGCGGCCAGCGGGCACGACGGCCGGCTGGCGTACGTGGAGCGGTCGGTGTCGGCCGAGCCGGTGCTGTCGCCCGCCGTCGCGACGCTGGCCAGGGCGGTGGCCGACCGGTGGGCCGGCTTGCTGACCGACGTGCTGCGGCTGGCGCTGCCGCCCCGGCACGCCCGGGTGGAGAAGGAGCCGCCGCCCGACCCGGCCCCGCCGCCGGCCACGCCCGCCGGCCCCGGCGGCTGGACCGCATACCGGGCCGGCGAGGCGTTCGTGCGCGGGGTGGCCGGCGGCCGGTCGCCGCGGGCGGTCTGGTCGACGCTGCCGGGCGACGACTGGCCGCGGCGCTACGCGGAGGCTGCGGCGGCGGCGCTGGGCGCCGGGCGCGGGGCCCTGCTCGTCGTGCCCGACCGCACCGACCTCGACCGGCTCGACGCCGCGCTGACCGCGGTGCTCGGCCCGGGCCGGCACGTCGCGCTGGCCGCCGACCTCGGCCCGGCCGAGCGCTACCGGCGCTGGCTGCGGGTCCGTCGCGGCGGGGTCGCGGCCGTCGCCGGCACCCGGGCGGCCGTCTTCGCCCCGGTCGCCGCGCTGGGCCTGGTGGCGATCTGGGACGACGGCGACGACCTGCACGCCGAGCCCCGTGCTCCGTACCCGCACGCCCGCGACGTGCTGCTGCTGCGCGCGCACCTGGAGGGCACCGCCGCGCTGCTGGGCGGGCACGCCCGCACGGCCGAGGCGCAGCAGCTGCTCGCCACCGGCTGGGCCCGGCCGATCGCCGCCGATCGGGCGGCGGTACGGGCCGCGGCGCCGCGGGTGACCGCCGCCGGCGACGACGCCGAGCTGGCCCGGGACGCCGCCGCCCGCACCGCGCGGCTGCCCACGCTGGCCTGGCGGACCGCCGCGGACGCGCTGGCGGCCGGGGCGCCCGTGCTGGTCCAGGTGCCGCGGCGGGGCTACCTGCCGGCGCTGGCCTGCGCCCGCTGCCGCGCCCCGGCCCGGTGCGCGCACTGCTCCGGCCCGCTGGGCTCGACCTCGGGGCATGCGGTGCCGGCCTGCCGGTGGTGCGGCCGGCCGGCCGCGTACTGGTCCTGCCCGGCCTGCGGGTCCGACCGGCTGCGCGCGGTCGTCGTCGGCGCCGGCCGCACGGCCGAGGAGCTCGGCCGGGCGTTTCCCGGGGTGCCGGTGCGGATCTCCGGCGGCGCGAGCGTGCTCACCGAGGTGACCGGCGAGCCCGCCCTGGACGTGGCCACCCCGGGTGCCGAGCCGAGGGCCGAGGGCGGCTACGGCGCGGCGCTGCTGCTCGACGGCTGGGCGCTGCTGAGCCGACCGGACCTGCGGGCCGCCGAAGAGGCGGTGCGCCGGTGGGCCAATGCGGCCGCGCTGGTCCGGCCGGCCGGCGCCGGCGGCCGGGTGGTGGTCGGCGCCGACGCCGGGCTGGCCGCCGTGCAGGCGCTGGTGCGCTGGGACCCGGCCGGCTTCGCCGAGCGCGAGCTGGCCGAGCGGGCCGAGCTCGGGTTCCCGCCGGCGCGCCGGTTCGCCTCGCTCACCGGCGCCCCCGCCGCGGTCGCCGACCTGCTCGACGCCGCTCGGCTGCCGGCCTCGGCCGAGCCGCTCGGCCCGGTCCCGGCCGGTGACGGCGCCGAGCGCCTGCTGCTGCGGGTGCCGCGCGCGGACGGCACCGCCCTCGCCGCCGCCCTGCACGCTGCCGCCGCGGTCCGCTCCGCCCGCAAGGCCCCCGACCCGGTGCGCGTCCAGCTCGACCCGCTCGAGCTGTTCTGACCGCCGCCGATCCTCGCCGTTGCGGGGAGTGTTCGAACGTGTTCGAACGTTACATGGGTATGAAGGGCGACAAGGTGGAGATCGTCATCGACGCCGGTGGCGACACGAAGACGTACGAGGTCACGGCGACCAGGGCGGGCCGGCGGGTGGACATCCGCACCGGCCGCGGGCTGGTCGAGGTGACGGAGCTGACCCGCGGCGGCACCCCGGTGCGGACCGCGCGATTCATGGCCAGCCGCGTGCTGGCACTCGTCGAGCACCCGGCCAAGCGGCCCAGGCTCGCCGACGACGCCGACCCGGACTCGGAGGTGGTCCGGATCGCCGGCTAAGTAGAGTGGCGGGGTTACCCCGCCCCGCGAGACCTGGAGAGCCGACCGTGGCCGTACGGCCGATCCGACTGTTCGGCGATCCGGTGCTGCGCACCCCGGCCGAGCCGGTGGTCGACTTCGACAAGGAGCTGCGCACCCTCGTCGACGACCTGTTCGAGACGATGCTCGACGCGCCGGGCCGGGGCCTGGCAGCGCCGCAGATCGGCGTCGGGCTGCGGGTGTTCACCTACCACGTCGACGCCGACGAGCACGGCCACCTGATCAACCCCACGCTGAGCTTCCCGGACGACGAGGAGCAGCTCGGCGAGGAGGGCTGCCTGTCGATCCCCGGCCTGTCCTGGGACTGCCGGCGCCACCGGAACGTCGTCGCCCGCGGGTTCGACGTGCACGGCGAGCCGGTCACGGTGACCGGCTCGGACCTGCTGGCCCGCTGCGTCCAGCACGAGACCGACCACCTCGACGGGATCCTGTTCGTCGACCGGCTCGACCCGGAGACCCGCCGCCGGGCGCTGTCCGAGATCCGCGAGGCTCCGTGGGCGGGCACCGTGCGAGTGAGCCCGCACCTGACCTACGGGCGGGCGCTCTGAAGGTCGTCTTCGCCGGCACCCCAGCCGCCGCGCTCCCGTCGCTGCGCGCGCTGCTGGAGTCCAGGCACGAGGTGGCCGCGGTGGTGACGCGGCCGGACGCGCCGGCCGGGCGGGGCCGGCACGAGCGGCGCTCGCCGGTCGCGGTGCTCGCCGCGGAGGCGGGCATCCCGGTGCTCGCACCGGTCCGGCCCCGGGAGCCCGACTTCCTGGCCGCGCTGTCCGCGCTGGCGCCCGAGTGCTGCCCGGTGGTGGCGTACGGGGCGCTGGTGCCGCGGGCCGCGCTCGACATCCCCCGGCACGGCTGGGTCAACCTGCACTTCTCGCTGCTGCCGGCCTGGCGCGGGGCGGCGCCGGTGCAGGCCGCGGTCCTGCACGGCGACGAAGTCACCGGCGCCTCGACCTTCCAGATCGAGGAGGGCCTCGACACCGGGCCGGTGTACGGCGTGGTCACCGAGGCGATCCGGCCCCGGGACACCGCGGGCGACCTGCTCGACCGGCTCAGCCGCAGTGGGGCCGGGCTGCTGGTCCGCACCCTCGACGGGATCGAGGACGGCACGCTCGTCGCGGTGCCGCAACCCGCCGACGGAGTCTCGATCGCGCCGAAGGTGACGGTCGAGGTCGCGGCGGTGGACTGGTCGGCGCCCGCGATCCGGGTCGACCGGCTGGTCCGCGCGTGCACGCCGGCGCCGGGCGCCTGGACCACCTACGGTCCGGACCGGCTCAAGCTCGGCCCGGTGCTGCCGGTGCCGGACGGGCCGGCGCTGGGCCCGGGGGAGCTGCTGGTCGAGAAGCGGCGGGTGCTGGTCGGCACCGGGACGCATCCGGTCGAGCTCGGCGAGGTGCAGGCGCCGGGCAAGCGGCCGATGCCGGCGCCCGACTGGGCCCGCGGCGCCCGTCCCGCCGCCGGCAGCCGCCTCGGCACCTCCGGCGGGCCCGCATGAGCCGTGCCGCCGCACCGCCGGATGCCCGGGTCGGGGTGGCAGCGTGAGCGGGCGGCCGCCGGCGCGGCGGCGCGGCGAGCCCGCGGGGCGGCGGCCCGGACCGGCCCGGCCGGCGCCGCGACGGGAGGCCGACCCGGCCCGGCGGGTGGCCTACGACCTGCTGCGCGCCGTCGACGAGCGGGACGCGTACGCGAACCTGACCCTGCCGGCGCTGCTGCGCGAGCGCGGGCTGACCGGCCGGGACGCGGCGTTCGCGACCGAGCTCGGGTACGGGACGCTGCGGGCCGCCGGTGCGCTGGACGAGTTCCTGGCCCGGTGCGCCGACCGCCCGGTCGGGGCGATGGACCCGGCCGCGCGGGCGGCTCTCCGGCTGGGCGCGTACCAGCTGCTGCGCACCCGGGTGCCGCCGCACGCCGCCGTCTCGGCCACCGTGGACCTGGCGCCGCGCCGCGCGGCCGGGTTCGTCAACGCGGTGCTGCGCCGGCTGGCCCGGCAGGACTGGGACGCGTGGGTGGCCGAGGTCGCCCCGCCCGACGAGCTCGGCCGGCTGGCGCTGCGGCACGCGCACCCGCGCTGGATCGCGGCCGCGTTCGCCGACGCGCTCGGCGGCGACCTCGGCGAGACCGACGCCGCGCTGGCGGCCGACGACGCGCGGCCGCAGACGCACCTGGTCGCCCGGCCGGGGCGGATCGACCGGGACCGGCTGGCCGAGCGGGCCGGCGGCGAGCCCGGGCCCTGGTCGCCGTACGCGGTGCGGCTCCCGTCCGGCGGCGATCCCGGCGCGCTGGCCGCGGTCCGGGACGGGCGGGCCGGCGTGCAGGACGAGGGCAGCCAGCTGTGCGCGCTGGCGCTCGCTCGCGTCCCGCTTGACGGCCCGGACACCCGCTGGCTCGACCTCTGCGCCGGCCCCGGTGGCAAGGCCGCCCTGCTCGGCTCCGTCGCCGCCCTCCGCAGCGGCCCCGACGCGGGCCCCGGGCCGGCCACGCGGGTGGTCGCGGTCGAGCTGGCGGAGCACCGGGCCCGGCTGGTGGCGGCGACGACGGCGGGACTGCCGGTGGACGTGGTGCGCGCGGACGGGACCGTGCCGCCGTGGCGACCGGGCTGGGCCGACCGGGTCCTCGTCGACGCACCGTGCACGGGGCTCGGCGCCCTGCGCCGCCGACCCGAGGCCCGCTGGCGGCGCAGCCCGGACGATTTGACCGCGCTGACCCGCACCCAGCGCGCCCTGCTCCGCCGCGGCATCGAGGCGACCCGCCCGGCCGGCGTGATCGCGTACGTCGTCTGCTCGCCGCACCTGGCCGAGACCCGCGACGCGGTCGACGAGGTCCTCACCGACGGCACCGCCGACCTGCTCGACGCCGGCCCCTACTTTCCGGCCGACGGCCCGACGGTCCAGCTCTGGCCGCACCGGCACGGCACCGACGCGATGTTCTGCGCGCTGCTGCGGCGCCGATAGGCTGACGCGGTGCAGCCCCGGATCGCCCCGAGCCTCCTGTCGGCCGACTTCGCCCGGCTCGCCGAGGCCGCGGCCGCCGTGCCCAGCTCGGACTGGCTGCACGTCGACGTCATGGACAACCACTTCGTGCCGAACCTGACGATCGGACTGCCGGTCGTGCAGGCGCTGCGGGCGTCCACCGACCTCCCGCTCGACTGCCACCTCATGATCGACGACCCGGACCGGTGGGCCCCGCCGTACGCGGAGGAGGCCGGCGCGCACAACGTCACCGTGCACGCCGAGGCCGCGGCCGACCCGGTGATGATCGCGCGCGACCTGCGCGCCGCCGGCGCCCTGGCCGGCCTGGCGATCAAGCCCGGCACCCCGCTGGAGCCCTACCTCGAACTGCTGCGCAGCTACGACACCCTGCTGGTGATGACCGTCGAGCCCGGCTTCGGCGGCCAGGAGTTCATCGCCGACGTGCTGCCGAAGGTCCGCGAGGCCCGCCGGCGGGTCGAGTCCGGCCACCTCACGCTGGCGATCGAGGTCGACGGCGGGATCAACACGGACACCATCCTGGCGGCCGCGGAGGCCGGCGCGGACGTCTTCGTCGCCGGCTCGGCGGTCTACCACGCCGACGACCCGGACCGCGCCGTCGGCGAGCTGCGCGAGCTGGCCCGGAAGGCCTCCTGAGTGTTCACCGGCATCGTCGAGGAGCTCGGGGAGATCGTCGCGCGGGAGCCCGGCGAGGTGACCCGGCTGACCATCCGCGGGCCGCTGGTGACCAGCGACGCCCGGGAGGGCGACTCGATCGCGGTCAACGGCGTCTGCCTGACCGTGACCGGAGTGAGCAACGACACGTTCACCGTCGACGTGGTCGCCGAGACCCTCGCTCGCACCTCGCTCGGCCGGGCGACCGTGGTCAACCTGGAGCGGGCGGCCACCCCGGCGACCCGGCTCGGCGGCCACCTCGTGCAGGGCCACGTGGACGGCGTCGGCACCCTGCTCGACCGCGGCGAGGACGCGGTCGTCCGCATCGGCATTCCTGCTGAGCTGACCCGATACCTGGTCGAGAAGGGCTCGGTCACGGTCGACGGGATCAGCCTCACGGTGGTGGAGGCGGCGGCCGACTCGTTCACCGTCGCGCTGATCCCGACCACCCTGGCCCGCACCACGCTCGGCAGCACCGCGGTCGGCGACCCGGTCAACCTCGAGGTCGACGTGATCGCGAAGTACGTCGAGCGTGTGTTGATGTCCAGCGGGTAACGTCGAGCTGTGACCGGGCAGTTCGGCAGCATCGACCGGGCTGTCGCCGACGTCGCCGCCGGCCGCCCGGTGGTCGTGGTCGACGACGCCGACCGGGAGAACGAGGGCGACCTCGTGATCGCCGCGGAGTTGGCGACCCCGGAGCTGATCGGCTTCTTCGTCCGCTGGACCAGCGGGGTGCTCTGCGTGCCGCTGACCGGTGCCGACTGCGACCGGCTGGCGTTGCCGCCGATGCACCACACCAACGAGGACCGCAAGCAGACCGCCTACACGGTCTCCGCCGACGCGCGGGCCGGCGTGCCCACCGAGATCTCGGACACACAGCACGCCAGC